>Ga0193716_1001718_pt1 | contig 12588 bp, 11 predicted proteins | sample U2c1metaG_FD_145901 | JGI IMG/M metagenome (GOLD analysis project Ga0193716, IMG submission 145901) | Soil microbial communities from a riparian zone of the East river system, Colorado, United States - U2c1 | ecosystem: Environmental > Terrestrial > Soil > Riparian zone | place: USA: East River...
CTCACGAATCACGACCGTGCCACCATCGGCCCATCTACATGCCGAAGGTGCCTCGGTCGTCTGCCGACGGACCATAGACGCTCGGCACCGGAATATCCAGAAGCCGCAGGTACACCGTCAGCTGAGCGCGGTGATGCACCAGGTGTCTGAGCGTCTGTCGCAGCGCCGAGCCGCGCTTGTTGGTGAAGAGCACTTTGTCGCCCGCGGTCAGCGACCAGTCGTCGTCCAACTGCGACTCCTTCAGCGCGAGAAGGGCGGCGCGCGCCTCTCGCACGTTTTGATCGAAGCCGGCGAGCAGCGTCTCCGTCTTCTCAAAGCTGTACTTTGGCGCCGCCGCGAGATCGAGCTTCGATTCCGTCGCCATGTTTGTGACCCATCCCGGCATCCACGAGACGAGCTGCGCGAGATGGCCCGCCGCGAAAGACTTTGGATGCGGCTTCCACTCCGCGTGCTCGCTCGGCACGCGTCCGATGACGGCGCGCGTGGGCGGCATTTCTTCTTCGAAATCGACGCGAAAAATCTCGACGGGATTCATGCCAGGACGGTAGGTCGACTCTCCAATGACGCAGACTCGGCGAGACTCGCCGATGGGTTTGGAATATTGGAGAGCGCGGACGCGATGAGCAATGCGCCTCCGCACATGCCGGCCGCGATCAGCATGCTCGTCCATTCGTTGGGCGAGCGAAAATTCGCGAGTACGCGCGGCGCGTGCACGATCAACACCCAGCTTCCGAACATTGCGGCAGTGCAGTAGGCGGCGATGCGAGAAAGGACCCCCGTGAGAATTCCCAGTCCCGACGCGACGTGTGCGACGCCCGTGGCGTAGCCGAAGAAGACATGCGCGGGAATCCAGCTCGGAATGACGGACGCGACGTAGGCGATGTAGATGAAGTGCAGAACGCCGAATGCGGGCATCGAAACACCGTACATGATCCGCCCGATCGTCGCCGCGCGCCGGGCGATCGGTTCCGGCTCGCGCTCATAGCCCGCCGCGCTTCGCATCAGTCCGAAGAGCAGTAGCGCCGCGCCGCTCAGAGCGAAGGTTTCGAACGCCCCGGTCCATTCGCCGCCATTTCTCGGCGCCGCCACGAGCGCGGGAGCGTGCAGCAGCAGCACCCAGAGCAGCAGCATCGCGGCAATCACCGCGGCACCATAGTACGCCTTGGAGTAGACCAGCGTCGCGACCGCAGCCGCAAAGAGAACGACTCCGGTAATCCAGCCGATCAACGGGAGCGAGCTGCTGCTCGATACAGGCTCCAGCGCCGGTACGGCATTGCCTCGAAGCATGCACTGCACGGCGAGTCCGGCCATGGCGGTGGCGAAGATCATTCGCCCGAAGTGAAACGACTTGTTCATTGCTTCATCGCGATCGGAACGCTCCACATGAAGGCGTCCCAGCTCATCCGCAGCTCGCCCGCATTGCCGGAGCCTGCGACATTGATCGCGAAGTTTTCCTGCGGCGACGGAGCGGTGCTCGACTTCATCGGCACGCGCACGAGATCCTGCGCCGAATCATAGTCGGTGCCCCACTGCCCGTGCTGCTTGTTGATGATCAACTGCACCGTGCCATCGGCCTTGGGGATCGTCCACAGACTGTATGCGCCGGCGGGCACTGGCGAGCCGCCGATCGTCATGTCCTTGTCGAACAACAGCACCGTCGCCTCGTTCGCGCCCGTGCGCCACACGCGGTCGTACGGAACCACTGCGCCGAGTACGGTGCGGCCGCGACGGCGCGGACTTCCATAGGTGACCACGACGAGTTGTCCGCCGAGCGATCCCTTCTCGATCAGGTTCGGCGATGCAGGGCCGATGCCCTTCCCCGAGTGATCCGCGGATGCGAACGACTTCGCCATCGCGGCGACGTCGACGAATCCGGTGCGCTGCGACTGCGTCTGCTCCGTGGTGGAGCGTGCGTCAGCAGCCGTGATCTGCCCGCTCGCATCTATGGTGAGATGCGTCCACAGAATGCCGAAGTAGTCGACGTCGACCTGCGTTGCCGAACGCGCGAGGAATGCGCGCTTCGACATGGCGCCGGTGGCGATGTCGATCGCGGGCACTTTGAGTGTGTCGTTCGGCGCGGGCTTGGTGCGCTCGAGCAGGAGCTCATACAGCCCCATCGAGCTGTAGAGCCCATACGATGCGCCGAAGCCCGTCATGAACATCGGCACCGTCCCCCTCGGCATCGCGCGCGCGACTTTGCGCTTTTGGCCGGCCGAATCGATGGTGGAGCGCACGGAGTCGGCGTCGAAATCGAAGACGACGTGCTTCGCGGGGATGCTCTTCGCTCCCATCGGATCGGTGTCGAGCGTGGATCGCGCGACCGATCCATCGGCGCGGAGCTCGACTTCATAGTGGAGGCGGACGGTGCTCGGGATGCGGACAACGATGTCGCCCGCGACGTGATTGCCCGCACGAACGACACTTTCGACCGCAACTGTATCTCGGCCGAGTGTAGTAACCCAGGAACCCTTCTCGTCTGCGGTGGGGGTTAAGGCCACCTGAACGGTCATGAGGGCTGCGAGCGAAACAATCATGATCTGCATGCGTAACTCACAATGAGGGCAGCTCCGCGGGGACACCGGTGCGGAGCCGTGCTTGATCCGCTAAACTGTATTTCGGATGGCTTTACCTGTAGGGCCATTAAGTGGTAGCCTGACCAGACCATTTACCCCGTTAATGCCATGGCTCGTGCCCGCGTAGCCGATGCCTTCACGCCTCACCTCGCGCTGCAGCGCGACGGTGGCGAGGCGATGCATCGGCAGCTGTACTCGACATTTCGGACGGCGATTCTCGACGGCGTCTTTGCGGCGGGAACGCGACTTCCGTCTACCCGCGCGCTCGCCGACGATCTCGGCGTGTCGCGCACCACGGTGCTGCAGGCGTTCGAGCGACTGGTGAGCGAGGGCTACGCGACCGCGCGCTCGGGCGCGGGCACGCGCGTCGCGACGACGTTGAGCGCCACCGCGCATCGGCGCTCGTCGATCCGCGTGGAGCGCAGCGGACCGCGCGCGCCGGACCGCGCGCCGCGGTTGTCGCGCTCGGCGATGGCCGTGGTCGATGAGTTCAAGAATCCACGGCCCGCGTTCGCCATGGTGCCGTTCGCGCTCGGCATTCCGGCCATTGACGAATTTCCGGTGGCGCTCTGGTCGCGTCTCGTCGGACGACTCTGGCGCACGCGCGCATCCGAGATGCTCGGCTTCACCGACGTGCGCGGCTATCCGCCGCTGCGCGAGGCGATCGCGCAGTACGTGATGACTGCGCGCGGCGTACGGTGTACCGCGGATCAGGTGCTCGTCGTGAATGGTGCGCAGCACGGGATCGATCTCATGGCGCGCCTCCTCCTGGATCCGGGGGACACCGCGTGGGTGGAAGATCCGGGATGGCGCCCGATGCGGGCCACGTTGCGCGCGGCGGGTGCGCAGCTCGTGCGCGTTCCGGTGGATGATCAGGGAATCGATGTGTACGAGGGCGAGCGTCGCGCACCGAATGCGCGTCTCGCGCTCGTGACGCCCTCGTATCAGGCGCCGATGGGTGTCGCGCTCACGCTCGAGCGGCGACTCGCGCTGCTCGACTGGGCCGCGCGCGCGGACGCGTGGGTGCTCGAGGACGACTACAACGGCGAGTATCGCTACGACACCGATCCGATTCCGGCGGTGCAGGCGCTCGACCGCGCGGGACGCGTGATCTACGTCGGGAGCTTCAGCAAGACGGTCGCGCCGGGGTTGCGCGTGGGCTATCTCGTGCTGCCGCCGGCGCTCATGGCGGCGGCGCGACTCGCGCGCCTCGCGAGCGACATGCACACGAGTGTGGCGGAGCAGGCCGTGCTCGCGGAGTTTCTATCGGGCGGACATTTCGCGCGGCACATCCGGCGCACGCGCGAGCTGTATCGGCAGCGGCAGATGGACATGCTCGCGCTCGGAGAGGCGATCGCGCCGGGGCTGCTCGAGATGCGCGCGGCGCCCGCGGGGATGCGCTTGCTCGCGCTGCTTCCGCGTGGAGTGGACGCGCGTGCGGTGAGTTGGGCGTCGGCGGAGCGCGGCGTGCAGGTGACGCCGCTGTCGCGATCCGCGCCTGCGTCGATCACCAATGGCAGAGAGGGGCTGCTACTCGGCTACTCGGCGTACGGACATGATGCGACGGAGGCAGCGCTCAAGGTGCTCGCGGGGGTGGTGCGGGAGCATGCGGTGAAGGCGCGCTCGGAGCGCGCGGTGGTGATGCGGCAGGGGGCGTGAGCGGGGAGTTCAGACGATGCGGCGCGCGACCCACTGTTGAGGGAGCTCGCGAGGCGATCTGTATCGCATGATGTAATTGAAACCGTACAGAAGATCGAGTGATATCGTGATCGTCCGAACGAAGCGCGCGGTGTAGGTCACGCCTGCGCCGGGTGACGACTCCTTCTCGCCGAGCTTCAGCCCCCAATTCCCCGTGTACTCGCGGGCGGTCGACCACTCATCTGTTCTCGGGCTTGGATCCCTGGCACCCGGCGTCCGCTTGAGAGGAATCAGTTCCATCAGCTCTTTCGTGGTGCTCACGCCCGAATTGAGCTCCTTGTAGCAGCGAGCGTAGTTGTCCTCATCCTCGCACAGGTGCGAGTCCTCGTAGCCAGGCGCACCAGTCAGCGATTCCAGAAACAAGCCATGAATCCCCGTCACGTTGGTGAGGACCATGCGCTCTTTCGTATCGAGATGCTCCCAAATCACGTAGTGCCCCCGCAGATGTGCGCATATCAGCTTGCAGTGCGGGGCCTCGATCGTGAAGCTCGCCGTCGAGGTGTACAATCGCTCACGGGTTCCACCGCCGCCTCCGAATCCTGCGGCAGTCACTTCTATGCCTAACTTCTCGCTCTGCTCGAGCTTGTTCTCAAATGTCGCGGTGACGCCCTTGATGTGCGGACAATGCAGCTCGCCGACGATGATCGGCTCCGCCGTATCGAGTGAGCGTTTGTCTGTGTTGGTGCCTTCGACGTCGACCGGTTCGTAATTCCGCAGGTACATGCCCATGCGAGCAATGAGCCCATCCTTGATGACTCTCGCATAGGATGTTCTGCCGGTGCGAAGTGCGTGTGCGACTTCGCGCTCGACGCCATAGTAGTCGGACGCGGCGATGAACTCCTGCGCCGTCATGATCTCGGCCCAATACGGATCCAGCGCATCAAAACTTTCGCCGAACAGTTTCAACCGCTGGAAGACGTGATACTCCTGTGTCTCCGGCAAGTCGCTCGAGAATCCGGCGAGATCGCCGGAGAACACGGGAGGAACCTCTAACAAATCGTCGGGCGAGATCCGATCGATCGTCGGCATCTCTTCGTCGACGGGAGTAGTCATGACGGGCCTCCGCGTGGCTTGGCTATCTCGGAGCGGGCGAGATTCGTTCTCGCTCTATTCGAATCGCGCCACTCGAATTTGTCAATCGAGGTGCTCGGCTCGAGAACTCGCTGGCCGGCATTGTGCGTAGCAGAGAGGGCAGAAGGTCGACAATCGACAGCCGACGAGCACCCAATCGTCAATCACTCAGGAGAGCGAAATGAGCAAACTGCTGCGCGGCCTCGCAGCCGGCTACGGCGCCAAGAAGCTCGGCGGCGGCTGCTTCAGCACCGTGCTGATTTTTCTTTTGCTCTGGTGGTTGTTGGGGCACTTCGGAGTGTTTCGGTAACTCGAAGAGATTCCCGACGCTCGCTCACCACGCCCACCAGGAAGCGCCGACCGTTCCACCGGTCTGGGTGAGCTGAATCTCGCCCGTGCCATCACTGTTTACGCGAAAGAGCTCGAATCCGCCGTTAGCGGACGCCATATACACGAGCTGCGTACCGTCCGGAGACCAGTGCGCACTCTGATCCTGCCGTTCATTCGTGGTGAGCCGAACCGGATTGGCTCCGTTCGCGTCGATCAGATAGACGTCATAATTCTGATTCACGCTGGCGGAGCAGGCAATGCGCAAGCCGTCCGGCGACCACGCTGGATCCGCGCAGCCTGTGCCGAGGGATGTGAGTCCAGTGCCGTCGGGATTTATGGTGTATCCTCCCCCGTCGCGAGAGAAGGCGATCTTCGTCCCATCGGGCGACCATGATGGTGTGTCGTCGAACTTGTAGTCCGTTGCGGCTACTTCCGGACTTACCTGCCGGACGGACGCCGTGGATACATCGATGATGAAGATGCGCCCATAGTCGCCAAAGGGACCTGAACGCTCGCTACGAAACGCGATCGAAGAACCGTCCGGTGACCACACGGGCTCTCCATCGAAATGCCCCGGAGTCGGCAGCGTGCGCTTTCCGGTTCCATCCGCATTCACAATCCCAATTTTCGTGATCCCGCTATCATCTACCAGGAATGCGATCTGTCGTCCGTCGGGCGATACGGACGGCTGAAAGTAGTTCTCATCGCCAAAGGTGATGACTTCGGGATCAGACCCGTCCGGGTTCATCGCGGTCAGGATATTCGCACCCTCGGTGCCCGACGCATACACGATCTGGTTGTGCAGTTGCGTCCGCACACAACTCACGCTGAACGTCGCGCGAGCGGCGGCTCCGGACGACACGCCGAGGTTGAGCTGCACCGCATCACTTCGGCAATTCCCGGTGTTGCCCGACAGAACGACTTTGTGGGAACCCTCGCTCAGGCTGTCGACCCTAATCGAATCATTGACCGCTAGAGCGCGCGCTGGCTGTTGGTCGATCGTGACGAGATAGCCGTCGGCGTCGAGGTCGTGCCCCGTCGTCACCGTCGAAACGACAATGGAGCCAACCTTCGGCGGAGTCGTGCCGGTGGGATCCGATCCGCCGCAACCGACAAGGACGAGGCCGAGTACTGCGGCTCCGGATAGACGCATCAATGGGACCTTTGTGTGTTGATGAGCGCCGCCACGCGGAGCACGAGAAAGGGCGACGAACGGGATCGGGCGAGAGGCGGGAGCCAACCTAAGGTCGGTACCCCGATATCACAAGCAGAGCCCGCTTAGTGCCCCTACCCCCGCACCAACTTCTTGTACTTGATCCGATGCGGCTGGTCCGCCTCCGCGCCCTTTCGCCTGTGCAGATCGGCCTCGTACTCCTTGTAGTTCCCCTCGAACCACACCAGCTCACTCTCGCCCTCGAACGCCAGCATGTGCGTCGCCACGCGATCGAGGAACCAGCGATCGTGTGAGATCACGACCGCGCATCCCGCGAAGTCGTTGAGCGCCTCCTCGAGCGCGCGCAGCGTATCGACATCGAGATCGTTCGTCGGCTCGTCGAGCAGCAGAAGGTTGCCGCCGCTCTTCAGGAGCTTCGAGAGATGCAGCCGGTTGCGCTCTCCGCCCGACAGGTCCTTCACCTTCTTCTGCTGATCGGCGCCGCGGAAATTGAAGCTCGCGAGATACGCACGCGTGTTGATCTCCTTCTTTCCCACCGCAATCGTGTCGAGACCACCGCTCACTTCCTGATACACGGTGTTCTCGCCGTTCAGCTCGCGCCCCTGATCCACATACGCGATCTGCACCGTGTCACCGATGACCATCGTCCCCGAGTCGGGCTTCTCCTCGCCCGTGATCATCCGGAACATCGTCGTCTTCCCCGCGCCGTTCGGCCCGATCACGCCAACGATTCCGCCGCGTGGCAGCGAGAAGGTGAGATTCTCGAACAGCAGCTTGTCGCCGAAGCTCTTGCGCACGTCCTTCGCGATCACGACGTCGTTGCCGAGCCGCGGGGGTGGCGGAATGATGATTTCGTTCTGCGACACTTTCTCGAACGTGTCACTCGCGACGAGATCTTCGTACTTCTGAATGCGCGCCTTGCTCTTCGCCTGCCGCGCGCGCGGTGCGAGTCGCACCCACTCGAGCTCACGCTGCAGCGAGCGTTGGCGCGCCGACTCACTCTTCTCTTCCTGCTGGAGTCGCGTGCGCTTCTGCTCCAGCCACGCGCTGTAGTTCCCCTCATACGGAATTCCAGCGCCGCGATCGAGCTCGAGAATCCACTTGGCGACGTTGTCGAGGAAATACCGGTCGTGCGTGATCGCCACGACGGTGCCCGGGAACTCCGCGAGATACCGCTCGAGCCACGCGACGCTCTCGGCATCGAGATGGTTCGTCGGCTCGTCGAGCAGGAGCATGTCGGGCTGATCGAGCAGCACCTGGCACAGCGCGACGCGGCGCTTCTCACCGCCCGAGAGCGTGTTCACATCCGCATCCGGTGGCGGCAGTCTGAGCGCGTCCATCGCGATCTCGATGCTTCGGTCGAGCTCCCAGAGATTCTGCGCGTCGATCTGCTCCTGCACCTTGCTCTGATCCTCGAGCAGCTTCGTCATCGCGTCGTCCGTCATCGGCTCGGCGAACTTCATCGAGATCGCCTCGAACTTCTGCAGCAGCGCGCGCTTCTTCACCACCGCGAGCTCGACGTTCCCCTTCACATCCTTCGTGGTGTCGAGCAGCGGCTCCTGCGGCAGGTAGCCGATGCGCGTGCCGTTCGCCGCCCACGCCTCGCCCTGAAAATCCTGATCGGCTCCGGCCATGATTCTGAGCAGCGTCGACTTCCCCGCGCCGTTGGTGCCGAGGACGCCGATCTTGGCGCCGGGATAAAAGGAGAGATAGATGCCGCGCAGAATCTCCCGGCTGGGCGGGACGACTTTGCGCAGATCCTTCATTACATAGATGAACTGGGGAGCCACGGAAATCCTGAAGAGAAGTGAGTGCCACGCGCCCGGAAAGATACAACGGAGCGGTAGTGGCCTTCTTCTCTTGTTACCTCGAAAACACGGCGCCGTGCGGACTCACCGCGCCCGTGAATCCCGCCCAATTCGCGCCGCTGAGGCTGATGCCGGCGCTCGCAGAGCCGGGATCGCGGAATTTCTGATCCAGCGCGAGTCGCCCGTTCGCCGGATCGAAATCGATCACGAACAATCGGCTTCCTTTCCCTCCCGAGTTGAGCACCACGCGCCGTCCGGTGGCATCGATCGCGATCCAGTGCGGCGCCTCATCCGACGGGAAGGTCACACGCGAAACTTCTCGCGGATGCTCCGCGTCGCTGATGTCGAGCGCCACCAGCGCATGCGCAGTGGATAGTGTCTGCAGCCAGTAGTGTCCCGTGAGCACTGGAACGCCGCATTCCGTTCCCTCGAATCCTTTCACGAACGTCGCCCGCGGGTGGTCGCCCTCGATGTCACGAAGCAGGTAGAGGCCGCAGCTGAACGTGTGGATGTAGACGCTGCGCCCGTCCGGCAGCAGCCTGCTTTCGCCCGTGTATTGATTCTCGTTCCCGCGTGGACCGGGCGGCAGCGCGAGGGTCCGCAGCAGCGTGAGGTCCGAGAGCCGCCAGATCTGCACCCACTTTCCAGTCGCCGCGGTGTCCGCCTCATCCATGTCGGTGGTGGTCGAGACCGCGCGATCCATCGCGGGAATCGGAAGCACGCTGTAGGGATAGACTCGCCCATGACTGATCGCGGTGTCGGTGGCCGCACTCGACATGTATGCGCGACCGGATTCGTCCATCTCCACGAGCCCACCGGTCGCGTGCTCGCCGCCCATGCGCATGCCGTCGGTCATCGCCGCCTGTGCGGCTTTCGCCGTCGAATCCGCGCGATACTGAAAAGTCGACAACACGCGTCCGTTCGAGAGCCTGATGAACGTGTGCGGAGAACCGAAACCCGCGACGTCGCCGAACGACGTCAGTGCCTGCGGATGCAGCGGCTCGTGCAGATCGAACAGCCACGTCTTCCCGGCGCCGAAGTCGTTCGCGAGCAGGTGGCCGTTCGGTCCGAGCTCGGGCTCGGTGTGGTGCGGCATTCCGACCGTCCCCGTCGAGGCGGTCGCGAGCACCCGGCCGTACGTCTTGGACGTCGGCGTGGCATCGATCGTCGCGATGATCTCCTTGCCCCCTTTGCCTCCCGCCCAGACAAAGAGATAGGATCCCTGCGCGTTCGCCGACGCGGGGACGCTGATGGCGATCAGGGCAGCGCACGCCGCTCTTCGAGAGATGTTCATGCGGCGAATATCATGTTCCGTGTACTCGACCGCAACGCGACGTTCATCTGCAGGCGGTGCTGCACCCAAATCGCACGGTCAGTGCCACGAATCGACAGGCTCGATGCGCGCGTCTCGCAGAAGGTGGCGGATCTGCATGTAGTCGCGGACGCGCACCACGCGCTCTCCCTGCCACCACAGCCGGATCGCCGAATACGGACGCCACTCGCCCTCCATACGGCGACTGGTGATCAGCGCAGGATCCCCGTCCACCAACGCGAGGGACAAATTCCATTCCCATGGATTCGCCGCGTACGTGCCGGCGTACACAGAGTCGAGGTCCTTCATGCGACCGCTGAAGGCTCCCACGATCTCGAGACGCGCATCATCGCGGACGAGTCTATGAAGACCCTCGGCATCCAGTTTGTTGAAACACTCGGCGTACGCTCGAGGGATGGCGAGAAGCTCCGGCCACAACTGTGGAGACGGCGTCCGTGGAAGAAGCTTGTGCAGCGTTGCGCGTGCGCGGGGCAGCGCGAGCTTGACGTCAGCGTAGGTCGTTCCGATCACGCGCGTCGTTTCCGTGAGGGAGAATCCGAGCATATCCATGAGCACCACTACGGCGCGATCGAGGCGTGGCAGCACTGACGCGCACAACAGTCGTGCATCATCCGGCGCAGTGGTGGTCCACCACAACGACGGTCCGATCGTGCGCTCTACCGCGTCGCCCGTCAACGTGGTGCGCTCCCGATGCCCGAGGTCGTGGCAAATGAAGGTGATGCACCGCTCGTACGCCATCCGAAAAATTGACCGTTCGAGAAATTCCGAATACCGCATCGGCGACAGCTTGTACGACGCCGCCGCCAATGTCTCCTGGACGAGATCCTCGCCATCGAGCACCGAGCCGCACATACGCGCGCAAAAGCGATGCAGCCTCGGTCGCAGCGTCCCCAGGGAATCCAGGAATCGACGGCGTTCTTCCTCCCGAATGGGATTGTCTGGCAGCTCGCGGTCTTCGGACATGATGCCCCTTCCGCCACCAGCGGACTCTCAGCTTGGATACGCACTCAGTGCGCGATGATGCCTACCTGTTCGGCGACAGCGTTCGCGGCGGCCGCACGAACGACTCGCGACTATTCACGAGCTGCCATCTGGATGCTCGTCGGCCGAACAGGTCGATGACACGCGTGATGACTGTATCCGTCCCGCCATTCGCGGCGATCACGTCGACGGCCTCCGCGGTGCACTCGACAACGTCACCATTGTCCCCGAGCAGACGCACGATTTTGTGGCGCATGAAGCTCTTGCCCGCGGTGATCCCGGTATCAGGACCCTGATGCCCGACGTACTTCAACAGCGCCTCCCTGTCGAGCACACGTCCGGAGGCCGTTCGCATCACGAGCTCGCCTGCCAAGGCGGGACGCATCGCAGCCGTATCGCCTCGATCCCACGCGTCATTGAGCCCATCCCACACGGCGCGAACGGAGTCGGTCGTCGCCGTTGACGAGTCGGCCTCGCTCGATGCACGCGCGCTCGAGCGCTGACACGCAACCGCGAGCATGCTTCCGAGCACGACAAGGATACGCATGCAGCGAATCTCGCCTCACGCCCTCGCCCCTGCAACGAACACGCACGCCTTGGCCGTTTCGATTCCCCTCTGCATCGTTCGTGCTTTGCTACTCACGACACATGGCACCCGTCGCCAAGGAAATCAACGTGCACAGCGCGCGCTTCACAGTCCCCGCTCTCCTCATCATCGCCGGCCCGCTCGCCTCCCAGGCGCCCCTCCCGCTCAAGCACGCGCCCAAGCCCACCACGAGCGCGATCACCGCCGGCGATCTGATGACGCGACTCTACATCATCGCCGACGATTCGATGAAGGGACGACAGGCCGGCAGCGAAGGACATCAAGCGACCACCACGTACATCTCGGCCGAGCTCAAACGCATGGGTCTCGAGCCCGCGGGCGACAGTGGCACGTACTTCCAGACCGTCCCGCTCGTGCGCCGCCACTTCGAGGACCGCCCATCGCTCACCGCCGGATCCACCGCGCTGCGCCCCGACTCGGACTTCGTGCCGATCATCGCGCGCGGCACGCCACGCAGCATCGACGGCGCGCAGGTCATCTACGGTGGCGTCTTCACCGACTCCTCCACGTGGATCACGGGCGAGCAAGCGCGCGGAAAGCTCGTCGTCTTCAGTCCGAAACTTCCCCCCGGTACGCCGCCGCGCTTCTTCATCATCAACATCCGCCCGAGCAGCCGCTTCGCCGGTGCCGCCGGCGTCGCGATTCCGACGCTCGATCTCGCGCCGCCCGACTACCTCGCGCGCATCCACAATCCCGGACTGGCGCTCGCACAGAGCTCCACCGGTCCTGAGAGCGCAGCCCCGTTGCACCTCCTCATCACTCCCTCCGCCGCTCGCACGCTCCTCCACGCCTCCATCGACTCCGTCACCACCGGCGCGCTCGGCGAAACGATCCACGGTTCGATCAAGCTCATCGAAGAGCCGCGCCCCACGCGCAACGTCATCGCCGTGCTCCCCGGCTCCGACGCATCGATGCGCGGCGAATACGTCGCGATCGGCGCGCACAGCGATCACATCGGCACGCGCGATCTCCCGCTCGACCACGACTCGGTGCGCGCCGCGAACGAGCAGGCG
>Ga0193716_1001720_pt1 | contig 12563 bp, 11 predicted proteins | sample U2c1metaG_FD_145901 | JGI IMG/M metagenome (GOLD analysis project Ga0193716, IMG submission 145901) | Soil microbial communities from a riparian zone of the East river system, Colorado, United States - U2c1 | ecosystem: Environmental > Terrestrial > Soil > Riparian zone | place: USA: East River...
GGTTACGCGATCATCTATGCTCTTCTTGTCCCGGCGTTTATTGGGTTCGCGGTTGCCACGGTTTCGCCAATGACGCGAGTCGCATTGATTCCTGCCGCAATATTGCTGTTGAGCGCGCTCCTTTTCTGGAAGCTCACCATTGAAATCGACCACGAGATCCTGCGCGCCTCTTTCGGACTTGGTCTCGTCCGCAAGACAGCCCGCGTCGCCGATATTGTCTCTTGCGAACCGATCCGAATCCGTTGGTGGTATGGATGGGGAATCCACCTCACGCCATACGGTTGGCTTTACAATGTTTCGGGTTGGGACGCCGTCGCGATTACCTTGCGCAACGGTCGCCACTTTTCGCTCGGAACCGACGATCCTCAGGGACTTACCGCCGTGATTCGCCGTTTAGCTTCGACCAAGTAGTCCGGGTCGATCTCGAAGCCGATAAAGTTTTTCACGCCGCAGCGTTGCGCAGCGACGGCAGAATTCCCGATCCCGAGAAATGGATCGAGCATGGTGCCGACCCGCGCGGCACCATGCAGTTTGATACAGTTCTCCGCCAGCGCGACGGGAAATGTCGCGGGATGCGGACGTTCTTTGGCTCGCCGCTGGATCGTTTCGTAAGGAACAAACCAAGTGTTTCCGCGGCAACGTAGATCGCTGCCGCCAGTGTGCGACCAGCGCGCAACATTACTTTTATCCTGATAAGGAACACCAACGGCAAGCCGATCGACCTCGACCTTCCCATCGATGGTGAAATGGAAAACATATTCGTGGCAGTCGTTTAGAAATCGCTTTGAACTGATCGGTTTAAAATGACCATACGATTGAGCCGCTGTAGCCGCTTCGCTGTGCGAAGCGTGATGCTGATGTGAACGGCGCGGGCGCGTCGCGTCGCCCACAGGGCGACGGCTACTTTCAATCGTAATCGATTTGATCCAGTGAATTGTGTTCTGGAGAACAAATAGATCACGTAATTCGATTACGATCTCATGCGGCAACATCGGATTGGAGGGCGAGGAACCAATGTTAAGAAAGAATGAGCCGGTTGGTTTAAGAATTCGCCGGATCTGCGAGGCCCATTCCCGGCACCATCGCAAATACGAGGGTCGATCCTGCCGGTCAGAATATTTGCCATAGCGAATTCCGAGATTGTAAGGAGGCGAGGTCACGACCAGATCGATCTGGCCAGCAGGAAGACGCGCCATGCCTTTAAGGCAATCTTTGTGGTGCAGCTTGATCTCGGTCACACGGTAAATTGCCGTAATACCCCGGAGGCGTACAGGAAAAACTGTAGCCGGCGTCGTTGACGCCGGTCCGCGGCTACAACTCGCACCGCGCGAAAAAGCAGATAAGTTTTACGCGATGTCCGACAAGCCTTCGAAACTGAAAATCGCCGATCGCGAGTTCACTTCGCGCCTGCTCGTAGGTACGGGGAAATTTTCCTCGAACGAGGTGATGCGTGACGCGCTCGTCGCGAGCGGGACCGAAATCGTGACAGTCGCGCTGCGGCGGGCTGATCTCTCGGGCAAAGGCGACCCGTTCGCCAACATCCTCGATTTCATCGATCCGAAACAATTTCTCATTTTGCCGAATACCAGCGGCGCCCGCAATGCGGAGGAAGCGGTGCGCCTGGCGCGGTTGGCCGCGACCGCGGGGTTGCCGACCTGGTTGAAGCTCGAGATTCATCCCGATCCGCGCTACCTGTTGCCCGATCCGATCGAGACTCTGGCCGCTGCGAAAATTCTGGTGAAGGAAGGATTTACCGTTTTGCCCTACATCAACGCCGATCCGGTGCTGGCCAAGCGGTTGCAAGATGTCGGCACCGCCACCGTCATGCCGCTCGGTTCGCCGATTGGGAGCAATCGCGGAATCGAAACGCGCGCGCAAATCGAGATTATCATCGAGCAAGCCACTGTGCCGGTGGTGGTCGATGCCGGATTGGGGGCGCCAAGTCAGGCCGCAGAAGCACTGGAGATGGGCGCCGACGCCGTCCTGGTCAATACCGCCATCGCCATCGCATCCGACCCGGTGCGAATGGCTCAGGCCTTCCGCAAGGCCATTGAAGCCGGCCGCGAAGCACGCGAGATCGGGTTAGCGGAAAAATTGACCTTGGCCGCAGCGACCAGCCCTCTTACCGGATTTTTGAAGACCAAAGAGTGATTCCATCGAAAGATACTGTGTCTGATCGGCCATTTGAGTTCACTGGTCGCATCCGGAGCTTCTCCCACGCGATTAGGGGCATCGTGAAGATGGTTCGTTGCCAGCACAATGCATGGATTCATGCTGCTGCTACGATGAGTGTGGTGACGGCGGGTTTCTTTTTCCAAATATCCCGCACAGAGTGGTGCTGGATTATTCTCGCTATTGCGATGGTCTGGACGGCAGAAGCTTTAAATACAGCCTTCGAATTTCTAGCGGATGTCGCTTCACCTGAATTTCACCCGACGGTTCGTGATGCCAAAGATGTCGCAGCCGGTGCAGTATTAGTCACCGCCGTAGCAGCGACAATAATTGGCGGTCTGATTTTTTGGCCCCACTTAGCGAAGCTCGTTTCGCAATAGAACCAACAGACTAAGGCAGCGGCGAATATTTTTGCGTGGCGTCGTTGTAAAACTCTATCTGGCGACCACCGATTCGACGCACAGCCCGCCAGCCGTGTTCGGCCGCGAATTTGCGAAGATCGTCGTCGGGCATCGAGGAAATGATTCTGAGCTCGGCGGGATGGGTGATGAAGACTTCGGGCCTGATCGCAAGCGCGGCTGAGATTTTGGCGGTCAAGGCTGGCAGATGTTCGCGCATTTTGAATTAGGGCTTCTGGTCTGGCCGAGGTTTCCGGGCAGGTTCTTGGGACGGTTCCAACAGAGGCGGTGGCGGCTTCGATTTCCGATTTAGCTTTTCTCCCAAGGCAATCTGCGCTTTGCGATCAGGAGAGGGACCGCGCGCGTTTGGTTTTTCCATTTGAGCTTAACAAAGGCTTAGTCTAACCGCGGATTACGCGAATTTCACGGATCAGATGTAGACAAGTTTAGCCATCGATTCCTAGAAATTTTCGCTGTTTTCCTATCCGTGTTAATCCCGCGTAATCCGTGGCTAATAAGGGTTTCTTCCATCTCGGTTGCGACTGGGACAGCCGCCCTACACTGACTGGCGCGAGGCATTTACTTGGGTAAAGTCTGCAGATGTTTTCGGAAACGATCGAATTACGCGGTCACATCATCGATTCACTGATCCTGCCCAAGGTGCTGGATCAGATTTTGACCCGCGGAGCCGGCTTCAAAATCACTGAGATCAAGATCGGGCAGAAACGGGCGGACCAGAGTTTTGCGCGAATCGAGGTCTCCGCCAAAACCGGCGAAGAGCTGGATGAATTGGTCCTGCGCCTGCGGCAGCATGGCGCCGAGACGGTAGAGCGCGCCAATGTCCAGCTGGCCAAGGCGCCGGACGATGGTGTTTTCCCGCACGACTTCTATGTCACGACCAATCAGCAAACCTTTGTCCGATTCGATGGCAAAGAGATCGAAGTGCGGCCCGCAATGATGGACAGCGCCGTCGCGCTGGATCGCAAAAAGCCCGCGGCTCGCGCGGTGAAGTTTTTCGACGTGAACAAAGGGGACGAGATTGTCGTTGGCCACCAGGGGATTCGCGTCGTCCCGGTGCAAAGATCGACCTCGGGCACCGACGTTTTTCAATTCATCAACACGACGGTCGACGCGGACGAACCGAAGTCGGCGGTCATTCGCGAGCTGGGCCAGGAATTGCGACGCGCGCGGGAAGCGAAAGGTAAGATCGCAATCGTCGGCGGGCCTGCCATCGTACGGACGGGTGCGGGCGAACACCTCGAGCGCTTGATCGAGAAGCGATACATCGATCGGCTTTTCGCCGGGAACGCATTTGCGGTTTACGACGTGGAGCGCGCGCTGTTCGGGACTTCGCTTGGCCAAAATCCGGAACGCGCGTTTGCCGGAGGCGGTCATGAGAATCACATGCGCGCCATCAACATCATTCGCGAATGCGGTGGTATCGCCGCGGCGGTCCAGAAAAAAATCCTGACGCGCGGCATCATGCACGCCTGCGTTAAGCACAAGGTCGATATTGTCCTGACCGGCTCGATCCGTGATGAAGGGCCGATTCCGGGCGTAACGACCGATGTGGTCGAAGCGCAAAAAATCATGCGCGAAAAACTCGCCGACGTGACCCATGTGCTGCTGCTCGGAACGGTGCAGCATTCGATGGCTGTGGCCAGCATGTTGGCACCGACGGTGAAAACGGTCTGCGTCGATATTGACTCATCGGCGGTGGAAAGAGCAGTCGAACATCAGCCGCTCCAGTCGATCGGCTTGGTCACGGATGTGGAACCATTCCTGCGCGAGCTGGCCGAGTGCCTGACCAAGCCCGAGAACGCGGGCCGCGAGAAGTAACGATCTTATGCGCGAGTTACTTCTTTGTCCGCCGGACCATTACGGCATCGAGTACGAGATCAATCCATGGATGAGCCGCGAGCGCGGCGCCGAAGTCCCGGTTGCGCAGCGGCAATGGAAAGGGTTGCACGAGACGCTTTCGAAATTGGATTGCAAAATTGAGCTGATCGCGCCGCAGCCAAGACTGCCCGACATGGTGTTCACCGCGAATGCCGGACTCACCGTGGGCAAAAAATTTATTCCGAGCAATTTTCGCCACAAAGAGCGGGCCAGTGAAGCGCCGCTGTTCGCAAAGTGGATGGAAGAACATGGCTACGAGATCCATTGGTTGGAGAGCAATCTCTTCTTCGAAGGCGAAGGCGACGCGCTCTTCGGCGGCGACGCCCTTTTTTGCGGCTACAAATTCCGGTCCGATATTCAATCGCATCGCGTCGTCGGCGAGATGCTCGGCTGTCTGGTCATCTCAGTGGAGCTGGTCGACCCGCGCTTTTATCATTTGGACACCTGCTTTTGTCCGTTGCCCGATGGTGGCGCGGTTTGGTTTCCGGCAGCGTTTGACGAATATGGACAACGCGCGATTCGCGAGCATGTCGGCGATCTGATCGATGTTTTGCCCGAGGAAGCCGCGCATTTCTCCTGCAACGCGGTCGTGCTCGATCGCGATATTGTATTGCCGGAAGGCGCGCCGACGCTAGTCGCGACCTTGAAGGAGCGCGGTTATCGCTGTCATGAATTGCCCATGACCGAGTTCTTAAAAGCCGGTGGCGCCTGTAAATGTTTGACGATGTTTATGCCGCAACGAGAGAAAGTCTGACTTGTAGCCGCTCCGCTGTGCGAAGCGAATGACCATAAGTCTAAACACAATTACGTCGCGCACAGCGCGACGGCTACAATTCAGACGAACGAATTAACGTTCGCGTTTTCGCTTTAACTCGGCCTCGATTTTTTGAAGCGGCAAACAATTCACAACATCCGCTTTAGTCAGCCAGCCTTTACGGGCAACGCCGACGCCGAACCACAAATCCTGCAAACGCTCGACCCGATGTGCGTCCGGGTTGATCACGCATTTTACTCCCTTCTGCTTGGCCAGCGGCCACCAGCGCCAATCGAGATCGAGACGTTTCGGTGCGGCGTTGATCTCGATCCAGGTACCGGTTGCGGCCGCAGCCTCGAGGATCGCCGGAATATCGATCTGGTACGGTTCGCGTTTGAGCAGGAGGCGCCCCGTCGGATGACCGAGCATGGTGATAAACGGATTTTCCATCGCCCGAATGATGCGCTTGGTCATGTCCGCTTCGCTCAAATTGAAAACGGAGTGAACCGACGCCACCGCGTAGTCGAGATCGCTTAGAACTTCGTCGGGAAAATCAAGCGAACCATCGCGCAGAATGTCGCACTCGACTCCGGCAAACAGACGAAAACTATCGAACTTCTTGTTTAACTTTCGAATTGCTGCCATCTGTGCGCGAAGCTTTGTTTCGTCGAGTCCGTGCGCCTGAATCGAGCTGCGGCTGTGATCGGCAATACCCAGATAACCCAAACCGAGCTCTTGCGCGGCCTCGGCCATTTCTTCGAGAGTGTTGTGGCCATCGCTCGCGCCGGTGTGGCAATGAAAGGTGCCGCGCAGATTCTCCTTCTCGATCAATTTCGGAATAGAGTGTTTCTCGGCCGCTTCGAATTCGCCGCAATTTTCCCGCAGTTCCGGCGGAATGAAATCGAGATCGACCGCGTCATACAATTCAGCTTCATCGCGCACCCGCGGAATTTTCGTGATCGGTTTGGGTTTACGTGCTTTTGGATCCGGCGGAAGCGGCGCGATTCGATATTCGTTTAGAGTCCAACCGCGTTTCAGTGCGCGATTGCGCATTTCGATGTTGTGTTCCTTGCTGCCGGTGAAATAACTCAGGGCAAATGGATATTCCGCGGGACTGACCACGCGCAGATCGCTTTGAATGCCAGAGCGAAGCCGCACACTGGTTTTGGTCGATCCTTGCGCGATGATCGATTCGACCAGCGGGTGCGCGGCGAAAAACTTCGTGATCGCATCCGGGTTCTTCGTCGCCACGATAAGATCGACATCGCGCACGATTTCTTTTCGACGGCGATAACTTCCGGCCAACTCGACCTGGAGTGCATCGGGATGCGCCGCCAGATCGCTGCGCAATGTCTCCGCCTCCGGTGCGATCTGTCCAAGCTGGAACGATCCAGCGTGTTGGCTGCGTTTGGCGATGGCTTCGCAAAGTTTCGTCTGCGTGGTTTCCCCAAAACCCGGCAGCGCAGCCACCCGGCCGGATTCGCAGGCTTGTCGCAGTTGCTCGATCGAACTGATCTGCAGCTTTTCATAAAGCGCTTTGATTTTTTTCGCGCCCAAACCAGAGAGTGAAAACAATTCCAAGATGGCGGCTGGAAATTCAGCCCGCAATTCCTCCAGGTATTTCAGCGAACCCGTTTCCGCGAGTTCTTTGACTTTGGCGGCGATAGCCTTGCCGATGCCGGGAATTTTCTCGAGGGCCTCTTCGTTCTGCAGGTCACTGACATTCCCGCCAAAAGTCTCGAGCGAACGGGCGGCGTTAGTGTAAGCGCGAATTTTAAACGGATTTTCGTCCTTTAGTTCGAGGAGAGTGGCTATCTCCTCCAGAACGGACGCGATTTCTGCTTTGGTCATCGCTTTACCGTTAGCGAAGATTGCCGCGGCGTCGATAGGTGGATCGGCCCCGAACGTTTTCGGGAGCGATGCTATAAATGCGGCTTCGCCGCCTGATTTAACATCGAGCAAGGGACTGCTCGATCCACCTTCTCGAGCTACATCCGTCCGCGTTTTTTGTAGAAATGGTAACGGGCGATGATGGAATCGACATACTTCCGGGTTCCGGGAAAATCGATATTGTTTAGAAAAGTTTTCGTGGCCATAGCGGGAGTCTGATCGCCTCCGGCCCAACGTTGAGCGCGGCTGGCGCCGGCGTTGTATTCGGCCAACGCAAACGGAACCGGATCAGGCTCTTGTTCCCAATGTTGAAGAGCGCGCTGCAAATACCATGCGCCGGCTTCGAGATTTGTTTTGGCATCGAAAAGATCCTCGACTTTGAAATTGTCGATCTTGTTTTCGTGGGCCCATTCGTTGGCCGCTTTTTCGCTCACCTGCATCAAACCGCGCTCGCCCGCGCCGCCATATTTTTTCGGATCGAACCGGCTTTCTCGCCAAGCCACTGCTTTAATCAACATCGGATCAAGCCGATGTTCAGCCGCGACTGAGCGAATCAAGTCATCGTAGTGCCGAAAACGCGCGGGGCTGATCCATTCGTAAAATGTGTAAGCCGGATCGCCCGAGCGCAGGCCGAGATAAGTAAACCCGGCGCCGAGCGCGAGCAGGACGCACAAAATCAATTTAAACAGGAATCGAATCATGGTGGCGCGAAAAGTGGATGACTAGTCGAACGCGAGACATCGCATCATATTCAGCACCATGCCCAACGCGAATTTCATCCGGGTAATCATCGACCGCGCGATCCATCGCGAGCTCGATTACCTGGTGCCCGAGACTCTGGCCGAGCGCATCGGGATTGGTTCGCGCGTTCGCGTCCCTTTCCGTGATAAATCGGCCCTGGCCACGGTGGTGGCTGTCTTGGAGCACAGCGATGCCCAAGGAATTCGGCCGATCGAAGCCGTGGTCGGCGAAGCCCCGATCTTGAGCGAGCAATTGATCGAACTCGCGCGCTGGATGAGCGCTTATTACTGCTGCCCGGTCGAAACGGTCATGCGCAGCTTGCTGCCGCAAGTTATTCGGCGCGCCGAGGTTGGATGGAAAAAGCAATTATTCGTTCGGCCCACGCGCAAGATCGACAACGATGAAATCGAAAAGCTGCGTAAACGCGCGCCGCGCCAAGCGGAGTTGCTTCGAGCGATCAACGAATTGGAAGGACCGGTCCTCGCGGCAGAACTCTTGCGCAAGACGTCGCTCGATAACCAGACCTTGCGTGCACTGGTGAAGCGAGGTTTCGCCGAACTACGCGAAGGCGCGGTGCCGCGCGATCCACACGGCGACGAGCAATTCATCCTGACCGGAAATCTCGAATTGAATGCAGAACAGGCATTGGCGTTAACGGAAGTGATGGAAGCGCTCGATAAACCAGAAAACGCGCGCCCGATTCTGTTACACGGCGTAACCGGGAGCGGGAAAACTGAAGTTTATCTTCAGGGAATTCGATCAGCGCTCGAGCGCGGTCGCAGTGCGATCGTCCTTGTTCCCGAAATTTCTCTCACGCCCCAGACGGTCGAACGGTTCAAGGGCCGTTTTGCCGAAGCCCAGGATGCAGTCGCGGTTTTGCACAGCCATCTCTCCGAAGGCGAACGCCACGATGAATGGCACAAGATCCATTCTGGGCGCGCCCGCATTGTCATCGGCGCCCGCAGCGCCGTCTTCGCGCCGCTGAAAAATCTTGGCCTGATCATTGTCGATGAGGAACACGAGACCACTTACAAACAGGAGGAGGCGCCGCGCTATCACGCGCGCGACGTCGCTGTCGTGCGAGCGAAGATGGAGAAGTGTGTCGTAGTTTTGGGCACGGCGACGCCGTCGCTCGAGAGTTATCACAACGCGGTCGCCGGCAAATATAAACTCGCCACGCTGACCCAACGGGTCGACGCGCAGCAGATGCCGTTCATGCGCATCGTCGATCTTCGCCTGGAACGCCGGAAGGAAAAAGCGGCCGCGATCTTGTCGGAAAAATTGCGGGCCGCGATCGCGGTTCGTTTGGAAAAACGAGAACAAACCATTCTCTTTTTAAATCGCCGCGGTTTCTCCACTTCACTTCTTTGCAGCGAATGCGGTGAAGCGCGCAATTGCCCGAATTGCAGCGTGGCCCTGACCTTTCATCGACACATGGCGCGATTGAGTTGTCATTTGTGCGGACACACTGCCGCGGTACCGAAGAAATGTCCGGCCTGCGGAAAGGATGCGCTCATTTACGCCGGATTCGGCACCGAAAAAGTCGAATCGACTGTCTCCCAGATTTTTCCGACCGCGGTCGTGCGCCGCATGGATGCGGACTCAATGACACGCAAAGACGCGTATCGCGAAACCCTGCGTAGCTTTCGTGCCGGCAAGATCGACATCCTCGTCGGCACCCAAATGATTGCGAAGGGTTTGCATTTCCCGAATGTGACATTGGTTGGAATCATCAACGCCGATCTTGCGCTTCACATGCCGGACTTCCGCGCAGGCGAGCGGACCTTTCAACTTCTTACCCAGGTCGCCGGCCGTGCAGGTCGCGGCGAAACAGCCGGCGAAGTTTTTGTGCAAACTTACACACCGTTCAGTCCGTCCATCCAATTTGCGCGGCACCACGATTTCGCCGGCTATTTCCAACAAGAACTGGAGTTTCGTGAACGCTGCGATTTCCCGCCATTCAAGCATGCGGTCTTGCTCACTATCCGCTCGGCGCACGAAACCAGAGCCAAGTTTTCCGCCGAAACGCTGGCGCGACGGCTCAAGGAAACGGTGGGCGCCGAATTCATCCTGGGAGACCCGACGCCGGCACCTTTGGAGAAATTACAGGGACAATTCCGGTTTCACATCCTGATCCGCGGCGAGGCGATCGTGCGCTTAAGCCGGCTTGTGCGCGAAACGCTCGATAAATTGCCGTTCCCGGAAGGCGTCGCCGTGGCGGTGGATGTCGATCCATATCAACTGCTGTAGCCGTTGCCCTACGGGCAACGCGACTTGTGCGATCTATTCAGAGCAGAGCGCGTTTCGCACAGCAAAACGACTATATTTAATCGTTATCCCGCGTTGCACGCTGGCAGATGACGGGAATGATTTTCTCTGGCCACGCCGCGCTGTTAGCCGGCCAAATGGAATTGCGCAGCCAGGAATACCACGAGCGTTTAATTCCGCTATAGACCGGCGATTGATTGAGAAACAGTTTCCCGTTGTAGCAATTCATCAGGTAGACCAGACCCTCGCGCGAAAACGTTTTGGTGATGTCGAGTGGAGTGAAACCCAGGCGGGAGAATTCTGTGTCGTGCACAAAGATGCAATTGCACCACGTGTTGGCTGCCAGGCTGTACCCTTTCTTACGCGCCAACGCTACCAACGCGCCGGCCGAAGCACCGAAGCGCGCGCGGGGCGCGTCCGGCTTTTGCACTACTTCCACCTCCGGCGGAACGGTCGGATTGTGCTCAATGATGATCACGCGCGGCCTGAAGTTCTGAAGTGACTCAAGCATGTAGTAATCGTTTCCATCAATGTCTATGGAAACAAGATCGACCTCTTGCGGCGCGCCCGCTTCTTTCAAAATGGCGTCGAGTGAATCCTTGCCGGAAGTCGTGACCCGCCGATGAAAAGCACGAACGTTCGGAAAATCGCACGTGTTCTTTTTGAGCCCGGCGAACGATTCGTCGTTGCATTCAATAAGGACGGCCGACCAGCTGCGGTCGCGCCAGAACGCGCAAGTATTACTCAGATGGGCACCGTCCCAAGCGCCGACTTCGAGGCACCAGCGATTTTTGTCACCGAGCCGGCGAAAAATTTCCTGGAGCAGCCCGTCTTCGCCATTCTGCGAAGTAATATTCCGGGCGAACGAGGCCAGCGGCTGGTCGGTGATTGTCCTCATTTCGAAATCCGTGTGCACTGGACGACAGGCGGCCGGCTTCGTCCAGCCAAAAGCAGTTTGACGGTCAATATGCGCTTCCGTTTGGCAGGAATCGCTTTTTCTTTATGCTCAGCAAAATTTGAAATTCTCCCGCAAACTCAAAAAACTCGGTGAGCCTTTAACCTATCGCCGGACCTGGCGCCGGATTGAGCGCGTTCTTTCTCCGGTGCCGATGGGACCGTTGCTGGCAAAAATCGATCAAACTCGCCTGCGCGAAATCCAAGCACGTTACGCCTCGTCATCTGAGCACTACGCAAAATACCTCGATCTGGAGCGATATCTAAAACTCAACATCGAGCGCGTTCAACAGCTCAAGCTTCATCGTTCCGCACCGCAAGATGTTCTCGATCTCGGATGCGGCGGCGGGTTCTTCCTCTTCATTTTACAGCATTACGGGCATCACTGTTTGGGCTTGGACATCGACGAGTTTCCATTATTTACCGACCTGACCCAGCTTCTCGGTGTTCCTAGAAAAGTTTGGGCGATCAAGGCTTTCGAACCGTTACCCGATCTCGGAAGAAACTTTGATTGGATCACGGCCTTCTCCACTGCCTTTCACGGGAAAGGCGAGCAATCCTGGCAGTGGGGCGTGGAAGAATGGAAATTTTTTCTCGACGATCTGAATCATCATTTGAAACCAGGCGGCCGGATTTTTTTCGGATTAAATCCCGCCTACGATGGAGAATATTATACCCCCGAAATACTTCAGCTTTTTCTCAATCGTGGCGCGGAAATCGAACGCGCGTTTATTCTCTTTCCGCCAAGAAGTTAGCGAGTTAGCTCGAGCCAACAGCCGTGAGGAGCTGGTTTAGCCGTGCTTGCCATTCGTCTTCGTCGACTACCTCAAACCGCATCGTTTTGTTCTGCATTGCAGGGACAAATTCGCTCCAGTCACGCTTGCTTGCGTGTTCGGTACAAATGTTGAACAGGGAACGTTTGTAGTTCGTATCAGCGTTTAGCTTCAGATGCAGCCCTTTCGTTTCTACCACGAAAACCTCGTGATAGGGATTGGCAGGATCTGTATTCTCGCGCGAAGCCGTGAATATGAAATCTGCGAAAATGCGGCCGCGTTTCCATCCTTGGACGGCATAATCGCGGCGCGACGCGTTTCGATACCAGAAGAAGAGATTCTCCTGTTCGTCGAGATAGCTGGCGACCTGATGTTCAAGCGAATTCATTGCGTCTTCCGGCACATGCTCAAACAGGCTTAACACAAACTGATTTCCGTCCAGTCGAGTCGCGCGTTTTTCACCAGACGGAACCGCAATCTTCCTGGGCAATTGGTTAAAGCCAAGGTCTTGCGCGACCACCATAAAACGCATCGTCTCGCTCTCCAGGAGTTCTTGAAATACTTGCTCAGCCAATCGATCCCGCTCGGCTTGCAAACGTTTGCGCAGTTCTTCGACGATAAAAACGAAGTTGCTCATGACTAGCTCGCGCTTACCGGCATACCGCTTGAGCAGTTTCTCAAACACATTCTTCGCTAGCTCATGTCCTCGCCACG
>Ga0193716_1001721_pt1 | contig 12561 bp, 9 predicted proteins | sample U2c1metaG_FD_145901 | JGI IMG/M metagenome (GOLD analysis project Ga0193716, IMG submission 145901) | Soil microbial communities from a riparian zone of the East river system, Colorado, United States - U2c1 | ecosystem: Environmental > Terrestrial > Soil > Riparian zone | place: USA: East River...
CGTCGCCGCACGACGGTGTCCAGCTCGGCGACGCTCATCAGGAAGCCGCCGTCGCCCAGTGCCGCCACCGGCAGCCGGTCGGGGCGGGCCAGCGCCGCGCCGACCGCGGTGGCGAGGCCGAGCCCGATCGACTGGAACGCTTGCGTGAAGCAGAACCCGTGCTGGTCTGGCACGTCGAGGTAGGCACTCGGGTATCCCATGAAGTTGCCGGAGTCGACCGACACGACGCGTTCGGCCGGCAGCAGCTCGTCGAGCCGGACGCTCAACGCCCTCGGGTCGATGCGGTCCACAGTGGACTCGTCGGTGAACGGCACGGCGCGCCAACGAGAACCCGCGATGCGCTCGCATAGCTCCGGTGTGCGCCAACCGTCCCGTGTGGACGGTTGGGCGGCGAGCAGGTCCCGTGCGGTCGCCGCGACCTCACCGAGCACGCCGACGTCGACGCGCCGGTGCCCACCGAGCGCGGCCGGGTCCAGGTCCACCTGCGCGATCGTGGCGTCCGGCCCGATCAACGCGCCGCGCCGCGTGGTCCAGTTGTTGAGCGCGCAGCCCCAGCCAACGACGAGGTCCGCGCTCGCGATCAGCTCCACGGCCACCGGCGACGCGAACCCGCCGGAGATGCCGAGCGACCACGGGTCGTCGCGGAACAGTCCGTTCGCGACGGCGGAGGTGGCGAGCAACGCGCCGGTCGCGTCGGCGAGCGCGCGCAGTTCCGACGCGGCCCCTCTGGCGCCCCGCCCGGCGATGAACACGGGACGCGCCGCGGCGTCGAGCGCCATGGCCAGTTCGGCGACGGCCGCCGCGGCGGGCCGAACCGGGTGCGGCACGGGACGCGGCGGAACTTCCGCGCGCTCCGCCGGCGCGGCCTGCACGTCCAACGGCAGGTTCAGCACCACCGTCCTGCGTTCGTGCACGGCCGTCCGGTACGCGCGCACCGTGTCGGCGACGGCCGACGCGGCGGAGTGGACGCGTTCGGCCACCGCGCCGACCGCGGTCACCGCCGCGTGCTGGTCGACGCGGAAGTTCGAGCCGACCGCCGCGCTCGGGGTGTCGGCCGCGAGGACGAGCAGCGGCGTGCGACTCTTCGCCGCCTCCGCGATGCCCGTCAGCGCGTTCGTCAGGCCGGGGCCCTGGTGCGTGGTGACCACGGCGACCCGCTCACTCATCCTGGCGTACGCGTCGGCCATGGTCGCGGCGCCGCATTCGTGCCGTGCGGCCACGAACGGCACGCCGTGCGCGCGCAACGCGTTCGTCACCGCGAAGTTGCCGCTCCCGACGACACCGAACGCCTGTGCCACCCCGAGTTCGGCGAGTGTACGGCCGACCAGCTCCGCGGTAGTGGTCACCGCTCGACCAGCGCGTAGACCCGCGCCGGGCTACCCGACCCGCCGACGATCGGCAGCGGCGACACCACCAGCACGGCGCCGGCCGGCGGCAGCGCCGCGAGGTTTCGTAGCTGCGTCAGCCCCATCTTGCCGGCGCCGAGAAAGTAGTTGTGGCAAGGGAACGGCGGTTCGAAGCCGTGTGCGGCGCCCGCGTCGGTGCCGACCGTCTCCACGCCGAGGCCGACGAGCTCGGTCTCCTGCGCGAGCCACCGCGCGCACTCCGCGGACACGCCGGGCGAGTGCGGGCCGGTCTCGTCGGCGTTCAGGAACCGGGCCGCGTCGGCGGACCGCTCGTCCCAGCCGGTGCGCAGCAGCAGCCACCCGCCGGCCGGGAGCGGGCCGTGGTCGGCCTCCCACCGCCGCACGTCGTCGATGCCCAACAGGAAGTCCGGGTCGGCGGCGGCCCGGTCCGCCATGTCGACGACCGCGGCAGGCGCCACCAGTTGGCGCAACGGCAACTGCGACACGTCGGCGCCGTCCCGCCCGGACGCCCAGTGCACTGGCGCGTCGACGTGCGTGCCGGTGTGCTCGCCGGTGTGGATGTTGTTCCAGTACCAGAACGGCCCGGCGTCGTCGTAGCGGCTGATCTGTTCGAGCGAGAAGGAGATCGTGTTCGCGAACGGCTCGGGGAGCTGGAGGATCGGCGTCTCGGCCGAGAGGGGCGCGGTCAGGTCGACGATCTCGACACGGCCAGCGCCGAGCGCGGCGAGCAGGTCGTTGAGCAGCATGAGGCAGGTGTACCGCACGAAGAGCGGTTAGGCGAGCCGCCTGCTGAGGTGAAATTGGCGAGCCGACTTCGGGGTGATCACCTACGCTGCGGCCATGCTGCCCTGGTCAACAACGCTCGCCGGTCGCTTCGAGGAAGGTGTCGTCGACAGCGTGTTGCTGCGCGACAACCCGCTTGGCGACCCGCACGAGCGACCGATCCACGTGTACCTCCCGCCGGGTTACGACGAGTCCGGCGACCGGCGTTACCCGACCGTGTACGTCATTCAGGGTTACACCGGGAACGTGTCGACGTGGTTCAACCGGATTCCCTTCCGGCAGTCGTTTCCCGACCTGGCCGACGCGATGTTCGCGGCGCACGAGGCACCTCCGACGATCGTGGTGTACGTCGACGCGTGGACGGCGCTCGGGGGCAGCCAGTTCGTCGACTCCCCCGCGACCGGGCCCTACCACTCGTACCTGTGCGATGAGGTCGTGCAGTGGGTGGACACGCGCTACCGGACGCTGAGGGACCGCGACCATCGCGGCATCTCGGGCAAGTCCAGCGGCGGCTACGGCGCCATGATCACCCCGATGCTGCGGCCGGACGTGTTCGGCGCGCTCGCCACGCACGCCGGCGACGCCGCCTTCGAGGCCTGCTACCTGCCCGACTTCCCCCGGGTGGCACGGCTGCTGCGCGACGAGTACGACGGCTCGTACCCCGCGTTCTTCGCCGACAGCGCCACTCGGGTGTTCGGCACCAAGGCATCCGACCTCGACCTCATCGAGCTCTACGGCTACGCGGCCGCCTACTCCGGCAACGCGGACGGCTCGGTGTCGCTGCCGTTCGACGACACCGGCATGCTGGTACCGGACGTCTGGGCCCGCTGGCTCGACCGGGACCCGGTGCGAATGGCGGCGAACCCGGAGTACGCCGAGGCGTTGCGGTCACTCAAGGGCATCTGGATCGAGGCCGGCGACCGCGACGAGTACTACCTCGACCTCGGCGCGACCGCGTTCCGCCGAGCCGTTGCGGCGGCAGGGGTTCCGGAGTCGTCCGTCTACTTCGAACTGTTCGACGGCAAGCACGGCGCGATCGAGTACCGCTACCCGCGCGCGCTCGGATGGCTGTGCGAACGGCTCGCGTGAGTAGCGGTGAGCGGGCGCGCGAGCACCCGCTCACCAGCACTGTCCTATTCAAAGAGGGTGATTCACAACGGGGAGCGTGGCTGGGTTGTGGAGGTGGTTGCGTGTCCGACCGCTCGGGCAGACCGCCGTGCAGCGACGGCACTGGTCATGGGTCAGTGGCCGGGTCGGGCAGGTAGCTGGATCTCCGGCCACTCGGGCAGACCTCCGGCCCACCCTCGCTAGACGCACGGCGGCCTACCCTCCCGGTCGGAGTTGTGCACCACCCTCATCAGTCAGTAGGGGAACTGCCGGCGTCCTCGGTGGATCGAGATCCACTTCAGCGTCGTGAACTCCTGCAGGCTCCACTCGCCGTTGAGCCGGCCGAGGCCGGACTGCTTCTCGCCACCGAACGCGACGATCGGCTCGTCGTGGATGGTGGTGTCGTTGATGTGGATCATGCCGGTCTCGACGCGCTTGGCCAGCTCGACGCCGTAGTCCAGGTTGCGCGTGTGGATGGCGCCGGACAGCCCGAAATCACTGTCGTTGGCGACCGCCAACGCCTCGTCGTCGGTGTCGAACGGCATGACACACGCGACCGGCCCGAACATCTCCTCACGCGCCACCGACATCTCCGGCGTGACGTCGACGAGCACGGTCGGCGCGAACAGCGTGCCGTTCACCGCGCCGCGCAGCACGGCCCGCGCACCTTCCGCGATACCTTGCTCCACCTGGTCGTTGAGCCGGTCGGCCTGCTTCTGGTTGATCAGCGGACCGACGACCGTCGCCGGATCGCGCGGATCGCCGACCGGCAGCGACGCCGCCTTCGCGACATACTTCTCGAGGAACTCGTCGTACACGTCCCGGTGCACGAGCACCCGGTTGGCGGACATACAGACCTGGCCCTGGTGCGTGAACCGGCTGAACACCGCCGCGTCCACCGCGAGGTCGACGTCGGCGTCCGCGAGCACGATCATCGCGCTGTTGCCGCCCAGCTCCAGGATCGGCTTCTTGAAGTTACGCGCCGCGACCTCCGCGACGTGCCGGCCGACCGCGGCCGAGCCGGTGAACGAGATGACCCGCGGGATCGGATGCTCGAGGAACGCGTCGCCCACCGCGGCGATCTCGGTGACGACCACATTGAGCAGCCCGGCCGGCAACCCGGCGGCCTCGAAGATCTCACCGAGCAGCGTGCCACCGCAGATCGGGGTGTCCTCGTGCGGCTTGAGCACCACACCGTTGCCGGCCCCCAGCGCGGGCGCGACCGACTTCATCGACAGGAAGAACGGGAAGTTGAACGGACTGAGCACGCCGACGACGCCGACCGGCTCACGGTAGAGCCGGTTCTCCTTCTCATCGATGGGAGACGGCAGGATCCGCCCCTCCATGCGCAGGGGGAAGGTACTGGCCTCCTTCAACATATCCAGCACCAAGCTGATCTCGAACCCGGCTTTGAGCTGGGTGCCGCCCAACTCGGCGATGATCGTCTCGACGATCTCCCCGGTGTGGTCCTCCACGTACCGGATCGCGCGTTCGAACACCGCACGCTTGGCGTACGGGTTGACACGATCCCACTCGAGCTTGGCGCTTGCTGCTGACTGGTACGCCTCGTCGACGTCGGCCACGCTCGCGATGGTGAACTCCGCTACGGTCGATCCGTCGAACGGATTGCGATCGCGGAGGATTTTCTCCGACGCACCGTCCCGCCAGACCCCGCCGATGAACTGCTTGCTGTGCATGGCTGTCATGGTCCCATGACCTGGCAGTTACATTCCGTCTACCTGCGGAAAGCGGGGGAAATCGTAACCACGCGGTTTCCCTTTGCTGACAACGACTTTGCATCTGCACGTGACGAACGTGGCGGGCGCGCACGGCGGAAATGACGCTCCGTACTCGCGACTCGACCCGTCTGGCCCTGGTCTCCCCGCTCGGGGCTTCCTAACGTGGTGTGGGCGAAGTGGGAACTTTCCTCACATTCGCGTAGTCCGAGAAGGGAACCCTGCTGATGAAACTCACCTTCCGAATATTGGCCGTGGCGGCGACCGCCGCGGCACTCGTGCCGTTCGGTTTATCCAGCGCACAAGCACTTCCGGCCGGTTACGGCGAGCCGGTCGCCCGCGCGGCGGCCGCGTCGCTCGACGGGCTGAGCACCGCCGACGCGATGCGGCAGCTCGCCGCGCAGCCCGGCATGATCGCGACGGGTGAGCGGCTGTCCGACAAGGTCGGCGACAGCTCGGCCGGCATGTGGCTCGACCACCGCACGGGGTCCGTGGTGGTCAACGTCGTCGACGAGTCGGCGGCCGCCACTGTCCGTGCGGGCGGCGCGAGCGCACGCGTCGTCGAGCACAACATGACGGAACTCGAGTCGGCACGGGACGCGGTGGCGAAGACGCTGTCGACGGACACTGCCGCGGGGATCGACGTTCGGGCCAACCAGGTCGTGGTCCAGATCGGCGACTCCGCAACGGAACTGGACACGCTCACCGCGACAGCCGCGCGCTACGGCTCGCTGGTGCGCACCGAGCACGTCGACGGTTCGTTCGAGACCACCATCTCGGGCGGCGACGCCATCACCGGCGGCGGCAGCCGTTGCTCGCTCGGGTTCAACACCACCAACAACACCGGGATCACGGCCGGCCACTGCACGTCGGCGGTCGCGTCGTGGAGTGACCCGAGCGGTGCGTACTACGGTCCGTCGATCGGGGCTTCCTTCCCCGGCAACGACTACGGCCTGATCCGCAACGACGGCGGGTTGCCGCAGCCGGGTGATGTGAACCTGTACAACGGCAGCTACCAGGACATCACCAACGCGGCGGACCCGTCGCCGGGGATGTCGGTGTGCAAGAGCGGCAGCACCACCGGCCTCACCTGCGGCACGGTCTACCAGGTGGGTATGACGATCTGCTACGCGCAGGGCTGTGTGTACAACATGGCTCAGAGCGACGCGTACGTGCAGCCGGGTGACAGCGGCGGCTCGTGGTTCTCCGGCTCGATCGCGGTCGGCATCACCTCCGGCATGGGCGGTGGCTTCAGCTACTTCCAGCCGGTCGTCCCCGGCCTGAACATGTTCGGGGTGTGGGTGTTCTGAGTTTGTCCTGATGCTCTGAAAGGCGCGTTCGGGACGTTGAACGTCCCCAACGCGCCTTTCAGGGCGGGGCTACTTGAAGTTCTCCCAGCGGTACTCGCGGTCGGACGTCGGCACGTCGGCGACCTGCGGCTCCGCGACCGCGATCGTCGGCGCCACCGTCACCTCCGGCAGCGCGGTCGCGCCGGGCAGGAGCGACACCGGCAGCGTGAGCCGGCTCCGTGACAGGTCCACCGACACGGTCGCGCCCGTGGTGCTCGGCGTCGTGAACTCGGTGTCGCTCAGCGTCAGTACCAGCCCAAGCACCCGGCCGGCCGGCAGCACCGCGTCGTGTGCCCGCAACCGCCACGTCACCGTGTACCAGCGGCCCGGCCGCAGCGGCTGCTGCGTGCTCAGCGAGTCGTGGTGCGCGGCGTCGGCCCAGCCTCGGCTCATCACCGCGGCGTCGGCCGTCACGACGTTCTTCGCCGTGTCCCGATAACAGGAGTCGTCGGCCGCCGTCGACGCGCCCCAACAGGACTCGGTCGTCAGGGTGCGGATGCCCTCGCCCTGGGCGAGGTAGTTGATCCGCGACGCCGTGCCGTAGTCGACCAGCCGCGCGGACAGCTCGGTGGTCGGCTTGTCGACCTTGATCCGCATCGTCACGGTCGGCGTGCCGCTGATCCGCAGGTCCTGCCGCAGCGGCGCGGACAGGAACACCTGCCGCCCGGCCGTCGCGGTGTTCGGGTTCGCGACCGCGGCCCGCTCGGACAGCGCCGGGTTGTCCACAATGGACTTCTCGGTGCCCGGCCTGCTCGGCCGCAGCCCCAGCGTGCCCGTCGTGCCGTCACCAGCGCCGAGCGACACCGGCACGTCGAACGTCCCGCGCGCCGGCCACGTCGACTCGTTCACCCACACGTCGGGAGCCCGCTCGACGGTCGCCATCGGCTCCCGCATGACACCGTTCGGCAGATCCTGCAGCCAGAAGTCGAACCAGCGGTGCAACGTCGCCACCCACTCGGCGCGGCGGAAGTCGAACGGGTCGACGTGGCCCTCCTGGGACAGCCAGATCTTGCGCGGCACGTGGTTGCGGGCGAGCACGTCCCACCACTGCGCGAAGTGCTTGGTCTCCACGTTCAGGTCGTTGATGCCGTGCGAGATGAACACGCTCGCCTTGACCTTGCGCGCGTCCGGCACGAAGTTCCGCTCTGCCCAGAACCTGTTGTAGTTGCCGGTCGCGTTCTCCGACCCGGCGAGCAGCGAGTCCCGCAGCGGTTGGCAGACCTCCGCCGGACGGCCGCTGACGTTGCCGGACAGCCACGCGGGCCCGTAGTCGGCGGTGTAGACCGCGCCGTTGTCGCGGTAGTAGTCGTACCAGCTCGAGATCGCCGAGATCGGCACGATCGTCTCGAGGCCCTCGACGCCGGTGGCCGCGACGCCGTTGGCGACCGAGCCGTCCCACGACTTGCCGATCATGCCGACCTTGCCGGTGGTCCACGTCGCGCGGGCCGGGGTGCCGTCGGCGTACGCGCCGGTGCCGCGCCCGTTGAGCCAGTCGATGGCCGCCTTGACGCCCTCGATCTCTTCACGCCCGCCGACATCGCCGCAGCCGGTGGAGCGGCTGGTGCCGTTGAAGTCCACGGCTGCGAAGGCGTAGCCGCGCGGCACGAAGTAGTTGTCGTAGAACAGGGGGAACTTCGTGACCGTGCCGTCGGCGGCGTATTCCTTGAGCTCGCTCTCGTTGCCCCGGCCGCAGCACTGGTAGTACGGCGACGCGTCCATGATCACGGGGAGCCGCCCCGCCGCGGCCTCCCTCGGCCGGACGAGGTCGACGACCACCTTGTCGCGCACGCCGTCGCCGTCGTTGTCGAGCTTCGTGGTGACCCAGACGCTCTCGCGGATGGCGTTCGCGTAGTCGTAGACCGGCACGGTCGTGGTGCCCTGGAGGTGCGGCGCGCGGGACGCGGCGGCCGCGGTCGGTGGGGAGATCAGCAGACCGGCGAGGCCGATCAACACCGCGGCCAACACGGCGCGGCGTGACGATGCGGAGACCATGCGAAAAACCTACCTGGGCGCGGGAGCGCGACGGAAGCAGTGATTTCTCCGTGGTTACCGCGCGGAGCGCCAGCAGTTCCGTACCCGACGACCGGACGCACCGGCGCGAGCGGGCGGTCACCGACCCCACAGGAAGCGGACCGTGCGAAGGTTCCTCACCGGCATCGAGTACCGAGGGAACTCAGCGCACGGTGTAGGGCCCGGTTGACACGGCGTGGTAGCCCTTCGCGCCGACGACGGCCGCGAGCGGGCTCCGGAAGTCCTCGTCCGCGCGCAGCGAGTCCAGCACGTGCCGGAAGTCGTACCTCGGCCGCCACCCGAGCGCCGAGCGGGCGCGGTCGTTGACGTACACGCGGTCGACCTCGTCGAACATCCGCCAGCCCCGGCGCGCGTACTCGGCCGGCTGGTCCGGGAACAGCCGCGCGACGACGTCGCCGGCGGACCCGTGCAGTGCGCCGAGGTCGGCCGACGTGAACGGCGTGGTCGCGCTGACGATGAACCTGCCGAAGCCCAGCTCCGGCGCGCGGGTCAGCGCGAGCAGGTGCGCGTCAACGACGTCGGCGAGGTCGACCCGCCGGTAGAGGAACTCGTTGGCCTTGATGTTCGCGTCCTCGTACGCCTCGCGGACCTCGTCCCGGTCGTCGGCCTCCGGGAAGAACCGCGAGGTCCGCAGCACGACCACCGGCAGCCGGTGGTCGCGGTGGACGAGCTCGCACAGGTTCTCCGCCGCCGTCTTCGTCACGCCGTAGACGTTGCGCGGCACCGGGACCACGTCCTCGGTGAGCCATGTCGCCGGCGCACCCGCGGCGCCCGGCGTCAGCGCGCGGCCGAACGCGCTCGTGGTGCTGGTGAACACGAAGCCGGCCACCCCCGCCGCGACGGACTCCTCCAGCAGCGTCAGTGTCCCGGTGACGTTCGTGTCGACGAACGCCTGCCGCTCGTGCGACCCGACGTGCGGCTTGTGCAGCGTCGCGGGGTGCAGCACCTCGGTCACCCCGGAAAGGCACGCCCGCACCACGTCCCGGTCCGCTATCGAGCCGACGACCGTCGTGAACGGCGAGTCGAGCACGTCGACGCCGACCACCTCGCGGCCCTGCTCGGACAACACCCGGACCAACGCCTCACCGAGGTGTCCGGCGCTGCCGGTCACCAACACCTTCCCTCTCGTCACGGCAGCAGGCTAGAGGTTCGCGCGCGCTTGAGTCAGGTGATTTCCGCCGGTCATGTGGTACGACAAGAGTTCTCGACGACTCACCGCTGGAGGGCATGGTGCGATTCCGGGGACTTCTCGTCGCTGTGGTGCTGATGCTGAGCACCGTTCTGGCACTGCCGGCCACCGCGGAGCGGGCCGGCGCGTGGGTGGTGGCGACACAGCGGCTCGACGACCGGCTGGTCGAGCTGACCGTGCACTCCACCGCCGTCGGTCGCGACGTCGGCGTGCGGCTGTTGCTGCCGCCCGACTACGACCGCTTCCCGCACCACCGGTGGCCGACCGTCTACCTGTTGCACGGCTGCTGCGACGGCGACACCGGCTTCCGCAGTTGGACGAACAACACAGACGTAGCAGTGCTGTCCGCACAGACGAACGTCATCATCGCGATGCCGGAGGGCGGTCCCGCCGGGTTCTACTCGAACTGGCTGGCCGGGCCGGCGTGGGAGACATTCCACCTGACCGAGCTGCGGCGCCTCCTCGAGCACGACTACCGGTCCGGGCCGCGACGTGCGGTGGCCGGGCTGTCGATGGGCGGGTTCGGCGCGTTGTCCTACGCCGCGCGGCATCCGGGGTTCTTCAAGGCGGCGGCGTCGTTCAGCGGTGTCGTGCACCCGACGTACCAGGGGCCACGCAGCACCGACGTCGTCGCGGGCATCGTGTCCGGCACCGGCGCCGACCCGGACGCGCTGTGGGGCGATCCGGTCGCCGACGCACGCACCTGGGCCGCACACAATCCCTATGACCTGGCACGACGACTGCGCGGCATGCCGGTCTACCTCTCCGCCGGCAACGGGCAACCCGGCCCGCTCGACCCGCCGGGTGCGGGACCCGACGGTCTGGAACAGCTACTCGGCGAGCAGGCGGTCGCGGTGGCGGATCGGCTGCGCGCCAAGGGAGTCGACGTGCGGACCGACTTCTACGGCCCTGGCCGGCACGCGTGGGCGTACTGGGAGCGCGCGCTGCACCGGTCGTTCCCCATGTTGGTGGGCGCCATCGACTGATTGCGGGGCCCTACGGGATTTCCATTGCGGCAGTTCACCAGAGATCGGCGAACGCCGACACCCTGGACTTCACGAAACCGCCGAACGGTCCATCACATACGGCCATACGACGGCGGCGTCAGGACAAGCTCGCGCCGTCGTCCTCGAGTGCGTGCCGCAGCGCTCGTAACGCGTAGTACACGCGGGACTTGACCGTGCCCTGCGGCACGCCGATCACCTCGGCGGCCTCCTCGATGGTGCGATCCCGCAGGTAGGTCTCGGCGAGCGCCTCGCGATGCTTGGGGCTCAAGCTCTGCAACGCGTCCGCGATGACCATCGCCGACAGTGCCGATTCGGAGTCGTCCGGGATCGCCATCGCCTCCAGCGGGGTCGGGTCCACCTCGTGCGGACGGGCACTGTGGCTGCGCCTGCCGTCGATGACGATGTGGCGCGCGACCGTGTACAGCCATGAGCGCACCCCGATCGACTCTCGATCGAGTCGATCGGCGTTACGCCAGGCGCGGACCAGGGTCTCTTGCACGACGTCTTCCGCCCACTGTCGGTCGTTGCCGGTCAGGTACAGCACATGGCCGAACAGTGCACCGCCGAACTCGCGGTAGAGCATCCTGATGAGCGCCTCGTGTCTGTCCGAGACGTCGTCCGCGCCGGCAGGCTCAAGTCTTGAACGCCGGCTCACGGGGAGACATCTTTGCCCTACCTACCGCGAGAAGTCGAGTGACCCAGGTCACACTTGTTTCCTCGTTGTGATTGAACCGTGATTCGCATGTGTCCGTATTTGCTGGTGACCCCGTGCTGCTGTCCCACGGAACTCCTTGCGAAGAAAGGAAAACATCCTTGAGCACCCGATGCGACCGACACGCGGTGGCTGCGGAGATCGCCCCTCTAGACGACCGCGGCACCATCACCGGCACCGGCGAGTGTTGAGTCCACAATGGAGGGAGAACGCCCCGGTCGCATCGTGGCGGTGACGCTGCTGACGTTACTCATGCCGATGACCGCAATGGGTCTCGGGATGGGCACGGCAGTCGCGTCCGGTCACGCCCCGCCGTCCCCCGCGAGCGCCGTCCCCGCCGCGCTCCCCGGTGGCGGCGGGGCGGTCCGGATCGCCAAAAACACCACTGACCAGGACTTTCTGGTCATGGTGCGCCGGGCCGCACTGTGGCAGGTGCCGGCCGGCGAGTACGCGCGGGAACACGCGAGCAGCACCGCGGTCAAGGACGTCGGTCAGCGGTTGATCGTCGACAACACGAAGCTGGACGACGAGGTTCGGACGGTGGCGGCACGCCTGCGCGTCGCGCTGCCGAACCAGGCAAGCGAGGAACAGCAAGGCTGGCTGGCCGAGTTGGCCGGCGAGGAAGGCCCGGACTACGACCGGGCGTTCGCGAACCGGTTGCGGGCCACGTTCGGCACGATCCTGCCGATCGCCGCCGCCGTGCGGTCCGGCACCCGCGACGCGGACGTTCGCACGTTCGCGACGCACGTGCAGGACGTGGTCAGCAAGCACATGACAACCCTGGAGAGCACCGGACTGGTGGACTTCGACGCCCTGCCTGAGCCGGCACTACCGGCACTGCCGCAGTCGGAGGACACCGTCACGCCCGTGCTGGGACCGGCCACCTCGGTGCCACCGGTCACGGTCGCGGCCGAGGACAGCATCAACAGCACTGGCGGTGTGAGCCCCTGGCTGGTCGTCCTCGTCTGCGTGGCGGAAGCCGGGCTGACCGTCGGTCTCGTGCGGTTCCTCCGCACGCGCTGATCTCTCCAGAGCACTCCACGGAATGAGGCATCCCCATGGCTAGACACAAGAATCCGCGCTACAACCGGAAGCGGCTGATCGTCGCGGGTACGGCGGCGGTCACCATGCTCGGCGCCATGGTCGGCATCGGCATCTACGGCAGCGCCTTCGCGGAGGACGAGCCGCTCGCGGCCGCCTCGCAGGAGTGCTTGCCGGACGTCACGAACCCGACCGTCAGCAGCGCGCCACCAGCCACGACGACGGAGGAGACCGCACCG
>Ga0193716_1001722_pt1 | contig 12560 bp, 7 predicted proteins | sample U2c1metaG_FD_145901 | JGI IMG/M metagenome (GOLD analysis project Ga0193716, IMG submission 145901) | Soil microbial communities from a riparian zone of the East river system, Colorado, United States - U2c1 | ecosystem: Environmental > Terrestrial > Soil > Riparian zone | place: USA: East River...
GCTGGCGCTCGCGCGCCTGGCAGCGCATCGCGCTGCCCCTCAATTGATGAACGGGATCATGCTCGCCCTCACTCGCATCGCTGCCGCTTGCGTTTGCTTTACCGCACTGCCCTTGGGCTCGAACGCCGCCGTGCCGGCCGGCATCACGCAAGCGATCGCGGCACAGCACCTGCCCTCCGGTGCGGTCAGCTTCGTCATCCTCGAAGCCGACTCCGGCCATGTCGTGATGGGCCAGAATGCCGACACGCCGCGAAGCCCCGCATCGACGATAAAGACCGTGACGACCTTTGCGGCGTTGGACATGCTGGGACCCACCTACGTCTGGCAAACCCGCGCGTGGACTCACGAAGGCGATTTGTTTCTGCAGGGCGGCGGCGATCCGTACATGACGTTGGAGCGGTGGTGGAGCTTTGTACAAGCTTTGCGCGCTCAAGGCCTGAAGTCGATTCGCGGCGACATCGTCATCGACGACACCGCATTTTCCTTGGAGAAGGAGGATCCGGGCGCCTTTGACGGGCGGCCGAATCGTTCCTACAACGTCTTGCCCGATGCGTTAATGGTGAATTTCCAATCGATCGACTTCAAGCTGGTCGCCGATGCCGACAGCCGGCAGGTTCAGGTCATCGCGAGCCCGACCCCCGTCAATCTCGAAGTGCAGAATCATATCCGCTTCGCGCCGGGCCGTTGCAGCGGCGCCGCGGGCCGGGTGGATTTCCAGGTGGCCTCCGCCCAATGGGATCGAGTGGTTTTTTCCGGCGCGCTGTCGCCGCATTGCGCGGCGCGCAGCTTTGCCCGCGTGCTGCTGAAGCCGGCCACCTATGCCTTCGGCACCTTCGTCGAGTTGTGGCGGCAATCCGGCGGCGAATTCACCGGCCAATTGCGCATCGAACCCACGCCTGCGGATGCCAAACCGGTTTTCAGCTTCGACTCGTTGAGTTTGGGCGAAATCGTGCGCCTCACCAACAAGCACAGCAGCAATCTGATGGCGCGGCATCTGCTCCTGACGCTGGGCAAGGAGCGTTTCGGCAATCCGGCGACGGTGGAGAAAGGGGCGGTCGCCGTCGCCGACTGGGGACACGAGCGAGGATTCGACCTGGCCGGCGTTGACATCGACAATGGATCCGGCCTGTCGCGCAGCACGCATATCTCGGTGCTGCAGATGGCGGCTATTCTCAATGCCGCGTATCACAGCCGGTTCGCACCGGAATACCTGGCCTCGTTTCCCTTGGCCGGCATGGACGGCACCCTGCGAACGCGAATGAAGAGCAGCCCGGCGGGCTCAGTGCGTCTGAAGACCGGGCACCTCGACAGCGTCAGCGGCGTCGCCGGCTATGTCACCAACTCCGCCGGCAAAACCTACATCCTGGTTTCATTGGTCAATCACGTTCGCGCCGACTTCGGGGCGGCGGAACCGGTGCACGCGGCTCTGGTGGCATGGATACAGGGCAATCTTTAGCGCACCGGGCGTTCCATTTCCCAGAGTATCGCAGTGACGTTCTTGCGCACCCAAATGCCGAAGCCGACGTAGCGGAAGAATTTATTCAGCCGCCGCCGGTACCACGCACCGCTGCGCAGATGCACCGCGCGATCCGTGCGGCTGCGATCGCAATTCTCACGCCAGTCTTCCGTGGTCAACGCGGACACATACAGGGCGGCGCGGGTCAGCTTGCCCATGTTCACAATTGCACGTGCGGCCTCGAGGTCTGACAAGTATTGTAGAACGTCATAGCAAACCACCAGATCGAAAGGCTTGCGCGGCGCGAAGTCGGTGAGGGAGCCCTGTACCCAGCCGAAACGGCCGCACAGATACTGACTCGCTTCCAGGCCCACATAGCGCGCGCGGGGCAGAAGCTCCTTAAAGGGCTTGCGCAACAGACCCATGCCGCAGCCTGCGTCCAGAATGCTTTGAATGGGAATCTGGCACTGCCTCAAGGCGCCGGCAATCAGCGCTGCGCGGCTGCGCATCTCCGCCGCCGTGACAACCCGGGTCGCAGCGTCCAAATAGAATTTACGGAAATAGGCGGCGTTGAAATTGTTCGCAGGCACAGCTGCGTGTACCGTAGCAGGCTTTTTGAGCTTCCGCTTTTTCGCCTTCCGAGGTACCGAGGTTTCACTCATGCTTGAGAAGATCCTGCGCGCGGCTGCGTTGCGCGCCATGATAGTGGTCCCGCTGATTCTCTGCTCGCCGGGCTTTCTGTTGGCTGCTTCACCGTCCATAAGCGGCGGCAATGGCGGCGGCAATCCAACGATCGAAGCGAAGACCTCGAGCATGCGTCACATGCCGGGCTTTCTGCCGCTGCATTGGGATGCCAAGACCGGCCGGCTGTACTTGGAAATTCCTCAGCTCGATACCGACATGCTGTATTTCGAATCGCTTCCCTATGGGACCGGATCCAACGATTTGGGACTGGACCGCGGCCAAGTGTCGCCTGCGAAACTGGTTCGCTTCGAGCGCTTCGGCCCGAAAATCCTGCTGGTGCAGCCCAATGAATTTTTTCGAAGCTCGGCGCGCGATCCGGCCGAGCAGCTGGCGGTGCGCCAATCCTTTCCGGAATCGATTCTCGGCGGCTTTGCGGTGGTGGCGGAAAATCCGGCCGCCGCAGTAAATCCGGGCGGCGCGGTGAATCCAGGCGCCGTTCTGGTGGATGCCACCGACTTTTTTACGCGTGATGTGCACGGCGTATCCGATGCATTGGTCAAGCAGGGAACCTACAAACTCGATGCCGCGCGCTCGGCCATTGCAATCGACGCGACCAAGGTGTTCCCGAAGAACACCGAGGTCGAAGCTGTCCTGACGTTCGCGTCGGATGCGCCCATCCGCGGATCGTTTGTCGGCGACGTCACGCCGGACGCGCACGCGCTCAGCTTGCGCGAACACCAGTCGTTCCTGGAGCTGCCGGGTCCGGGCTACACGCCGCGGCGCTATGACCCGCGCGCCGGTTATTTTCCGTTCGACTATCGGGACTACGCGGCCGCGCTCGGTGCGCCGCTCGATCAAAAGTTCATCGTGCGGCATCGTTTGATCAAGCAGGATCCCGCCTGCACGCAGGCGTGTGCGGCGGTCAAGCCCATCCAGTACTTCGTGGATCGAGGTGCGCCGGAACCTATCCGTGGAGCTTTGGTGGAGGGCGCGCGCTGGTGGGACCAGGCATTTCAAGCGGCCGGCTGGGCGCCGGGCACTTTTCGGGTCGACGTTCTTCCCGAGGGCGCCGATCCCATGGATGCGCGCTACAACATCATTCAGTGGGTGCACCGCTTCACGCGCGGCTGGTCTTACGGCCATCCGGTGGCGGATCCGCGCACCGGTGAGGTCATCAAGGGCAATGTGACCCTGGGTTCCTTGCGCGGCAGACAGGACTATCTCATCGCGGAGGCCTTGCTCTCGCCCTACGTCACGGGTAAGAACATCACGCCGGAAAATGATCCCATGCTGGCCATGGCGCTGGCGCGCACCCGGCAGTTGGCCGCGCACGAAACCGGACATACGCTGGGCCTCGCGCATAATTTTGCGGCCAGCGCATTTCCGCACGGGTCCGCGGAGTCTGTTTCGGTGATGGACTATCCGCATCCTTGGGTGACGCTCGACAAGGATGGCGTGCCGGATCTGTCGGCCGCCTACGCCGTCAATATCGGCCTCTGGGATAAGGTCGCGATCAACTACGGCTATCGGCAATTCGCCGACGGCACACAGGAAGGCATCGGACTCGAGGCCATTTTGAGCGACTCAGCCAAGTCCGGCCTCGTCTACATCACTGACGAAGATGCGCGGCCGGCCGGCAGCGCGCATCCGCAGGCGCATCTTTGGGACAACGGCGCGAGTGCCGCCGATGAACTCACGCGCATCCTGAAAATTCGCGCCGCGGCGCTGGCTCGGTTCGGCGAAAACGCGATCCCCAAAGGCGCTCCCTTGGCGCAACTGGAAGACACGCTTGCACCGCTTTATTTGATGCACCGCTACCAGTGCGAAGCCGCCATCAAGGTCATTGGCGGTCTCGACTATCGATACCAAGTGCGCGGCGACGGCCGGGCAAATGCGGCCATCGTTCCCCCCGAAGAGCAGCGCAAAGCCCTGCGCGCCGTGCTCAAGACCTTGTCCGCGGAGACACTCACGCTGCCGGAGGGGCTGCTGAAACTATTGCCGCCGCGGCCGCCCGGTTTCGATCGAACCCGCGAGTCCTTGCCGTCTCAGACCGGATTGACCTTCGATCCCATCGCGGCTGCGGAATCCGCCGCTGACCTGACGCTGGCCACGCTATTCAACTCAGAGCGCGCCGCTCGTCTGGTCGAGTACACCGCGCGCGCGCATACGCTGTCGTTGGATGAAGTGATCGATGCGGCACTTCTGGCGAGCAAACCGGCTAAACGCGCATCAGCGGCTGTTAAACACGCATCAGCGGCTGCTCATCAAGACATGAGCGGCGAGATTCAATCCGCCGTTTACGCAAGAACCGTCGAGGCGCTCCTGACCTTGGCCGCCAACCCTGCGGACTCCGTCGCAGTGCGCGCCATTGTTTACACGAAACTGAACGAGGTTAAACGGCGCAGCGATTCGAATTCGCCGCTCGATGCCTATCTCGTGCATCGGATTCAGCAGTTTCAAACCGATCCGGCAAAATTTGTCGTCGCGAAGCCGATCGAGGCACCGCCGGGCATGCCCATCGGCGAAGACTAGAAACGCTGTCCTAAGCGCAACACATTGATTTTCATGGTATCCCCCAAGGACGCGCTCTTTGGCGCTTGGTAGGATTCTGTCACTATCACGATGGACACCAAACACATGAAAGTTTCCCGAAACCGCGCCGACAACTCCTGGATTCGGGTTTGTGAATCAGCCCGGGGACCCGATTTGGTTCGTCGCGGTTTCGCTGAATTATCGTAGACGTCGCCAGCCTTCCGCCGAACGAATTAGAAGTTGCTGTGAATTACGATCGAATAAGAGGTTTTGCCATTCGCCACCGAATCACCATCAGGGATTTGTCTCTGATCTTCATGGGCACGCTGCTGGCGCTCTACTACGCCTATGAAGTGGACATTTTTGCCAACCAAGGCTCGGTCTCGGTTCATGAAGCAACGATTGAACTCGACGAAGCGCTTCTGATTGGCGCGCTGGTTGCTCTTAGCCTGCTGGTTTTTGCTGTACGCCTATATCTTGGACAAAGACGCGAAATGGCGGCCCGCATTGCCGCCGAGCAACACGTGCGCGAACTTGCCTATCAGGACAGCCTCACGGGCTTGCCAAATCGCCGTCAGTACGAAGAAGCGCTCAAGGCGGCTGTCGCCGCACCGCCCCGCGCCGGCGCATCGCATGGGATATTTCTTCTCGACCTCAACGGCTTCAAACAGATCAACGATGTTCATGGCCACGGGGTAGGGGACGAGGTCCTGGCCGTAGTCGCCCAACGCTTTAGGTCGGTGATGCGAAGTGGGGACATTGTGGCGCGTTTTGGCGGGGATGAGTTCGCAATCTTGGCGACACACCTCGCCGATCCTGAAGCCGCAACGAATCTCGCCCTGCGAGTCATCGAGGCCCTTGAAACTCCCATTGCCGCGAGCGGAGCGATTCATCGCGCGGGGGTCGGCATTGGGATCGCGCTGGTGCCCGCTGACGCGAACACAACCGAGGAGGCGTTGCGCAAGGCGGATGTCGCCTTGTACCGCGCCAAGGCGGAGCGACGCTCAGCACTTCGGTTTTTCGAACCCGCGATGGATATTCGCGTTCATGAGCGCGCCTCCATGGAGCGTGCATTACGGGAAGCAATGGATGCGGGCCGCATCGAAACGTTATATCAACCAAACGTCAACCTGCGGACACACAAGATCATAGGCTTCGAAGCGGCGCCCCATTGGATCGACCCGGAGCGAGGCTCAGTGCCGCTGGGACGCTTCATCGCAATTGCCGAAGAGGTGGGCTTGATCCATCCGCTGGCGGAACGCGTTTTGCGGCAGGCATGCGAGGCGGCACAGACTTGGCCGAGCTACGTAAAGCTCTCGGTTGATATCTACCCGAGTCAGCTCAGGGATCGCTTACTCGCTGCACGTGTCCTGCGCATTCTTCAGGACACAGGAATTGCACCGGAACGGTTGGAGATGGAGATTACGGAAAGCGCACTGGTTGCAGACATGGAGAACGCACAGATTGTATTGGGTGCCTTGAGAAATGCCGGCGTTCGCATTTCCCTGGATAACTTCGGGACCGGTTACTCGAGTCTTTATCACTTGCGCAATTTTAAGCTCGATAAGATCAAAATCGATCGGAGCTTCATTAACGCCATCGCGTCCGAGCGCGCAACTGCGGGCATCGTCAGCGCCTTGGTCGGTCTTGGACAAGGGCTGGGGCTCACAATCGCTGCTGACGGCATAGACGGCATCGATCAAGAGTCCTCGCTGATAACCAGCGGCTGCGAAGAAGGCCAGGGCGCATTGTTCAGTGCTCCTATTGGCGGCACGGATACGCTTCGTTTGTTCGCGAGCGAGAACACCACAAGCCTTCGTTTGCTTGGACGTAAATGATTGATCGGGGCAGTCTCCACGTCGTACGGACCGACGTTGCCTGACGATGCCGGACCTGGCGCTCCAGGATACGGGTCGTCCGGTGATGCGGACAGGAAGTCTCACGGAACCTTATGAGCAACACCACGGAAATCAGCGGCGTTCGGTCCTCGGCAACGGCCACGGAGCGCAAGGTGCGGCTCGGGTTTGCGTTCGCGCTCACCTGTCTGGCCGTGATCGGGGTGGTCTCGTATTTCAGCGTCGTGCGGCTGAATGCGCATGCGGCAAGTGTTGAACACACTTACCGGGTTCTCGGCGGCCTCGAGCTGCTCCTGGCAGCGGTCACTGACTCGGAAACGGCGGAGCGCGGATACGTCATCACGGGTGACGAGAACTACCTGGAACCCTACCGACAGTCTGCGCAGGTCATCGAACGACAGACGAAGATGCTTCGCGAACTGACGGCGGACAACCGGACTCAGCAGCAGCGACTCGATTCCGTGGAACCGCTCGTGAGCAACCGGCTCGCGGAGTTGCGCGCCATCATCGAGTTGCGCAAGAGCCAAGGATTCGCTGCGGCGCAAAGCGCAATTCTCACGGGGAAAGGCAAGCAGTTTCACGACCGGATTCGCGGCCTCATCGATCAAATGAATGGAACCGAGCAGTCCTTGCTTCATGCCCGGGAACGGCTGGCCCGTCGCAGTTCGAGCATTGCTCTGGCGGTGATTGTCGGCGGCGGCCTCCTCGCCTGCGCACTCGTGGCTCTTGCGCTGGTTGCAATCCGACGGGATTTTGCCGGCAGAACGCGGGCCGACCGGGCACTCCGTGCGGCAAAGGACGAGCTCGAAACACGCGTGCAGGAACGCACCGCGCAACTGCAGGCTCAACTCGGGCGATTGAGCTTGCTCCAGCAAATTACCCGAGCCATCGCCGAACGTCAGGATCTCCGAAGCATCTTTCAGGCCGTGATACGGACTCTCGAGGAGCATCTGCCGCTCGATTTGTGCTGCATCTGTCTGTACGAACCCGCTGAGAATGGCCTGACCGTCACGAGCGTTGGTTCGCACAGCGCGGCGCTGGCAATGGAGTTGGCGATGAGCGAGCAAGCGCGCATCGCCATCGATGAGAACGGCTTGTCGCAGTGCGTTCGCGGCCGGCTGGTTTACGAGCCGGATATTACTCGAGTGCAATTCCCGTTTCCTCAACGGTTGGCGCGAGGAGGCTTGGGCGCAATGGTCGCGGCGCCCCTGCTGGTTGAAAGCAAAGTGTTCGGCGTGCTCATTGCCGCACGCCGCCAAGCGGACAGCTTCAGCAGCGGAGAATGCGAGTTTCTCAAACAATCGAGCGAGCACGTCGCGTTGGCTGCCCATCAGATCGAGCTCTACAGCGCTCTGCAGCAGGCGTACGACGACCTTCGTCAGACGCAAAAAGCCGTGATGCAACAGGAGCGGCTGCTCGCCTTGGGCCAAATGGCCAGCGGTATTGCGCACGATATCAACAACGCAATCTCTCCGATCGCACTCTACACCGAATCGCTCTTGGAGAAGGAGCCTGACCTAAGTCCCCGCACCCGCAGCTATCTCGAGACGATCCAGCGCGCCATTGATGATGTCGCGCAAACCGTGGCGCGCATGCGGGAGTTCTATCGCCAGCGCGAATCCCAGATGACGCCGCTTCCGGTAGACCTGAATCGCGTGGTGCGGCAGGTCGTGGACCTCACGCGAGCCCGCTGGAGTGATATGGCGCAACAGCGCGGCATTGCCATCGAGATGCGCACGGAACTGGCGCCGAATCTGCCGGTGATCATGGGCGCCGAGCATGAAATCCGCGATGCGCTCACCAACCTGATTTTCAACGCGGTCGATGCCATGCCCAGCGGCGGCCCACTGACATTGCGAACGAAAGTGACGCCGCAACCGGGAGACCGGCCGGAGCAGCTTGCGATCGCCAAATTCGTGCAGATCGAGGTGATCGATGCCGGCGTCGGGATGAATGAGGACACTCGACGCCGATGTTTGGAGCCGTTCTTTACCACCAAAGGCGAGCGCGGCACCGGTCTTGGACTCGCGATGGTCTATGGCATGGCGCAACGTCACAGCGCGGATATTGAGATCGACAGCAAAGTCGGCGAGGGCACCACTATGCGTGTCAGTTTCGCCGTCCCGACTGCGCCAGCAGCAGGCGCAGTGGCATTGTCCACGGATGCAGTTGTGCCGCCGCTGCGTATCTTGGTGGTGGATGATGATCCCATGGTGCTCAAATCGTTGCGCGATGCACTGGAGCTGGATGGTCACAGCGTGACGACGGCGGATGGGGGCCAGGCCGGCATCGATGCCTTCCTTGCGGCACGAGCTCAGGGCAACTCGTTCCCGGTCGTGATGACGGATCTCGGCATGCCTTACGTTGATGGGCGCAAAGTTTCTAGTGCCGTCAAGACGGCTGCGCCTGAGACGATTCTCCTAATGTTGACCGGTTGGGGCCAACGGCTCGTTACCGACGGGGACATTCCAACCCACGTGGATCGAATCTTGAGCAAGCCGCCGAAGCTGCGCGAACTGCGTGAGGCGTTGGCGAATTGCTTGGCAGCCCGCCGCTCATGAGCAGCACCATGTCCACCGAACACCGGTCAATCGCGGCTCTTAGGATCTTGGTGGCCGAAGACGACGGCATGGTCGCAGAGGCAATCTGCGACCGGCTGACCGACGCGGGAGTCGAGGTTGTTGCCAGGGCTGACACCGGTGAAGGCGCGGTTGAGGCGGCGTTGGCGCTACGCCCCGACCTGATCCTCATGGACGTGCGGCTCAAGGGTGGCATGGACGGTATTCGCGCTTCTGAACTGATCAACGAGAAGATGCGCGTGCCGGTGGTCTATCTCACGGGAGACTCGGACCAGAAGACGCTTCAGCGTGCCAAGGCAGCTTCGGCTTACGGGTATGTTCTTAAACCGTTCCATATCAGGAACCTTATCGTCGCGATCGAGGTGGCGGTCGATCGGTTCGAGATGGAACGGCGTCTGGAAGAGAGTCAGCTCACCTACGCGACCATCCTCGGCAGCATCGCAGACGGCGTGATTGCAGTTGACACGCAGGGTTGCGTCCGATTCATGAATGGGGTGGCCGAGCGACTGACCGGGTGGTTGACGCGAGATGGTGAGCGAGAGCAATTGGGGACCGTCTTGAACCTCGTCGACTCAGGTGTCGATCAGGCCGCGAGGGATTTAGTTGCTCGGGTGCTGAACTCGCGGAACACGCTTGCCTTTGGCCGTGATGCCTTTGTGATCAGTCGCGAGGGAGTTCGCGTGCCGGTCGACGGCGGTATGTCCTGCGTCGTCGACAGCCTGGACCGTGTCGTCGGCGCATGCATTACGCTTCGTAACGTGACAAATGCGCGGAAAGCGGAATCGGAGCGCCGACAGCTCGAGGCGGCATTGCTCGATATCGCGGGACGGGAACAACGCCGATTCGGAACGGACCTGCACGATGGGCTCGGCCAAGAGCTCACGGGTCTTGCGCTCCTGCTTTCGGCCCTTACCGACACCGCGCGTGCCTCGCACTCTCCTCACGCCGCAGACCTCGATCGGGCTTGCGAAGTCGCACGGCACGCAGCTCAATCATGTCAAGCAATTGCGCGCGGATTGTCGCCCATCGGGCCGGCTGAAGGTGGTCTCATCGGTGCACTGCGCGATCTCGTCGCTCGGCTGAAGAGACCGTCTGGACCCAGCATGGATATTTCGGTCAGCGAAGTAGCGCGGCTCGGATTGAGTGCGGCGGCGAGCGATCATCTCTATCGGATTGCGCAGGAGGCAATCCAGAACGCCCTGAAACATGCTCACGCCAACTCCATCAAGGTCACGCTGGATATCGAGCGGGAGCACGTCCGGCTGGAGATCTGCGATGACGGTGGAGGCGTAAAGGAAGTGACCGAGGGCGCACCGGGACTCGGTCTGCGCACCATGCGGTACCGCGCCTCGATGATCGGAGCGCGATTCGAGATCGCGCCTCGTCCGCCCAGCGGGACGCGCGTCATCTGTGATTGCCCTCACGTGCGCACGAATTGATCTCGATTCATAGAATGCCGCGGGTGGGTGGCGGCGGGACGCTAGCCGGTGGCGAATCCGATTAAACTACTATAGTCCTGTCGATCGGCAGCGCGCAGAGCCTCGAGGTACTGCATACGTCGCGGATCATCATTGCCCAGCCGCCCAACGCCCCAGGTGAGCCGATTCTGTTTGAAGTGACGGGTCAGGACAAGATCAGCGTAGAACCGCGAGAGCCGGCCGTTACCGTTGGGGAAGGGATGGATGAAGACGAGCCGATGGTGCATGCGGACGGCATACTCGATCGGGGGATAGGTCCCGTGGTCGAGCCAGTAGCGCGCGTCGTCAATGAGAATGCGCAGCTCGACGCCGATCTTCGGAAAATCGACGCCAATGTTGGTATCGACAGTGCGCTGTTTACCTGCCCAGCTCCATACATCCCCGTACATACGCCGATGTAGATCCTCCAGGAATTCGCGGCTCAACATGCCGGGCATGACGATCGAGCGTGCCGTTCGCGCCCAGAGTCGCGCACGCACGATATTCGCCTGTTCCGCACGGTTCAACTCCGCGTGGGTGGTGATGAATGGGTTACGTAATCCCTTCACTTGCTCGGCCGTCAGAGGCGTGGCGCCCGGTGCGTGCGGATCAGTTAGCGCCATAGTTTCCGCGGCTTCGTAAGGAGTGCGGTTACGAGTTTCTCGTACTCCTCGCGCGTGGCTTCGCTTTCGACTTCCTGGTCTTCAAGACGCATCGTCTGGATGACTGCGCGCATTTCCTCGCGCGCAATGGACTCGGCGCGCGCGCGCAATGTGGCTGCCACCGACTTGCGCGGGACCAGAGCAACGATGAGTTCAGCGTCGAGGGCGTCGGCAACTCGCCCGAGTGTTTCGAGCGTGATACTGCCGCGCCGTTCGCCCTTCTCATAGTCAAGGATCGATGGATGGCTGACCTTGAGTTTTTTGGCAAGAGCTGTGCTGCTCATGCCAAGCGCCGTTCGGAGCGCCGCGATCCATCCCCTGGACGGGCGCGAGCGGAGGGTATTTGCCGCAGCCTGGAGAGCGGGCAACTGGCGGTCTAGCAGTTCCGCAGTGGTAGATTGGGCGTGCGACATGAGACTACCTGTAGGGTATAACCGTTATTTCAGCTAAATATTGTAAGTTATAACATTATATATAGTCAAAATATGACGGTTATATACTACGATTATGTCATATATTTGTAGCCTATAACCTATAGATTTTTAAGGCGGATGGCTGGTCGCAAGACAATTTCTTGTCTTTCTTGATTATGCATGATAATTTCTTGTTCATGCACGTTACATCAGGCGCAATAAGAAGAAACGAGATAGAGAGTCGCTTACAACGCGGCTTGTCAGTCAATGCCACCGCTCTTGCAAAGGAGTTCCTGGTGTCGGAGGACGCCATCCGTCGAGATCTGCGAGCGTTAGCTGCGGAGGGGAAGTGCAAACGGGTTTACGGGGGCGGGCTTCCGATATCGCCGGATGGAGTCCCGCTTGAACACAGACTCTTGAATTACTCGAAAGAGAAGCGCGCTTTAGCTTTGGCCGCCCTGTCCCTAGTCTCTGAAGTATCGACCGTGTTCCTCGATAGCGGCAGTACCAACTTGGCATTGGCCAGAGAAATGCCGCCTGATCGCTCTCTTACGGTCGCGACGAATTCGATCTCAATTGCGAGCGCTCTCCTCGAGCGGAAGAATCTCAAAGTCATCGTCCTTGGAGGAGAGATTGAACGTGAAACCGGCGCGGCCATCGGGTTATCTGCGATCCGCGAAGCAGAACGCTTGAGCTTTGATCTGTGTTTCCTCGGAGCTTGCGCCGTTTCAATGTCTCTGGGAATTGGTGCGTTTCAACTGGCGGACGCCGAATTCAAACGCACACTCATAGCGAGAAGTGATCGCACCGCAGCGCTTGTCACGATGGACAAAGTTGAGACTCGCGCACCATTTCAGGTGGCCGCGCTCGCAGTCCTTGACCACGTTGTTCTTGAGGGCGGTACATCTGAAGAGATCGTTT
>Ga0193716_1001724_pt1 | contig 12552 bp, 11 predicted proteins | sample U2c1metaG_FD_145901 | JGI IMG/M metagenome (GOLD analysis project Ga0193716, IMG submission 145901) | Soil microbial communities from a riparian zone of the East river system, Colorado, United States - U2c1 | ecosystem: Environmental > Terrestrial > Soil > Riparian zone | place: USA: East River...
AGGCAGGATTTGGATGTATCCTCCGTTCGTCGCAACATGGACATAGTTGTTCGGGGATAGATAGCCATAGCTTCTCGCTCGTTGCCGCATCCGCTGAACAGCATCCATCACATCCGGACCTTGCGTCAGAACAACGTTACCCAGTTGCTCAGTCCATGCCGGATCACGTGCCATCATATCTAGCACCGAAGGGAACGGAAGCAGAGCGAGAATACTGGGGTCCCACTGCAAGTGATCGGCCCGAATGGCTTGAGCGAGGGCGTCACCTTTTAGGTAGCTGTGCTGATCTGCCCAGACTGCAGCTGCCGGGATCTCGCTCCAGTAGGTCGAAGCTGTAAGAACCTGAGCGAGCAGCGGATCCGGATACAGAGCAATCCGCGCCACCAATTGATCCAGTTGACTCGGACTGACCGGTCCCGGTTGAGCTGACAGGGCGACCGGCACAAACGATGCGATGATCAGCGGGATACACACAAGAAGGAGCAGCGGGCCACACCGGGTTTCACCGAACCATTGTCTGAGCTGATCGCAGACATTCGCTTCATTACAACTGCTTATTTCATCATGATGATGTCGCAGACTGTGTAATCTGCATCCGCCGTCCCTTTTAATGGGAGACGTTCTATTACCATGCAATAGTGTCCAAACCGAAACGCTGTACATTCGTCTCCCTTCGATGATCCATAACCGCATTGAAAGATCAGACCGTTGTGTTCAGATTTGTTGGCCACCAATCCTCCGCTCCAAGATTTTCAGTCGGTATTCCGAATGCCATTTTCGTCTAGGTGGCTCATCATGCAGAATGTGCGGTCAGCAGTGCCCCGCAAGCGAGCAGAACGGTGAGAACAATCACAAGAGACCGAGATTGTCGGCACGGAGCTTTCATTTTGATATTTCTCTCGTAGGGTGCTTAGCCGGCCATCTCCCGTAGACGCAGAGGCAAAGTAATCCTTGCGATACCACTCAGCAGCAGCCGAAAAACGATGAGGATTGCTAGCAGCAACGAAACCCGACCATCGACTAAAAACCAGGCTGCACCTCGCAACCATCGGAGCCGCAAGAATATGGCAATTTCGAAGATGCCGGCGATCAGGATATAGAGGGCGAGCGCGAATGTGAGCGCGACTACTCCAGTCACGGGCAGAACCAGCAGATAGAGTGCCGTGATCAAATAGACGATACCAATAAGAACCTGCCAGAGAACGGCTCCGGCGCCGCGCTGCGACCACGCATAAACTCCATGAGCGATACCAGCAACCAGGAGCAGCGAGCCAAAGAGAATACTCGCTGCAACCCCTGCGACGAATGGAAGCATGATCGCTGCCAGCCCCGCGATAACGAGTAGCCCTCCCAGACAGATAGAACAAACCGCATCGCGCCTATAGGCGTTAAGCATCTTCAATACTCCTTGTGGTTAGGCCTTGCCATCATCTTCTTATCCATTCCAGCAATGGCGCAAGAAGTGGAAACTGACTACGACCTTTCTGTGCGCTCACCCTGAGACACTTATTTTGCTCAAGATATTACGGTCGGATATTTCCGTCTGCAGAGACTGCCCTTGAGTCGCATATTGAGCCTCGCTTGCTCGAAGCGACGTAGCCATGATCGGCGGCGATTCATTGCTTGGCAGAGCATGGATATAAGCTCCAGGAGGCCTTTGAGACCTTCGAGAGGGTCTTAGAAAAGAGTGACGGTAATCTGGTTGTCGACCGAGGTGATTCCTGGAGCAAGCCAAGCTGTTCTCGCAGCTTCTTGCTTTTCCGCCCAGGACCGCACCTTTCCCTTTAGAATAGCCTTGGTTCCTTGCATCTCGACGGTGATGTTCTTGGCGTCAACCTCTGCAGTACGAACCAGCGCATCCTCTATCTGCTTCTTCAGATCGGAGGGGGACGCGAGCGGTTTGACCACAATGAGGTTGCTGACTCCTTTGACACCCCAGAGCCGTCGGACTGAACGCTCCGCCTCTTGGCGTTGATACTGCCACTCCACATCGCCCTTAAGGGTTACCCAGCCATTGCTCACTGTCACGTGGATCTTCTCCGCGGGTATACTTGCATTCCACTTGAGTGCTTCTACAGCCGCAGCCGCAATGTCGGTGTCGGTCCGTTCTCCTATCGTGCGGACCTCAATATCATTGGCTACGGCAACAACTCCATTGACCCGATGGGCGGCCTCTTCAGCTCGCCACTTCTTGAGGAAGGTGTCCACCTTTCCTGTGAGAGTGACAATGCCTCCCTTTACCGCGACCCCGATCTCGTTCGCCTGGACACTCTGGTCCCATCGCAGTTCGGCGAGCACATCTGCTTGGATATCCTGGTCTGTACGAATCATTGTTGCAGTTGTCATGTTGAATCTCCTTTTCTTCGCATGCTCGAAGAGCCATGCAAATTTGCATTTCCGAGAAATAGTAGGGCCTTGCGCTCTGAACAACAATTGGTCAGGAGGGGGAGACGGACCTGCCTATTGATCACTAGAGATTTGTTTGACGTTAGAGACACTTCGATCTACCTAAATGGTCGTAGGCTAACCAAACCTAGTTCGACCCATGCTCACGAGATAAACCGTAGCGGAAATGAAGAGCTATGAGCGAGTAGATGGGATGATGATCTTAGCGTGTGGGAGGATTGAATCCTATACGCGATGCGCACCATCCACCAAATAGGATGGCATAGAACCTCAAATGCTTGGCCGAGAGGGCTGACTGATGATGTCCCAATTAAGTGTCAGCAGGTTATTCCTGCGCCGCCCCATCTTCCTCCCGTGGCTTGTAATTAGCGACGAGCCAAAAGACAATTCCTAGTGCCAACGCCGCCCCGGCCAAAGCCGCGATCACCCCCGGCGTCGTCTGATAAAGATCGAGAATGATGAACCTGCGGACCAGAGCGAGTAGTGCGATTAAGACGACGGCTCTTACCTGAACAATGGCCCGCCGATGGTGCTTCACCACTAGTAGGGTATGTTTGAACTCAAGCGCGATGAGTACGGTGAGGACCATCCCGAAGATGTTTTGGAAGATCTGAGGATCGGCGGGATCGATCACGTGGCTTCCAGCAAACCTCAGCGTGTGCAGTAGCAGTTGCCAGCCCGCGAGCGCTATGATGATAGCGATTACAAAAATAAGGATCGCGACTACTGCTTGTTCGAATCGCTCATAAAGCGATAGGGTCTTCCATTTAGAGTGGAGGGCTCCGATCTCAGATCTCAGCGTAAGTATGTTGTTTGTCACCGAGCCTCCGCAATTTGGCTCCTTACTTAGCAATTTATGCCTACTTCATAGAGATGAATCACTAAAGTGCTGATCCTGATAAACCCGAATGTCTCATCTGTTCCAACTCTTTGTTTTCCCCAGCCCCGAAAACAGGCCGATTCCGAAACAACCAGCTCTTTGGCCGCCAAACAGCTCCCACGCGTTCTCGTGACTACCCTCGCCTCCGGCTATTGGGATGTTGAGCCGATCATTAAGTAACGAAGGCTTCTATTTTCAGAGCCTCTCGAGCTTGCTCCTTAGCTTTTCAATCTCCGTCATGCTCCTCTCGTAATCGACTAGAGATGAGATCATGGAGGAGAGTTGCTTAGCCGTCTCCGCGTTCTTCTCCAGATATTGCGTGTATGCACTGGAGGTAGGCCGGGACTTATTCTGATTCAGATAGTTGATTGCAGCTGTCGTATTCGCCGATAGCTGCTTCACCAGCGGCAACATCCTTTCTACAGCCTGTTCTTGCAAGGCAGAGCCTGACTTCTGAGTCTTGGCCAACTTCTCGATGATAAGGGCAAGAGTATCTACATGTGCCTTCACCTTGGCAAGCATCAGCGCGTGGTTGACCCAATTATCGTCGTTAAGAATAAGCATCTGCGTGTTGGTGGCATCAATTGCCAATTCGAAAGCTTCGTCGCTTGCATTCGTGAGAAGCTGCTGCAACTGTGCGTTCTCTTCTCTGCTCTGATAGGCAGTAAGGGATGACGTAAACGCGGACACGATGATGAGAGCTGTGATGAGCGGAAGCTTATTGTGCAGAGATAGAATTTTCATAGCGACGTTCCTCTTACTCCTTCATAGCCACCGAGTATTCTCAGGTCCGAGGACAACGTGATTCTGGCGATGTCCACTGCACCCCCAAACTGATTCCAACCAATGCGCCGATATGAACTGGTCGGCCAATGAAGGAAGATGTGCCCCCGCGAGCGGCAATGAAACCAGGCCATGGAGCGGAAACCCTACTGTTCCGCGCAGCCCTCAAAGGCGGAAGAAAACTTCAAGCTCAACGCTCGCCCGACCATAATGACGAACGCAAGCACCAATGTAACCGTCACCACTCCAGCAATAGGTAATGAAGAACGGCGATCAGATAGGCGATTCCAATAAGAATATGTAGAGGACAGCCCCGGCTCCGCGATCCGACCATGTATAGAAAAGATTAATCACACTGGCGACCAGGAGCAGTCAGCCAAAGAAGACACTGGATGCAATCCCAGCGAAGAATGGCAGTGCCCAATGGACAGCACTCCTTTGACGAGGCAGGACGCCCAGGGGGAATGGGCCATAAGGGGGATCGCTTATAAGTGCCGAGCGTATTCAACTCCTTTCTGCGATTGGCCAGCTCTGAAGGCGAGTGGGCGCGTCCCCGGTGTCCGTCACGGCGATGCTCTCGCCGCAAGGTTATACTCCGCACCTTCATAATTTCGTGACTAAGTAGATCGAGGTGGGAATTTGCTGAACATCTTATCCACGGCCTTTTGAAGCTTTTGTGTGTTCTTCTCCGGTTTGTCAGATAGTTGGTCATGTGCCATGCCACGCCAAACAAGCTTGTGCGATCCGGTATCGTAGAGATCGACGACCAACGTACCGACAGGTATGTTTTCGACGGTTGTCATGGCCATCCCACCTCCCCAGCCGCGCCATCCCCAGCCCGGCCCGAGTCCGTTGTAAAAGGTGTTATATTGCGCTTGGTCTTTCTTGACAGCTATTGCAGTCACGGTAACGTCACCTTCTGCAGGCACTTGTTGCCAGCCCGCCGCTTGCAGGTCGCGGTCGACCGCCTCACGAATGCGATCTTCGAACAGAGGGTCCGCTGCATGGACATGCCCCCATGAATAGGTGTGATACTGCGAAAAGTTAACGGAATGGTCGTAGTCTTTTTCCACCTTCTGAGCCAATGCGGTCCGGGAAAAGAAAGCGACAAGCATTGTTGTCGCCAGTACAAAGCGTTGGATATTTTTCATCACAGGAGCCTCCTTGGATCCGTATTGTGCCTTGTGGACGCTTCTCGTGCTTGCTTAGAATGCTTCGTAATGCACTGCAACAGTTCGTGGAGGTATGCCGACTAAACAACTATCGCCTGCTATTGGGCGAGCTTGTTCTTTAGCTTCCTGATCTTGGTCATACTCTCCTCTTTATGTCGAGAGGTTTTAGAAAATGGTGACGGTAATCTGATTATCGACAGAGGTGATTCCCGGAGCGAGCCAAGCTGTTCTTGCAGCTTCTTGCTTTTCCGCCCAGGAATGCACCTTTCCCTTTAGAATTGCCTTGGTTCCTTGGACCTCAACGGCGATGTTTTTCGCGTCGACTTCTGCAGTGCGAATCAATGCATTTTCAATCTTCTTCTTCAGATCGGTGGGTGAAGCTAGCGGTTTCAACATGATTAGATTACTTACGCCCTTGACACCCCAGAGTTCGCCCTTGAAGGTCACCCAGCCTTTGTCGACCGTCACTTGAATCTTCTCTGCCGGAATACCTGCGTTCCACTTGAGTGCATTGACCGCTGCAGCCGCAATGTCAGTGTCTGTACGTTCGCCGATGGTCCGTACCTCAATGTCATTAGCTACGGCCGTAACTCCGACCACACGATGAGCAGCCTCGTCCGCCCGCCACTTTTTCAGATAGCTGTCGACTTTTCCCGTAAGGGTGACGACACCATCCTTGACTGCTACCCCAATCTCATTTGCGTGAACGCTGTGGTCCCATCGCAATTCAGCGAGGACGTCGGTCTGAATCTCTTGATCTCTACGAACAATCGATGCCGTTGCCATGTGAACTCTCCTTCCGATTTGCATGCCGAAAGAGACATGCATCTTTCCATTTCGGAAGATATTAGGAGCAGGCTCCTGTGAAAACAATTCGACAGAGGAAGGAGGAAGACATCCTGTTTGAGAGGTATAGCGCCCATTGCCATTGGAGACACTTCGATCTACATCAATGGTCGTAGTATCGATTAGGCGGAACTCGCGGCCAGCTCGCTAGCTGAGCGGTTTACCAGATGTCGCCAGAAGATGTTGTCGTTCTAGGGATGTTTTTCCTGCCAAAGCAAAGAGGCCCTCACGTGAAGGGGCAGTTAGTGCCCGCGCGCCTACCGGGCCACCCTTAAGTGTTCCGTTGGGTTGTGGTGTGTGGGAAACGGCAGAGCTACGCCTCGCGGTTCTGCCGTTTTAATTGGGAGTGGACAAACGAAGTAAACTTCCGGAACTGCGAATGTATGCTATTTCGCCGTTTGCGACAATCGCCGCACACCCGATTAGGTCGCCGCAGGCGTTTCGATATGTCTCAGTGCTGTTCATGTTCCTTCTGTCGTTTGAGAAAGGCGGAAATCCTGTCGCGCAAATGGGAGAACATCGAGCTGGTGTCACTCGTACCTTTGACCGCTCTTTCGAGGTCTGAGATCTCCCCGTCCAAAGCCTTGTACTCGGAATCGCTGCTCATGTACCCAAGCAGCCGCGAGCGATTGGCCTCATTCTTAGCGGTCTGAAGCAGGGTCAGCGCTACGTCCTTATTTTGGCGTTGAGAGTTGGCTGCCTCGATTGCAGCTTGGGCGAGGATTAGCGGGATCGGTATGACACGATCCACCATCACCAGCGTGTTGAGTGCCGTCAGGAGTACCTTTCCTGCGTCCTGGTTTTTACCCTGATCCAAAAGTTTGGCTGCCTGCTGCAAAGCTAAGGGGTAAGTCTCTAGCGGAAGAAATGTGGTGCGAATCCGAAGCTCGCTCACAAGCGAGGCCAGCAGGATTCGAGCCGCGGGTAAATCTCTCTGTTTCGTTGCATCCGTGGCCCGTTGCACAATTTGATCGATAGCCTTGGGATCGACAGGAGCGCTGTCGATGACCACGACTTCCGCGCCGACAGCAATAAGCGCTGAAGCAGGATTCCTCGCGAGCAGAACGCTAATCTTCCCGGTCGCACGTTCAATAGAGGCCAGGGCATCGTCTTTCTTGTTATCAGCAATCGACTTGATTGCCCCTTCGGTTTGCTCGACGGCCGCAATGGCTTCTTGGTCCAGCGTCTGCTTCGCCTCGGTCTCATTTTGTTTCCGTTGCGTCTCGATTTCAGGGCGAAGCCTCTGTTCAGCTTCCTGGTGTTGCTTTTGCAAATCGAGGGCGGGCGACGCTGGAGTTTTCGCGGGTTCAGCTGCGCCAGGCTGGTCTTTAGGCTGACTTGAATTGCAGCCAGCTATGGCTAATAGACACGACATGATGAAGAGAATGAGCCCTACTTTGGTGAGTGGCACGCCGGAACCCGTCTCATTGCGCATGATTGCGCTCCTTGAATGATCACCGCCAGGTTTTCGCCCAACGCGTTGTTGGCGCGAGGTGAGAAACAGATGAAGCAGCGCCTATCCGATTGACGTCGGCTTCACGACGGCAACTTGCCAGCAGGAACGCTTCCACTGGCAAGTTGCTAAGCCAAATCACGCTGCTTGTTTTGTTTCGTCTGAAGCAGACTTATTGTCCGCCTCGATCTGAATCTGCCGTCGTTCAGCCCTCTGGTTGGGCACCGGCATCGTGATTTCCAGTATCCCATCGTGAAACTTCGCCTTTGCTTGTTCTGGATCGGCGCCTACCGGTAACGGAATACGCCGGTAGAAAAACCCAAACTGCCGTTCACTCCGGCGAAGCCCTCCCTCAGCTGCTTCGCGCTCCACTTGACGCTCGCCCCGAAGGATGAGTGCATCATCCTCAACTTCCACTCGTACCTCCTTCGGCGACAATCCCGGAAGCTCAGCTAGGATCCGGCACTTTCCATCATGTTCCGATATCTCGACCGTTGGCATCCAAGCCGTACTTACATCTTCGTTTTCCGATAAGAACGGCTGGAGGGCACGGTCGAACTCTTCCGTCATTCTTCTCAAGAGCGAAAACGGGGTCATTCGAAGCATCTCGTATGGAGTGAACTGAAGACCTTGTAGACCTGAACGATGATGTCTTGCGATGCCGGCGTCATGAGACCTACGGGCCAATCCCGTTTGGGGGGAAGAATGTTCCTCTTTGCTCGGTGATTCTTTTGCGGTGCTCTGTTCATTTTCGGTGGCCATGGAAATTCCTCTCTTTGGTTATCGATTGTCGACTCGTGCCGTTAAAGGATCGTCCCTCGGCCATCCGGATGAGCGTCGAATGATTAGATCCGGATCGATGTTCAATCTGAATGCAGAGCGACGATCCCAGGAACACTGTGTTCATGTTGTTTTTCCAAGCTGGGATACCAACGTCTCAAAGTCGCACGACCCCACATACCGGCTATCGTTAACGAAGAGGGCGGGAGCGACGCCAACCCCACTCTTTCGCGCACTCAGAATGTCTTCACACACGCGCGCTGCATAAGTATGCTGCATCATGTCGCGATTGAAGCGCGCCATGTCGAGCCCCACCTGAGTAGCGTAGAACTTAAGGTGCTTGTCCGAAAGTGCGAGCTGGCGGTCATAGAGAAAGTCGTGCATCTCCCAGAATTTGTTTTGGGCCCCTGCTGCCTCCGCTGCCTCCGCTGCTCCATGGGAGTTCGGGTGCAATATCGATTTTGGAAAATTGCGAAAGGCGTAGCGTAGTTGATCCCCGAGGATCGAATGGAGGCGGTTCACGATAAAGCGGATCTCCCTGCATTGAGGGCATGCATAGCCGCCGTACACAACAAGGGTGACCGCCGCGTTACCAGAACCCCGAACGTGATCGCGGCTCGTTACCGGAGGAGTGAGCAAGATTGAAGCAGCTGTTGTCATCGCGAGCTCCTCGATTTCCATTGGGGGATGCTAACGAGAGAGCAGCGTAAAAACAATTACACAGGAGGATAAAGATGCAATCGGAAGGGGGTGCTACAAAGGATTGAGCTTGAGTGGGTAGAACAATCTACTACCTTCGGAGTAGTTGGGCGGATCCCGTCAACTAGCCGCACGAAGAGTCTAAACGTGCTCCGGAGCCGGGGATGTTGAATGGCGAGGTTGCGTCAACCTAGTGACGCTGATTGCGCTTCTAAACGCACCAGACCTCTTCTGGCAGCCACATTGATCGCTTCCGTGCGGCTCGAGACATGCAGTTTTTGGAGAATATGTGCCATGTGTACCTTGACCGTGGCTTCGCTGATGTCGAAGAGCGTTCCAATCTCCTTGTTACTTCTTCCAATGGAAAGCGCCTCTAAAACATCCGTCTCCCGTCTGGTAAGGTCCGGGGCGACTACACGTTTTGCAAGTTTGGCCCCAACTTCGCGCGGGATCCATGAGCCACCGCTGGACACAGCACGAACACATTCGAGCAATTCCTCCTTCGCGCAACACTTGAAGAGATAACCTTGCGCGCCCGCTCGAAGGGCACGGTAGATGTCTTCAGTTGTCTCGTAGGTAGTCAGAACGACGAGGCGTGCCTCCGGCAGTTCAAGTCGAATTGCATAGATCGCGGCGACGCCGTCTACTATAGGCATTCGCAGATCGAGAAGGCCGATTTGCGGAACTACAGCGAGGAATTGTTCTATGGCCTCATGCCCATTCCTCGCTTCGGCGATAACATGCATGTCCATCTGACGGTCGATAACCGCGATCAGCCCTTCTAGTACCAGGGCATGGTCGTCGGCGATGAGGACAGTAATAGCGGGGGGACTATCAACCATCGGTGTCTCCTTAGGCGGGAATCTGGATTAGGCCTTGTACGGGGTATGCGACTTGGTTGCATCCAATAGCGGAAAAGTTGCCGTCACGGTAGTCCCATTTGTTCCAGATCGCACATCAAAGTGCCCGAAAAGTTGCCGAACCCTTTCTCGCATTCCCTTCAAGCCTACTCCTATCCTTTGCTTGTTGGGAGAAGTGAAGTCTTTAATTCCCTGACCTCGATCTTCTATCTCGACCTGTAGCGATGTGAAATTGCGATAAATGCGAACGAAGGCCTCGCCTGTTTGAGCGTGACGATGAATGTTCGTCAGGGATTCCTGAACAATCCGGAACACGGCCGTTTCGAGATCCTTAGAAAATCTTCCCAGACTAGGATCAATTTCAACAGATACGCTGAGGCCGCTTCTTTCTCTCATGCCCTCGATGTAGGAGTGCAACGCGGGTGATAGTCCCGCCTCATCGAGCACCGGCGGGTACAAGAGGTGAGCAATTGTTCGAATCTCTTTAGAGATGTCTTCAGCTAAGCCCAGACATACGGCGATATAACCAGCCACCTCAGAGTGATATACGATTCCCTGGGCCGACACTAGCTTCCATTGCAGGGCGGCAATCAACTGGCCCACGCTGTCGTGTAGGCTAAGCGCAAGTCGGCGCCGTTCTTCGTCCTGTGCCTGCATGAGTTTATGATTCAGCGAACGCAGATTTCGTTTTGCTCGCTCTAATTCTCCAGTACGTTCTCTAACGCGCTCCTCCAACCGCGACCGCGCCAAGACCTGTTCAGTCACATCGATACCCAGAAAGAATATGCCTTCGACGGTCCCGGCAAGGTTGCACATCGCATAGTACGTAAAGTCGACATACAGCTGTTCACTTTTGCCTGCGCGAGTCAGCCTTACCTCACAGGCCTTGGCGAAAAAGGGTTTGCCGGTTTGGAATACCTGACCCAAGAGGTCAAGAAACCCCTGATCGACCAATTCTGGAAGAGCCTCCTGAACAGTCCTCCCCACAATCGCACTCCGCTCGCGTCCGGTCATCTCGAGGTAGGCTTGATTGACGAATATAAACTTTTGATCGGGACCGCTGAGGAGCGCCATGGCGGCTGGAGCCTGCGCAAACGCGTCCCGCAGTTGGTTGCGTTCGAACTCCACCTCCGCTCGCAACCGACGTTCCGTTTCGATATCGGTTAGGCGTCTCATGGGGAAAAGCCGTTTAGGTGCCGACGTTCTTGCCCTTACTTGCTTCCACTACATCTCAGCGCGTTGAGTATGCCCTTCGAAGTGAACTCGTGGTGATGTTCCTAATTCTTGACATTCGCTCTGGTATCACCAAGATAGCTAGCAGTTTGGACTCTCATCGTCCATTAGCCGGAAGTTAAATCCTGGACAGAATTAATTGCGAGTAGATTCTCTTTATCGAATGCTCAGTTCAATAAGCATGCGGCACGAATCACAAGCAAACTCGGCTCTCCATTGGCCTAGAGGTTGGGAAAATCAGATTTGCCGTTCTGTCTTAAACACATACAGCGAACAAATGTTGCGCTAATCATAACTCAGCATAGGCTCCTAATTAGAGGACCTCCTCTACGGCAGTTGCTTTCAAGAACGGGGGCAGAGCCCCCAGCAGTTGAGCATTGCGCCAACCGATACTGGATCCCGATGACCGCGCTGTTGGTCTTACAGCCCGGGGCCACCGACACAGTGAAGCGTGCCATTGCACGTGTAGTGGGAACGGAATGGCAAAAGGTATCTGGAACGCCTGCTCGGCGCACTGATGGAGAAGGCAGCTTCGGTCAGGCTGGAAAATTCAAGCACGCATCTAGTCACCGCATTCGCTGCGCGGCACCACGGCGACGCCGCTTCTTGATACCCGGAGCACTTTGAGCCCGTCCGGGATCTGCTCGACCACAAACAGCCACCACCTCGCATATTTATAACAAACGGCATTCAGTGGGGATTGTGCTTCACATAGGGTGTCGATTTGACAAGGTTTCCGATGTTCCTGTTTGGATTACCGCAAATCGCCTGTGGTCATATTTTCATGCTAACTTTGGGACGAAGAACGCTCCAATGAAGCGTCCTTACAGCGCTCAACGGTATATAGGTTCCGAGTGTACAGGAGAGGTGTGGCCTTTGAGTTCTTTGATGAGAGCTTCCGCCAAGGAGAGCAGTCGCTCTCGCTCTCGCTTGATTTCGTCGATGTCCTGAACCACTACCACCGCACCTTCGACAGAGCCGTCTTCTCGAACGATTGGGGCACCCAGCATAGATACCCACGCCTCTGTGCCGTCCCCACGCAGGCAGAGCGCTTCTTCGATCCTAGTCTTCTCGCCGCGCAGAGCGCGGGCAAGGGGATATTCGGCAGACTCCAGCCGTCTCCCATTGACTCGAATCGCACCCCACTGCGCGTAATTTTCAATGCTATACCTCGACGGCACGGGGTACCGAAAGATACGCCGCGCCTCTGAGTTTGCCAGGCTCAGTCTGCCATCCGGCGCATCGGCCAGCAAGATACCCACCGGCACGGAATTGAATATCGCTTTTAGCTGTTCCTCACTTTTTCTCAGCGCCTCTTCGGCCTTCTTCTGGTCGTCTATATCGTCGGCGCTGCCGTACCATCGGATGATCTTTCCTGATGGATCCCAGCGAGCGGCGCCTCGAGATCGTACCCATCTCCATGCGTTGTTCCGGCTCAAG
>Ga0193716_1001725_pt1 | contig 12551 bp, 11 predicted proteins | sample U2c1metaG_FD_145901 | JGI IMG/M metagenome (GOLD analysis project Ga0193716, IMG submission 145901) | Soil microbial communities from a riparian zone of the East river system, Colorado, United States - U2c1 | ecosystem: Environmental > Terrestrial > Soil > Riparian zone | place: USA: East River...
GCCATGATGGCGCTAGGTGAACGTTTTTGAGCAGTACCCAAGAACCTTGGCGAGATGCTGTTGCAATAGCTTGATCTGCCAAACTGAAGCCCTCCTGCGAGCCCATGGCAACTGACGAAGAGCGCGCACCAGTGTTTTGGATAAGGTTCTCGACACGGTAACTGGCATCGTAGCCAGGAACGGAGATGAGGGCGAGTGGAGTCGAGGCTGGGACTTCGTCCGAAACCATTGCACTGAGATCATAAGAAGATTGAGAGGAGAGATCGGCGTCAAATACAACGCGGACGAATGATGCAGTCGCTTGTAGTAAACGATCCGGCCTCAAACACTTGATGATCAGCATAGCGCGTATGGCCTCGACAGCAGCTGGCATTATAATAGTCAATTGAACCGCTGACGGTGGCTGGAGGAACAGAAACTTACGGGTGCTCGGTTCCCATGGAGAAGGTACACAAAGCTCGGGATTGCTAGCTTCCAAGAAAGGTATCCAGTCGCTTTCGTGCTCCATGATGTGATTTTGGACAGGCTTGAATATGGACTGTTTAGAGTAGCTTTCCAGCCGGAGCGCCTGATCGGCGGTCAGGATAGAGAAATTTTGTTGACCACCTGAAGCGGCACCAGGAACAGGAACAATCCCGTCCCCACTCTCGAGTAAAAACTCGAGTTCGTCCGCGATTTCATCTGCTCCACGTAGTTTGACCTGCGCCAAAAGCACGGCTAGCATCACATGGTCTCGGAAGAGTAGTGCTCGTGAGGTCCGTTTGTAAACGACAAGGAAGAGATCGTTGACAAGTATCTGTCTCCGACGATGGTGGTCAGCGACATTCTTGAGATTTGGATTGTGATGAAGAACATAGTCGAAGATGTCCAGGAAGAAGCGTAACGAAAATTGGTAGAAGTGATTAACGAGGTTGAGTTGTTCCAAAATGAAGAATACGGAACTGCAAGCTTGAGCGAGAGGGAGGTACTCGGCAGTCACCTGTTCCACTTCTTTCATGACAACGTCCGTCTCTTCCACCTTGCGTGTGATTTCTGCAGCCTCTCGTTTGAGAGTCTCTAGGGTATCTATGACTTTATCATCGTCAAGGATGTTCCCAGACGACTCGTTGAGAGCCTGAAGCAATAACTTCTCAAGGGTACGCAGTCGCAGACGGAACTCGCCTTGAACCTTCATGAGGTCGGTTCTCTTGCGTTCAGTATCCGGCCGCTCGACCCTGAGGACCTGATCCAAAGACTGGCTCTGCAGACTGCTCCTCGTCATAGTGAAGTTTACGAAGGTGACTCGACTGCAAATATCGGGAGAGAATTCCACGGACGGGTCTCTCGTTGATAGGAACATGGTGAACGAGGGTGAGAAATCAATGTCTTGACTGCCTAAGCGAATGAGAACTCGACCTCCTGTTCGTCGAATTTCTTTATTTAAGACTGCATTAAGAATTGGGTCCAGATGTTCGACGTCCTGGATCAACAGCGGATTGCCGAACCGAAGGGCACTTTCGAGAACTTTGAGGAAGGCCTCATCCAGGAAACTCGTAACGGTGATTTTGCGATCCTTGTACTCGTTGAGCAAGAAAGTCGTAGCTTGACCAGTTGGATCAATGATCAGTGGGTAGCGGTCGTATCGTTTAAGCATGATCGCATTCTCGGTCGTTAAGTTGTCAGCAGGCAGGGACTTCGATTGCCAGCTCAGACGGTCATCAGCTGTCGAGAGGTATTCAGTGAGGGACAACTCGGGCTTGAACTTGATGCTGGCTTCTGCCAGATGGTTCGACCACTCTTGCCACATGACCTCACGGTAGTGCTGATCAAAGAATCCACCATACGCCAAAAATCCTGCAGAGAGTAAGACATCCCCGACGATCGTGCTCATTTCGGCGTCGAAAGTGCGGCTCCCAGACTCCCAACGACCTCGTTCAGAAGATAAACTCTCGAGTAACTTCATACTCCGGTCTACCTTGCTTTGGACACGCTCCATTTCCCCTTTGATCGCCTGAGTCTCACTAATCAGAAGCGCGTACTCCTCTTTGTATTTGTCAATCTTGGCCTCAAGCTCGGAGATCATGGTGATGATCTGTCCAGCCTGCTGCTTGGTTGTCTCTGCCTGCTCCTCCAGAGACTGCACCTCATTGCGCAGCGGCTCCACTTTGTCGAGAATCTCGGAGAAGCGAACCTGCGCGATGACCCATTTCGCCAAAGGTCCACAGGCTTTACTGGCACGTTGCACAGTCTCGAAGTTGTATGATGGTCGGCTCAAAAAGTCCTTTTTCATCGTATCCCGTATATGTTTGGTCATCTGGTTGGTATCGAAGTTGACGATTCTCTGGATGAAATCATCTCTTCGGATAATCCCTTGGACAGTCCTCCAACTGTCAATCTTGTGACCAAGAATTGTACAGACTGATTCCATGGCGAGTTTAACGGCTTCGGGAGGATTCGCCATGGACCGCACCTCCTGCAGATGCTGTCTTTTGATGCTGCTGACCGCGGCTTGGGCATCGAGGACGGCGGGCTCAGCATCGGCGAGATCAGCCATGACAATAGCACGGCGTTGCTCAATATGCTTGTCTTGTTTGACAAGCGCAGCTTGGATCTCAATGGAAGCAGCCTTTTTCTGCTCAGCCTCTTGCTGATCTGCCACCATGCGCTTGAGCTTCTCATTGGCTTCAGCATCCTTGGCCTCTAGCTGAGTACGTTTGATGGCCAAACTCTTTCGGAGCTCCTCTACTTGGGTCACCGTGTCCCTTATCAAGGCCAACATGCAGATGGCGTTGCTGTTCCTCTAATTCGTCACGTTTTTCGTTGTGGAGGCGGACATAGTGATTGATACTATATTGTTGTGTTAGTTACTCGCTCATTTACGTGAATTTGCAACGTACAAGTCCAAATAATGACGCGGAGTCACATAATTATATCGGCCCTGACGTCTGCTGAGCCGCTGATTGATCTGGTGTAGCGACGAATGAACGTAAACCAGAGCGTTCACAACAGCCGTGCGGTGTAGAGGGGGCATAGACAACTCGCGGTATGCAATTGGGAAATGAGCAGGCGGATTGTAGGATGGCAAATCGAGATCCAGTGTGTGAGTGAATTCCATACCAACCTGGTAGAAAGCCTGGTCGGACCAGTCACCGAACCAATCGAGAACACAACGATTGAATAGGGCCGGTGAGGTTGCGGCACGGGAAGCCAAACCGTTCTCGGGAGGATTCATCGTGAAGACCACATGCAGATTTTTCGCGACTTGCTGCGTGAACCAGCGGTAAAGCTCTTCGTGAGAATCCAGCATCAACCCATCACGCTGGGAGCCTTCTTTGCATGCGGTCATTAGCGCAGCATGCTCGTCGCCTTCGAAAAGACCGGGAACTTCGGCATTGGCAAGGAGGGTGTTCATCCGTTCAAGGAATCCAGAGTCAAGAACATTGGACTCATCCATGATGAAGCAGACCTTTTCGCCTTTACAGCCGGACCGGCGTAAGACGGTGCGCAAGTCATCATCGAAGTCTTCTCCTGTGTACTTGTTCGAGACTTTGATCTGGAAGATACTCAGACCATTCATCCAGGCCACAAACCGTGAAAGGGTAGTCTATTGAGTTATCAGCAGCTATATCAATGCAGTACAGCGTAGAAAGTTGACTTCACCTTGCCGCTTCCACTGACGCCGATAAGAAGAAGATGTCCTTGTATTTGCCGGAACACACGGTCGATCCGAAGGACGTGGTCCAGAACATCGTTGAACAACACAAGCGGGACGTCCAATTCTTCCTCGTAGAAAACCCGAAGCCGAGCTTTGGTATATTCCCGGAGGGATTCTCTGTCCACTGGGATGTAATTCTTCGAGGTCCAATTGGAGAACAGAATTGGGCGATTCAATGCTTCGTCCCGATTGATAGTGGGGAAGTGCTCTAAAGCAGCAGCGTCGATGTTTTCATCTGTCCAGTGCCTTTCTTCTTCATTGACGAGACGGTCTTGGAAGAGCCGAAGAGCCTCGTGAGCCCAGACGCGAACGAGGCCTTCAACAGGCAAAACTTCGAGAGGTCGTATAGCCTCGTAGATTCCCCGCACCCAACGTGTCAGCTCACGAGGACTGTACACATAGTGCGCCTGAACATCAGTAGTAAAACGCTTTTGTGATGCAAGGTAAAATGCAACCATAGCATCAGTGAGCGGTTCCGCGTATGCTCGAAGACTTGGGACGACTTTCAGGACAGCACGATTATATGTCCCATAGATTTGCTTGAGTGAAACTTCACCAGGGTAGTCCACCATGACTAAAGGTGCGTGACGCAGGAATCTGTGGCTGAGAGGCACACGACCAGGATCAGTAGGAGGATTACAAGCACCTACGAACTGAATGCGCTCCAGTTTGACCCAGGACATGTCACTCGCGCGCCAATAACCTCCACATTCGACAAGTTGCCGTATGAACGAGATGACTTTTTGCGTGCCGTACTTGTCAGCGGCCGGCAAGTTGATCTCGTCACAAAATACAACCAGCCAGCGCCCTATTTGGACTGGTGCAAGGATGACGCCGTTGGGTGTTTTTCGGTATTCGCAATACTGCTCGAAGGTTTTCAGGATCAACTCTGGGGTAGTAGCACTGGAGAAATTGAGCCCTACAACTTCCATATCGGGAAGCTTTCGAAGGGCACTGAAGAGTGTCATGGTTTTGCCAGAACCCGGTGGCCCACAAAGCATCAACGGTTTGTGCTCAGAAAGCCACGAGTATAGAACCTCTTCGTGTCGAACGGTGTCCATGGTCGGGACAACGACATCTGCCGCTGTGACCGAATGTGCTTCAATTTCTATCACAGGCACTCTCGTCTGCCAAGCAACCCATTCGCCATTGGCAACCTGGACGTCATAGTCGAGCAAAGAGCTGCCTGGGGAAAGAGGTGGTAGGTCGATGCCAGTGTGTTTGCGCAGGAATTCGCCCATCTCCGCGCGCAAATCGAGTTTGGCATCGCCAGAAAACGCCCAGATAATGCTCACAAGCAGACGTTTGGTCACGTATTGTTCGACACGTTCGGGTGGCAGGGGAAAGTCCGAGTGCTGAAAGTTGTATTCGATGACATTCCGGACGGTTTTATTGAGAAGTGAAAACAAGGTGTTCAACGCGCGCGTCGTAGTGAAATCCATGATGTGCTCAATGGATTCAGCGAACTGCAGGGCTATGCTCACGAGTTCGCCATCCGTGAAATAGCGTTCAAAAATGGCAGCGATTTCTTTCTGTGTGATGAGGTTGGCCGATGTTGCAGTGTCCGCATCAGCACGGCGTCCGGGAAGATCCAAAGCATCCTCGTCATCAGCATCCAGTGGGATTGCAGCTAGAGTATCCAGATAATGGCGATATACCATGGAAGGCTCCACAACATCTTCACTGAACCAAATCATTCCACAGCGACTGACAGTGGCTAGCGTCGCGTATCTCAGATGTTCTACTTCAAACATTATGCGAACGTTAGGCGGCAGGTTGAGACGCTCGCCATTTGGAAGGGTCAGGAGTTTGTTGTCATCCAAAACACTGCCAGTAGATTGAGATTAAGATAACACTAAACCTTGGCTACTCACCTGTTCAAATTCTCGACCCATTCTGGATCCACATCACCATCAAATATTATCCAATGTCTCTTTCCGCTTTCTCCACGAACGTCGTCCACGATCTTGCGTAAAATATGGGTAAAGAGACCATCGTTCCACTCGCGCGTCGTCTGGTCCAGAGTGCCATACAAAGCATCTTTGTGCATGGCTTTGGGATCGATCACATAAGCCACTCCCTCGATACTGTCGAGTCTTTCAAGAGCGGCCAACAAAACTTGCCAAGCATTGGTCTTGCCCATGCCCGATGGTCCAACCATCATGAGACCATGTTGGATCTTCTGAATTTGGTACAGTTGGAGAATCTTCTCTATCCAGCGTTCCCCGTTAACGAGCCGACGCTCTGCGCAGACTTTGAGAATTTGCTCCCGCAATGCATCAAGGTCGACGGGAACGTAGTCAACACCAGGGAACACATCCGCCAGAAGACTACGACGCTACCTTTAGTGAGATACACAAGCAAAACAAAGCACGGACCTGGTGAGAAGCGGCACGTCGTCGGCCACCAATTTTGGCACGATAGTCTCCGTCACACTTTGAATGAGAATAATCTGTTCAGAGATGGTGTCAGAAAGTCCTACGATCTCTTCCGCGGTGCTCTCAGCCAATCGGGTACTTTGCAGGCGCTCTCGCTTCAAAATACCGGCACTGGCAAGAACCGCTTTCAAAGCCCGCAGTCCGAAGTCATAATGAGGCTGTGGCGAGAGTTGTTCGTCGCAAAGATTGAAAAAGGGCACGATCTTGGAAGCCAAAGACTCCGCAGTGCGGAAACCTTGCGAGAACAACATCACTTGTGCGATCAGTTCTCGGTCAGGACGAGTCATAGCCATTCTTACCAGTAACATAAAGTATGAGCAATGTATCCACTGTGATAGAACAACAACTCACGGTCGGAATAGCTTTGTCAGATTAGGAGGAAGTTGCGAACGACCAGCATAATTCGGATTGGTGGTGATGAATATTCCTGTTCAAAACATACACCTCAGCTTAGGCCCGTCTGCATTGGCAAATTCGTACCGATGTTCTTGTTAATCTTTAAATGCTTGCCTACCAGCTCAATCTCGGTATTGGGATTCTTGACCAATTGTGCAAGACCTTGCTGGATACTCTGGACTTGTTGCGACACAGCACTGAGAATGCGCTCTTCCAGTCGATTGAACTCGTCGAAACATCCCCACGCGCCAACTTGACAGAGACCCACAAAAATACGGCCCATCGCCTGGAAATCAAAAGTTTCGTCGCAACAGAATACCAAAACGAATCGACCAAGCTGAACACCAAGCGCTTTAACAGATTCGGTCTTGCCTGGTGGACAGTCAGTGGCGAAACTCATAACATAAGAAATTGAAGCAATACGAACCAGTTCCAGCGGGCCCGAATGGAGAGCCACCAAGTTGGTTGTCCAACGCCTGACTCAAAGTGAGGTACACTCTATCGGTAAGTGGAGTCTGAACAAGTCTATCCGTGACACCAAGATACTCCCATCCATAAGGGAAGGATGCATCCGCGACTTTAATTGTCAATCTGTCAAGTGGATTCTCGACAGAACGGTCTAGATAGAAGCGCATTTGATAGAGCCATGTGAACGATGTTGGATCGAATGAGCGCTGCTGGATGAGAGTACGTGTAACATCACGTTGATGGACGAGCTCCGTGATAAGATGCTCGCATTTTCGTCGGGTGACAGGATTCAGATCTTGCAAGACAATATCTGCGAGAAGATCGAGCGCCTGAAGCACCGTGTCGAGAGAGCTTTCGGGAGCTCGAGAGGCTTCTAAAGAGCCCTCGACAGAGGCCGTCCATGCCACCTGGATGGCAACAGTGACGAGCTGCGCGGGATACTTTTCCATCCAAGCCATAAGCTGCTCTGGTGACAATTTCGAGCCAGTCCCATAGAATGTCTGCAACTCCGCCACCGCCTCGCTCAACAAGTCTGCCAAAGATAGACGCATCATTGACTCTATCTTCGCCAGCCAATCATTAATCTTCGGGAAGTCTTTCAACAGGATCGGCTCGCTGAACTTGACTTCTTCTCCTTCTCTTGACGCCATCCCCTGTATTTGGGTCAAGTCCTCGTCAAGCATGATCGTCGATATACCCGCGAACATCTTTTTCAGATGTTTCATGATTCGCAGGATATCTTTGCTATTGCCGATGATCTCCAGCAAGTCCTCATCACCGACGAAGTAGAAACGAGGGAACGAGGAACGTTCTCGCTCCAAATATTCACCGAGCGCCTTCTGGATCTTGTTAAGCAAGTCTGCGAGACGTTCCAAGCTCTTCTGGATTCCCTGGATGTTCATGACATCGATGACGAAAGGCGACTTGTAGACCTTCTTCATGACCGTCAAGAACTCTGCATTGATGTTCTGGAAGCGAGCACTTTCAACGGGAAGTAGGTGCTTGATGTCGGCACTTCCAGAGAAGATACCTTCGAGGTATACCCATTGACGTTGTACGTCGATCCAGACATCTAATAAATAGTCAGAGGATGCCACAAAGCTGATATGAATCTACTGACCAAAAAGGACATGAATTCTGTTGAGTTTCTCCTCCCAAGAGGCCGCTTCCTCCTCGAAGACTGACATACAAACCGGGATCAGAATTGAGATACAATATTATTAAGTCAGAAGGGATCACCTTTGTAGTACGGAGAAAGCTTCATCGCAGTCAAAGAGTTCAAGTTTTCGCTGCACTTGGTGAACAGATCATCCCACCCTCTGGACATTTTTGTGAATATTGACAGTTTAAGAATTTGGTGCCATAACGCACCTAATAAGACGACACTTGTTCTGATAGTTGACCAGATCGAGCGTGTAATTTGTCCAGATCTCTTTGACTTGTTTGATATACTCTTCAAGAGCCATCTATGATGTGTTGATAAACGGTTTGAAAAAACTAGGAAGATGCCAAACGAACGAACCTCTCCTTGCGCTTGAATGATTACTTCTTTGATTAACATTTCGTTCTTCTTGAGATCCATGTCATAAACATGACCTAGTGTCATCCTGAATTTCACGAATGAGAGAATGAAAACGGCTGGACAAAGGTAAAACATACAACGGTAAGGGAATTTGCGAAGGCAAGCGCAACACTTTGAAGAGCTGCTTCCAATGCCTATCTTTCAATGCCTCTGACTTGAGGTCAGACACGATCGTATTCGACTTGAGCAAGCCACGTAGCACATCCTGAACATATTCGAACGCGGCGTACTGCCTCATCCTCGTGGGCATGTCTTTCGTAGAAGATAGTAGACCATCGATTTGTTGCCTCAGTTTCCTTGGTTGGACAGTAGCCCATGATATTTCTCTGAGCTCTCCAATTTGATTCCATATACCCGAAAGCGCAGTCCATACCGCCTTGAGGTCGCGAAGTTCTTCGAACACGGGCTCGAGCCTCGTGTGCCGGGTGAGCTCAAGATCTAGAGCTTCTTTGGCTCTACAGACAAGGTCATATTCCTCCTGAACGCGAGTAAGCTTTCCCTCGAATACATTGATCGTGTTCATGGCGGTGTCGGCGCGCATGCTGCCTTGAACCGGTCGAGTCTGCTCCCATTCTAGCAAGATGTCATTTATCTTGTTCTCGACGATTTTATCCTCAGCAACAATCTTCAGCTGAAGTCCAGCTATAAGCGACAGATAAATTAATACGCGTTTTGGTCCGACATAAATCAATATGACACAGACCAAGTTGCTCTTGGATGGAATCATTCTTCCTCTTTAGTATCTCGTTGTAAGCACTCCACTCTCCCCGAAGTTGGTCACTGTAAAGCCAGTCATCTGGAAACTGGTATCGAAAGCGTTCCAGAGTCTTCTCGCCATTGGCGCATAGTTCTATCATTGGGCCCCATGTCTTGGTTTTGCGTTTGAGGTCTTGGACAAAAGTAATGAAAGTAACCGCCTGTGCGGTTCCTCCACTGGGACTGAATGCCTATATCTCATGGAATTAGCCCCATTATCATATTGATAAGACTATGGTGCTGACCTCCATGGTGCGTGTTGGATGCGACGCGTCCGTTGTTGGAAGCTTTTCAGGTCGCGAAGGGTGTTTGCGTGGGTTGTCTTTCCTTTTTGGGGGTTGCCCTACTCTCAATTAAATTTGACTCAACCAGCTTGTCCCATCGTCCATCCTCTAGCATTATTCTCAAAACCATCTTAAAATCATGTCGGGACGTCAACAGCGTGTGATGGTTCAGCCCATCGTTAGTCTCATTGGCATAATTCCCCACACTAACTAATGTTTGACCCGCGACATTTTAGAATGTTATTTTCAAAAACCTTCAACAGGTCAGATACACTGGAGAGGCTGCGATCGGATTCCCAACGCTAACTTTTGCATACTTCCCAGAAACAAAAAGTCGTTATATGGTTATACGACAATATTGAGATGCGGATCGAAGGCCGAATCATTGTGCGTGTCCCAAATCTACCCTCCGAGCACGATTGGTGTTAAACATCGCGTCTGTTGCCTACCAAGGCTGGGATTCTATGCTCCTATTCTCGTGCAGTGCTCTGCGTCTCTGCGGTCATGCTCGCCTTCAATCCCTACTTGCTTCTATCCTTGTGGTTGAAGATTACGACACTGACTTGTGATTCCTGCTTATTCCTATTTCTCTCCGTGGTTATGAACATTGTCATGGATGACGCTGCAGAGGTGTATGTCAAAGATGCAAAACCACGGAGAGAAATAGGTCTGTGGCATACCCTCACTTCATGGGACTCACACCTAGACATTGTTTACAGGGCGAATCCTCCTGAAAGGCGATAACATCACACTCATACAACAAGTGGTATAATCAGAGTATGTGTCTGTCGATATAGAACAAAATTTGTAGGTGTCTGTACTGGACACTCGTGTGATGTGTTTTGAATTGTATATTTTGATAATAAACTGGGTTGATAGAGCATACATCCAGTGATGAATCTTGGCAGAATCTATAAATTGTAGATAGGTAACAACCGAGTCAAGTTCAAGGATTGCCGACAAAGCGGGCACTCAGCCTTCTCCCGTCCCCAACCAACAATACAACTCCAACAAAACAAATGCCCACATTCCGTCGCACAACTATCTGTGCGTTCCTCCAGACACAGCGTGCAATTTCTCCTGGCTCTCATATCAGGGGGAATAGATGACACGTTTAAGATCGTCCGCTCGTCCTCTTCGGCAGGTTTAGCTGGCTCGCCTTCTGGATCTACAGGACCCAGGAAAGAGGACACTGGCCTGTCGTCGATATATGTTTCCGTTGGATGAGAAGATGTGATGGGTTGTTTATCCTTCGATGTCTCGGACGAGGGTTTTGCAGAGGTGCTTCGAATGAACGATATTAGGCGATAGAGAAGGCGGGTGGTAAGGAGTATCCCGAGCAGCGAATATGATGGAGGTCGTGTGTGTGTGTTTTCTGGAAGCGGTGACCGCTATTAAGACCATCTATTCAGCATATAATCGGATATTTAATTGATGTAGAACGTACATGTCGAATGCGAAGGAGCCTCTTCGCAACATCATAATATGTTCCTCGTAGATAAAATATCGCAAGGTTGATCTCTGAAACAACTTCAAATGTAGTTGGTAATGCGCGCAAAAGTGCAGCTATTCGGGGTTCAAGGTTTGCCAACCCCGATCCCCATCGTGCAAGGACGTAGGAAGGCAAGGTTTGCAACAGGATCAGAGCAGTTCGTGCCCGGTATGATGGGATCCTTTCATCGAGTGACAAGTGCTGCCATATATCTGTGTATTCCTCCCCAAGTGTTTGAATAGCTATGTTTTCGTTGTCCATAAACAAAAGTTTGCCCATAAGAGCGAAAGCACACCTACCTCGACCTGTTGTGAGACCATAGTACCCAAGTTTAACCAACAGCTCAACCTCCTTATCCCACCGTGTTAACCACCGGGTCCCTGGTACCACGGTAAAACCTACGTCGCAGGATCAGACACACAGACTGTACTGACCAAGCCAGGACCGGAGAACGGCTTCGGTCTGCTCCTTAAGCGAAGAGACATGGTACAAATCTCTCTGGTTCGCCCGGACTGTAAAGACACGTCACTCTTGGCTGTAAACCACATAATTGGTAAAACGGACTGATTTGAGCTTGTTGAGCCCGAGGAAACGAGAGTAATGGGGTTGAGGACATGGTCGATCGGACTCCTGCCGCGAGCGCCAATTTTTTATTTCTTATTGACCATCATGGCGTACCCAGCCCCGCAACAACATGGGCCTTCCGTCTGGCAGAAATGTAAGTCTACCATGACAAAACCCCCTACTATTCCTTTGAACGAACGTCTTTCTTACAGTAAAGTATGAGGACCTTTCAATTCAGTGGCATCGGCTTCTCTGAATTGATTCTTCGCGTTCTAGGATGGGTGCCCTGATGGGTGGTGGTGTCGGACTGACTATAGGGTTCATCTTCGGGTCATATAGCATCTTGAGGTACAATATACTCATAACGTCGATATGCGAAACAATGAACAGTGACCTCTTTCCAAAAGGGCGGGACCAGGACCTCGGGGTTTCCTCGCTACGCTCTCCCAGTACATGCTCAGCAGTGCAGCAACGTTCTCGTTCTTCCTGGCCATCGGATCGGTGAGGAGATTTCTGACCCCGCCTATGATGCCGCAATTCACTGACCTTTTCTCGTGTGATCTGAAGGTTATCCGAAGTGACGCGCTCGTCCCACCATATATTGAAGCCGCTCGAATGCAGCTTTTATCACCCATGATCCGATCCAAAGCAGAGGGTGCAACTCTAATGCGAGCACGGTGGGACGCGGAGCGAAAATTGCGAGAGATGCGAAAAAGCGACTAGAGTACCCACTTTCAGTCAGTCATCGATGACCGCCTCCGACTTTATCCTATCGAAACTCGAGCCTCTGGCAATATTGTTTGTCATTCGTACATACACCTCCCATCTACATGGGATGTCGTCGCCTTAACTCCGTCTTGCCTTATGGATAATTTTT
>Ga0193716_1001726_pt1 | contig 12546 bp, 12 predicted proteins | sample U2c1metaG_FD_145901 | JGI IMG/M metagenome (GOLD analysis project Ga0193716, IMG submission 145901) | Soil microbial communities from a riparian zone of the East river system, Colorado, United States - U2c1 | ecosystem: Environmental > Terrestrial > Soil > Riparian zone | place: USA: East River...
CGCCCACCGCCTGCTGGCTGGTTAGTGGGCACGTCTAGAACCGCCGCGAGATACCGAAATAGAGCTCCAGGTCCGGCGTCGCCCGGTTGAGGCCGAGATTCACGCCGCCGTCCAGCTGGGTATCGTTGTCGGCCAGCCAGGCCGCGTCGAGGTCGAAGCTGTACTGGCTGACCGTGCCAAGGGGATCGAGGTTCTGGTCGGTCCAGACTTCCGCGCCCAGGGTGACCGCGCCGAAAGTCCGGCCCAGCCCCGCCACATCCGCCAGGTTGGCATGATGGCCGCCGCCTGAGGCATTGAGCAGGGCATCAGCCTCCGGCGTCATGGCCAGCGACCAGCCTGACCCCAGGTCGTAGGACATGGGCGCGACCATGCCGCCTTCCACCGCGCCGTTGCCCAGCCCGCCGCCCGCCGTTGGCAGCTTGAGGTACGGACCGATCACCAGGGCAAATGGGCCATCGCCGGAAAGCGGATTGTATTTGGCGCGCAGATACAGATCGCCGACGCCGCTGGCGGTCGCGGCACCGCCGGCATCGTGCGTCCGCTGGAACTGGTAGATCGCCATCCCGGCCTCGACATCCCAGCTCTCACCCACGCCGTATTTGAGCAGCGCGGCGCCGGCATTGCCGGCGTCGGTAGTCACGCCGGAGCGACGCTGGAAGCTTTCATCGAACAGGCCCAGTTCAATCTGGGCGTGCCCGGCCGCCAGGGTGCAGGGGCTGGTGCCCTTGCCGGGCCGGTCGGGGCAGATGGCGCCAAGATCGTCGGCCCGGGCGGGAAGCGCCGCCAGCAGGAGCAGGGCGGCGAGACGCAGCTTCATTGGGGCGGCTCGGCGCCGAGCACGCTGGAGCGCATATAGCCGCTGATGTTGCCGTCCGTCACTTGCGCCCAGCCATCGCTTTCTGAGACCAGGGTGACTTGCGCGCCCTTCGACTCCTTCTTGAGGACATGGCCAGAAGCCTTTGGTTCATCTCGCAGAACAGATCCGGCACGATGGACGTAACGCAGGCCGGGGGCGGTGTTTACAGCCGCATGACTGACCGGCTGTGCCGGCGTAGCAGCAGCTTGCGGTGCGGCGGCTGTCGCCTGAGGCGCCACGGGTGCGATGGCTTTCTCGATTTTGTCGGCATGCTGGAAGGCCCAGAAGGCCAAGCCTCCGACCACCGCCAGGATGCCCAGCCAACCGGTCTTGCCGCCGGCACCCAGCTTCTGGCGATAGGACAGGCCGGTGCCGGGAATGCCCGCATTGGTTGTGATGCCGTCCTTGCCAATATTCACATCGGCGCCGCGCGGCCCCAGGCTGGTGGAAACCCCGCCCTTGGACAGGTTGATCCGCACGCCGGGCAGCAGGCTGATCCGCTTCTGGAAGCGGAAAGCCATCAGATATCCACCGCCGCGTAGAGGGCATTCTCCTGGATGAATTCGCGGCGCGGCTCGACCACGTCGCCCATCAGCTTGGCGAAGAGTTCGCCGGCCTCATCGGCATGCTGCACCTTCACCACCAGCAGCGAGCGGGCATTCTCGTCCAGGGTGGTCTCCCACAACTGTTCGGGGTTCATCTCGCCCAGCCCCTTGTAGCGCTGCAGGGTGAGCCCCTTGCGGCCCCATTCGAAGATGGCGTTGAGCAGTTCGGAGGGGCTGCGGATCTCCCGCGTCTCATCCTTGCGCTTCAAGGTGCCGGCCTTGAGATAGGTGGCCTGCAGTTCGGTCGCCATCTTGTCCAGGCGGCGGGCGTCGGCGCTGGCGATCAGCGCCCCGTCGATGGCCACGGCCTCGCGCACCCCGCGGACCTCGCGCCAGAACTTGAGGCCGCCGTCGGAGGTGGGTTCGCCAGTCCAGCCGCGCTCATATTCCTCGCTGAGGCTGTCCAGGCGCAGGGCGATATACTTGGCCGCCTCGGCCGCCTTGGCGGCGTCCGACAGGATGTCCGGGTTCATGGCGCCCGAGATGGCCGCCTGTTCCAGCACGAAGCGGGGATAGTGGCGGGGGAAGTTGTTCAGGGCGGCTATGGCGGTGCGGGCGTGGGCGATCAGCTCGTCCAGATGCGCCCCCGAAATGGTTTCGCCCGAATGCAGGTCCAGCACCGCGCCGGATGCGCCTTCGGCGATCAGGTGATCCTGAAGCTCGGGCTCGTCCTTGAGGTAAAGCTCGGACTTGCCACGGGCGGCTTTGTACAGGGGCGGCTGGGCGATGAAGATATGGCCGCGCTCGATCAGCTCGGGCATCTGGCGATAGAAGAAGGTCAGCAGCAGGGTCCGGATATGGGCGCCGTCGACATCGGCGTCGGTCATGATGATGATCTTGTGATAGCGCAGCTTGTCGGCGTTGAATTCCTCGCGGCCGATGCCGGTGCCGAGCGCCGTGATCAGGTTCACGATCGCTTCGCTGGACAGCATCTTGTCGAAGCGGGCCCGTTCGATGTTCAGGATCTTGCCGCGCAGGGGCAGCACCGCCTGGTTGGCGCGGTTGCGGCCCTGCTTGGCGCTGCCGCCGGCGCTGTCGCCCTCGACGATGAAGATCTCGCACTTGGCGGGATCACGTTCCTGGCAGTCCGCCAGCTTGCCAGGCAGGGAGGCGCCGTCCAGCGCCCCCTTGCGGCGGGTCAGTTCGCGCGCCTTGCGGGCGGCCTCGCGGGCGGAGGCGGCTTCCACCACCTTGCCCACGATGGACTTGGCCTCGGCCGGATGCTGTTCGAACCAGGCGCCCAGCTGGTCGATCAGCGCGCCTTCGACGATGGGGCGCACTTCCGACGAGACCAGCTTGTCTTTGGTCTGGGACGAGAACTTGGGGTCGGGCACCTTGACCGACAAGACGCAGGTCAGGCCTTCGCGGCAGTCGTCGCCGGTCAGCGCCGTCTTGTCCTTTTTCGCCGACGGCATGTCCTCGGCATATTTGGTCACCACCCGCGTCAGGCCGGCGCGGAAGCCGGCGACATGGGTGCCGCCGTCGCGCTGGGGGATGTTGTTGGTGAAGGCCAGCGTGCTCTCGTGATAGCTGTCGTTCCAGGTCATGGCGATTTCCACCGTGACGCCTTCCTTTTCTGCCACGATCATCACGGGGGCGGGGATCAGTTGCTGCTTGGCGCGGTCGAGATATTCCACAAAGGCTTTCAAGCCGCCTTCATAATGCAGCGTGACTTCCTTGGGCTCGACGCCCCGCCGGTCGGCCAGAATGATGAAGACGCCGGAATTGAGGAAGGCCAGTTCGCGCAACCGGTGTTCCAGGGTGGCGAAATCGAACTCGGTCTTGGTGAAGGTGGCGGAGGAGGGCAGGAAGGTGATTTCGGTGCCCTTCTTGGATTTTCCATTTTCTATGGGGGCGTCGCCCACCAGTTTCAGCGGCGCCACCGGATCGCCGTGGCGGAACTGCATGTAGTGTTCCTTGCCGTCGCGCCAGATGCGCAGGTCCAGGAACTCAGACAAGGCATTGACCACTGACACGCCCACGCCGTGAAGGCCGCCCGAGACCTTGTAGGCATTTTCGTCGAACTTACCGCCGGCATGCAGCTGGGTCATGATGACCTCGGCGGCGCTGACGCCTTCCTCGCTGTGAATGCCGGTGGGGATGCCGCGGCCATTGTCGTACACGGTGCAGGAGCCGTCGGGATTGAGGATCACGTCGATGTGGTTGGCGTGGCCGGCCAGGGCCTCGTCCACCGCATTGTCCACGACTTCATAGACCATGTGATGCAAGCCAGAGCCGTCATCGGTGTCGCCGATATACATGCCGGGGCGCTTGCGCACGGCATCGAGACCCTTCAGCACCTTGATGCTGTCGGCATTGTAGACGTTCATATTGGGCGTATTGGGTTCTGACATTCAGTTCACCATGATGAGGGCGCCTGCGCCGGCCATGACCGCGCCCGCCCCCTTGTTGATCCGCTTGCGCGCCTTCCGGCTGGCGACAAAACGGGACAGTTGCGCCGCGAGTGCGGCATAGCCCAGCGTGATCGCCGGAATCAGGACGAAAGTGGCGGCGACCAGTTGCAGGTAACCGGCCCAGTTCAGCTCGCGCGGATTAACGGCCACCGGCAGTAGGGCGACGAAAAAGGCGATGGCCTTGGGGTTGCCCAGGGTCAGGCCCAGGTAAGCGAGAACGCCGCGGCCGGTGCTTTGCGGCACGACTTCGCCAGTCTCGGGCACGTCCGCCGTCCAGTATTTGTAGCCGAGATAGAGCAGATACAAGCCCCCGGCGATCTTCACGACCAGGAACAGCTGGCCCATCGCCTGCGCCACCAAGGCCAGACCGAAAGCTGACAGGGTCATGAGGATCAGATCGCCCATCAGGATGCCCAGGGTGGCAGGAAGGACAGCGCGGAAACCCGAGCCCAGGGCGCGGGCGATGACGGCGATGACGCCGGGGCCCGGCACCGCGATGGCCACAGCATAGAGCCCGCAATAAATCAGGTAACTGTGCAGGGGGATCATGCGCCACCACCCTGGCGATGAAACACGCCGCCCTGCACTTCGAAGATTTCGCACCGCGCGCCCTCGAACAGCGACAGGTCGGTGCCGGTCATCCAGGCCTGCGCGGCAAGCGCGTGAATTTCCTCGAACAGGGCGGCGCGGCGCACCGCGTCCAGATGCGCGGCGATCTCGTCCAGCAGCAGGATGGGTGCCATCCCCTCACGGGCGCGGGCCAGTTCGCGGGCGTCGGCCAGCATGATGGAAATCAGCAGCGCCTTCTGTTCGCCGGTGGAACAGTCGCGCGCATCGGCGCGCTTGGCGGTGTGGCGTACATGCAGGTCGGTGACATGCGGGCCGACCAAGGTGCGGCCGGCTTCGGCGTCGCGGATGCGACTGGCGGCGAAGGCGCCGCGCAGCGCATCGGCGGACGACAGATGCAATTCGTCGGTCAGGTTCAGGGAGGCGGAAGGGAAAGCGCCGGCTTCGCCGCGTTCGGCCAACGCGCGTGCGAGCTTCTCCACCGTCTGGGCGCGGGCCTGGGCGATCAACACGCCGGCTTCGGCCATTTCATTCTCGAGTCCGTCCAGCCAGGCCGGATCGCGCGGACCATATTTCAGCAGCCGGGCCCGCTCGCGCATCGCGGTCTCATAGCGCGTGGCGGCGCGGGCATGGCCGGCATCGAATCCCAGCACCAGCCGGTCGAGGAAGCGCCGCCGTCCGCCCGCGCTTTCGATGAAGAGCCGGTCCATGGCGGGTGTCAGCCAGATCAGCTGCACGATGTCGCCCAGATCGGCGGAGCTAGCCGCCGCCACGCCGTTCAGGCGTACCTGGCGCGAGGCGCTGGCCTGGGTCAGTCCGGTGCCGATTTCATAATCGATATCGCCGCGCGCCACCGTAGCGGCCACGGCCCACAAGGTCTCTTCCGAAGCCACCGGTCCCTTGCGGGTATGCTCGGCCAGCTTGGATCCGCGCAGGCCCCGGCCCGGCGACAACAGCGAAATGGCGTCCAGCACATTGGTCTTGCCCGCGCCATTGGGTCCCGCCAGCACCACCGGCGCGCCGCTGACCGCGATCTCGCCCGACGCATAGGAGCGGAAATTGGTCAGCCGCAGGTGCGTGACCGCCAGCCGCGAAACGGCTGAAGCCTCGCCCAAAGGGCGCGTGGTCGGCTGGACTGCCAAATCAGACCCTGAGCGGCATGAGGACGTAGAGCGTGCGCGTGTCCTCCGCGTCTTCGATGATGGCGGGCGAGCCCGCATCCGACAGCAGGAAGCGCACTTCCTTGCCTTCGATCTGGCTGGTGATGTCTAGCAGGTAGCGCGCGTTGAAGCCGATCTCCAGCGCCCCGGCGCTGTAGGTCGCGCCCACATCCTCGGTGGCGGTGCCGGATTCCGGATTGACCACCGACAGGGTCACCTTGTCTTTGGACAGGTTCAGCTTCACGGCGCGGGTCTTGTCGGCGCTGATGGTGGAGACGCGGTCCACCGACTGGGCGAACTCCTTGGCTTCCAGCGCCAGGCTCTTGTCGTTGCCCGACGGAATGACCCGCTCATAGGGCGGGAAATTGCCGTCGATCAGCTTGGAGGTCAGTTCCACGCCGTTGAAGCCGAACTGGATCTTGGTGTCGGACAGCGACACATCGATGGCGCCATCGGCATCGTCCAGCAGCTTGCGCAGCTCGCCCACGGTCTTGCGCGGTATGATCACGCCGGGAATGTCGCCGGCGCCGTCGGGCAGTTCCAGTTCGTAGCGGGCCAGGCGATGGCCGTCGGTGGCCACGGCGCGCATTACCGGCGGCTTGGCGTCCTTGGCGGCATGGACATAGATGCCGTTGAGGTAATAGCGGGTCTCTTCCGTCGAAATGGCAAAGCGCGTCTTGTCGATGATGCGCTTGAGGTCGTCGGCCGCCAGGCGGAACTTGTGGGGCAGGGCGCCCGCCGCCATCTGGGGGAAATCCTCGCGCGGCAGGCAGGAGAGTTCGAAGCGCGAGGTGCCGGCCGACACGGCCAGGCGTCCGCCTTCGCTGGACAGAAGCTCGACCTGCACCTGGGCGCCGTCGGGCAGCTTTCTCACGATGTCGTAGAGCATATGCGCCGGCGCGGTGGCCGAGCCGTTGCGCAGCACATCGGCGGGCAGGCCCTCCACGATCTCGATATCCAGGTCGGTGGCGGTGAGCTTGAGCTGGCCCTTGGCCGCCTCGATCAGCACATTGGACAGGATCGGGATGGTGTTGCGGCGCTCCACCACGCTTTGCACATGGTTCAGCGCCTTAAGGAATGCGCCGCGTTCGACATTGATTTTCATCGTTGTGCCGCCTGTTGCTGATCTGCGTTCGCGCGGCCGCAAAGCCTGGCGCAAATGCCCGTTTTTCTTGTGTTTGGGAGAGCCCCGATTGGCCCCAAGACTCAAGGCACGGACCATAGCAGAATTGGGGGCATTCAAGCAAAGAAAACACGCGGAAAACCGGGATTTTCCGCGTGTTTTAAACCCTGAAAAGACTGGCTTTTTTGGACCTAGATTTCAGGCCTGCGCTGGAGCATCTGGCTGAGGAAATCCACCTCCTGGCGGAACAGGGCGTCCTCCCCGATCAGGGCCTCGATGCGGCGGCAGGCATGCAGCACCGTGGTGTGGTCGCGGCCCCCGAAACGCCGCCCGATTTCGGGCAGCGAACGGGTGGTCAGCTTGCGCGACAGGTACATCGCCACCTGGCGGGGGCGTGCGACCCGGCGGGCACGCTGGGGCGAATGGAAGTCCTTCACGTCCAGCTTGTAGAACTCGGCGGTCTTTTTCTGGATATCCTCGATCGAGGTCTTGGCGCCCGGCCCGGCGCGCAAGCCCACCGCTTCTTCCGCCACTTCCAGGGTCACCGGCTTCTTGGTGAGGTCGGCATAGGTCGCCAGCTTGGTGAAGACGCCGATCAGTTCGCGCGGGCTGGCATCTTCCAGGTCGGCGATACGCTCCAGCACCTGCTCGGGCAGCACCACATCGGGCTTGTGACGGGTGAATTCGGCGGCACGGGATTTGAGGATCGCCAGCCGCGTGTCGCGGTCGGGCTTGTCCAGGCCGACGCACAATCCGCCGGCCAGGCGCGATTTGACGTCGGCGCCCAGGCCTTCCAGGGCCTGGGGCGGGCGGTCGGCGGCGATCACCACCCGGCGGCGCAGGTCGGCAAAGGCGTTGACGGTATAGAGGAACTCCGACGCCGTGGCGGCCGAGCGGCAGATATGCTGCAGATCGTCGATGATCAGCACTTCGGCGGTGCGCAGCTCTTCCTTGAAGGCCAAAGTGTCCTTGCGATAGAGCGCGCCCAGGAAGTGGCGCATGAAATCTTCCGCCCGCAGGAACAGGGTGCGCTTGCCGCGCTTGCGGAACTCCAGCGCCGCCGCATTCAAAAGATGCGTCTTGCCGAAGCCGAAGCCGCCATGAATGTAGAGCAGCGGAATGTCGGCCTGCTGGCCGTCCGCGAAGCTGCGCGCCGCGCCATGGCCGAACTGGTTGGCCGCGCCCGGAATGAAGCTGTCGAAGGTCTGCTGGGGGTGCAGCATCCGGTTCCACAGGCCCTTGTCATCGTCGGGACCGCGGCTTTCGCTGCGCGGCGAGATGTAGGAGACGGTGCCGGCGGTATCATTCAGGCCTTGATGCTGGGCCTCGCGCGGAATGGCGCCGCCCACAACGGGGGCCGGCGTGGCGCTGATCACGATGGCCAGCGACGCCGGCGTGAAGCCTTCGGCCATGAAGGCCTTTTCGATGCGGCCGACATAGTGATTGGCCACCCAGTTGCGCACGAAGGGCTTGGCGGCGCCGATCTTCAGCTCGTCGGCGTCGAAGGATTCCAGGTTCAGCGGTCCGATCCAGGCGTCGAACACCGGATCGCCCAGCTCCCGGCGCATGCGCTCACGCACCGCCGCCCACGCCGCCCGCCAGTCCAGCATCGATTTTCCAACTTGCACCATGTCATTACCCATTTGTTCGTTCATTGTTGCGCCGGCGGGTATTCCCGTCCGGATAGTCGTTCGCCCTAGCCTTGCCTCCAGGGAAGATTGTCCGCCTTCCAGCCATTGCGATTGCCGCGATGGCCTTCGCCGTCGGGATCGCCTTCAAAGCCCCCCGCGATATTGAAGGCCTGGGCAAAGCCCGCCTCGGTGAGCGCGATGGCTGCCGCCCTGCTGCGTGCGCCGGAGCGGCAGAGCAGCAGTACGGGCGCGTTCTTGTCGCCCAGCGCCTGGCTGGCTTCGACCACAAAGCCAGGATTGCGCGCGCCGGTGGGGAAACTCTGCCATTCCACGCAGATCGCCTGGCGTCCCACGGGGGACAGGTCGGGCAGGCCGACAAAGTTCCATTCGGCGACGGTGCGCACGTCCACCAGCTGGGCCTTGGGGTCTGCCTTGAGCCGCTCCCAGGCTTCGGCGGCGCTGATATCGCCGGCATATTCGAGAGGGGAGGAAGGAGCCATGCTACGCCTTGGAGACAGTTCGAGGGTTGCCGGGGTCTTCGCCCAGCATAAAAGCGTCATAATTGGAAGAATTTAGGGGCTGCTATGTTTTCGGATACTGCCGAAGAACTGCTGACCGCCGCCGAATACTTTCGTTTTACTTGATCTGTATTTCGGCATTTTCTGCGCCCGCCCCAACCGTTGGTTAAGATACGTCCAAGCCGCTTTCGCCCACAAGGGAATAAACTGCGAACAAACGGGCTGATTCGAAAAATTTTTCGCTTTTGTGACCCGGGCTAAACTGTTGTGACGTATACGGAAAATGATATTTTTTGGTCAAGCTTTTTTGAATCAGTCACTTAGCCGTCAAATGATCCGTGTTGCCGGTGCGAAATATGGCCATTTGGCGAATATCTGCACACGGACAAATAAAAAGGCCCGGATTTTGCCTCCGGGCCTATTCTGGACTTGAATCCCTGAAGGATTACAGCGTCTTCGTTATTTTGACAGTTTTGAGACCCGCTTGGTCAGGCGCGAGACCTTCCGCGAGCCGGTATTCTTGTGCAGGACGCCCTTGGAGACGCCGCGCATGATTTCCGGTTCTGCGGCCTTCAGGGCGGCCAGGGCGGCGTTCTTGTCGCCCGAGGCGATGGCTTCCTCGACCTTGCGGATGAAGCCACGCACGCGGGTTTTGCGCGAGGTATTGATGGCGGTGCGCTTGGCGGTCGTACGGACGCGCTTCTTGGCGGAGGCGATATTGGGCATGGAAAATCCTTGGATTCTGCCGAAAAGAGGGCGCGTATAACCCCGGACGGCCCCGGGGTCAACAAAGACGAGGGGGGTGGGCGCTATTGGTCCTTGAAACCGGGCTTTCGCTTCTCGGAAAAGGCGGCCATGCCCTCTTTCTGATCATCCGTTGCGAACATGGCATGGAACAGGCGGCGCTCGAAATGCAGTCCTTCCGCCAGGCTGGTTTCCAAGGCGCGGTTGATCGCTTCCTTCGCCATCTGGACGGCGGGAGAGGACTGGGCGGCGATCTTGTGGGCCGCCTTCAGCGCCTCATCCAGCAGCATGTCGGCCGGCACCACGCGGGCCGCCAGGCCGCAGCTTTCCGCTTCCGCCGCGTCCATGGTGCGCCCCGTCAGGCACAGATCCATCGCCTTGGACTTGCCGATGATGCGGGTCAGCCGCTGGGTGCCGCCCAGGCCCGGCATGATCCCCAGGGTGATTTCCGGCTGGCCGAAGCGGGCGGTGTCGGCGGCGATGATGAAGTCGCAGACCAGCGCCAGCTCGCAGCCGCCGCCCAGCGCGTGGCCGGCCACTGCGGCGATGATGGGCTTTCTGATCCGCGCGATGCGGTCGAACTGCGCCCCGAACAGGTTTTCCCGGTACATCTCAGGATAACTCTTGGGCGCCATTTCCTTGATGTCGGCGCCGGCGGCAAAGGCGCGTGCGCTGCCGGTGACGATCATGCAGCGCACTTCGCTGCCGCGGTCCCAGGCTTCCAGCGCGTCCGCCAGCTCGTTGAGCAGTTCGGTGTTCAGCGCATTCAGCGCGTCAGGCCGGTTCAAGGTGGCGATGCCGACCGAACCATTCACGTCGATATTGATGTTCATCTGTCTCTCACGTCTGGCATTTGGGACAATAAAAGGTCGAACGGCCGGCCTGCACAATGCGCTTTACCGTCCCGGGGCAGTTCAGTTTGCACGGCTTGCCTTCTCGGCCATAGACCAGGAAACGATGCTGGAAATTGCCGGGGTCGCCGGTGGCCTGGGCATGGTCGCGCAAGGTCGAGCCGCCGGCCGCGATGGCATCCTTCAGCACTTTTTTTATCGCGGCCGCCAGCGGCGCCAGCCGCTCCTTGCTGACTGAGCCTGCCAGCCGCTTGGGCGAGATGCGTGCGCGGAACAAGGCTTCGCAGACATAGATATTGCCCAGCCCTGCAATCAGCCGCTGGTCCAGCAGCGCCGACTTGATGGGCGTCTTCTTGCCGTCCAGAACCTTGGCGAGGTAGGCGGTGTTGAATTTCGCCGACAGGGGCTCGACGCCGATATCGCGGAACAGTTTGTCGTCTTCGAGGGTGCCGGTATTCACCAAAGTCATCAGCCCGAAGCGGCGATGGTCATTGAAGATGATGCGCGCCGGGCTGTCGGTTTCGAACACCACATGGTCGTGCTTGCCGGTGCCGGCGCCCTCCGGCGCCTTGTCATAGACATAGCTGCCGATGCGGCGCTGTTTTCCTTCCGCATAGACGCTCATGCGCCCGCTCATGCCCAGATGGATCACCAGGGTCTCGCCGCTGTCGAGATCTGCCAGCAGGTACTTTGCGCGGCGGCGTAGCGCCGTGATCTTGCGGCCCTTGGTGCGGGCGACGAAATTCTTGGGAAAGGGGATGCGCAGGTCGCCCCGCCGCATTTCCACATCGGTCAGGACATGGCCTTCCATGACCGGGAGCAATCCCAGGCGCACGGTCTCGACTTCGGGCAGTTCGGGCATAAGCAGGTCATAAAGGGTCGCGGGCCTCGGTGGTAGCCTGCCGGTGGCAAGGCGGCTATGTTCCCGGCATGACTGAGAAAACCGCCAGTTTCGGTTTCCGCGAGGTGCCCGAAGGCCAGAAGGAAGGCTTGGTCGGGGAAGTCTTTTCCTCGGTGGCGGCGCGCTACGACCTGATGAACGACCTGATGAGCGCCGGCGTCCACCGCATCTGGAAGGATGCGATGGTGGAATGGCTGAACCCGCAGCCCGGCTGGAAGACATTGGACGTGGCGGGCGGCACCGGCGATATCGCTTTTCGCATTGTCGATCTGGCGCGTAGCCGGGGCGGCGAGGCCGCAGTGACGGTGTGCGATATCAACCAGCAGATGCTGGGCGAGGGCGTGCGCCGCGCCGAAGAGAAAAACGAAACGGCCATCGAATGGGTATGCGGCAATGCCGAAAGCCTGCCGTTCCCGGACGCCAGCTTCGACGCCTATACCATCGCCTTCGGCATCCGCAATGTGACGCATATCGACAAGGCCTTGCTTGACGCGCGGCGGGTGCTGAAGCCGGGCGGACGTTTTCTCTGCCTGGAATTTTCCAAGGTCGAAGTGCCGGGCCTCGACACGCTGTATGACGCTTACTCCTTCAAGCTGATGCCCAAGATCGGCGGGTTGGTGGCCAAGGATGAGGAATCTTATCGCTACCTGGCCGAAAGCATTCGCCGCTTCCCGCCCCAGGCAAAATTCGCCGCCATGATCGCCGATGCCGGCCTGGAGCAGGTGAAGGTGCGCAACCTGTCGGGCGGTATCGCCGCCATGCATTCGGCCTGGCGTCTCTAGATGAGCGACGTCGCCAGCCTCGCGCGTCTTCTCCTGGCCGCGCGCCTGCTGGCAGGTCCGGCCTATGCCTTCCGCCATAAAAAACCCGATGCCGGGGCACGGCTCGCCCAGGCGCTGGAGCGGCTGGGGCCGGCTTATATCAAGCTGGGCCAGATGCTGGCGACGCGGCCCGACATTGTGGGCGCGGAGATGGCGCAGGCCTTGGAACATCTGCAGGACCGGCTGCCGCCCTTTTCGGAACTGGAAGCGCGCGACGAGATCACGCGCGCTTTCGGCAAGCCGGTGGAAGCCTTGTTCTCCAGCTTCGGCGCGTCGCTGGCGGCTGCCTCCATCGCCCAGGTACATCGCGCCCAGACCAGCGATAGCCCGCCGGTGCGGGTAGCGGTCAAGATCC
>Ga0193716_1001727_pt1 | contig 12542 bp, 12 predicted proteins | sample U2c1metaG_FD_145901 | JGI IMG/M metagenome (GOLD analysis project Ga0193716, IMG submission 145901) | Soil microbial communities from a riparian zone of the East river system, Colorado, United States - U2c1 | ecosystem: Environmental > Terrestrial > Soil > Riparian zone | place: USA: East River...
TCCGCAGAATCCGCTGCCGATCTGCGAAGCTTGCGAACCAAGAAATATCTCGAGGCTGTGGGCCCTGAAGCCGATCCCCAGCTCATGAACGTGCTCTCGGCACGGGTCGCGCTTTTAGAGAATCATCCGGCCGAAGCAATCGCCCGGCTCTTGAAAATCCCTTCAGATGTGACTAACCTGTATAAGAAAGATTATTGGTTAGCAAAGGCGTACCTCGAAGCAGGGCAGGTCGCACAGGCGCAATCGGAAATCCGCGCCGCGCTTGCGGGCAATCCTGGCGACGAGGCCGCCCTAGAGACGGGAGTTGAAATCTATCGCGCTTCGGGCGACTGGGTTTCCGCCGTCGCCATCGAGAAACGACTTCTAACTGCACAACCTGAACCCTCGGCAGCCAATTATTGCGCCCTGGGCGATCTCGAACTTCGAGCCGGAGACCGTGCCTCAGCGGAGCGGTCGCTTAAAGCCGGTCTCGCCGTTGATTCCTACAGCTTCCTGTGTCATCGAGACCTCGGAGAGCTAGAACGGGCAGCCGGAAAATATGAGGAAGCGCGAAGCGATTTAGAGTTCGTTGTGAAGTACTTTCCAGAAGCCGACGCGAAGACCTTCGCCTCGCTGGCGCTCGCTTGCAAAGCGCTCGGCAGGCGCCAGGACGCCGACGATGTTCTCAGGAAAGGAAGGCGCATCTTCCCGGAAGATGTGTTTTTGCAAAATTTCAAATTGCCGAACTGATTTTCCCGGAGAACTCCGGTTACGCGTGCCCCACAGCATGAATCGGAATCGTCACTCCCGACGCCGCATCGGAGGAAGCCAGCATGTGGCAACGTCCGTCAAAAATCCCGCCCGGATCAATCACCATGCAAGGCGAATGCACTTCTCCGGTTACCACGCCCTTGGCCTCAATCTCCACCCGTCCCTTGGCAAAAATCACACCGTCAAACCTGCCGGCAATGACCACGCGATTGCCCTCGATTTGTCCCTCGACTTTTGCTCCCTCGCCCAGAATCACGGTTTGTTCTGAGATAATATTGCCCTTCACGTTGCCGTCGATGCGGAACGTTCCCTTGACTTGCAGAGTGCCTTCAAGGCTTACGCCTTGATCAATAAAGCCGGTCCACTCCTCGCTGTTGCCGCCGCTCTTTCCTGTGCCGGGCCACTTCCAAGCCATTTTAAATTCCCCCAAAATTAGAAGACTTCTCCACTGTATCCGCGTGCGTGGACAAGTCAACGGTCTCGATGAACGGAGTTGTCGAATGAAGCGACTGAACCAAAGAACAGCAGCGCACCCTGCCGCTTGCGCCGCCTTGCAATTCCGAGGAAGGAGGATTTACTTCATCAGGCGATCGTAAATTCCCATCAACTGCGCATCGTCATAATACTCGAGCACCAATTGGCCCGGCCGTATCTTTGTCTTCTGACGGAGCAATACCTTTGTTCCCAGATGGCGCTGCATCTCGTCGAGTGCCGCGCGAATGTTGGCGTCCACGTGAATTTCCGCTGTCGCCTTATTCCCGCGTGACCGGCGCGCCGACAATCGCTCAATTTGTCGGACGGTAAGGCCTCCGCGGGCCGCCCGTTGCGCATAACGCATCCGCAGGGGCGAGTCGAGTACGGAAAGCAGGGCCCGGCCGTGTCCGGCCGAAAGCTTTCCTTCTTCAATCCAATCCTGAATCGTAGGCTCCAGTTTCAGCAGACGAACCGAGTTGGCAACTGTCGCCCGGTCTTTACCCGTACGTTCTGCCACAAGTTCCTGCGTCAGCTGAAATTCATCCATCAAGCGCTCGAACGCCCGCGCCGCTTCAATCGCATTCAGATCTTCGCGTTGAATGTTTTCAACAAGCGTCATTTCCAGCGCCAGCTCGTCCGGAACCTGGCGAAGGATTGCAGGAACCTTCGTGAGGCCGGCCTTCTGCGCCGCACGCCACCGCCGTTCGCCGGCAATCAGCTCAAATCGATTTCCCACCGAGCGGACAACTAGGGGCTGAATGATCCCGCTCGATTGAATTGAGCGCGCCAGCTCATCGAGAGCTTCCTCGCGAAATCTCGTTCGTGGTTGATAAGGACTGGGATCGATCAGGTCAATGTCAATTTGCAGCGATGCGTTGGCCACAGGTTCGCGGGCGGGAACTGCAGCGGCTCCGCCAGAGGTGGTCACATGAGTTTGTGGTGCTGCGGGAGCTGGCGTCTCCGGTGCCTGTGGTTCAGGCTCCCGAATGAGCGCTCCGAGCCCCCGTCCCAGCGCGTTTCTCGGCATTGGCAATAACCTCCTGGGCGAGCTGCGAGTAACCCTCTGCCCCTTTGCTATGAATATCGTAGAAAATAATTGGTTTTCCAAAACTGGGTGCTTCCGCCAGGCGAACATTACGTGGAATCACGCTTTGGAACACCTGTGTTCCAAAAAAGCTCCGTAAATCGGTCGCCACCTGACGGGATAGCGTGGTCCGTTCATCGTACATGGTCAGCACGATGCCCTCGATCTCCAAAGTGGGATTCAAGGTGCGGCGGATTCGCATGAGCGTATCCAGCAGCTCCGACACGCCTTCCAAGGCTAGATATTCGCATTGAATAGGCACAAGAACGGCGCTCGCCGACACGAGCGCGTTCAAAGTCAGCAAATCAAGCGCAGGCGGACAGTCGAGGATGATGAAGCGGTAGCGGTCATGCAGTGGTTTCAGGAAAGCCTGCAGCTTATATTCGCGATTTTCCGCGTTAACCAGCTCCACGGCCGCTCCCGCGAGATTTTTGTCGGCGGGGACGACATCCAGCCCATCAACTTGCGATTTTTGCACCAGTCTCTCAAAAGACTCTTGCAGGATAAGGGCATGATAAAGAGTCCTGCGCGAGGGATCCTTCGGAAAGCCAATGGCGGCAGTGGCATTGGCTTGCGAATCGCAATCGATCAGCAATGTCGATTGTTCAGCGGCAGCAAGGCACGCGGCTAAATTTACCGCCGTCGTCGTTTTACCAACTCCACCTTTTTGATTCGCAACCGCGATAATTCGGGCCAAGCGCTCACCTGAAGGCGGAAATCTAACAGAGCAGAACTGGTGTTGCAAGATGTTTCACGTGAAACACGACAAAGTCTGTGAAAATCGCTTCAAATCTCCGTCTCAGCCACTGATTTGTTCCACGTGGAACATCCCAGCCGGGCCGCCGATTGTTCCACGTGGAACGTTTGCAATTCACGTCGTTCCGATTGTTCCACGTGGAACAATTTCCGCCGTACCCCCCTCGGAATTGAAATCTAGCGGCGCAACACCTCTACAGATATGTTCCACGTGGAACAACCGGATTGCATATTCCGGCGCGACGGGGACGCGCGCAAGCGCTCATCGTCCATTTTTACTTCGTTTTATGAGATTGACGTCATTATGCGATGCCTCAGCTGGCTAGCTTCGGGCCGCGATGTTCCACGTGGAACAATCAGAGGTGTTTTCTCAAACAGGGACGAGTCGGGTTAGCTCAGTGGAGTGCGAGTCATGCTAGTCCAGCGCATCCCGTGTCGCGGGCAGAGGGGCGCTCGAGGCCAATCGTGCGGGTTCTTTATGAAAAATCGTCGCAAGTCGTTTATTTTCATGTCGTTGCGCCGACAGTTGGCGTCCCTTTGGCTCCTACGAGCAGCATCCGACGCAGCGACTGCGGCACGGCAATCGGCTCTCTCCAGGTCCACCCCGGGATCTTCTGGATCTCTTCCTGATCCCGGGCCCCGACCCACAGAATAACTTCTTTAGCCTCAATCTTTTCCGAACCACACCACCCGAGAAACGTCGCGAATTCTCCAAAAGCCCGGGAGCACACGATATCGAGCGGAGCGACTTCCTCGCCCAGTTCCTCGTATCGGCTCACCAGTACCCTCGTGTCCGTAAGTCCCAATTCTCGAACGACTTCGGCCAAAAAAGTCGCCTTTTTCACGTTCGATTCAATGAGGAAAACCTGTAAATCGGGCCGGATGATCTTCAGCGGGACCCCTGGAAACCCTCCTCCCGAGCCAACGTCGGCCAGCCGACCGTTTTCCACAGGATCCGCTACTACTCCGTACATACTCTCGCAAAAATGGCGATATAGTATTTCCCGGGGATCGCGTATGGCGGTGAGATTTATCTTCTCATTCCAGACCAACAATATTCTCATATATTGTTGAATTTGTTGGACTTGTTTACGTGACGCCGTCAGCTGGAATTCCCCAAGGGCGTGCAAAATCAATTCATCAGAAGGCAGAACCGGGGTAGGTGTTGTCATAAAAGTAACTACTGATTAACGTGCGCGCTCGATTTGCTGTTCAGACGGAGGCAGCAGCGGCCGTACCAAGAAGCGATAACCCGCGACTCCGGCGACGACATCCACGGCGATGTGCCAGAACACCACAACAGCCAACGTATCGTACGCGATTTTCGTGATTCCGAAAATGATTCCAAGGACGAATGTGCTCACAACGCCTGCGCGCCCTTGGTACAGATGCCCCAACCCGAACAGAACCGACGATAGCAATACGATCTCCCAGTCTGCCAATCCGGCCTTGGACATGGCCCCCATCGCGAAGCCGCGGAATAGAAATTCTTCGCAAACACCGGCCGTCACGGCCAGCACGAAGAAGGGAATAAATTCGATCGCCCGTTGCGGCAACACGCGGTCGGCAAACGACTGAACGAACCCCCGCGCCTCCGGCGGCAGCTGCGCCACCCGGCGCAAATTGAACCATTGCAGAAGCGCGAATGTCGCCGTTCCGACGACCGCTGCAATGGCGACTCCGGTGGAGTCAGGAACCACGAGTCCCAAGTCCTGCCCGCGCAGCCCTCGCGCCCATGCTCTCCAGCAAACCAGCGCCACGGCCACCCACTGGAAAGCAATTGTAGAAACATAGAGCGAGAAGCGCTCACGTGCTCCGATCTGCGGCAGAGCCAAGAGCCGCTTTACTCGTCGTTGCCCCCGCCACGGAAGAAACACCGCGAGAGCCAGAAAGATGATCCAAAAGTCCCAGGGCATCTGGGGATGTAAGCACGTCCAGTCAAAGGACGCAACCAGCCGGCCTCGTGCCTGGCGGATGTTGCGAGCAGAAGCCGCCGCGCATCTCTATAATGCACAGGAAGCACGGAGGTGTTCTTTGCCGGAACCCGTAAAACTTACCGCGATGGCCAAAGCCGCAGGGTGCGCCGCAAAACTAAATCCCGCCACGCTTGACGGAATTCTGCGCAAACTTCCGCCGCAGTCCGATCCTAATGTTTTGGTGGGGTTCCATACCAATGATGACGCCGGCATCTATCAGCTTGACGAGCACCTGGCCCTGGTGCAAACAGTTGATTTTTTTACGCCAATCGTCGATGACCCGCATCTGTTTGGCCAAATTGCCGCCGCCAACGCCCTGAGCGACGTCTACGCCATGGGCGGGCGACCGATCTCCGCACTGTCAATTGTAGGCTTTCCAGAAAAAGCCGACCCGGCCATTCTGGAAGAGATCATTCGCGGCGGCCTGTTCAAGATGCAGGAAGCCCAATGCAGCGTGATTGGCGGCCATTCCATTCGAACCGAAGACCTGCTGTTTGGCTATGCCGTCACGGGAGTGATCGACCCGCAGCGAGTTTGGAGAAATGTCGGCGCGCGCACGGGTGATGTCTTGCTGTTCACCAAACCGCTGGGGACGGGCGTGATCACAACCGCGCTGAAAAAAAATGAGGCCGAACCCCAATCACTGGCCGCCGCAATTGCGGCCATGACCACACTCAACAGCGCCGCTGCCGCCGCCCTTCGCGAGCTCCAGGCGAAATATTCCACAACGAATCCCATCCACGCCGTAACCGATGTAACCGGGTTCAGTCTGCTGGGCCACGCGCGCGAAATGGCCCTCGGCGATTCTCGAAGCGGCGTTGAACCCGTCTCACTTGAAATCGATCATTCAAAATTTATGTATTTTCCCGGCGCAGTCGCGGCCGCCAGAGCTGGTCACCTCTCCGGAGGCTTGCAGAACAATCGCGCCTTTGTCGCGGACTGCGCGGCCTTTGCGACAGGGGTCGCGGCTGAATATCAAGATCTGCTTTTTGACCCGCAAACTTCCGGAGGCCTGCTCATATCCCTGTCCCGCGCCGCGGCCGATGACGCCATTCAGACGCTCGCGCAGCACCAAGTCGCCGCACAGATTGTGGGCAGCGTGTTGGCAAAACGCACGCCACTCATCTCCGTTGTCTAGCGCGTGAAGTTTCGAAAAAAGGAAGCAAAAACTGTAAACTGGCGAAGCCCGAAGCGCACTCAAGATTTCTAGAACATGGACACCATCACCCACGGAATCGCCGGCGCCCTCCTTAGCAAAGCTATTTTCAGAGGGGATGATCTTTTTGCCGCCCGCTCGATGAATCGCCAGCGCCTGGTTACCTGGGCGCTCACACTCGGCGCAATTTTTCCGGACGCCGACACCTTCCGCGACATTTTTTCCCGTAACCCGCTGCTCATCATCACCTGGCATCGCAGCCTTACGCACTCGCTGCTGATGCTTCCGCTCTGGGCACTTCTTCTCACCTCGGGAACCCGGCAAATCGCCCGCTGGCGGCGCTGGGATTCGCCCTCTTTCCCAAAATTATTCGCCATCTACGCTACAGGAATCCTGAGCCACATCGTTCTCGATCTGGTGACTACCTTCGGCACGATGATCTGGTCGCCCTGGGTATGGTCGCGCCCCGCGTGGGACCTGCTCTTCATTGTCGATTTTACGTTCACCGCGACAGTTCTTCTTCCGCAACTTCTGGCCTGGGTTTATGCAAATCCAGCCCGCATTCGCCCGCGGGCCATCGGCATGTGGTTTGTTTTTCTTCCGGCGCCGCTGGTCATTTCAAGAATTGCGCAAATCGTCGGCGCGCCGATTGCAGATCGCGCCATTCTTGCGGCTACTTTTCTTTTTACCGTACTCTTTCTCGTTCCCGTGTTCGGAGGCTGGGGGGCAAAAATCTCGCACTCCACCTGGAATCGCGCCGGGTTGCTCGCCGCCAGCGCTTACATTGGCCTCGCGATATATGCGCACAGCAGCGCGCTTGCCCGCACAAAGCAGTTCGCGGCCTTTGAACACCTCGAAGTCCAATCGATTGCCGCGCTCCCGCTTCCGCCGTCATTTTTGAATTGGGATGGTCTTGTCCGCACACCGCGCGGTGTCTACGAATTGCGCACGGATCTGGCAAAAGAGGCCGCCATCAGCAGCGCGAACTCGGGGCCACCGCGGGCCTCCGCCACTCTTGAATACAGTTTTTTTCCCGACGCGGTTCCAAACCCCTACATCGAATCCGCAAAACTTCTTCCCGAAGTCGAGAAAGTCCTGTGGTTTGCGCGTTTTCCGGTCACCCATTTTCATCGGGAAGGCCGTGACGCCGTTGTGGAATTTTCTGACCTTCGTTTTGCGAAAATTCGCCCGGATCGTCCCCCGTCGTTCACCTATCGCGTGCGTTTCGGTCCGTCCGGCGAGGTTCTTTCGCAAGGCTGGCTGCGTTAAATATTCAGTTTGGTTTTGGATGTAAATCAGAAAACGCCAACAGACACCCCTGGACAGGTACGCGGACACTAGCCGATTTATCGTTACCCATCCCGTGAAGACGCAGTTTGTCTGTGAAAGACGATATACCGGTGCGGCAGCGGACCGTCTCCCGTTCCGATCCGAGGCCACAAATTGCCGAATGCCGCTGTACCGATCGCTCGAACAGATTAATTCCGCGCAGCCCCGTCCACCGGCAGAATCACCACCTGCCGCTGTTCGCCAATCCCGCTGCTTTCGGTGCGCACTCCGGCCATCGCTTTCAGCGCCAGATGCACAATCCGCCGCTCCCGCGAAGACATGGGATTCAGCTTGAACGGCTGTTTGGACGTTTGTACGCGCTCGGCAGCCACCCGCGCCGTCATGCGCAATTCTTCAAATCGCAGCGCGCGATACCCCGCGCAATCAATATGTATTTTCTCGTGAAACGCCGGATCCAGCCGCAGGGCCTTAAATGCCAGATGCTCAAACGCTTTCAACGCTTCGGCGCCGCGCTCCAGCAAGATCTCCCTGTCGCGCCCGTCCAGATCGGCCAGCACTTCGGCGTCGCCCTCCGCGCCGGCACTATCCGGGCCAACGGCCTGTACCGCTACCGTCAGTTCCAGTCCGGACGTTTGCACAATGCGTTCTAGAAATTCCCGCAGCGCATCGGCAGTTGCCTGCCGGTCTAGCCTTCCGTCGCGTATGAGTTCAGTGGGGGACATGATTCAGCTGCTCAACCTTGCTCTGTCCTGACCAGCTCACTGGATCCGGTCACGATTTCTTGCCCTTCACCGGCTTTGCCGGCTCCGGCAAAGGATGCGTGCGGTTCAGATACCACTGCTGCACAATTCCCACCAGGCTGCTGGTCAGAATATATACCGCCAAGCCGCTTGAAATCGGCGAAATGATAAAAATTCCCGCCATGGTGATCGGCATAATTTTCATCATCATCTGCTGCTGCGGATCGGTCGACGTCATGGGGGTCATTTTCGAAACCAAATACATCGAAAGACCCATCGCCACCGGCAAGATATAGTAAGGATCGCGCGCCGAAAGGTCGGTGATCCATCCGAACCATCGCGCGTGGCGCATTTCAATCGCGAACCGCAGCGCGGTGTTCAGCCCAAACCACACCGGCATCTGCAAAAACATCTGAAAGCAGCCGCCCACGGGATTGATTCCCTCGCGACTGTAAACCGCCATTACTTCCTTGTTCATGTCCGCTTTGCGCGGATCACGCATCGAATATTTCTTGTACTTGTCCTGGATCGCCTTGATTTCAGGACCGACGCGCTGCATTTTCAGAGTGGTCTTGTAGCTCGAGATCCGCAGGGGAAACAGCAGCGTATTGATGACCAGCGTCAGAATGACAATGGCCCATCCCCAGTTCGGCACGTACTTGTGAATCAGTTTCAGCCCGTGGAACAACGGGTCCGCGATGAATTCCAGCCATCCGAAATTCACCAAACCGTTCAGCGGCGGCGTCATTCGCTTCAAATCGTCGTAATCTTTCGGCCCGACATACACGCGCAACGCCGTAGGCTGCGGTCCGGTGGCCGTAGTAATTCCCGGAGCCGGTTCCTGCGCATCCTGGTTGTCTATTTTTACCGGACGGTCCACTTTCCAGTAGCGCGTTTCCAGAGTCCCGGGCGCTGCGCCACCCGCGGGCAAAAACACGGCCGTAAAATAGCGGTCTTGAATCCCGGCAAAGTCTTTCCCGCCCTGCCAGACGCTGGTCCCGACCTTGCTCAGGTCTTCCAATTTCTTGGCGGCGACGTCGGTAATTTTTCCGTTCACACTGGAAAAAACCAACACGGTATCAATCGGCGCGGGATTGGTGACCGTCAAATCGCCAAAACCGCCCAGCCACGCCACGCCCGCCGTGAGCGGCCGCCCGTCGAGCTTTGCCGAAACTTCCACATGGACTACGTAGCTGTGATCGAAATGGAAATGCTTGGCAATCTCCAGATGTCCATCGCTCCATGAAAATTCAATATCCGCAGGAGCCGTGAGCGAACTGCTGCTCGAAGAGACTTGGTAAAACGCACTGTTAGCCGCCGTCTGCTGTTGCGGATCCTCGAGAGTAACCGCCAAGGGCCACCCGCCAATTTGCTCGGAGGCTACCGGATGCACCACGTCCAGGAGGCGCTGCGGTTTTGCGTCATCCTTGTAGTGTTTCAGCTGCCAGCTTTTCACTACCGCGCCGCGATTGGAAAACTCCACGCGATACAAGTCGTTTTCGACAACCACGGTTCGTTCCGTTGCTTCGCTTTTTGCCGCAATCGTGGTCGGCTGCGCGGGAGCATTCTTCGGCGCCGCAGTCTGTGCCGCCGGAGTTGGAGCTGCGCTGGACGGGCCAGGACTCACCGGCGCGCTTTGCGCCGGTTGCGAGACTTGCGGAGGATTTACGGGCGGTTTGGGGCCGAAAAATTTCGCCCATGTCAAAATCACCGCCATGGACAGCAATGATGCCGCTAGTATGCGCAGCTCCGGCGTGAACTTACTTTTTCCTTGCGGCAAACTCACAAATGCACCTCTTTAGACTGGGCCGCAGAGGAATCCGCTCCCGCAGCATCATTTTCAGAAGACCTAAGTTCCCATTTTTCTGGAACCGGATCGTGGCCGAATTTTCCCGACAAAGGATGGCATCGCGCCAGCCGTTTCATGCCCATCCACACGCCGCGCCACACTCCAAATCGCTCAATCGCCTCGTACGCATAGCGCGAACACGTCGGCTCAAACCGGCAACTCCCCGCAAACAAGATCGATAGGTACGCTTTGTAAAATCGCAGAGCAAAAAGTGCCATCCGCACAGGCAAGCTTCGCGAATCTGCATCCGTCGCGGAAATTTTCCGGTCGGCAATTTCGGTTATCGCGGAATTCTGCATGGAAGCCGCCATCGTCCTAAACGTTCGTCAACAATTTCAACAAATCCGCCGTTACCGACGCGAAAGGCGCACCCGCCACCGCGCTTTTCGGATGAATCACAAAATCCCATCCCGCGGGAATCTCCGGCCGGTGACAGCGGACAATTTCGCGAATTCGCCGCCGCATGCGATTACGGACGATGGCCCCGCCCAGTGCTTTCTTTATGCTGAATCCAAAGCGGCTCTGCGGCAGATCGTTGGCGCGAAAAAAAACGGTGAAGTGGGAATTCGATCGGCGCTTACCGGCGCGGTATACGGCATCAAAATCTCCGCGCCGCACAATTCGCGCGTCGCGCGGAAACTCCAAAACCTTTTCCTTACGGCGTGAGCTTATGACGGCCCTTCTTGCGGCGAGCCGCCAGGACCTTGCGGCCACCTTTAGTCTTCATGCGAACGCGGAATCCGTGCGTCTTGGCGCGTCGGCGTTTCCGCGGTTGATATGTACGCTTTGGCAAAGCAATCCCCCTTCAATATACGCAGTGCGTGTGCGATCTCTTTCACTCACCCTCGCACACAACCGCCAAGCCGCGTCAAGCGGCTCTTCACGAATCTATTAGTGTATTCGACCCCCGCTCACCCGGTCAACAATTCCCGCCCTGTGGCCGGAGCGCCCGTTGTTCCCCAATAGCCTTTAACCGGTTTCGTTTACGTGAACCTGGAGATCTTCCCGGACACGAACCGGGGAACTGAGGGGATCAAGCCGAGGTCTTCATGCCGCTAAGAACCGGGCGGGGATCACAGTAACCGCGGATTGAAACAAGCTCTCAATTTCAGGAAATGGCCGAATGCAGACTCTGGCGTGCCCTGCTCAGGGAATCCTGAAAAGCATCGGAGCCCAGCCTTTCAATGGCGAACCGTAACTTGCCTGCAATGTCGCCATCCTTTCTGGGACTGATCGCCAGGTGGACCGCTTCGAGTTCGGCAGCGTGTGTTGCTTGTGCCGCTTCCTCAACCATCCTCTTCAGGTCCAGGAGGGCGAGGCGCGCTTCACGCGCAGCGAGCGCCCGCTTTTGCATCTCAGTGTTCATGGAAGGACTCCTGGCGGTTTAGCTCGGGGCTGAATCTCTCCCAGCGAATGTCCAAGCGCATGTGTTGTCTCGCTCCTGTGGTGTTCGTCTTCCATTACGATCCTGGTCGATGGTGTCCTTGGCTATGGGCGGCCCGGCGGCCCGACGATGTAGCAGCTGGAGGGCTGTCGCGGATGGTCTGGACACCCCCGGATCCCGCTGGAGCGAGGATCAAATACTCTGCCTCGTTGTGATGAAAGATGCGTCGGCGCGGCACAACCGCGAGCGGCCATGGATTCACCGATCGCCTACGCGCCGTTTGCATCGAGACGGGAGAGTCGCGCCGCGATACGCTCCCCGTGAGTTTCAGTTGTCAGTCAATGCCCGCATGGCTTCTGCCGTTTACGTTTTCCTCACGCGACAGAACGGCTGTCAAGCGGCACCTCCATCTGATATTTTTGAAATGTTTGTTCGATGAAGTCGGCGGCCACATCCAATCCTCGCGTCTTCGCAATCACCTTCTGGAAATAATCAGCCCGCTCGCGATAGCGCGGTTCCTGCAAAACCTTCTCGAGCAACCCTCTCAGGTGTTGCGTCGTTAGCTTGTCCAGTTCCACGAATTCGCCTGTTCCGTGATGGGCAATTCTGGCGGCGACGCCAGGCTGGTCGTATCCGATGGGGATGGCTACCATCGGGACTCCCTGCGCCAGAGATTCAAGAGCAGTATTCAGTCCCGCATGCGTGATGCAAAGCGCAGCACGCTTCAGCAATTCAATTTGAGGAGCGGAGCGGACGACAATCGTATTAGCAGGAATACGACCAAGATTCTCCGGACTCGTATTCTTGCCGACAGAAAGTACGACCTGAACATCTTCCAGGGGCCCAACCGCTTCCAGAATGTGCTGGTACACGTCATCCAGGCCATTCACCAGCGTTCCCAGTGAAGCGTAAATCAGAGGTTTGCCGGTCAATTGTTCCCACGGGAAAGGCACCGGTTCCCTGCCATCATCGTCGTGAAACGGACCAGCGTAGTGAAACTGGGCAGGCCAGGGGATCCCCGGGAAATCGAACTCCTTTGGCGTCTGCGTGATTACCGCCAACTTGGAAATGGTCGCAGCGGGG
>Ga0193716_1001728_pt1 | contig 12542 bp, 10 predicted proteins | sample U2c1metaG_FD_145901 | JGI IMG/M metagenome (GOLD analysis project Ga0193716, IMG submission 145901) | Soil microbial communities from a riparian zone of the East river system, Colorado, United States - U2c1 | ecosystem: Environmental > Terrestrial > Soil > Riparian zone | place: USA: East River...
CTCGCTCGAGGGCGTCGCGTCGAAACCGCGTACCTGTCTTTAACGCGGGGCGACGGCGGCCAAAACCTGATCGGCAATGAGTTAGGGGAAGCGCTCGGTGTAATTCGTACCGAGGAGCTCCTCGCAGCGAGACGAATTGACGGTGCGCACCAGTACTTCGCGCGCGGATACGATTTCGGTTTTTCGAAAACGGCCGACGAGACAAGGAAGCACTGGCCGCAGGATTCGCTGCTCAACGACGTGATGACCGTAATGCGCGCGTTCAAGCCGCACATCGTGATCACAACATTCTCAGGCACGCCGCGCGACGGTCATGGCCACCAACAGATCTCGGCGATCGTGGCCAGGCAGGCTTACGACATGGCAGCGGATACCGTGCGCTTTCCGGTGAAGAGTTTCGGCCCGGTGTGGACGCCGCTGAAGTTTTACCGACTCGCGCGATTCTCGCCGGAGGATCGGACGATCGCGATCAACGTTGGGGAGTACGATCCATACCTGGGCCTGTCGTATCAGGAGATCGCGGCGGACAGTCGGTCTCAACACAAGTCGCAGGGCGAGGGAACGCTGCGTCGCAAAGGCGTAGTCTGGGACTACCTGACGCGCGAAGACTCGCGTGTTCCGGCGCCGCCGGCGAAGGAAGAGAAGTCGATCTTTGCGGGCCTCGATACGACCCGGTTGCTCGTACAGGACGGGCGCGTCACTCCGCCTGAACCACCGCCGACCGTTGCTCTGGAAGCCGTCGCCGACCGGCCGGTATTCGCCGCCGGCGACACACCCGCGGTTGTGACGATGACGCTCTATAATCGCGGACGTGTTCCTGTCCGGCTGGATCGAGATCAGGTCGGCGCCCCAGGCGGTGTCCAGCACACGACCATTCCCCCTGACTCGAGCTTCCGATGGACAGAGGGCTTTCTGACAGGGACGGGGGCAAAGACACAACCGTGGTGGCTTGCACAGCCGCGCAATGGCGATCTCTTCTCACCGAAGATTGACGGCATCTCGGAAGACGAACGCGAAAGGCGCAGCTGGCCACACGTGACGGTTGTGCCAGAGGGTGGACCGACGATGGATGTCGCAGCCCCTATTGTGTTTCACTACGTCGACCGAGTACGCGGAGATGTACAGCGGCCACTGATCGTCGCGCCTGGAATCTCGATCACGCTCGATCAGGCGATTGAAATGGTGCGCGCTAATGTCTCGTCCAACCAACTTATCAAAGCAACACTACGCTCTGCATTTCACAGCCCTGCATTTGTGACCGTCACGCTCGTTTTGCCGCAGGGAGTTTCAACTGATTCCTTGGTGCGGCACATCGACATGGCGCCGGGCGCAACCCAGACGCTCACTTTCAGGTTGAAAGGAATCCTCACGCGCGGGACGCACCAGATCTCCGCGACCGCTTCCGCCAGAGGGACGTCGTACCAAGCCGGCTACATCCCGATAGAGTACCCTCACATCAATCCGCAGCGCATCTATCGCCCGTCAACTATAAACATCAACGCCGTCGATGTTGTGCTGCCGCCGCGGCTCAACGTCGCATACATCCCCGGGGTCGGCGACAATGTCGCGCCGGTGCTCCAGCAATTGGGCGTTCCGTTGACGATCGTCGACCCGGACGACATTCCACAAACTGATTTGGGCGGGTTTACGGCGATCGTCGTCGGTCCGCGTGCGTACCAGGCGAGCCAGGCACTGCAGGACAACAGTAACTATCTGCTTGCGTACGTCCGCAACGGCGGAAGACTCGTGGTGCAATACGGGCAAGCCGAGATGCAGCGCCTCGGAATCATGCCCTATCCGATTACGCTGCAACAACGCGCTGAGCGCGTGACCGACGAGAACGCCCCGGTCACGTTCACCGACCCGGCATCGCCTCTTCTGAACTCGCCGAACAAGATCACGCAGGCTGATTTCGAGGGCTGGGTTCAGGAACGCGCGACCTACATGCCGACGTCGTTCGATCCGCACTATCGCACTATGCTGGCAATGAACGATCCGGGCGAACAAATCGCGCCGCCATTCTCGCGGCGCCGTACGGGCGCGGGACGTACATCTACGTCCCGCTCGCACTCTTCCGACAGCTTCCCGCAGGCGTGTCCGGTGGCGCGCGCATCTTCGCCAACCTCCTCGGCGGCAATACCATCAAATGAAGCTGCGCCGGGCTTTAGCGTTTTCTGCCGCGCTCATCGCCCTTACGGCGTGCAGCTCCGACGGTCGGAAGGTTCTCATCGTCTACTCGCCGCACGGGAAGGAGCTGCTCGAGTATCTCGAGAAGGGATTCGAGAAAGTTCACCCCGACATCGACGTGCAGTGGGTCGACATGGGCTCTCAGGAAGTTCTCGAGCGCGTGCGAGCCGAGAAGCCGAACCCGCAGGCTGACGTCTGGTTCGGTGCGCCGGCGGAAGCATTTGATCGGGCGACGAAGGAAGACCTTCTTCAGCCCTACAAGCCGACGTGGGCTGCGGCTGTCGATACCGAAGCCCGCGAGGCGCGCGACAACTGGTACGGGACGTATCTCACTCCTGAAGTCATCGGGTATAACCGCGACGCGGTGAAGGAGGCCGACGCGCCGAAGGACTGGGACGATCTCATCGATCCGAAGTACAAGGGGAAGATCCTGATTCGCGATCCAATCGCCTCCGGCACGATGCGGGCGATTTTCGGCGCGATCATGGCGCGCTCGATTGCGCAAACGGGCAAGCCGGATGCAGGATATGAGTGGCTCCGGAGACTGGACGCGAACACGAGAGAGTACGTTCTGAACCCGACGATCCTCTACCAGAAGCTCGGCCGACAGGAAGGCGTGATCACACCGTGGGACATGCCGGATTTCGCCACGCTCGAGCAGCGCACTCGCATCCCGATCAAGTACGTGATCCCGACGAGCGGCACTCCGCTCCTGGTGGACGGAATCGCGATCGTCCGCGGGAGCAAGCATCCGAAGGAAGCCCAGGAGTACTACGAGTACGTGACCACGCCCGAGGCGATGATCGCCGCCGCCGATTCCTTTCTGCGCATTCCCGCACGGAAGGACATTCCGGTGTCCAAGCTTCCGACATGGATTCGTGATGCGCTGGCGCAGATCAAACCGATGCCGGTCGATCGCGAGCTGATGGCCGCGCACCTCGACGAGTGGATGAAGTACTGGGACGCGAACATCAGGAACCGCGGACAGAGACAGTGACCGCTGCGCCACGGGGAGAGGCGCGCAGCGACGGTAAAGACAACAAGAGTGAGAGCGGAGCTCTAGCCCTCAACGGCGTAACACGCCGCTTCGGTGAGTTCACCGCCGTCGACAACGTTTCATTCGAGGTTGGCCCGGGAGAGCTGCTCGCGCTGGTAGGAGCGTCGGGCTCGGGCAAGACGACGACGCTCCGCATGGCTGCGGGCTACGAAACTCCTGACAGCGGAACCGCATCACGAATGTCCCGCCGGAGCGTCGCGGCTTCGGAATGGTGTTTCAGCACTACGCGCTGTTTCCGCACATGCCGGTGGAGAGCAACGTCGCCTTCGGCCTCGAAGCACGCGGCGTGAGCAAGGCGCAGCGGTTGGAGAAAGCGCGCGCCGCTCTGGCGAATGTGGGACTCGAAGGCGCGGGAGGCCGGCCGATTCAGTCTCTCTCCGGCGGAGAGCAGCAGCGCGTCGCGCTCGCCCGAGCGCTGGTGATCGAGCCGCGGGCGCTGCTCCTCGATGAGCCGCTCTCCAATCTCGATCCAACGTTGCGCCACGCGATGCGCGATGACCTGCGCGCGATGCTGCGCAGGGTTGGAGTGCCGGCATTGTTCGTCACGCACGATCAGGAAGATGCATTTGCTGTCGCCGACCGAATTGCACTGCTCAAGAAAGGGAAGCTGCTCCAGGTTGGCACTCCCGAAGAGCTCTACCAGGCCCCGCTCTCGCGCGAAGTTGCCGCGTTCATTGGGCGCGGGAGCATCGTGCCCGCCGTCGACAAAGGAAATACGGCGACGGTGACCATCGGTGGCGTTGCGCGCGACCTCGCCGTCACGCGGCCGAAAGGTGCGCCACCGCACGTCGATGCGGCTTTCGTCGTGCTTCGACCCGATGCACTGGAGCTGTCGAGAAGCGCCGGAGTACTTGCATGGCGCGGGCGCATCGCCAACCGGCGATTCGCCGGCGGGGTAATCGTGTACCGCGTCCAGCTCGCCGATGGAATAAGCGTCGATGTGGAATCGCTGTCAGGAGAAGCGCGCGAGGACGACAACGTCTCCATCTCGCCGCTCAAGGGGCCGTTTCCGCTGGTGCCTGCGTGAGAGTGTCGTCACGCCGCCAGAGCTGGCTCATCGCGCTCCCCGTGATCGCCCTGCTCCTCTGGACGGTGGTATACCCGAACGTGGCGGTCATCGCCGGGAGTTTCGAAAACGGACTTGACCACTGGCGCGAGTTTGCGGCCAGCCCAGCGGATCGCGAAGCGCTATGGACCAGCCTCGTCATTTCAGTCGCCTCGGTCTTTGCGTCGCTAGCGATCGGAGTACCACTCGCGTTCCTGCTGGGGCGATTCGAGTTCCCGGGCCGCCGGCTCCTTCGCGCCGTCGCGACGCTCCCCGCAGCACTCCCGCCGCTCGTTGGCGTAATCGCATTCCTCTTCCTGTATGGAGAGAGCGGTCTCGTCACGCGCGCGGTGCAGCGCACGTTTGGAATGGCCGAGGCGCCCTGGCGGCTCAAGGGAGTGGGCGCGATCGTGTTTGTGCACGCGTACACGATGTACGTGTACGTTTTTCTGTTCGTATCCGCCGGCCTCGAGCGATTCGATGCAACGCTGGACGAAGCCGCGTCGGGACTCGGCGCCAACGCGTTGCAGCGACTCAGGCGTGTGACGCTGCCGCTACTGATGCCGGCGGTCGCCGGATCAGCGCTCCTCGTCTTCATGAATGCCCTTGGATCTTTCTCGGCGCCCTACGTCTTCGGCGGCGGACTTCGAGTTCTCTCGACGCAGATTCTCGCGTCGAAAACCAACGGCGCGATGGGGCTCGCCTACGTTGAGACGACGGTGCTGGCGGCTAGCGCAGTGGCGGGGCTCGTGCTATTCCGCTGGCTCGACAGAAAACGGAGATACACTCTCGCGAGCAAAGGCGGCCGCGCGCGGCGGATGATTCTCTCCCGGCGCGTCCAGATTCTCACCACCACCGCGTCGGCTGTCATCGTGATTGCGCTGGTGCTTCCGCACCTGATGGTGATTCTCGTCTCCTTTGCGCGGGATGGAGCCTGGACCACGCAGGTGCTGCCACCCGAATACACCTTCGACAATTACCGCCGTCTGTTTTCGGAGAGCGAGTTATGGAAACCAATTACAAATAGCGTTTCGATGGCGTTGATAGCGACAGCGGCGAATCTCGTCGTGTGCTTTATCGCGGCGTATCTGATCGTGCTGCGCAAATTCGGGGGGCGCGGACTGCTCGAGCTTCTCGTCGCGCTGCCGTGGGCGATTCCTGCGACTGCAATCGCGCTCGGCCTCGCCGCCACATTCAATCGGAATGATCTGCTGACGGGCCGCGTGCTGCTGGTAGGAACGTTCTGGATATTGCCGCTCGCGTACTTCATCCGTGACATTCCGCTGGTTGCCTCCGCCGTTGAGTCTTCGCTGAGGCAAATGGATGCGTCGCTCGAGGACGCCGCGCGCGGACTCGGCGCTTCGTGGATGATGACGATGCGAAGGGTGATCCTGCCCGCCGCTCGACCTGGGCTTGTCGCCGGCGGGTTGCTCGCGGCGGTGACTGCGGTCGGTGAGTTCGTCGCGAGCGTCGTCCTCTACACGCACTCCAATCGTCCGATCTCGATGGAAATTCTCGCGCAGCTTCGGGCGCTCGCGTTCGGAACTGCGGCTGCGTACAGTGTTTTGTTGATCTTTCTGGTGCTTCTCATGACCCTCGCCGCCCGGTCGTTCGAGGAGAGACTTGCCTGACGCGCCCGCTCGACCCGCGCGCCCGCGCGTCCTGATCATCGGCGGCGGATTCGGAGGCATTGCCGCCGCGCGCGCGCTCAAGCGCCAGAATGTCGATATCACCCTCATCGACAGAACCAATCACTTCATCTTTCAGCCGCTACTCTACCAGGTCGCGACGGCGGCGTTGGCGCCCAGCGACATTACGGCGCCAATCCGCTGGATTCTGAGGAGTCAGCGGAATACGGAAGTGTTGCTGGCCGAAGCGCGCGAGATCGACACCGCGCGCCGAGTCGTACGTGTTGATGGCGAGATGCGCGAGCTACCGTACGACTATCTCATCGTTGCGCCCGGAGCGCGTCACCACTATTTCGGCCACGATGAGTGGGAGCCGTACGCACCGGGGTTGAAGGCGATCGAGGACGCGTCCGAGATCCGGCGGCGTTTTTTGTTGGCGTACGAGAAGGCGGAGAAGATCGAGGACGCGAAGGAGCAGGAGGAGTACCTCACCTTCGTCATCGTTGGTGGAGGGCCAACCGGGGTCGAGCTCTCCGGGGCGATTCCGTTCATCGCGAAGAAGGCCCTCCATTCTGAATTTCGTCGAATAGATACGGGGCGAACTCGCGTGGTTCTGGTTGAGGCGGGTCCGAGAATTCTGCCGTCGTTCCCGGAGGATCTCGCGGAGCACGCTGCGCGCGATCTCGCCGAGCTGGGCGTCGAGGTGCGGGTCAACTCAATGGTCACCCGCGTGGATGCCGACGGCGTCAGCATCGGACAGGAAAAGCTGCGGGCGCGCACCGCGTTCTGGGCGGCGGGCAACAAGGCATCGCCGCTCGGGAAGTTTCTTGGCGCGCCGCTGGACAACGCGGGCCGAGTGAAAGTGAACGACGACTTATCGGTGCCCGGGCATCCGGAGATTTTCGCGATCGGCGATCTGGCGACGTACCAGCAGGAGGGGCGGATGGTGCCGTGGGTGTGTCCCGCCGCGCTTCAGGAGGGCCGGTTCGCAGCGAAGTCCATCATTCAGGATTTGCGCCGCCTGCCGAGAAAGAAGTTTCACTACTTCAACAAGGGTGACCTGGCGACGATCGGCAGGTCGCGCGCAATCGCCGATTTCGGCCGCGTGAAATTCACCGGACGGCTGGCGTGGTTCCTATGGCTGTTCGTTCACATCATGTACCTGGTCGGTTTCCGCAACAGACTCGTCGTGTTCATCGAGTGGGCGTACTCTTACTTCACCTACCAGGCAGGTGTCAGGCTTATTACCGATGTCGAGCGATACAAACCGCCTGCGTCATAGAGCGCGGCAAGTGAAAAACTGAACTGAACGCGATCCGAGATCTGAGAAACCCAAGATACCAGGGCATTAACCGCCGCCGATGGCATGTCAGTTCTGGTGTAGGCGACGGGAAAGTAGTACTAATGTGGTCCGACAAATGTCTTTTATCGCGAGGATGAGTCAATGGGCAGTAATGCCGATGCAGTCAACGACGTAGAGCCCTCGCCCGCAAAGGCGGGGCTGTGGGAAGACTTCGTGGACATTTTTTACGCACCTTCTTCCGTTTTCGCGCGGAGAAGCGATGGGAAGTTCGGGATGGCGCTCCTCATCCTGGTGGTGGTCAGTGCAGTGCTTTATTTCCTGACCAAGAACGCGATGGCGCCGGTCATGGACGCCGAATTTGCGAGGCAGAGCGCAGCGGCGATGCGGAAGAACCCGAACCTGACGGCGGAGCAGATGGCGCAGGGGCGCAACTTCTTCGAGATGATCGGCCCTATCTTCGTCGCCGTCATTATCACGCTCAGCGTTTTCGGTGCCGGCCTCGTGCTGTGGGCGGCCGGAAAACTGTTCGACGCGAAGGAATCGGTCGCAGCGGCGATCATGATCGCGACCTATGCGGAAGTACCGCGGATCGTGCAGGTCCTGACGAATGCGGCGCAGGGACTGCTCATGAGCCCGGAGAGTCTCAATTCGATGAACGCCGTGAGCTTCAGTCTCGCGCGATTCATCAATCCCGATACCGGGTCGCAGGTGATGATCGCCCTCGCGAGTCGCGTGGACCTTTTCACGATCTGGGTGACGGTTCTGCTGGCGATCGGAATCCACGTGGTGGGAAAGATTCCAAAGCAGCAAGCCGCAATCGCAGCGCTGATAACGTGGGTCGTTGGCGCATTGCCGGCGGTATTTGGTGCGCTGAGAGCGGGTTGATTTAGCCTATAGAAACGGGCTGGGAGAAGTACATTGTGATCAGCCGCTACCTGACATTGCGAGGCATGTACGGTGTCAGGTTTGCGGCTGCTGTTTCTCTCGCCGCTTCATCGGCGAGCATGCCCGCACAATCACAGTACGTCGTCAACGAGCGAGCAGGCGTCGCGTTGCCGATTGCGGCAATCTCAAGACCCTCGACCGGCGCGAGTGGCGACACCATTCAGACTCGTGCCGCGCATCCCCTGCCGATGCGTGCCATCATCGCGAGTCTTGGCTGGATCGCCGGCGCATACATTGTTGGCTCGGCCTCGTACGAAATTCGGCCGCACCACTGCCAATGTGACGATCCTGGTCTCGCCGAACTCATTCAGGGGGCGGTTGTAGGTGGCGCCCTGGGTGCGGCACTGGGCGCAGCCGGTCCGGATCTCGGCACTCAGTGCTCGCTCAAAACACGCATCGGCCGAAGTCTTGTCGGGGCGATCGCTGGAACGGCAATCGGACTGCTGCCTTATACCGAAGGAGCAGGGGTGATCACCGTTCCGGTTTTCACCGTCGTTGGCGCGACCATCGCAGAACGGCGCTGTTGATATAGGATATTCGGACGTGTCCTCGAGTCGCGACTATGCGCGCTGGCTGTGGCTGCTCCTCGCGCTGTTCATCGTTCGAGTAATTGCGCAGCCGATCGCGTTGCTCACGTCGGCGCCATTTCTGCCACCGTTCGAATCATGGCACAGCGGCGTTCTACCATATCCCGCGCTCGTCGCTGCGCAACTGCTCATCATCGCCTGGCTTGCGCGCACTGCGTGGCGGTTCAGCAACGGCACCGTGATTCCGAATCGTCGCCTTGGGATTTGGATACTGGCCTTCGGCGGCATCTATTTCACGACGATGCTCGTACGGCTGGTGCTCGGCCTTACCATCCTGAGCACCAACCGCTGGTTCTCGTCAATTCTCCCGACGATGTTCCACCTCGTCCTCGCTTCATATCTCCTGCTGTACGGACACTTTCACTTCCGCTACGGCGCGACCGCTCGCAACTCGCGAGCAGCCACGCCGCCGTCTCAGAGCTGATCGGCGAACATCGTCCTGTAGTGCCGGTACCAGTCGCTCTGAAAAACTTCTGACGGATCGAGCCGGCGTTTGAGGCGCAGGACTTCCGGAAACTCGGGATAGGCCGCCGCGACTTGCTTGCGGTCGGCCCACCGGTGATAGGTCAGGTAGTAGCTCCCGCCATATGAGAGCCCGCGATCGATGAGCCGGCGGAATTCCTGCTTCGCTTTTTCGATGCCCGCCGGATCCGGCATGACGTGAATGTTGAAGATGATGCAAGCGTAGGGCTGCTTCGCCCACCTGAGCATCGTCTCGGTGTCGCGCTCGATCAGACGAATGGTGCCGTAGATCAGATCCGTCCTGTGCTCGAGAAAATCCGAGCGCACATCCGCGAGGAATCGCACTAGCGTATCGCGCGGGACGTAAATCTCCGTGATCATCTCGGTTCCATGCACGTATTCGCCGAGTCGTGCGCCGAGCGTTTCGTGGTAGTCGGGGATGTAGGTGCTCATTTGATGCTCGTCGGACCAGTAGTACTGGCCAGATGTCGTGAGGTAGTAGCTCGAGTACGCCTGAAAGGCGCGGGCGCGATCCACATGCGCAAGCAGGATCAGCTCGCGCCAATTCTCCGGCGTGAGGCGCGCGCGGTTGGAAGGCATCGGCGTAGCTTCGTCCACCGGGCGATAGCACGAGAACACTCCCTTCCTGAGGAGCGCATCGGGGTCGAGCTGTGTTGCAAACTGAAAGTCGCCGTACTGGTAGCCGGCGGCGATACGCCGGTCGAACATCGCCGGAAGATCTGCGATGTCGATGACCTCCACCGTACGCTGCACCTTGTGCCGCGGCGTAAGTCGGAGGCGCACGTTGACCATCGCGCCGAACATTCCGTACCCACCGATGGCCGCGCGAAAGATCTCCGCGTTCTCAGTTCTGCTGCAGCGGCGCGCGATGCCGTCGGGCCCAACGATCGTGAAGGCGACGACGTCGCCAACAAATGGCGGAAGCTTGAGCCCGCGTCCGTGCACGTTTGCCGCAAGTGCCCCGCCGATACTCAGCTTGTCGGCACCGGTCTGCTTTTGAATGAACGCCCAGGGCTTATTGTCGTTCACCTGGCTGTCGAGGAGATATTTGTAGAGCTCTGGCCATTGGATCCCCGCCTCGACTTCGATCTCGCCGGCGACGCGATCGAACTCGATAACGCGCGCGAGGCCATTCATATCGATGAGCGTCGCGTCTGCGGCGAACTGTTGACCGCCCATGGCGTGCCTGCCACCGGCGACGCTCACGGCGCGCCGGTCGCGACGCGCCGCGCGAACCGCTGACTGCAACGCCTCAATGGATTCGGGCCGAACGACGTCGTGAACGCGTGTAGGATTGAGATGAGAGTGGACGTCGTTGACGATGACGCCCTCGGTGGTTGACTCCGCAGGCCGACGCGGAGCGCAGCCAGGAACAGCCGTGGCAATGCCGGCCTTTGCGGCCAGCTCGAGAAATTCACGTCTTAGCATGGCTCCTCCGAAACGGCGGCCAGGCACGCGAGATCGTTCTGGCCGCCACGAAGATCATCCCGAGCGCGCCGCCCTGGATGACGTGGTAGAGTGCGTTGTGATTGAAGTAGACCGGATGAAAGCCAATGCGAAGCTGCTGCACCGCGGCCGCGACGAGAGTAAGCGCGAGGCCGGCAACCCCCCACCCGATCGCGGGCTCCGGCCGGCGGCGGTACGTCGCCGTGAGCGCGAACAGGAGGATCAGCGTGCTGGGCAAATAGGCAGCGACCGCGACGTAGAACTTGCTCGAAACGAACAACACGATGAGCGAAAAGACCACCAATTGCGCGATAGCAAGGCGGCGGACGAGAGTCGCCCCAGGCCCGTCGAGCTCGAGGATCGCGCTGATGTTCCACGCGGCGAGGCTCGTTACGAGTATCGACAGAAGCGTTTCGGGCCAGAAAATCGCCCGGCCAGGACTCGATGCGTCGGGGAAGAATCCGTGCACGGTTCCACCGAACGCGGACGCCAACGCAATTGACGCGAAGAACACGACGAACCAGAAGCGCACAGTTCGGTCGCGCACTTCAGGGCGAACGAGCGCGAAAACGAAGACCGCGGATTCGATCGCCAGTGCGTAGTCGGTGAGAGTTACGGCGGGCTCTGTCATGCGCTGAGAATACCCGTTTCGAGCTCGTCCGACAGTACGCATTGTTACGTAGAACAGTGCCTGAATCACGTATTGGCGGCCCCGGCTTGTGCCCGCCACGCTCGCGCGAATACCTTAGAAACGTCACTCACTCCGCGGCCTCGATGAAGCACTGGCAGGAGACATCGCGAGTTCTGCAGTTGCTTGCGCGACTCGTCGAGCAGGGCCGCAGCGCAGCGCTGGCCACTGTGGTCCACGTCGAAGGGTCGGCCTACCGGCATCCCGGGGCCAGGATGCTCGTTGACGACAGTGGCGCGTTGACCGGCACCGTCAGCGGTGGTTGCCTCGAGGCAGACGTTCGGGAAATCGCGCTATCCGTGATCCGCGATGGCGTCCCCCAGCTGCTTCACTACGACACCTCGGATGACGCGGCGCCATGGGGGTTCGGGCTCGGCTGTTATGGAGCGGTGGACATCTTCGTGCAGCGGGCTACCACACCGGAATTTCTCGAGACGTTTCGAAAGATGATGCCCCTGCTCGAAGGGGATGCCGCGTTCGCGGTTTCCACCATCGTGCGCGGACCGTCAGGGCTCGGGCGCTCGGTCATTGTCGAAAAGAACGGGCCGCCCATCTGCTCGACAGGGGATGCAAACCTCGACCGCATGATCGCGGCAGCTGCCAGCGATGTTCTCGACGAACGCGTCTCGCAGATTCGGGATCTCGCGAAGCACCGCGTGTTCACCGACGTCCAAATGCCGCCGCCGTCGCTTCTCGTCATCGGTGCCGGAGAGGACACGCGCCCATTGGTCGATTTCGCAAAGGACGTCGGATTCCGCGTCACAGTCGTCGACCACCGCCCTCAGTATCTCTCCGCCAGTCACTATCCGAGCGGTACGCGCCTCGTCAAAGCCCGCGCGGATTCGGATCCGCTCGATCTCCCGCTCGGCCCCCGGGCATACGCGATTGTCAAAACGCACTCGCTGGAACACGACCGCGAATGGGTGGGGCGTCTGTTGGCCAGCGATGTTCCCTATATCGGCGTTCTCGGATCGCGCGCGCGCATTGACGACGTTCTGCGCGAACTGGGCGCCGAGGAGAACGATCGAGTGTTCGGGCCGATGGGCATCGACCTGGGCGCCGATGGTCCGGAACAGATCGCGGTGAGCGTCGTGGCCGAGCTGCTCGCGGTGGTGGCCGGTCGCGAGCCGAGGCATCTCCGCGCGCGCGTGAGCGCCATTCATGCCGGCTAAT
>Ga0193716_1001729_pt1 | contig 12541 bp, 6 predicted proteins | sample U2c1metaG_FD_145901 | JGI IMG/M metagenome (GOLD analysis project Ga0193716, IMG submission 145901) | Soil microbial communities from a riparian zone of the East river system, Colorado, United States - U2c1 | ecosystem: Environmental > Terrestrial > Soil > Riparian zone | place: USA: East River...
CGCCACGACGGACTTCCAGCCCATTGGCAAGTGCCTTGCTCGAGCTGGCAGCTGGTTCTGTGGTCGATCGGGTTGTCGTGTTGCGACACGCCGAATTTTCCGCGCAGCTGGCTTTCGCTGCCAGCAGACTCCAAACAAGGACAAGCAAAAGCAATCCAGCTCGATAGAGCGAAGCTTTGGTCGAACTCTCGATTTTCATTGTTTCATCCCGGGATTCGGCCGCGGCCCTAAGTATTTGGAGTTTTTCATTGCGCTTGTCGATGGTGAGCTGCTGCTGCGGACCAGGGAGCGCCTGCTTTGCCGTTTTTGCGCACGATTGGCCGCAGCTCTCCCGGGCCCTGACTCGCTGCTCGCCGCAATACTTTGGAAGGGGAGGCTTGGCAGGCTGCGACAGTTCCTCGACTGGAACTTTCGCTGGCAACCTGCCAAGACCTTTGGCTCCGGGGGCGAGTCAAAGAATATTCCGCTAAAAGTAGAACTTACCCGCGAATTGAACGCTTCGTGCTGGGTACGCGCCGGTTATGGTTCCGAAATTGGCGTCTCCCAGATTGCTGTCCGGCACGAAGAAGTTTGGATGGTTGAAGGCGTTGTACATTTCAACGCGGAACTGCAGTCTCTTGGTCTCGGTGAAGTTCCAATATTTCTGTATGCCCATGTCCCAATTGAAGTAGCTGGGCGCGCGCAGGTTTGAAAGGAATCGCGCCGAATCTCCAAAAGTGAACGGGTCGGGTTGCGAGAAGGCGTCACGATTGATCCAGTTGTTGATCGACTGGTTGTCCGGAACCGGATTTACACCCGACACGATATTCGGTCGTTGATTGAAGCCATAGCCGCTGGTGCCGGTAACGTTGTTCAGCGCAGGGGTGATGGAGATCGGCAATCCGGAATGGGTTGTCAGAATTCCACTCCACTGCCAACCGCCCAGCGCAGCGTTGATCGGCTTGCTCCAGTCGTTGCCGAATCGCTTGCCTTTGCCAACAGGAAGTTCATAGGTGTAGTTGACGACCAGGCTATGCGTCAGATCGCTGGCGTCCACGGAACGCTCGGCGGACAGGTCGTAGGAGTTGCGGACGTTGCTGCCGCTCCCAGGGAACGCCCAGCCGGAAGAACCTTGCGCATTGTCAATGAACTTCGAGTACGTGTATGAAACGAAACGCTCAGCTGCAGTCCGGAGTGCCAGCGGTGGGTATACGTACCTTGGAGAGCATTGTAGGTCGAGCCTGCTTGTGCCGGCTCGGCCTCAGTGACGCTGCAGAATTGCGGGTACGGCCGCAGCAGTTGCCCTGCAAGAATCGTCGGTTGATCAAGACTGCATCCACTTGAAGTGATCGACCCATAGAACGGATTTGGCACCAGGGCATTTATCGAATTTCCTAGCGCCAAATCTGAAGTGGGAAATTCGTTCCATTCCAGATATTGGGCAAGGACATGAACGCCGTGGTTGCCCACGTAGCTGATGTCCAGGAGGTCGTTGTTCGTGAGGCTGTATTGCACCCCGGCCATCCATTGCTGTACGTAAGGAGAATTGCGGATGGGGTCCACCACAGGGTTGAGCCCGAATCCAACGCCAGTCAGTCCGCCGAGCGAGTTACCGGTAAGCGGCACCTGGCCGTTCGGAAAAGCGCTGGGCAAGTCCAACGACTCGTTTCCGCTAAGAGTTGAGGATGGATTCAGTCCGCCATTGGAGCTGGTGACCCACGGAGTTGCTTGTGAGTAGCCGGTGTTGGGGCCCTGGTTGTAGTAACTCGGCACATAGAAGACGCCGTAGCCAGCACGCAGGACGATCTTGTTACGCAGCTGATAAGCGGCACTGATGCGCGGGGCAAAATTCTTATACGCAGTATGATAAAGTCCCCGGTCGCCATTGGAGTTGAAAACCAACATGCCGGGTACGTCAAACCCAATTGCGGTACTGATGGGATTGACAGCATTGAAATCAAAATACTGCTGGGCGTTGGTTCTTTCTGTCGGAGCGGTTTGGATCTCGTAGCGCAAACCCAGGTTCAGTGTAAGTTTAGGCGTCGCTCTCCAGCCGTCCTGCAAATACCAGCCGAGAAGGTGCTTGCTGGTGGCGGGAAATTGGGTAAAACCAGTCTGATCAGTCCCGCTGCCTACGCCCAGCAGAAATGAGGCAAAACCATTGCCGCTGCCAGCGGCAGTTTGCGGGTCGGGGCCGGCCGTGGTGACGTTCTGGAACTGGAGCGTGGTATTGGAGTAGTGACCGCCATCGATGAAGGCCCAAAAATCGGAAAACCCAAAAGCCAGATTGTGTTTGCCCTTGATTTTAGTGAAATCAGCCCCGAGCGTATAGATGGTCTGGGGGACAATGTAATTGTCCAAACCGTTCTGGGAGCCGAGGGCCGCGTAGCTTTGCGGCTGAAACTGCGGGAACGAAGGAGCAATCGAATCGATGAAGGAAGGCAATCCCAGCGTCGAGGACTGAAATCCAAAGCTTTGCGTAGTCGACTGTTCGACGTGCCGGTTGACTCCGAAGACCAGACTCATGTTAAACGTGGGATTGAAAACGTGATTGTAGGAAACGTTGGCGCTGTATCGGTTGTTCGGCGCGGTTACCCCCGGACCTGCGTCATTGGAAGCCCCGTAGTAGGTGGGCGAGTTGATCTTCGATTCGTATTTCTGCGACCAGCGGCCGCTGATGCGGTTGTTGTCGTTAAAATTGTGATCGATGCGTACGGAGTACTCATTGGCATGGGCCGCAGCAGCAGCGGCCGATGTGAAATTGTTGATGAGACCGTCGCCCGTGGGCTCCGGCCAATATCCTGCCGAGGCAACGTTCTTGGCAATCGAGTCCAGCAGATTCACGGGAATGACGTTCCCCGGAAATGGGTCGCGAATGTAGCCGGTGGTACCCGCCGGAAGTCCGCTAGCTGTCAGACCGGTAACCGGATCGACCTGTCCTCCCGTTATCTGCCGGGTGCTGAACGGATTATAGATTGCGCCACTCAAAATGGACCGACCGAGTGCGTCGGTGCTGCCGGTCGCGCCCCCCAGCAACTGAGAGAAATCTCCGCCGCGTTCCTGGTCCGTAGGCACGGTGCCAACAAAAGTTGCCGGTGTCGCCGACCTTAGGCCTTCATAGTAGGCAAAGAAAAAGGTCTTGTCTCTCTTTATGGGACCACCGATCGTGCCGCCAAACTGATTGCGACGGAAATCCGGTTGCGCTCCGCCATTGAAGTAGTATCTGGAATCCAGATTACTGTTACGGTAAAACTCGAATGCGCTTCCGTGGAATCCGTTGGTGCCGGATTTGGTGACGACGTTGACTACGTTTCCGCTGCTGAACCCGTATTGCGAAGTAAAGGCATTGGTCTGAATTTTGAATTCTTCGACAGCATCGACCGACGGGACATAGACGACGCCTCCCCAATCGAGGCGAGTGTCCCAGGTGCCATCGAGCAGGTATTCCGCGGTGTTGAAGAATGTGCCGCCGAAATTAAGAAACGAAACATCCTGGTCCGCGCTTCCGGAAATTCCGGGTGCGCCGACAATCTGTAGTTCTGCCGCGTTGCTGACCGAGGAGTTCAGCACCGCCAGGCCAATTACGTTGCGCAGGTTTAACGGTAACTCGGACACCTGCCGGGCAGAAATATCCGACGCGATGTTGGCGTTCTCAGAGTTCAGAAGGGGAGCTTCTGAACTCACCTCCACGCGTTCTGTAACGGCTCCGATGGTCAGGCCAACGTTCTGGTTGGCTGCCTGCCCGGCCACGAGCGAGAGCTCGTCTTGCACGTATTTCTTAAAGCCCGGGGCTTCGATCTCGAGTTTGTAGGAAGCGGGCGGCAGCAGCGTAAACGAGTAGAGGCCGTTTTCCTCTGTCGCATAGGACCGGGTAATCCCCCGATCGGAGTTCGACAGGGTCACCTTGGCGCCGTTGACGGCCTGGCCGCTGGCGTCAGTGACGACTCCGCTGAGTGTTGCGGTAACCGCTTGGCCCTGCGAATAACCGGGCTTGGCGCTGAGCAGTAGCAGCACCAAAGTGCAAAGCAAAACGACTCCGCTGAGTGTTGCGGTAACCGCTTGGCCCTGCGAATAACTGGGCTTGGCGCTGAGCAGTAGCAGCACCAAAGTGCAAAGCAAAAAGCATAGACCCCATTTTTGTTTACGAACTGACATAAGCACACCCTCCCCAATCGCCTGGCTGGAGCCAGGGATCACTTCGAGCCTCGTGAGAACGTACGCGAGCCAAATCTCCAAAAACCCACCCAGGAACCACGGAACCATTCAAAAAACTGGGTATACATATAGAAAACTCGGATAGTCGATTACAAGGCTTTGCAAGTTAAGGAATGACGATAAGAAAGAAAAGAGCTGAAAATCGAAATTAAGTTCCTGTTTTCAACAGCTTGCAGTCGCAGGCAAATACCGATAAGAAGTTTCCCGCGCCCTTTTACGTTGCAGGTAGGCAAAAACCCTTGTAGCATCGGGATACAATGGTTATTTATCGTCGGGGTTAATCGTGCCGATCCATTTTTTGCGGTGCGGCGCGACGCGTTTCTCGGAACGGTCCAGCAGGTAAACATTGCTAGCAGAACAGGCAACTGACAACTGGATGCCCTCCAGCGAAGGTGAAAGGGCCGCGGTCCAGCAGCAACTCGAAAAGCTGCTTGGCACTTCCCTTTTCAATTCCAGTAAGAGATACCCGAGTTTTCTGAAATATGTGGTCACCCGCACCTTGGCCGGACAAACCGACCAGCTCAAAGAACGAATCCTGGGTGTCGAAGTTTTTGGCCGCGCAACCGACTACGACACCAATATCGATCCGATTGTCCGCGTCACCGCAGCGGAAATTCGCAAACGCATTGAACAATACTATCAAGATCCCAAACACAGCCAGGAAATTCGTTTGTTTCTTCCATCGGGATCGTATGTGCCCCTGTTTTCCTGGCCCGGCCATCCCCTCGGTCTGCCCGTCGGCCCCTTGGACGCAGTCGGCGTAGCCGCCGACACGAGTGTCCTTCCCCCTGTTTCTGCAGTGCCCGCATTGCCCAGGTCGCGGCTCTCCGTTCTAGCGGGCCGCCGGGCGGTGGTGGCGATGGCGCTTTTGGCAGTCGCGGCGGCGGCAACTGTCAGCTGGTACTTCGCGCGGCCGTCGGTCGTGAAGCAGTTCTGGGAACCGTTTGTGAAATCGTCCGAACCGGTGCTGTTCTGCATCGCGGACCAGAGTCAGTATTCGACGATTCGCTTGCGGGATGCCGCCGACCCCCAGCGCCAAGTGACGCTTAACGACAGCATGGTCACCATAATTATTGATGACGTAAGTCCGCTGGTAAATATTGCTGGCCTGCTCCGCACGTTGGGAAAGACGTATCGCGTGCAAGGCGAGTCGAGCACCAGCTTGACCGATCTTCGCCACGGTCCGTCCGTTTTTATCGGTGCCTACGACAATGGCTGGACACTGCGACTCACTTCTCCACTGCGTTTTCACTTTGCAAACAATCCTGACATGACGCAATTCTGGATCGAAGATCGCGACAATCCTGCAAAAAGAGACTGGATTTTGTATCGCTCCGTACAGCAACAAACGGGAACATATAAGGACTACGCCATCGTGGCGCGCGTCGTGGATCCCAACTCGGATCAATACGTGGTTGTCGCCGCAGGCATCGGGCGGGACGGTACCATTGCCGCAGGAGAATTCCTGGTCGACGCACATCGCATGTCGACGCACATCGCATGAATGACATGCTCAGCCAGGTCCCTGGCAACTGGAAGCAAAAGAACGTTGAAATCGTTCTCGAAACCCAGGTAATTCAAGGCCGTTCGGGTCCACCGCGCATTAGTGCAGTGCACGTCTGGTAAGATTTTGCTCGCTCGTCCGTTCCGGGGGATCCTGGGCGCGCTGCTTTTGTCTATTCACGCGAGCCTGTTGCGACACACCAGGAATAACACGCGCCGGCGGCGGCAATTCTCGTGCCCGGATCGAATCGGGAATAAAATTCGGTGTCTTGCGCAAACTCACCCGCTACTCCGCTCAGAACGGGCCATTTAATCTTGTGCGCAACTTCGCGTATTCGGCTTTGGCTTGCTGGTAGATAGGAATATCGGGGTCGGCATCCTTCCAGAGAGACAGAAAATCCTCATAGGACTTGCGCGCCGCCGGTTCGTCGCCCATCAGTTTATGCGCCCTGGCCAGCTGCAAATGTGACAATGCTCCGGTAACGGTTCTTCCCACGATACCCGGATGATCGAGCAGCTTCTGGAACTCCGCCGATGCCAGGCGGCCTTCACCCATCTGCAGATAGGCCAGGCCCCGAATGTAAGCGGGGTAAAGGTCGTTGAAACCATCGGCAAACGCCAAGTCGTACTTTACCGTAGGCCTCAAGATTTCGACGGCCGCAGCCGGATCGTTCTCATGGAGTTTCATCGCAGCCCGGATCGTCGGCAGGCTAAAATTCTGGACCACAGTATTCAATGGGTCGTGCTGACTTATCGCGCCTGCTAATTTCTGCGCTTGCTCCAGGTTTCCCGCTCGCGCAAAGGCCAAAGCAACTCCTAATTGTCCGATGCGGTTGGGACCACTCGCAAGAGCTTTTGCTGCAATCCGTTGCGCCTGGGCCGAGTTGCCGACTTCAGCCTCTCGTAGCGCCGCCATGGCGTGAGTGTAGGCGCGTTCATGTGTGTCGGACGTGCTGACCGCGTTCACGGCTTGCTCCGTCAAACGGCGAGCTTCACGGAACTGCCCGTGATAAGCCTCAACTTTTGATCTTCCGACGAGAAAGCTATCTCCGATCGGCTTGCCCCTGGCCCAACCCCACTGCTCCTCCATCGAAGGCTCGTCCTTTTGTAGGAAGGCGAGCAGAACTCGGTTTTCGCGCAAATCCGGTGTATCGAATTTACGCTTCTGCGCTTCATCGAATGTGGCCCTAGCTTCCTCCAGACGGTCCGCTGCAATGCTGGAAACGATCGAGTTGTTATAGCTCCAGGGAGTGGGGAGAAGACGTGCCGCTTCGCGGGCTTCGTCGGCGGCACGGTCGTGTTGCGCCAACAATCGCAGGCATCGGGCGAAATTGTTGTGGCCTGTGACATCGCGAGGAAAGGTTTGCACCCACTGCAAGAGAACGGGATAGGCCTTGTCCTGTTCTCCGGTTACAAAATCGTAGTAGAGGTCCTCTATGTGGAATCGCGTCAACTCGGTCATTCGCGTGCGGAGTTCATAGGCCTTCTTTTCATCTGCGGCCGCCAAATCGAGCTGACCCAATGTGCCATGGGCAGCCCCGAGCGCAGCATAGGCCAAGCCAAAATCTGGATCCAAGCCCGTGGCCCGCTGGTAATGTTGGATAGCCCCTCGGATGTCCATCGCGAGGTGACGTTTGTAGCCCTCGGCCAGCTGTTGTACGGCCTCCAGCGACGAGCTCGTCGCTTGCTCCAGCGGCCTGTTGAACTTGGCCAGGGAAGCGGCCGGCTCGCCCAGCTTTCCGCGCAATTGCACCGCAGAAACTCCCAGCAGGTGCACGATCTCGGTCCGGCGGGTGGCGACTTCCCGGACTTGCGCAATCGTATTCCCGCTTTGGCAGGCGATCGCATTCAGCTCGATCCGAAAGCGATTGCCGGCATCCGCGATGGAACTGGCAATTATCATTTTGCTGTCCGTGCGGAGACAGACTTGACGGGCGAGCGCCGGCGCAACCTTCGCTTCTCCAGGAAGGTTGAGGTTTTTTAAAGTCCCGCTGACTTTATCGCTCGCGAGAACATTGAGATAAGGTGTCTGCTCCAAGCCGACCCGCAACGCCGTATTCAACGCATCATCGAATAGCGGATCGCCGGTCTGATTGCTAACGTCGGCAATCACAATCGTGTCGTCCGGCGACAGAGTCACCCGGTTGCGGTAATCCCGATAAATCCAAGCCGCGGCAGCTACGACAAGAAACAGCGCGGCTGACCCCAGCGATCTTCGCCATTGGCGTCGCACCGGATGCATCTCTCTCCGAACGCGTTGCAGGTCCGCCCGCATTTCCAGCGCAGACTGGTAGCGTCGCGAGCGATCCTTTTCCAGTGCTTTGGCGATGACCGCATTCAGTCCGCGGGGAACCGTCGAATTCACGTCGTGCACTGCGGCGGGCGTCTGGTTGAGGATTGCATCGTGGACCACGGCCGCCGTATCGCCGGTGAAGGCACGCAGGCCAGCCGGGCCAGCCGCCATCTCATAGAGCACAAGCCCAAAGGAAAACAGATCGGTTCGAGCATCCAACTTTTCCTTGCGGACCTGCTCGGGAGACATATAGCCGGCCGTCCCTATTGCGATTCCCGTGCGCGTGAGATCGCCATGGACGACTCTGGATGTTGCTGTGTCCGCGTCTTTTGAAGGCTGCTTCGCGTCTGCGGAAGTAAAGTCCGCTACCTCGCGTGACCCGATTCCCGCAAGCTCCTCTGTCGAGGCCAGCTTCGCCAACCCAAAATCCAGTATCTTCACCGGCCCTTGTGTCGTCAGGAAAATGTTCGCCGGTTTGATGTCGCGATGAATGATGTTTTTGTCGTGAGCAGCCTGCAGCCCGTCGCAGATCTGAAGTGCAAAGTCCAACAAGGGAATCACCGGGATGTACCTCGCCCGGCAAAGTGACAGGTGATGGAGGAGCGTCGATCCTTCGAGCAACTCCATGACGATGAAAGGCTGGTGTTCGTACTCTTCAATTTCGTATATGGTGCAGATGTTAGGATGATTCAACGCCGACGCAGTCTGCGCTTCGCGTTCCAAACGTTGGAGGCTACCCGGATCGTCGGCCAGCTCTTCCGGCAGAAATTTAAGCGCCACACGGCGGCCTAACTTGAGGTCTTCGGCCTTGAACACCATCCCCATTCCCCCGCCCCCGATGACCTCGAGCACGCGATAATGAGAAACTTTCTTGCCGATAAGGCTTCCTAGTCCCAGCGCCGCATTCGCGCTGACAGCCTCACCCTTCGTTACTTCTGCGCTCGCTTGCAAGACCTCGGTGTCGACAAGCAATCGATACCCTCGCCGAGCCAACGTTTCGATGTACTGCGGATCACTAGCAGAATCGCCCAAAGCTCGTCGGAGGATTCCGATAGCCACATTGATGCTATGGTCGAAATCCACTATGGTGTCGTTGGGCCAGAGCTTCTTCTTGATTTCCTCGCGGGTCACGATCTTGCCCCCGCGCGCAATCAGCATCCTCAGAACCTGGAATGGTTGTTCCCGAAGAACGACTTTGCCGTTACCGTTGGCCCTCCGCGACGCGCGAAGTTCACCAGAGTAAAGGTCGAGTTCAAACTCCCCGAGCCGGACGCGTCCTGCGAGATTCTGTGCCATGGACATTATCGTTAGCCATTGAGTGTACTGCCGACCCGCTCGCTTCCCAAGAAAGACAAAAAGGGCCTAGACCAGGACCACCGCGCGAAGTTTATGCTGCAGTCTTGTAGAATCAATAACTTCCCAATCCAAAATTCCATATATGACCGCAAAATGACCCTCAGTGCATTTACATCCTGACGTGATTTGGATACCAAAGGGAACGAGACCCCGGAACCTGCTGAGCTATTTAAAAAAATAAACCGCTCGGGTCGTGGGGCCGTCGGTCACTGCGGTAAAGGCTCGAGTTCTCGATGGATAGCAGAACTGGACCGGGCATTAACCGAAATCGGTCCGGGTGTCGGGGATCTGAATTCGGCGGCCAAGGATGCCATCACGAGTTGCCGGACGACACGCTAGACAAGCGGCGAGACGATTCAAATCCGCAAGGAAGCGAGCAGGGCATGAAATCTTTCGACAAAGGCCGAGCCCAATGAAACGTCGCGATTTCATTAAAAAGAGTGCCCTTTCCACGCTCGCTGCCAGTGCCATTCCTCTAACACGGCAACCAGAAGGATCCGCGATCGACGGGATGTTCGCATCGTCGGCAAATCCTGGTTCGAATGGCCGGTTCTGGCCCGACAGAGCGCGGATGGTTGTTTCAATCTCCATGCAGATGGAAGCGGGCGCTCAGCCCCAGAGCGGAGCGGAATCACCCATGCCGCGCATCGACCCGAACTATCCCGATCTGCCGGCGGCCAAGTGGTACGAATACGGGTTCAAAGAGGGGCTTCCGCGATTGTTGGACATGTTCGACCGCCGAAAAGTCAAAGTTACCTCTCACATGGTAGGCGCAACGGTCGATCGCCACCCGGCCCTGGCCAAAGAGATTGTCGAACGTGGCCACGAAGCGTCCGGCCATGGCCAAACGTGGGCTGCGCAGTATTCAATGACGCCGGAGCAAGAGCGAGAATCGTACGAGCAAAGTGTTGCGAGCATTGAGCGTGCGACCGGCACCAGGCCGGTTGGTTTCAATGCTTTCTGGCTTCGCGGCACGCCACACACGCTCGAGATTCTCCAGGAGCTTGGCTTCCTGTATCACATTGACGATGTGAGCCGGGATGAACCGTTTCTAATCAACGTGAAAGGAAAGCCGTTCGCAGTCGTCCCATACACGCTGCACATGAACGACATCGTCAACTATGAATCGCGCTACTTCAGCACGCAGGAATATGCCGGCGATCTAAAAGCGGAGTTCGACATGCTTTACGCCGAATCATCAAGCCGTCGTCGCATGATGTCGGTGAGTGCTCACGATCGCATCGCGGGGCGCCCGTCACGCACCAAAATTCTTGAAGAATTTATCGCGTATGCACAAAACAGTCCTGGAGTCGTTTTCATGCGAAAAGACCAGATCGCACGTTTCGCACTCGACAGCCCGCAAACCATTCGCGAAGGGATCTAGCGGGAAGGAAAAAGCCATTGACGAGAGTCGCTTCAAACACAGGAGAGCGGTCTTCGCAACAGAGTTGGCTTGATCGAGGCTCTTCATGATGCAAGCGCGTGTTGCGAGAATTTTTTCGTTAGTTCTTCTGCTGATGACGGTGCGCGCATCTGTTGTCTCGGCGCAAGAAGGACAAGTGAAACCCTTAACCCTGGAAGAGGCAGTTTCGATCGCGCGATCGCACAACCGCGAGTTGAAGCAGGCCGGACTAGAAGTCCATAAACAGCAAGAAGCGTTTAGCGAAGCCAGGACGCAGATTTACCCTCGCTTTGATACCTACTTCCTCGGATCGCAACTTCTCACTCCCCTGGACTTCACTGTTAGATCCGGCACGCTCGGAACGTTTCCGGCTACGGGTCCGATTCCAGCGAAAGACTCCATAATTCACACCCCCGCCCGCCCCGTCGCAATCACTTCCGTCACTGCTACTCAGCCTCTAACGCAACTGTTTCGCATCAACCTCTCCATCAAGCAGCAGAAACTAACAACGCAACTCAGTCAGCAGTCTTACCTCGAACATGAGCAAATTCTCGTTAACGACGTTCGGCATGCGTACTACGCAATCTTGCAATCCCAGAGCGAAGCCCAATCGCAGCGAGCTTTGCTTGCCTACCTCGCTGAGTTGCAGCAACTCACCGGCCGACGCCTGCAACAAGAGGCAGTGCTAAAGGCTGACAGCCTCCGTATTACCGCCCAGCGGACAAAAGCCCTCTATCAACTAACCGTCATCGAAGACACGCTGGCGGACCACAAGGAGACTCTGAACCGTCTGCTGGGCCGCGACCTCCTGGAGGAGTTTACCGTTGAGATGGTTCCCGCTTCGCTCCCCGAGGAATCAAGCTTGCAGCAAGCACGAAAAAGGGCAATCGAGATGCGACCGGAAATCAGGACCGAAACGATCAAGAAGGAAAGAGCGGCGTTGGAAACGAGAATCGAAAAGACCCGATACACTCCGGATGTTTCTATTCAAGCCAACTACGCCACAACTTCGAATCTCTCATTCCTCCCGCAGAATGTCGGTGGGGTTGGTGTGCTGTTGACTTGGCAACCATGGGATTGGGGCCAGAAGCGTCACAACATTGCGCAGAAAGTTGATGCCGAAAAGCAGGCTCAACTTTCCATCGACGACGTGAGAGATCGAGTTCTACAGGAAGTGGACGCAACATTTCGGCGGCTGCGGGAAGCTCGCATGCTGCTCACCGCGGCGCAAGCTGCGCGAGACGCGGAAGCCGAAAAACTTCGCAACGAGCTGGACGCGTACTCGCAGCAGACGATTGTGTTGAGCGATCTGCTGCAGCAACAGTCCTCGGCCGCAAGTGCGGAGGACCAGTATCGGCAGGGTTTACTTGCCTTTTGGAAAGCGCGTGCAGATTTTGAACGAGCATTCGGTGAGGAGTAGTTCTATGAAGGTGGCCTTAGGCAGCGAACGAAGCGGTCGAATCGCAAGACTGGCCCTGGTTTGTGCATCGATGGCAGCGATAGCGGGCTGTCAGAGGCCTACGCAAATGCCCGCGAAATCGCCAACCCCAGTTCGTTTGGCAGAAGTAAGTTCGTACGCCGCTCCGGAAGGGTTGCGCTACTCCGCTTCCATCGTGCCCTTCGCGCAGGCCGCACTGTCCTTCAAGTCTTCCGGGTATGTAACAAGCATTCAACAAGTCGTCGGAGCCGACGGCCGTCGGCGGGATCTAGGTACGGGTGACTACGTTGTCCGCAGTGCTGTTCTTGCGCAGATTCGTCAGCAGGACTTGAAAAACCAGGTGGACCAGGCGGAA
>Ga0193716_1001731_pt1 | contig 12529 bp, 8 predicted proteins | sample U2c1metaG_FD_145901 | JGI IMG/M metagenome (GOLD analysis project Ga0193716, IMG submission 145901) | Soil microbial communities from a riparian zone of the East river system, Colorado, United States - U2c1 | ecosystem: Environmental > Terrestrial > Soil > Riparian zone | place: USA: East River...
GTCACCACACCCGTAAAATAATACTGGGCCGAGAGAGACGTAGAAAAAACGAGAACAGGTATAAAGAAAAGTAGATTTCCTTTCAATAACATGGTTTGGTCCGGCAATATGTCTTCCGTTAAGATACGACATTTTACTCTGACCTCAGGCTTTTCACCGGGTTGGACAGCCCTGCCTTCACCGCCTGATAACTTACCGTCGCCAGAGCAATAACTATAACAGTTACTCCCGCCAGCACAAAGATCCACCAGGAAAGGTTGATCCGGTAGGCAAAGTCATGCAGCCAGGCATTCATGGCGAACCAGCCCAGAGGACCCGCTATCAAAAAAGCGATGAAGATCAGCCAGATGAAATCGGTGGAGAAAAGCCTAATGATCTGGCCCAGGGAAGCGCCCAGCACTTTCCGGATACCGATCTCCTTTGTACGTTGCTCTGCCGCAAACATCACCAGCCCCAGCAAACCCAGACAGGAGATAAGGATAGCCAGGGACGCAAACAGCACCGATAGTTTGGCCGTGATAAGTTCGCTCTCATACATCTTTCGGTACTCTTCGTCCATGAACTGGAAAGCAAAGGCAAATTTCGGGTTGAGCTCCTTGTAGACCTTTTCGATACCTGCCAGCGCCTGCCGGGTCTGGCCGGGCAGGGTCCTGATAATGATGACTCCGAAGTATTCGTATTCCTTTATATCGAGCAGTAGCGGCGGTATGCTTTCATGCAGGGACTGGGAATGAAAATCCTTTATCACACCGATGATGTGGCCCTTCTTTTTCCAGGCGGACACCCATTTCCCGATGGGGTTCTTCAGCCCCATTTCCCGTACGGCGGTCTCGTTGATCAGAAAGCCATCCGAGGAATCCGTCGGGTTCAGCGGTGAAAAACTACGCCCTTCCACGATCTTCAGATTCAACAACCGGACAAAGTCAAACCCAACAGAAGATGGGTCGACGCCGACCCGGGTATTCTTGTTTTTTCCTTCCCACATGATATCATCGCTCGTCACGAGAAAGTTCATCGAATGCGGCGTCTCGCTGCTGCGATCGACAACTGCAATTCCCGGCTGGGCCAGCACCCTTTGTTTGAAAAGCGTATACCCTTTGAGATTGGACAGCTCACCTTCGATACGGACATAGATGATATTCTCCCGGTTATAGCCCAGATCGGTCGTCTGTACATAATTGGTCTGACGCGTTATGACGATGGTCGCGATCAGCAGTACCAGCGACAACACAAACTGGAAGACGGTCAGTCCTTTCCTGAAGAGGATAGAACTTTGTGTGTAGCGCATCACGCCTTTCAATACACGTACAGGTTTTAAAGCCGAAAGATACAGTGCCGGATAACTGCCGGCGATAAGACCCGTAAGCAGCATGACAGCGGCCAGTGTCAGCCAGAAGGCGGGCTGGGTCAGCGGGAAAGAGATGTGTTTGCCCGTAAACTGATTGAAGGCCGGTAATAACAGGAGCAGCAATATCAATGAGAGCACCATGGCCAAAAAAGAGAAAAGCATGGATTCCCCGATAAATTGCCCCACCAGGTGAATGCGCGTTGATCCGACCACTTTCCGCAGACCTATTTCTTTGGCGCGCCGGACGGATCGGGCAGTGGCCAGGTTCATAAAATTGACACAGGCGATCAGCAGGATAAAGATAGCGACGCTGGTAAAGATTCGGACGTATTCGATACGGCCTTCGGTCGGCTTGCCGTTGACAAAGACACTATGAAGATATTGATCCCCCACGTGCTGAAGACCTACCCGAACAGAGGCCTTATCCTGCGGGCTCAGACGGGTCGAAAGGTAACTGTTCATCCCCGCCCCCACCCGGTTAGGATCGGCGCCCGGCATCAGTTCCACAAAGGTCCGGAAATTGCCGGAAGCCCATTCCAGCAAATTACTCTTCTGCGCCTCCCAGGTCAGTAAAAAGTCACACTGAAATGAGCTTTGTGGCGGAATGTTGTCAAAAACACCTGTTACCGTTAAATCAAATTTGTTCTCAAAACGAACGTTTTTCCCCATTGCTGCATGCGGGCTGCCAAAGAACAGCTCCGCCGTCTTTCGGGAGATAGCGATATTATACAATCCTTTTAAGATCGTCTCCGGCTTTCCTTCCAGCAGAGGAAAACTAAAGAGCTGAAAAAAACCTTCGCTGGCGCGGGAGCCATTCAGCTTGATTATCTTTTCCCCTACCTGTATCGTCTCGGCATGCCCCCAGGGCAACTCATAACCTGTCGCGTAATAAGCGATCCGTTTTACTTCAGGAACGGGTTCCGAAACCCCATCCAGCAAAAATATATTCGCAGGCCTTCCGTAACTAAGAGGAGTATTATAGCCACCCTCTACCCTGCCATCGGCAGTTATGGTCTGGTAAACGGTGTAGAGGTTGTTTCCCTTCGCATAAAAGTTGTCCACGCTTTTCTCGTCCTGTACCCAGAGATAAATAAAAAGACAGCAGGTCATGCCCAGGGCAAGGCCAAAGACATTGATAACGGCATATAGTTTATGCCTCGTGATATTCCGCCAGGCGATGGTGATATAGCTCTTTAGCATGTCATTGATTTATTCGCTTCTTAATGATTCGACGGGGTTCATCGATGCTGCTCTTAATGCCTGATAACCGATGGTCAGCAGTGTTATAGCCAGCGCGGCCAGACCTGTCAGGACAAAGACGTCGGCCCTGATGCTCGTTCGATAGGCAAAGGAATCCAGCCACCGGTGCATTCCCAGATAGACCAGCGGAAAGGCGATGCAAATGGCCAGGAATACCAGCGCAAGAAATTCACGGGACAAAAGAAATGCCAGCTGAAGGACAGAGGCCCCGACGACTTTTCTTATCCCCAGCTCTTTTTTCCTTTTCTGAGCAGTAAATGCCGCCAGTCCAAATAATCCCAGACAGGAGATTAGGATGGCCAGTCCGGCAAAATAACGGGACAGGACACCTACCCGTTGTTCCGACGCGTACAGTGCCTGATAGTCCTGGTCCATGAATTTATATTCGAAGGCAAGACCCGGATTGAATTTGGCATAGATCGTTCTGATGGCTGCTATCGCGTTTTTTTCGCTTCCTGCCCTGACTTTTACGATCACGTTAGGCGTGATAGGATATTCCTGGAAGAAACAGGGCTTTATATTCTGGTATAAGGATTCGAAATTAAAGTCGGCAGCCACGCCTACGATCTTCCTGTCGTGGCCCCAAAACCGGATCGTCTTTCCGATCGGGTCTTTCAGCCCCATCATGCGGATGGCTGTTTCGTTAAAGACGATCTCGTTTCGGGCGTTTGCATCAGGGGAAGTCTCCCGTCCTTCTTTGATCGGGATCCCCATTGTCTTCAAAAAATGAAAACCCACTTCCAGGTTGGCAAAATGGACATCAGCGCCCGGTGGGCGACCCGGCCATTCAACGCCGCTGATCTCCCCATGCAGGCCCGTCAGGGTGTGATAATAGCTCGATACATTGATGACACCGGAAATATTCTGCAGTTCGTTGATGAAAGAAATTTCTGGTCGTTCCGCAACAGAATCCGGCATGTTTGGTATCTCGAAATGGAGAATATGGTCCTTATTATACCCAAGATTTTTGGATTGAATATATTGCACCTTTCGGTAAACGATCAATACCGCAGCAATGAATACGACCGACAGGGTAAATTGAAAAACGACCAGCCCTTTCCTTGTCCAGAGCTCGCTCCAGGAGGTGCGTATCTTTCCTTTTAATACGGCTACCGGCCGGAACGCCGATAAGTAAAAAGCTGGATAGCTGCCGGCCAGCAAACCGGTAAGGATTGTTATTCCCAGCACAGTAAGGATCACTCCAGGATTGGCGGGTAAGATCAATGTCTTGCCGGTGATCTCATTGAATACCGGCAACAGGACCATCAATAGTCCCACGGCCAGTATCAGCGCAAGAAGGCTCAGCAATACCGACTCGCCCAGGTATTGCAGGATCAGCGAACGGCGGGATGCACCCACCACCTTTTTTATACCGACCTCCCTTGCCCGATGTGCGGCTTTGGCGGTAGACAGGTTCATAAAATTGATACAGGCAATGATGAGAATAAAGGCGGCTACAATGGAAAACAGTTTTACATAGGTGATCCTTCCGCCTGTCTGTACGCCATTCTCGTAATGGTCATGCAGATAGCGGTCTGAGAACCGGGTCAGGAAGAGGGTCGGCGGATCATATTTACTCCTGCTCTGCAGAAAGTCGCGGATCTTTGCATTCAGATGGTTTATATCAGTGCCTTTTTTTACGATCACGTAGGTGCTGGGATCGCTGTTGTACCATTTCTGCAGGCCGTCCCTTCTTTCCAGCGCCAGGTCGAAATTGAAGATCAGGTCGAACTGTTCCGTGGCGTTTGGTGGGTTATGCTGAAAGACTCCTGTTATGACAAAATTGCCTGTGAATTCACTCTGCTCGAACTTTATAGTTTTTCCAATCACATCGGTTGTCGTACCAAAGACCCTTTCAGCCATCTGATCCGAGATCGCCACGGCCAGTTTGTCGGCGAACAGGCGGTTCCTGTCTCCGGCCAGGAACGGGCAGGTAAAGACATCAAAATAGTCCCTGCTGACATATTGCCCGTCGGCTTTCAGATGTTTGTCCCCCGCTGTAAGGGTGCCCTTGGAAGAGAACCAGGATGCGGGGAATACGGTCACGGCCTCTTCGATCTCCGGGATCTCTTTTTTCAGGGCAGGGGCAAGTATACCCGAAGTATGAGTGCCCGTTTTGATACCGGCATCAGTTTTGAAATTGCCCATCACCTGGTAAAGCTGAGCGTCTTTTTTATTGTACTTGTCCATGTGAAGCTCATCGGCCACCCATAACCCGATGAGTAACGTACAGGCAAGACCGACGGAAAGCCCTATGAGGTTGAGGGCCGTGAATTGGCGGTCTTTCAGCAGATTGCGCCAGGTGATCCTGAAATAGCTTTTCAGCATAGCAGTAAATTATATCCGTTTGCTGCTAAGAGAATGCCCGATTTGCAATATTTTGGGAATCAGCTATTTAACAGAAATATTAGAGCCTATACTGTCCGCTATCGATACACCGGCTGTCCGCTGGGATAGATCCGGTATCGCCCGCTGCAAGGCTGGCTACGGCATTGGTGGCGACAAGCCCGCCAGTTGCTGGCCGTTCGCCAGGAGTCGAATGAGAAATTGGCCGAATGGCTGTTTCTGCCGGAGACAAAAGGTGTGCCGTCAAAGTTGGCATAGTCCGGCGCAAGTCCCGTCCGGGGATTGGTCGCACGCTGAAAGAAGACGCGGCTGGTGTCGGCCGCAGCGGCCCAGAAAGCCCGATCTGCCGGTGGGCCCCAGCGAGCCCATAATTCATAGAAGGCCGGCAGGTGATAGGATGGATCGGAGAAGATGCCCCGCTCCACACCCGGAACAAAACGGATCATCTTTGCATCCTCATTTACCATAGTGGCAATATTCCGTGGGCCAAACTTCGTGGGTCCCGATTTCAACGGATGATGCCGCATCGTCGTAAGGATCTTGTCGGCCCAGGCCTTGTAATTGTATATGCCCTGCCCATTGCGGCTATCATCATGCCATAGGACATGCCTTCGGAGCGGATGTCGTGATGAGGATAAAAATGCAATCGGTTACAATTTATTTTCAAAATGGCGCAATCATCTTCAAAAAGGCTTTCCGGTATGTATCGGAGATGGGCAGCTCCACGCTGCCGATGCGGACGGTGTCCCGGCCGACCGAATCGATCTTATCCAGGGCAACGAGATAGGATTTGTGAATACGACAGACAAAACCATTCGGAATGGCCTGCTCCAGCTCACCAAACGTCTGCAGGGTCATGATCTGCTTGCCGGCCGCATAGATCCTGCGGTAGTCCCTCATGCCTTCGACATAGAGCAGGTCATCCAGCTGCAGTTTTTCAAGCCGGTATTCTGTCTTTACAAAGATGAATTTCCGCTCCGGCATTCCTCCACCCTTAGGGTGCTTGTCCTTGACCTTATCCACAGCCTGCAGGAAGCGTTCGAATGTATAGGGTTTCAGGAGATAGTCCGTGACATTGAGTTCGTAGCCTTTCAAGGCATATTCGTGGTAGGCGGTGCTGAGGATGACCTGGCTGCTGATCTTCATCGATTCCAGCAGCTGGAGACCGGAGAAGTCGCCCATGTTGATGTCAAGGAAAATGAGATCGACATTTTTATTCTCCCGGAGAAAAGCCATGGCATCCATCGCGCCATCGAACACTCGAAGCAAATTCATAAAAGGAAGCTTCTCCAGGTAGCCCCGGATCCGTTCCTGCGCCAGAGGTTCGTCCTCTACTATGATACAGTCAATTCGCATAGTTCAATGTCAGAGTAGCTTTATAGATGTTGTCAATAATGCTGATGTCCAGCTGATGCCGGCCGGGATAGAGCAGGGACAGCCGCCGGCGGATGAGGTCGTTACCCATGCCGCCACCCGAGTCATGATCTGCATTACCCTTCGCCCCACCGGATGCCGGATCACCATTACCCCCTACCCCACTGGGCGCCGGAGGCTTATACTTATTCTCGCAGACAAATGTAATGGTATCGGGCAAAAAAGTAAACCGGACGCTTATCGCATTATCCGCTTTTCTCTCCGCATGTTTAAATGCATTCTCGATAAAGGGAATAAAGAGCATCGGTGCTACTAACCGGTTGGTTACCGGCCCGTGCACCGAGTAGCTGATATATTCCGGATGGCTCATCCGGATCTTTTGCAGCTGTATATATTTATCAATATACTGCAGCTCCTGCTGGATGGGGATTTGTTCGGTCTTTGTCTCGTAAAGCATGAACCGCAGGATGTCCGACAGCTGGTTGAGATATACCGACGCGCGCCCGGCATCCTTTTGAATGAGGACATCGATATTGTTGAGCGTATTGAATAAGAAATGCGGGTTCAGCTGAGACTTGATCAGCGCCAGCTCCATCTCATAGTTCTTTCGGTTGAGTCTTTCCTTGAGATGAATATCTTCATACCAGCTGATAAATCCTTTTATCACCAGCGCCAGCGCGCCATGGATGAAACAGACGCCTGAAAGGAGCATTCCTGCCATCGCGGCATCGAAACTTAAATGAGGTCCGTAACGGAAGTTGAAGATCAAACCCGAGATCAGCATACCCAGCAGCGATGACAATATCGTCACCCCTATTCCTGAAAGAACCAATAGCAGCAGCCGTTTCGTCTTCAGGAAACGGGGGAACAGCACGCCGTAAAAAACATAAAAAGATACTACCTGTGGCAGGGTAAGCACGATCCATCCCGGCCAGTAGCCAGCCCTTTGCCAGAATGACCGGTGAAGGACATGATGGGTTTGAAGCCACATCATCAGCACGTACAAGAGCAGCAGGATCAGATATGTCCCCCAATATGCCAAATGCAGCCCTATAATGCCCAGCCTTTTCATCCTTTCACTTTTCTGGAAATATAAAGAATATAGCTCAAAACCGTCAATCCGGCAAAATAAGCCAATGCCCAAGTCTGGATGGAAATAGTTGCCGGCAATGGGCTTCTTTTGTCCAGGAAATTATAATAACAATAGGTATACGGTATCCAGTAGCCGTATTTCCAGTGAACGGCTATAAATGAAGCCACGTACAAGCCAAGTCCTACTCCCAATGGCACCAAAAAATTCCTGAACCGGAGGCTTACCAGATATTGCAGCGCAAGTATGGGCAAGGCATCCAGGAAGAATCGACTGCTGCCCCTTAAGAAAAGGCCGAAGGGAAAAGGTTCGGAAGGATAGCGCACGTTGGAAAAAAACAGACATGGTAATACGCCGGTCAGGTAGATCCCGATATTAAAAAGCAGAAAGAATTGCACGAGCATGATCAGGATGACGCTGAGCTTGGCCAGGAATATGGTCGTCAGGCTTTGCGGAGTTGTGAACAGCTGTTTCCAGGTATTGTTGCGGAACTCCAGCTGTGTGACCAGGCTGGTAGCCAGGATAACACCCAGCGGCAGCAGGAAAAAGCCCATGAACTCCCAGCAGCGGGCATATTGGATCTCCCAGAATTTCGGGTTTTGATTGGCGGCTGCCAGGCCTTGGGATTCATAGAGTCTCGCAAAAAGAATAAGTAAGGGGATAAAAAAACCGCCGATAATAACAAGCCAGGCGGCAGCCGTACGTTTGCGTTTGAGCCATTCGCTTCCAAGACTGTCGATAAACATAGACATAGATTTATTTTTCGGTTAGGTTGATAAACAATTCTTCAATGTCTCCATTCCCCAGTCCCTTCAAGCCCGTCAGCGTGCCCTGGAATACAAGACTGCCTTTATTAATGATACCGGCATGAGTGACCAGCTTATCGATCTCCGATAGCAGGTGGCTGGAGATCAGAATAGTAGTCCCTTTCCCGCGATTCAGCGAGGTCAGCAATTCGCGCATGGCGATGATGCCGGCCGGATCAAGCCCGTTGGTCGGCTCATCGAGGATAAGCAGTTCGGGATCATTCAGGAGTGCAATGGCAATCCCGAGTCTTTGTTTCATTCCAAGCGAAAACTGACCGGCCTTCTTGCGACCCGTATCCGCAAGCCCGGTCTCGCGGAGTACTACGCCTATACGCTCCGGCGGGCAGCGGTAAATTTTCTGAAAGACCCTTATATTCTCTTCGGCGGTGAGATGTCCATATACGGAAGGATTTTCGATCAATGAACCTACTTTCTGCAAGGTGCTGATCCGGCAGGTTTCAAAAGGCCGGCCAAAAAAAAAGATCTGCCCTTTTTGTTTCTTAAGCAACCCCAGCACCAAACGAAGCGTTGTTGTCTTCCCTGCGCCATTAGGACCGAGAAATCCATAGATACTTCCTTTCGGTACTCGGAGACCAACCTGGTCCAGGACAGGCTGACGGGGGGAAAACTGATGACTAAGACCCGTAGTTTCAAGAATATAAGTAGACATAGATAGCAGGTTTTATATCACCTGTGCCGCTAAAGTAAAAGAAGCTATTGCCTGTGCGGCTGCTATTCTGCCATCCGGCGAAGTTTGCCTGCAAAGCGGATCGATATCCCCGAAACTGGTTAATTCTCTGTTTCAGGCAACCTCTGTTTTCCATCCGGCGTTTTCCACTCTCGAAACAATTTCAGTAGAAACTAATTTCATCTTTAGAGAACAATTTCACCAATTATTTAACACCATGAAACGTAACATCCACCATTTCGCGATGGCAGGTCTGGCCATCGGCTTGCTGCTCACCGCTGCATCCTGCAAGAAGAACGACAATTACAACACGCCTGTCACGCCTCCACCCACGACGCCTCCTGTGCCCAAGCTGGAAGTGCAGCTGGCAAACAACGCAAAGTTTGGTAAGATCATGACCGACAGCAATGGCAGATCGCTTTATTTCTTTTCTAACGATGCCGGTGACACTTCTACCTGTTACGGCGCCTGCTCCACGAACTGGCCGACTTTTTATTCAAAGAACCTCACCTTATCCGATAGCCTGAAGAGCACCGATTTTGCCACCATCACCCGCAACGATGGCAGCAAACAAACTACCTATAAAGGATGGCCGCTGTATTACTTTGCACAGGACAGCAAGGCCGGAGATGTCAATGGAGATCCTGTTGGCAAAATATGGTATGTTGCCAAACCCGACTACACCGTCATGATCTCGAATGCCCAGCTGAAAGGCAATGACGGAAATTTGTATGACTCGCTGTACAACGTCAATGTAACAGGTCTCACCAGGTATATTACGGACGATCATGGCCATACCCTGTATAACTTCAAGAATGATTCATTTAATATCAATAAGTACACCAAGCCTGACTACAGCAACGACGCTACATGGCCTGTCGATACCCTGTCCACTATTGGCAGCGTTCCTTCCACATTGAATAAGGCAGACTTCGCCAACATCACTGTTGTGGGAAGAACACAGCTGACATTCAAAGGCCGGCCATTATATTTCTTTGGACCTGATGCAGCCACGCGCGGAAGCAATAAAGGTATCAGCGTGCCGAATGCTACCAAACCAATTACCTGGCCTTATGCCAATGAAAATATCACTGCGGCGCCAAAGCCATAAAAGGTAAAAAGAATAATACCTTTCCAAGATCCGTCTCCTAAATAGCTACTAGGGTTATTGCTAAGCAATAACCCTATTTTTTATTCTGCAACGCAAGAAGACAAATAAACCTTTACATATGCGTTAATTTTAAATATGTTTTCGATTACGAGGTCTTTCTATTATATTGAGTGCAAATTCAATACCCCATGCCGAAGCTATACCCTGGCATCACCCAACCCGTTGGCAGAGGAAGATATTTTGTCTTCTTCCTAACTTCGGTATTTTTTCCTTTTTTCCTGCTGGCTCAACCCACAATCACGTCCTTTGCTCCGCTCTCAGGTCCAATAGGGGCAACAGTCACCATTACCGGTAATAACTTCAGCGCAACGCCTTCCTCGAATGTCGTCTACTTCGGAGCGGCCAAAGCTACTGTATCTGCGGCCAGCACGACAAGCCTGACCGTTACCGTACCGACCGGCGCCAGCTATGAGCCATTGACCGTCACGACCGGCGGGCTCACTGCTTTTTCAACAAAGCTCTTCAACGTTACCTTCTCCGATCCGGGACAGTTCACCGCGCAAGCCTTTGGCACGGCCCGGGCAGAACCGACCGGTGCCGGACTCGCGACCTCCGTCTGCGCCAAAGACCTCGACGGCGACGGCAAGACAGACCTTGCCGTGATTGCCGGCAACCAACTGCTGATCTATAGTAACACCAGCATACCAGGGTTTCCGCAGTTCAACCAGCTCTCGGACTATACTCCCGATCCTTTAGACTATCCTGTGACGATCGCAGTAGGAGACCTGGATGGGGATGGCAAACCCGACCTGGCGGTTTCCATGTTGTATTCGGCATACATTTATATCTACCTTAACACCAGTACGTCGGGAAACATCTCCTTCTCGTCGATGCCGGTACAGGTGAATGCTTCGAAGAATATTGTAAGTATGATTATTGCCGACGTCAATGCCGACGGCAAACCTGATATTGCTGCCTCGAGCCAGAATTTCCCCAATTGTGATGTAACCGTATATACAAATGCCAGCACGCCCGGAAGTCTTTCTTTTGTCACCAAGACGAATTTGCTTATGGACCCCGAGGCTTTTCCCGGTATGGTCCTCGCAGCCGATCTGGATGGGGACGGCATGCCGGATCTAGCCTTTACGGAATCTAATTCCAGTTTGGTCTATCTCTATCATAATACCAGCACACCAGGCGGTCCTGTTTCATTTACGGCTGCACCGGCTGCGTCCACAGGCCCGGCGGATGACGGCCAGGGTAATGCCCCGAATCCATTCGGCCTCGCTGCAGCCGACCTCGATGGGGATGGTAAAATAGACCTGGTAGCCGGCAATCAGTCTCAGAATGACCTTGTGCTGTTAAGAAACACCGGCAGTCCCGGTAATATTAATTTCACCCCAGAACCCGCTACCCCCGCTGCCGTCACACAGTCCGGCAATATCGTGATCAGTGACCTGGATGGGGATGGACTACCGGATGTGAGTGTAGTTGCCATTTCCGGCAGCGATCAGGTCTACGTATATCGCAATACCAGTACCCCTGGCCAAATAGGTTTAGCGCCCTATGTCAACTATCTCGCTAACTCGGTAGCATTCTGGCTGGCGGCTGCCGACCTCGACGGCGACGGCTTACCGGACCTTACTGTAGCCAACAGCGGTCAGGCTTATATTTCTATACTTATCAATAAGAAAGCAGACGGTCTTACCATTGTATCTTTTGCTCCGGAAAATGGAAGTACCGGCGCGACCATAAGCATCACCGGCACCAGCTTTACCACGGATTCCAGGGTCAGCTTTGGCGGCATCGATGCCACCTCCGTCACCTTCGTATCACCGACGAACATCACCGCAATAGTCGGGCCTGGCGCATCGGGTGTCGTACAAGTAACGAACCCCACCGCCTTTGCGACAAAGGATGGTTTTATTTTTGACATACTACCACAGACGATAACCAGCTTCTCCCCGCAAACCGGCTCCGCCGACACCGTGGTACTCATCAAAGGAACCGGCTTCCTGACCAATGCTATTAACGGGGTCATCTTTGGCAGCACCAGTGCGGCATCCTATCGCATTATTTCCGATACGGAGATCTCCGCTGTCGTCGGTCACGGTGCAACTGGTAGCGTTAGTGTGACATCCCTTGCAAATACGGCAGTCAGCAGCACGAACTTTACCTATACATCAACAATACCTACCGGCCCGCCATCAATCACCTCATTCTCGCCGCTGAGTGCGACACAGGGCACGGAAATTATCATCAATGGGAGCAATTTTTCCAATATTTCAGCCGTGACCTTTGGCGGTACGCCCGCCGAGTCCTACCGTGTAGACTCGGATAATGTTATCTATGCGAGAGTGGCAGGCGGAGCCACGGGCAATGTGGCTGTCATCGGCAGCAACGGCACGGGATCTTATCCGGGATTCACTTTCATTACCGGACCTCCACCATCGGCTCCCCCTAAATTAACGGCCTTTTCTCCGCAAAGCGCCAGCAGCGGTATGAA
>Ga0193716_1001732_pt1 | contig 12528 bp, 8 predicted proteins | sample U2c1metaG_FD_145901 | JGI IMG/M metagenome (GOLD analysis project Ga0193716, IMG submission 145901) | Soil microbial communities from a riparian zone of the East river system, Colorado, United States - U2c1 | ecosystem: Environmental > Terrestrial > Soil > Riparian zone | place: USA: East River...
CGCCTGCGGTGATGCCGACGGTTTTCGCGTCCTTCAGCCATTCAGGATTGAGCTGGCTGCCGTCCGCGATGAGATAACTCGGGACGCCGACTTCGGTCCCGATTTCCCTGAGACGGTTGGAGTTTGAACTGTTGGTCGCGCCCACCACGAGGATGACGTCGACCAGCTTGGAAAGATCTCGCACCGAAGACTGGCGGTTTTGTGTCGCGTAGCAGATGTCCCGGGTATCGGGGCCTTCGAGATCGGTGAAGCGCTCCTCGAGGGCGGCGATGATATCGCGGGTGTCGTCGACGCTGAGCGTGGTCTGGGTGATGTAGGCCATCGGCTCGTCGCTGGGCAGGTCGAGTCCGGCGACGTCCTCCACGCTCTGGACGAGGATCACAGGGCCGGGAACCTGGCCCATGGTGCCCACCACTTCGGGGTGGCCCTCATGGCCGATCAGAACCAGCTTGCGTCCCTTGGAGACGTAGCGCTTGCCCTGGTTGTGCACCTTGGTCACGAGCGGGCAGGTGGCGTTGAGGACCGGAAGGCCGCGCGATGCCGCTTCTTCCTCGACGCTCTTGGCGACGCCGTGAGCGCTGAACACGGTGATGGCGTTGGCCGGCACTTCGTGCAGGTCTTCCACGAACACCGCGCCCTTCGCCTTCAGGCTTTCGACGACGTATTTGTTGTGCACGATCTCGTGGCGGACATAGACAGGTGGTCCATACTTCTCGAGTGCGCGCTCGACGATTTCGATCGCGCGCACGACACCGGCGCAGAATCCGCGCGGCTGGGCCAGCAGGATTTTCATCGGGGCTGTCATGGGCGCGCGATCAAGCAAGCTGCACCGCGCTGATATCGCCTTCGCGGCCCAAAGCCTCGAACACGCGCGTCACAATGCCCTTGGCGTCAAGACCGGCCTTCGCATACATCGCGGCTGGGCTGTCCTGATCGATGAACGTATCCGGCAGAACCATAGAGCGAACCCTCAGTCCTCTGTCCAAAGCGCCATTCTCTGCAAGGGTATGCAAGACTTGCGCCCCGAAGCCGCCGATAGAGCCTTCCTCGATGGTGATGAGCACGTCGTGCTCGCGCGCCAGACGCAGGACCAGGTCCGTATCGATCGGCTTGGCAAAGCGTGCATCAGCCACGGTGGTGGTCAAGCCGTGCGACTTTAGAATGTCTGCAGCTTTCAGGCATTCCTGAAGGCGGGTGCCGAGCGAGAGCAGGGCGACCGACGAGCCTTCGCGAACGATGCGGCCCTTGCCGATTTCCAGTGGAACGCCGACCGACGGCAGGTCGACGCCGACACCATCGCCGCGCGGGAAGCGGATGGCGGACGGACCGTCGTCAATGGCGGCCGCGGTCGCGACCATGTGGACCAATTCAGCCTCGTCGGCAGCGGCCATGAGGACCATGCCGGGCAGACAGCCGAGATAGGCGATGTCGAACGAACCCGCATGGGTCGGGCCGTCGGCACCGACCAGACCGGCACGGTCGATAATGAAGCGGACAGGCAGCCCCTGAATGGCGACGTCGTGCACGACCTGATCGTAGGCGCGTTGCAGGAACGTGGAGTAGATGGCGACGAATGGCTTCATGCCCTCGGAGGCCAATCCGGCCGCGAAGGTCACGCCATGCTGTTCTGCGATGCCGACGTCGAAAGTACGTTCCGGGAAGGCCTTGCCGAAAATGTCGATGCCGGTGCCGGACGGCATGGCGGCGGTGATGGCGACGATCTTGTCGTCCTTCTCGGCTTCCGTGACGAGGCTGTTGCCGAACACCTTGGTGTAGGCGGGGGCGTTGGCCTGCGCCTTGGCTTGTTTGCCGGTGGCGACATCGAACTTGACCACACCGTGATACTTGTCAGAGGCCGCCTCCGCGGGGGTGTAGCCCTTGCCCTTTTCGGTTACGACGTGGATCAGGGTCGGGCCGACCTTTGAGTCCCGCACGTTCTTGAGCACCGGCAGCAGGTGGTCGAGGTTGTGACCGTCGATCGGGCCGACATAGAAGAAGCCGAGTTCTTCGAACAGCGTGCCGCCGGAGAGGAAGCCGCGCGCATATTCCTCGGCGCGCTGCGCGCCCTTCTCGATGAACTTCGGAAGCCGCTTGGCGACCTGCTTGCCGATCTCGCGCAGCGAGCGGTAGGTGTTGCTGGACGTCAGGCGCGACAGATAGGCCGACATCGCACCGACCGGCGGTGCGATCGACATTTCATTGTCGTTGAGAATCACGATCAGGCGCGAATCCATCGCGCCGGCATTGTTCATGGCCTCATAGGCCATGCCGGCAGACATCGCGCCGTCGCCGATCACTGCGACGATATTTCGCTCCTCGCCGGCAAGATCGCGGGCGACGGCCATGCCAAGTCCTGCTGAAATGGAGGTCGAGGAATGAGCGGCGCCGAAGCAGTCGTATTCGCTCTCGGCGCGCTTGGTGAAGCCTGACAAACCACCGCCTTGGCGGAGGGTGCGAATCCTGTCGCGCCGCTCGGTCAGGATCTTATGAGGGTACGCCTGATGGCCGACGTCCCAGATGACGCGATCAGAGGGCGTATTAAAAACATGATGTATTGCAACGGTCAGCTCCACGACACCAAGACCGGAGCCCAGATGACCACCCGTTACCGCGACTGCGCTGATCGTCTCGGCGCGCAGTTCTGCCGCAACCTGAGGCAGGTCGCTTTCCTTCAGCTTGCGAAGATCGGCGGGCGACTTGATTGCGTCGAGCAATGGGGTCGATGAGGTCATACCAAGGCTTCCAATACCACTGTGGAACAAGACAGGAACATTTTGCAGTGTAGCATTATTGCAGCTATTCAGCAGTAGTTCTGAGGAACTGCTGGTTAAATGCCACTATTGTGTGACTTAAGGGCATCGTTTGAGGCATCAGTAAGTTAACGATCTGCCTCCCCGGCAGTTGCCTTTACCTCAAGCTGGCCGCCAGAAATAGAAAGAAAACCTGTGCTGACAAGGACTATTGTATCGCTTGTTCGTTTCTGCACGCGCCACGCATGGCTGGTGCTCCTGGTCGGCTTGGCTCTGGCCGCGTGGGCGGCGCACTATTCCTATCGGAACTTTGCTATCAATACCGATGTCGCGAAGCTGATTTCTCCCGATCTGGATTGGCGAAAGCGCGAAATTGGCTTCGACAAGGCTTTTCCTGGCAAAAACGACACGATTCTTGCCGTCGTAGAGGCCCCGACGCCGGAACTCGCCCGGCAGGCCGGCGCAGCCCTCGAGAAGAAGTTGCTGCCGCAGACCAATAGGTTCATTTCGATCCAGCAACCGGGCGGTGGTCCGTTTTTCGACAGTAACGGCCTTTTGTTCTTGCCCACCCAGGAGGTGGCCAAGCAGACCAGCCAGCTCGCCTCGGCTGCCCCGATCTTCAATATCCTGATCGATGACCCCAGCCTGCGCGGGCTTACGGGCGTCCTGGAATTCGGCCTGGCGGGTTCCCAGCGGGGTCAGTATCCCCGTGACGCGATGGCGACCCCGCTGAACCTCGTCGCAGGAACCGTCGAAAAGGTACTGGCGAACCAGCCTGCGCCTTTTTCCTGGAAAGAGCTGTCTGACAACCAGCCCCTGACGGCATCCGATAAGCGCGTGCTGTTTCTGATCCGGCCGGTTCTCGACTTCAAAGCCTTGGAGCCGGGCGGGGAGGCGACGGATGCTATCCGCAAAGCCGCGACGGATCTCAATCTCGCCGGAGAATATGGCGCGCGCGTTCGCCTGACCGGGCCGGTGCCGATCGCGAACGAGGAGTTTGCGACGGTGCAGGAAAACGCTTTCCTCACCCATACGGGCACCGTTCTGATCGTGCTGTTCATCCTCTGGTGCGCGCTAAAATCGCCGAAGATCATCACGGCGGTTTTCATCACGCTCATTATCGGGCTCGCAGTGACCACGGCCGTGGGCCTGATGCTTGTGGGCGCGTTCAATCTGATATCGATCGCATTCTTCGTGCTGTTCGTTGGTCTCGGCGTGGATTTCGGCATTCAGTACAGCGTGCGTTACCGCGCCGACCGCCACGAAGGCCACGATCTGAGTCTCGCGCTGGTAAAAGCCGGCGAGTATTCCGCGATCCCTCTTACGCTCGCCGCGGTTGCGACGGCGGCAGGCTTCCTGTCGTTCATGCCGACCGATTACAAGGGCGTGTCCGAGCTCGGCAAAATTGCCGGCGCCGGTATGATCATCGCGTTCATCGCGGCGATCACGGTCCTTCCGGCATTGCTCAAGCTCATGAATCCTGCCGGTGAGGCCGAGCCGCTGGGCTTTGCATTCCTGGCTCCGGTCGATGAGTTCCTCGAACGCCATCGCGTCGGCGTCGTGGCTTGGACCCTTGGCGTGGCCGTCGCTGGCCTGCCTTTGCTCTATTTCCTGCATTTCGACTTCAACCCGATCAATTTGAGAAGTCCGAAGGTCGAATCGATCGCGACATATCTCGATCTGCGCCGCGATCCCAACACCGGCACCAATGGAGTCGAAGTCCTGGCGCCTTCGGCTGTTGCGGCAAAGGAAATTCAGGCGCGTCTCGCGAAACTTCCCGAAGTCTCGCGAGTGATTTCTCTGGACACCTTCATTCCCGACGATCAGCAGGCCAAGCTTGCGATCATTCGCAAGGCGGCCGCGCAGCTCAATCCGATACTGAACGAAACGCAACGCGGCAGTGCGCCTTCAGACGAGGAAAATGTTGCTGCGCTGAAGGGCTCGGTGGAAAGCTTGCGCAAGATCGCCGGCAACGACCAAGGGCCCGGAGCGGTGGCGGCTCGCCGCCTTGCCGATGCGCTGGCGAAGCTGGCACAGGCCGACAAGGCCATGCGTGACAAGGCAGAAGCGACTTTCATCGCGCCATTGAATGTCGCGCTGGATCAGGTCCGTGGCCTGTTCAAGGCGCAGCCAATCACAGCGAAAACCTTGCCGCAGGATATTGTGAAGGATTGGACGACGACGGATGGGCGGACTCGTGTTGAGGCGCTGCCGAAGGGTGATCCCAATGACAATGATACGCTGCGTACCTTTGCGTCCGCGGTGTTGAAGGTCGAACCGAACGCCATTGGCGGTCCGATCTCGATTCTGAAATCCGGAGACACCATTGTCTCGGCCTTCATTCAGGCAGGCTGCTGGGCGCTTTTGTCGATTTCAATTCTGCTCTGGATCGTGCTGAAGCGAATCGGCGACGTGCTTTTGACGCTGGTGCCGCTGGTTCTGGCGGGCGTAGTAACGCTCGAGATTTGCGTCCTCATCGGAATGCCGATGAACTTCGCCAACATCATCGCGCTTCCGGTTCTGCTCGGAATCGGCGTGGCCTTCAAAATTTATTACGTGACGGCCTGGCGGGCCGGGCATACCAACCTTCTGCAATCGAGCCTGACGCGTGCGATCTTCTTCAGCGCGATGACCACCGCGACCGCATTCGGAAGTCTGTGGCTGTCGAGCCACCCCGGCACATCGAGCATGGGCAAGCTGCTGGCACTCTCGCTGGTCACGACTCTCGCGGCGGCGGTGTTGTTTCAGCCGGCGCTTATGGGCAAGCCCCGCGAGCCTGCCGAGGAGAAGTAAAGCCGGCCAAAGTTATTTGGCCGGAGCTGATGCGATCTCGGGGAGAAGGCAGACCTCGGACGTGGCCTGGTCGCCAGATCCAGCCTTCGCCGTGGCGCCTTTCGGAGCCGCAGTTTTTGGCGCGCCGACAGGGGCTGGGAACGGGGCGGCTGTTGTCTTCGGGGCAGGCGGGTTTGTTGCTGTTGTTTTGGGAGTACCCGGAGCGACTGCGCCGGACTTGGCTCCGCCGGGAGTGGTTGAGCCTTCCACCACGCGGGTCCAGGTCTGGCCGCCGCACAGAATCATGGCGACGCAGCCTTCGACTCGCAGCGTATTGGCTGACTTAAGCTGGATGTTGGCGTCATAGGTCCGGCCGCTTGTGGCGTCGTAGATCTGGCCTTCCCACTTCTCCTTATCGTCCTCCGCTTTCTTCATGTTCAGAAGAACGGGGATACCCAGCGTGGGACGTGTCCGTTTGGCCTTGTCAGGGTTCTTGTTGTCGAGGTTGCCGGGAATTTGTTCCGAGGCGATGACCCCCCAAAGCCTGGAGTTGCAGTCGACGATCCGAATCGTCGCCTTGTCCTCCTCGACCTTCCATTCGCCCAAAGGGTCGGCGGCTTGAGCAACGCCGGCGGCGGCGAGAAAGAACATCCCACTAAAGGCTAGTTTCCGCATGAATCCTCGCGTGCATTGCAACCAACTTAAACCACAAGAGTCGTCTATTGTTCTAGATACAGACAAAACGACGCAGACATTATTTTCAGTTGACTAGATGCCCGACAAACGAAGTATGTATGACATCATGCAGTCAAATCTAGACATTTCGGAGATGTTTGCGGATCGTCAGTTCCAGCGCAACGCTCTGCACACGCGATACCTCAATGAGCAACTCGTCCGGGTCCTCAAAACCATTGGCTACGACGTCGGCTTTCAGCGCGGACAGGGGCAGTATCTTTTCGACCGTGACGGCGACCGTTACCTCGATCTGCTGAGCGGCTTCGGCGTTTTTGCGCTTGGCCGCAATCATCCCACCGTCAAGGATGCCCTCAAGAGCGTTCTGGACAGTGATCTCCCCAATCTCGTGCAACTCGATCTGTCGACGCTGGCCGGTATTCTGGCGGAGCGCCTGATCGCGCATGTCCCATACTTGGACAAGGTCTTTTTTGCGAATTCAGGGACGGAATGTGTCGAAGCTGCGATTAAGTTCGCGCGTGGAGCGACCGGCCGGACCGGCGTCGTCTATTGCGATCATGCCTATCACGGTTTGTCCTACGGTTCGCTGTCGCTGACCGGCGACAAGAATTTCCGTGACGGTTTTGGGCCGCTGCTGCCGGACTGTGCGTCCATTCCCTTCAATGACCTTGCCGCGCTTGAGAAGGCATTGGCTTCCCGCCAGGTGGCGGCTTTTATCGTCGAGCCCATTCAGGGCAAGGGCGTCAACATGCCCGACGACGATTATCTCCCCGCCGCTGCGGCACTGTGCAAGCGTTATGGCACGCTGTTCGTCGCCGACGAAATCCAGACGGGAATGGGCCGCACAGGGCGTTTCCTCGCAGTGGAGCACTGGAACGTCGAACCGGACATGGTGCTGCTGTCGAAGTCACTATCCGGCGGCCATGTCCCGGTCGGAGCGGTGCTGCTGCGCAAGACAATCTTCGACAAGATTTTCGATCGCATGGACCGCGCTGTCGTGCATGGATCGACTTTCGCGAAGAACGATCTTGCGATGGCGGCGGGCATTGCGACGCTGGATGTGTTGAAAACAGAGAAGCTGATCGAGAACGCTGCGGCGCGCGGCGCCGAGCTACTTGCGACGTTGTCAGCGATGGTTCCGCGTTATGAGTTGCTCAAGAACGTTCGCGGCAAGGGCTTGATCATCGGTGTCGAGTTCGGGCCGCCGAAATCGCTGGCGCTCAAGGCGTCGTGGAGCGTGCTGGAAACGGCAAGCAAGGGCTTGTTCTGCCAGTTGATCACCATTCCGCTGTTCAAGGATCACAAGATCCTCAGTCAGGTCTCGGGCCACGCCAGCCATACCATCAAGCTGCTGCCGGCGCTGACGATCACGGAAGAGGATTGCAACTGGATCACGGGCGCATTCGACCAGGTGATAGAAAACAGCCATCGTGTGCCGGGCGCGATCTGGTCGCTGGGCAAGACTCTGGTCGACAACGCAGCAAGAAAATCAGCCTGACCAAAGATAATCAGCCTGACGTGTCAGGCTGATCGGTCCGGTTCAGGATATGATGAAGTCCGAAGGCGGGCGGTCTTTTACTGCCCGTGGCTAACAAGAACAGCGTCACACTTCTTGCTGATCTTCGCGCGATTGGCCTTCAGGCAACCAAGCACCGTCAGATCACCATCGTTCATCACGGCGCGGCAATAGCGCGAGACGTCGGGCGCGCAGGCTTTCTGTTCTTCCGGTGTTCCGCTGCGCTGAGGACCGGGCGCCTGCGCGAATGCGGCGGTCGCCGAGACAAGCAAGGTGGTAACAAGAAGCGTTTTGAACATCGTTATCCCTTATGGAGGCATGCGGTGGGTTGACCGGAATATAGGTCGAACACACCAGAAGGCCAGACACAAGTCTTTCACACTATGTCTCCGATATCGTATTTTGCCGAGTGTGGCTTGGTCGCACAGGCTTGTTTCGCGCGCGCAGCATTGTCGTGGATGCGACGGGTCGCAAATTGTCGCCACAATTCGATTTGTATCAGCGGCTGCAGTTCAGGCTTGAATCGCGGCCTAGCGACTCGCGAGTTCCTTCGGCGCAAGCGGGTTTCGTCGTACCAGAACAAGCGCGACAAGCATCGTGGGAACCAGAATCGCAAGACCGAGCATCATGATCTGCAACTGAGAGATCGGCATGATGCCGCCGCCCGGCGTTGCAATGGTGAATCCGCCGATGATCAGCAGCACACGCAGCGGCCATTCCATGAAGCCGGCCCGGCGAAGATCTCCGACATAGGCCTGATTATCGCCCTGAAGCAGCAGCGCGGGGTTCAACACGAAGAAGAATGGAATGAAGTAGATGATGCTGCCCACCCACATGCTTTCCCAACCCGTCTTCATGGCCGGCGCACCGGCAATTCCCGCGGCGGCAAAGGATGCGATGGCAACCGGCGGCGTGATCGACGACAGCATGCCCCAATAGAAAATGAACATGTGGACGGCCATCCTGTTGAGCCCGAGCTTCTCAAGCGCGGGCGCCACCAGGATCGCGAGAAAAATGTAGCAGGACGTCGTCGTCAGCCCGAGGCCGAGAATAAGACTTGTGATCGCGCACATGATCAGCAGGAGGAAGGCGTCACCGCCCGCGATGTTGAGCAGATCATTGGCGAGGCTTGAGACGACGCCGGTAATTGAGAATGCGCCGATCAGCAGGCCGCAGCCCGCGAGAATCGCGATGAGTTCGACGAAAGTCTTTCCGTTCAATTCGAGGAAGTGAAGCCATCGGGCGCCTCCCCAATTCTTGCCGGGAAAGAACTCGTTCATCACGGCCAGAATGCACATGCCCCAGAGAAAAGCGTTGTTGATGCCAAACCACAGCATCGCCGCGGTCAACGCGATCGAGAGAATGAGAACCGCAGTGTTGGCTTGTTTCCACGATGCAGGACCGGACCATTGATGCAAAATGACAAGCAGCACGGATGCATAGAACGGCGCGTGGCTTTCACGCTTGAAATAAAGAAGCATCACGACGAGGACGATGATGACAAAGAGATAGTACCAGCCCTCCTTGAAGGCGTCTCCGAGACGCGGGAGCTCTTGCCGCGGCAATCCCTTGAGCTGATGACGGGCGGCGTAGCTGTCGACCTGCGCGAACAGGCCGAAATAATACAGCACTGACGGGATCGTCGCCGCCAAAGCGACATCGGCATAACCTGTGTTCAGGAACTGAGCCATGACGAACGCAGTCGCGCCGAGGACGGGCGGTGCGAGCACGGCTCCCGTGGATGCGCAGGCTTCGATCGCGGCGGAATAGGACGGCGTGAATCCGGTTTTTTTCATCGCCGGGATTGTCATCGTGCCCGCGGTGAGAACGTTTGACACGATGCTCCCGCCGACCGTGCCGAGGAGGCCGCTTGCAAAAACGCAGACCTTTGCAGCGCCGCCGCGGAATGTCCCGCACAGCGCGAAGGCGATGTTGATGAAGAATTTCCCTGCGCCTGTCATCATCAGCGCCGTGCCGAACACCAGGAAACCGATCACGGTGTCGGCGAAGGCCTGGATCGGAATCCCGAGCAGACTCTCTCCAGACAGCATGTGATAGGCAGTCGTCTGCTCGAGAGTGGACTGCGTGCCCCGGAATGGACCAAGCCACTTCGCATCGGCGAATAAAGGATAGAGCGTAAAGGGAAACACGCTCAGCAGCAGGCTCCAGCCGCCGGTGCGGCGCAGCGCCTCCATCAGGACGAACCACATCACGAGACCGGCCGCGATCACGTTCTTCGGAGCGCCTTCGAACTCCCAGCCGAGTGCCGCGGCCTTGCGGATGTTCATCATCAGCCAGACCGCGGCAACCGACGTCATGACGAACAGGGCGACATCATACCAGGGAATGCGGTCGAGAGGAGCTTTTCCAGAACCTGGAAAAATCAGGAACGTAAACGGCAGCATCAACGCGATCAGCAGATAGAAATATTCCGTGTTGAGCTGGGTATAGTCGATGAAGAATCTCAGCGAAAATTGCTGGTTGATGCAGAGCAGAATGGTTGCGGCCGTCGCTACCAGCAGCGCCCAGCGCCATCCTCCACGCAAAGCGCGCACGCGCGTGACTTCGGATTCCTGCAGATCGGCAACGCCGCTCGCAGGAGGATCTGGAATCTCGATTTTCTCTGCTGTCGAAGCGATACCGGAAGCCGTGCTAGCGGCTGCCGGTATCGTGGAATTATCGGACGAAGCTGACATTGGCGATTCCGAAAAATGGGATGTTGACGATGTCCGCTTTGCCGGGATCGAACTGCTACTCCTCGAAGCCGTTCGGCATGTTCGCCTTCGCCAGCGCAGCCTTCCGTGCGGCCATCCATCCGCTCAGGAACTTGTCCGCTTCCGCCGGCGCGCTCGCCGTGTTGTAGGCCTTCCACGTGTCCGCCAGAACGCCTTGCCGCTTGATGAGATCGTTATTGTACTTCTCGTCCGCGTCGGTCCAGTTGCCGGCTTCCTTCAGCGCCTTCACGGCCCCGGGGTGAAACGGAATCACCCACTGTTTGGTCTGGCGTTTGACGTCGAGGCCGGACGAGCCGGGAGCTGCGTCCTTATAAGAATCGTAGCCTGTGATCATCGCCTTGGTGAGCGAATAAATCTGATCGGCGGGCTGCGTCGCGTATGTCGTTGCGATCGGATAGGGGTAGGTCGCGAGCTGCTGTGGCTTCGAAGCCTCGACAGCCGCGCCGCATGTCACGTTGTGGGGATCGAAGAACGCACCAACCTTCTTCACGCGCGCCCAGGCAGCCTTGTCCTCCGCCGGAAGCGGCGGCCAGATAATGCCGCGCGGTGAGCTTTCAAGCTCCTTGGCAGGGCCGGTCACCGTCGAGCCGAATGCACCGTCCGCATCGTTATTGATGAGGCCCTTCCACATCGCGCCGTAGCTCGCGAATTCGACGATTTTGACGTCCTTCTGCGTGAGACCGGCATAGGCGATGATCGCGAGCGCGTTCTGATTCAGCGCGGGAGAGCCCACCACGAAACCGAGCCGCTTGCCGCGGAAATCCTTCCATTCCTTGACGCCGGTATCCTTGGCGACCCCGACTGACAGTCCGTTGCAATCGACCGTCGAGAGCGTCATCTGCAGCGCCTGCGGACCCCATTCCTTGACGCCGAACTCGAACACGCCTTCCTGCGCGAAATAAACGCCGGTGCCCATCCAGGCCAGCACCGCGCGGCCCGCGCGCAGCGGCGCAAGACGTGCGACGTCGTTGCCGGCGGGAAGAACGCGGATGTCGGAGCCGTATTTGTCCTTCATCATCTTGCCGACGCCGACGGCGATATTGAAACCTGACGTGCCGGTGTCATAGGCCGTGAAGGCCATCGTCGGCGGCAGCTTGACCTCTTGCGCTTGCACGGATGAAAACGCCGCGCCGCTCGCGAGAACCATTGCCGCAAATGTCGTGTGATGCCGTGTCATGGAATTGTCCTCCCCAGGTGTTTTTGTGTTTCGTGTTCTTGTGCTTCCGCTGTGCGGAATGCAATTTTGATTTTGCCGGATCATGTCATCGTGCAGTTGCGAGTGCAACGCCTGCAAGCCGACTATCGTTGACCGGACAGTTTGTCGCGGAAACGCTGTGATTTAAGCAGTTCACGTTTCGAGAATCGCGATCGCCTGTCCCTCCGCCACGACATCGTCGATGTTGACGAGGATCGACTTGATTTTTCCTGCGGTGGGCGAAGGGACGGGAATTTCCATCTTCATGGCTTCGACCAGCACGACGTCATCGCCATTGCCGATGCTTTCGCCGGCGCTGGCCGCGATCGCGCAGACGCGTCCGGCCACCTCGGTCGTAATCTTGATTTCCGCCACGAAAATTCCCCCATCCGCTTCGCGCGGGGCCTGCAAGGCTGCAAGTCTGGCACGCGCGGCTTCTTTATTGTGAGGAAGGATTGCCCGGGGTAGCGTGATCCGCAAGGGGAAACTTCGCGCTGAAGAGCAAAATGAAAACGCGCGTTCGCAGCGCGTACGCCAAGGAGTGACGATGAACTGGAAGCCCGAACTCGACGAACTCGCGCGCCGCGAAGCCTTTGCAAAGGAGATGGGTGGCGCCGACAAGGTCAAGCGCCAGCACGACCAAGGCCGGCTGACCGTCCGCGAGCGCATCGACAAGCTGCTCGATCCGAAAAGCTTTCACGAGATCGGCGCAATCTCCGGCATTGGGGAATATGCGGAGAACGGCGAGCTAACGTCGCTGACACCGGCCAACTGCGTGTTCGGTCGCGGCAAGGTCGGTGATCGCCCCGTCGTCGTTGTCGGTGACGATTTTACTGTGCGCGGCGGCTCGGCCGATGCGTCGATCTG
>Ga0193716_1001733_pt1 | contig 12527 bp, 10 predicted proteins | sample U2c1metaG_FD_145901 | JGI IMG/M metagenome (GOLD analysis project Ga0193716, IMG submission 145901) | Soil microbial communities from a riparian zone of the East river system, Colorado, United States - U2c1 | ecosystem: Environmental > Terrestrial > Soil > Riparian zone | place: USA: East River...
GGCTGGCGGAGAAAAGGAGACCGGTCTTGATCGCGGCGACCGGGAAACTGCGGAGCAATACCTCGACTTGGTCCCGCACCAGCTCGGCACTGACTGGCTCGATCTTCGAGACGTGACCCGGCGTTTCCGCGACCACGCAGGTGACGGCCGTCAATCCGTAAACGCCGAGAGCGCTAAACGTTTTCAGGTCGGCCTGAATGCCGGCGCCGGCGCTGCTGTCCGAACCGGCGATGGTGAGCGCAACCGGAATTTGAGCCGACATCTTTCAAGGGACGGGCCGCAGGCCCGTGGCCACAACTACCCGCCGTCGGCGCCGATCGCTTCGACCGGGCAACCTTCCATCGCTTCCTTGCAAAGCGCTTCTTCCTCGGGACTTTCGGGCTGCTTGTAAACGAAGGAGTGGCCGCCGTCGTCGTTGCGCTTGTAATTCGCCGGGGCGGTTTCGCGGCAAAGATCGCAATCGATGCATTGATCGTCGACGTAGTAGGGCCCGGAAACGTTCTCCGGATATTTGTTTGCGGGATCGGCCATATTCTTCCGTTAAAAACGAACTCGAAGGTAGAAGGAAACCCTTCGGGCGCAAATAGAAATCTGGCGCGAAAGCCAACGAGGCGCGGCCAAGCGCGGGGGCAACGGCGAAGAGTGGGGGATGGCGCGCGTTTCGGCGACGAAAAAGGAGAAAACAAATTGGGTGCGGGCGTTCCTGATCGAGCTCGCGGTCTACGCCGTTTTCGTCACCGGATATTTTTTCCTGGTCCTGCATTTTCTCTCGGGCTGGCTCCAGGATTTGCATCTGCATCACGTTAAATTTTACGCCGTGGTCGCCATCGTCCTGATCATCGGTCAGGCCGTGCTTCTCGAGAGTGTCACCACCTGGTTGCTGCGGCTTCTCCGCGGCGGGCGCTCGGAATAAGCCATGGACTTCCCGATCTCGCACTCCCACATCAGTCCGGTCTACCTCGCCGTGATCGGATTTCTCATAGGAGTTCTCGGCGGATTCTTCGGCGTGGGTGGAAGCTTCATCGCGGGCCCGGCATTGCGCGCGGTGGGATTGGATTGGAATTTCGCGGTCGGCACGGACCTGGCCCACATCGTGGGCAAATCGGTGGTCGCGGCGAAGCGGCATCGGGCACTCGGCAACGTCGATTTGAAACTGGGCCTGATCATGGCCATCGGGACCATGGGCGGCGCGGAAGTCGGCGCGCAATTGATCCAGATGTTGAAGCGCGCCGGGAACGTGAACTCTGTCGTGAGCATCGTCTCGATCGCGATCTACGTCAGCATTTCGAGTTTCATGGTCTGGGAGGCGTGGCGCACGCTGCAGTATCAGAAGAAGCGGCGCCCACGCGGGAAAGTCCCGGGAGCGGCGGCGAAGCAGGACGAATCGTCGTTCAGCCACCGCACCAAGGCGATCCAGGGCCTCAAACTTTGGCCGATGATTTCACTCCCGGCTTCCGGGATCAAAGCGATTTCGCTTTGGGTCATCATCCTGGTCTCGTTTATCGGCGGCATGTTCAGCGGGTTCCTCGGAGGCGGCGCCGGTTATATCCGGATGCCGATGCTCGTCTATGTGCTGGGAATTCCCACGCACCTCGCGGTGGGCACCGACCTCTTCGAGATCATCATCTCAGCGAGCTACGGCACGTTCAGTCACGCCATCAAAGGGAACGTCGACATCCTGATCGCGCTCGTCATGCACACCGGCGCGGCGATTGGAGCGCAGATCGGTGCGATCTCCACCCAATATTTTACCGGCCCGAAAATCCGGCTGGCCTTCGTGCCGCTGCCGTTGATCGGCGCAGCCATTGTCATCTACACCCTCATCGCCGGTGGACACGGACATTAGCCGTATGCGCATCCTCATTTGCAGCGATGGCACCGACCCGGCGGACAAGCCGGTCCTCCTCGCAGGCCTGGTGGCAGCCCCGACGAAAGCCGAGACGACGCTGCTCGGGATCACGGAAACGCCCGCGGACGAGAAGCCGTTGCGCGACGCGCTGGAAAGCGAAGCGGAGAAGTTGAGAGAATTTGGCATTTCCCCGAAGATCGTCCTGCGCGCCGGCGAACCGATCCGCGAGATCCTGGAGCAGACGAAGGCCACCCCCTACGACATGACAATCATCGGCGCACGCCGCAAAAGCAGCAGCGGACCCTATTGGCGCGCGGGAAAAACCTACGAAGTCATCAAGGCGATCCCCACGCCCGTGCTCCTCGCGACCGGCATCTGCGAGACGCTGAAGAGTTTTATCGTTTGCACCGGCGGAAAAAAATATATCGACGCCGCCGTGGAATTGACCGGCAAACTCGCCGCGGCGGTCGGCGCTTCCGTCACGCTCCTGCACGTCATGGCGGAACCGCCCGCGATTTACGCGGACCTCGTCCAGCTCGAGGAAGACGTGGAACGTCTCCTGCAAGGCGGCTCCGAGCTCGGCCGAAATTTGCTCGCGCAAAAACAGAGCCTGGAAAAACTCGGCATCCGCGTCGAGGTGCGCGTCCGCCACGGCTTCGTGATCGACCAGATTTTCGCCGATGTGAGCGAGCGCGGCCACGACCTCATCGTGACCGGTTCATCGCCCACCCGCGGTCCGCTTGGCCATCACATCATGGGCGATGTCACGCGCGGCATTGTGAACGCCGCGAACGTCCCGGTGCTCGTCTCGCGCTCGGGCAAAGAGGCAGGAAACGCGCCGGTGGGTTTCTGGAACACGTTGAAGCAGCTCTACGCGTCGAGCTGGGGAAAGACGTAGCTTCGCTACGAAAGCTCCAAATCCCAAGCTCCAAACTTCGCTGCGACCTTGGTGTTTGATGTTTGGTGCTTCTCTGGTGCTTGGGTGCTTGGAGCTTTCACGATCCGCCATTCCGCTGGAGCAATGCGCTCTGTCCGCGCATCAACGCCTCCCCGATCAGCACCGCATCCACGCCGCAGGCCTTTATTCGCGCCAGGTCTTTCGCGGTCCTGATCCCGCTTTCGCTCACCAGCACGATCTCGTGCGGCACTTCCTCACTCAGCTTTTCCGTCACGCTTAGGTCGACTTCGAAGGTCGCGAGATTGCGATTGTTAATACCGATGATTTGCGCCGGCGTTTCCAAGGCGCGTTCGAGTTCCGCCAGCGTGTGCACTTCGACCAGGGCATCGAGTTGGTAGAGCGCAGCCGTTTCAAGGAGAGAAATAAGTTCGTCCTGGGGCAGGGCAGCAGCGATGAGCAGGATGGCATCGGCGCCCGCCGCGGCGGCTTCCATGATTTGGAGCGGATCCAGGATGAAATCTTTTCGAAGGAGCGGCTGTGGAACGGCGGTGCGAATCGTCCTCAGATAGTTGAGATGGCCCTGGAAGAATTTCTCGTCCGTCAAAACCGAAATCGCTTCCACGCCGGCCCGCGCGTAATTTTTTGCGATGGCGACCGGATCGAACGATTCGACGATCACTCCGGCCGAGGGCGACGCTTTTTTTACTTCGGCGATCAGCGCCAGCTTTCCGTCGCCCGCCTGGAGGGCCGCGCCGAACCCGCGAAAATCATTCCGGAGCAGCGCGCCCCGATGCAATTCATCGCGGCGCGGGCGCAACCCTTCGATTTCATCGCGTTTCGCGCGCAAAATTTCCTCGAGGCAGTCCATTGTTCTCATTCCTTCTAGCGTCGAATCATCCGGGTTGCACGCATCAGCCCGGATGGCATGTTCCCGCCGCCCTTTTTGACGCCGACGTAGCTCAGTTGGTAGAGCAACGGTTTCGTAAACCGTAGGTCACGAGTTCGAATCTCGTCGTCGGCTCCACTGCTTCTCCGGCCGCGTTCCGTTTCGCTGGTCGGCCCGCTGTTAATAAAAACTTTGCCGAGTTCTGCCGGCTTTCTTCCGCCGGTCAAACTTTTAATCAGCGTCAGTTCTTTTCGCTCGCTCTGTTGAGTTTACGTCCCCAAAAGAGGCGAAAGCCGCGTCGCAACCGCGGGCCCGAGGCAAGGTGAGCGCTTAACATTACGAAAATGTAAGCATCCACCCCGCGGGCCGTTCCGAATACACCTTCGTCTCTGTCCAATCCCAATTCAGGAATCGGATCCACACACTATGCGAATCAATCCCGTTCTTAAGTCCGGCGTATTCAACCCACGCCTCATTCTCACTTTCATCCTTTTCGCGATTGGCGCTTCGCTGGCAATGTTCAGCTGGGCCTCTAATCCGGCGACGAGCACCATTACCGTGCCTGCGACCGCCGGCCAGACGGTGACGGTGACGTGGACGGGCGAGATCCCGCCGCTCGTCAATGGCACGAGCGATTGCACCAATTTCGCCGATACCCCGCTGGCGGATCAACATGTGCCGACGATCAACGTGCCGGCAGGCATCTATAATTCCGTGAATGCGAAATTCACTTTTAACATTTCGTGGGATGGAAGTGCCGGCAATGACGAGATCATCACGGTCCTGAATCCGGATGGAACTACGCTCGCTTCCACCGATACGAGCGATCCATCCGAGACTGTCACTGGAACGAATCTTCCGGCGGGCGCTTACAAGGTCATTGCTTGCGGTTTCATTAGCGGGCCGTCGCCGCAGGCCTATGTCGGCACCCTGACGATCGACACCTCGACCGGCGGTTCGAGTGGTCCGCCGACAGCGCCTCCCACTCCTACGCCGGCGCCCGCCGCGCCCGGCGTGCCGCGCTATTACAATTACGCGCCACCGCCAACGGTCGGCGAAGCTTCCGGTGAGCCTTCGATTGGCTACAACCTGACAACTCACAAAGCGATGTACATCGCGGGCCTGCAAACCCTTCGCGTGACCTTCCCGGAAAATATCACTCCGGCGGGCACGGTCCCGGCCGCGTGCGACGCGTTGTGGGAAGATGTTTCCTACGTTGTCACGAAAACGAAGTCGCTCGATCCGATTCTCTTCACGGATCAACTAACCGGCCGCACTTTTGTTTCGCAGTTAGATAGCGTGGTTCCTCCGGCGTCTCCCGTGTTGATTGGTCTCAACAGTTTGATGGCCTACACGGATGACGACGGCGCCACCTGGACGCCCGCGCAAGTCAATCCGCCCGATGGAAGTTACGATCACCAGAGCGTCGGCGGGGGACCTTATCCCGCGATCCTGCCTCTCGGTAATCCCATCAACAAAGGCAGCGCGGTTTATTATTGTTCGCAAGCCGGTGTGACGGCGTTCTGCTCGCGCAGTGACGACGGCGGGCTGAACTTCGGCAAGTCCACCGCCATCTACAATGCGGTTACGGACGGCTGCGGTGGAATCCACGGCCACGTCAAAGTCGCGCCGGACGGCACCGTGTATGTGCCGAATCGCGGCTGTGCCGGCGTCCAGGCGATCACTGTCTCCGAGGATGCGGGAACCACCTGGACTGTGCGTCAGGTGAAAAACGACAACTTCTCCGCCGGTGCGCCTCCCGGGATTCTCGATCCCTCCATCGGTATCGCGAAAGACGGGACGCTCTACTTTTCCTACGTCCACTCGGATGGCCACGCCCATGTCGCGGTGAGTCACGACAAAGGCGTCACCTGGATCAATGACTTCGACATAAGCACGAGCCAGAACGTCGGAAACGCCGTGTTCGTCGAAGCGATAGGCGGCGACCCGAACCGGGCCGCGGTCGGTTTCATCGGCACCACCCAGATCGGGGATCACCAGGCCACGGACTTCAACGGCACCTGGTATGCGTTTATCGCCCACACTTATGATGGCGGTGCGCATTGGACTACGGTCAACGCCACTCCGAACCATCCGGTCCAGAAGGAAGCCTGTATCTGGAACCAGGGCGGCGCCAACCAGTGCCGCAATCTGCTCGACTTCAACGAAATCACGATGGACGAAAAAGGCCGGGTCCTTTACAGCTTCGCCGATGGTTGCGTCGATGCCTGCGAGGCAGGCGGTCCGAACTCGTACAGCTCGAAGGCCACCATCGCGCGGCAATCCGGCGGCAACGGCTTGTTGGCCCAGTTCGATCCTACTGAGCCGGTGGCGCCACAGGCGGCCTGTCTTTCCGGCCGGCGCGATGATCTCGCTTCTTACTTGAAGTGGATCACGCCGGACAACGGCGGCAGCGATATCACGGCCTACAAGATTTATCGCGGCACCACCGCGAACAATCTGGTCCCAATCGGTCAACAGGTCGGCGACAAGAACACCTACACCGATCGCACCGCGGATCCCGCGGTTCCAAACTACACCTATGAGATCAGGGCCGTGAATGCTTCCGGCGAAGGCGTATTCAGCAACCTGCTCACCTTGCCGCTCAGCCCACGGGTGGAAATAACCGGATCGTGCAGCGCGCCGGGCGTGACCGCGGTTACGGATCCGGTCGGTGACGAATCCGATGGCATTACCGAGCACGACCTCACCTCGGTCTCGATGGCGGAACCTGTCTCCAACCCGCAGACCGGCGCCGCGGACAACATCGTCTTCACGATCAAAGTCCAGGATCTCAACCCCGTTCCACCGGGCTGGCGCTGGTCCGTTCGTTTCACCGTCGCGGGATATGGTCCGCCGGATGCGCCCATCGTGGGACCGCAGGAAGATTGGTTCGTCTCGATGATTTCGTCGGACAACGCGAGCGTGGCGTTCACCTACGGCACGACCGGCGTGTTCCAGGGAGCAGCGCGTTTCTTTAGCACGGTCGGCAATCTCGATCCCTCGAGTAAGTTCGACCCGGATGGCACCATCACCCTCGTGCTGCCGAAGGAGACCTTCCGTTCGCATGCCGTGTGCACCGGGACCTGCGGCCCGCTCAATCCCGGGGCCGCGGTCAGTATCGCTCTCGGCAGCGTCCGCTTATCGCCGCCCTCGGAAGTGCCGGGCAGCGGTGGCACGAACGAAACCATTCCGGACACGACTGGCGCCGCCAGTTATCAGTTGCGGCCGGCAAATCTCTGCCTGCCTAACACCGCGCCCGTGGCCAGGCTCACGACCGATATAGGAACCGGCACCGCCCCGTTGACCGTGACTCTGAACGGCAGCGCTTCCTCGGACGACGACTCGATCGACACGATTGCGACCTACACTTTTAACTTCAATGACGGCAGCGACGACGTCGTGCAAAGTTCGCCGACGCTCGTGCACACCTTTAACGATGGTGGCCTCTTCGACGTGAAGCTGGTCGTGACCGATTCGCGCGGGAAAGTCAGCTCGAATACGGCCCATGCTTTGGTGGAAGTGCAACAGACCGGCATCCCGAGCGCCGCCCAGTTGCTGAACATCTCCAGCCGGCTCCTGGCCCAGACCGGCGACAACACCCTCATCGGCGGATTGATCATCACTGGCACCGGCGCGAAAAAAGTCGTGTTCCGCGCCCTCGGGCCTTCGACCCAGGTCCCGGGCTTCTTGCCGGATACCATTCTGGAGTTGCACGACTCCACCGGCGCGCTCGTCACGAGCAACGACAACTGGGGCGATTCGCCCGAGGCTTCGGAGATCCAGGCAAACGGATTGGCGCCGGGCGATTCCCGGGAGTCAGCCATCCTGCGTCTGCTTGATCCGGGCGCTTACACCGCAGTCGTGCGCGGCAAGAACAACGCCATCGGCACCGCGGTAGTCGAGGCCTACGATCTCGATCCAACGAACAATTCCAAGCTGGCTAACCTCGCCACCCGCGGTTTCGTCCAGACCGGGGATAACATCCTGATCGCCGGCTTCATCACCGGAAACCGGAACGCGAACATCAACGTCCTCGTGCGCGCCATGGGCCCATCGCTCACCGGCCAGGTTCCTACACCGTTGGCCGATCCGATCATGGAGCTGCACGACAGCAACGGCGCGACCCTGGCCACGAACGATAACTGGCAGGACAGCCAGAAGAACCAGATCGAACAGACCGGTATTCCGCCGGGTAACCTCAAGGAATCCGCGATTGTCAGCTCCCTGCCGCCCGGCGGTTACACCGCCATCGTCCGCGGCGTGAACGACGGCGTCGGTAACGCCGTCGTGGAAGTCTACAATCTGCCTTAACGCCGTTTTACAGTCACGCGCCCGTGGTAACCCACGGGCGCGTTGCCGTCCCGGCATCTGACGTCAGACTTCTTGCCTTCGGCGACTGTCCGAGCGCTGCTCAGACGCGTGCAACGGGGTTTCGGAGGGCCGATAATCCAAAAGGCCAAGAGGGCGGTCCTAGAGTCTCGGCAAAATTGCTCGACTTGACCCCTGAGGCTTAGACAGAATCAACAGATGCCTCGCGAAGCGCGAGTCCAGTTCCCCGCCTGCCATGCATCTGCCGAGATTCTAAGACTGACGCCTATTCTGCCTTCCATCTCCTCAACGGCCTGCTCGATTGTATGAAACCACCCTCAGTCAAAGTCCTCCTAGTTGGTGTCTGCTTGTTCGCCCCGGCTTTGCTGGGAGCCGAGACTTCCGGCGATTACCAAAAACGAGCGTACGCCAAGTACAGAAAGGGCGATCTGGATGGCGCTCTCGCCGACTATGACCGCGCGATTGAATTAGATCCTCAATCCACCAATGCCTACCGCAGTCGGGGCGATGTTAAGACAGACAAGGGGGATCTGGACGGCGCTATCGCTGACTTTAGTCGCGTGATCGAAATCGACCCACAATCCCCACCGGCCTACTTCAACCGCGCCACCGCCAGGCTAACCAAAGGCGATCTGGACGGCGCTATCGCCGACTACAGCCGCGCAATCGAGCTCAGGCCGGACTTCGCCGCCGCATACGACAATCGCGGCACTGCCAGGAGGGCCAAAGGCGATTTGGATGGCGCCCTTACTGACTACAACCGCGCGATTGAGCTCGATCCGAAATCCGCCGATTCCTATGTCCTCCGCGGCGTTGTGAAGAGCGATAAAGACGATCTCGACGGCGCTATCGCTGACTACAATTGCGCGATCAAGCTCGATCCGAAATCCGCCGTTGCATACCACTACCGTGGTAATGCTAAGAGAGCCAAAGGCGATCTAGACGGCGCTATCGCTGACTACAATCGCGTGATTACGCTCGATCCGAAATCCGCCTTTGCCTACCACAACCGCGGCCTTGCTAAGTGTGACAAAGGTAATCTGGACGGCGCTATCTCCGACTATGACCGCGCGATTGAACTCAATCCAAAATACGCCAAGGCCTACCTCAGCCGCGGTAATGCCCGATTTATCAATCACCGATGGAGAGATGCACTTACAGACTATAACCGGTCTTTTGAATTATTGGAGCGCGACCAGGACTATCCACGTCTATACGCCTGGTTGAGTCGAGCCTGCCTCGGTGAAACCGATCTTGCCAACACGGATTTGGCTGCCTATTGCGCCAAACGCGGGAACGCCGTGCAGGGCGACTGGGTATCAAAGATCACGGGACATCTCCTGGGCACTGTTTCCGAGGCGGACCTCTTCGCCGCGGCAAAATCCCCGGATGCAAAAAAAGAGCAAGGCCAGTTCTGTGAAGCGTGGTTTTTCGCCGGGATGAAGAAATTGCTAATCACAGACAAGACCGACGCCGTCGAATACTTCAAGAAGTGTCTCGCAACGGAAAAGAAGACTTTTGTCGAATACCAGTTCGCTCAGTCGGAACTCAAATTTCTGGGAAAGTAAGCTTGATGTGTCAGGATTGGGTCGCGTCTAAGCATTCGACAGTTGGCGGAGGGGTGGAGCGCTGTTTCAAGAACCAGTGTCTAATGGTTAGACCGCTAAGTGGCGACGTACAAGGAGAGACGAAATCATGATCAAGCTCGTCTATTGTTTGCGCCGGCGCGCCGACGTCTCGCCGGAAGAATTCTATCGCTACTGGCTGAACACGCACGCTCCTAAAGTGAAGGATGCGGCCGAAGTACTGCGAGCGCTTCGCTACGTCCAGAGCCACACCTGCGAGGCCGAGGTGAACCAGGCGTTCGTTGCCTCGCGTGGGCTGGCGCCAGGGTACGACGGGATCACGAAAGTCTGGTGGAACATCGAGGACGTGAAGGCGGCCATGGCGTCGCCCGTCGGAGCCGAGGCCATGGCGATACTGGCGAAGGATGAATCTGAGTTCATCGATTTCTCGCAATCGCGCGTGTTCATGACCACCGAGCATGTGATCTTCGATCTCTCGTAGTGTGCGCCCACGCAGTGGATTAAGGCTGAAGGAGGAAGGATGAAGGATGAAATTGCAGCCATGCAGATGAGTCCATATTTGAATTTCAAAGGAGAGTGCGAAGCCGCGTTCAAGTTCTACGAGCGATGCCTTGGTGCGCGCCTTGGACAGTTGTTCCGTTATGCCGGTTCGCCGATGGCTGGTGACGTCCCTCCCGAGTTCCAAGAGAAGATCATGCATGGTAGCGTGACGGTGGGCGATCAAGCGTTGATGGGCGCCGATGTCGTGCCTGAGCGATACGAAGTGCCAGGCGGATTCTCGCTGTCGTTACAGATTAGGAGTGCAGACGAGGCTGAGCGTGTTTTTGGTGCCCTCGCCGAGGGCGGAAAGATCGTGATGCCGCTGGCGAAGACATTTTGGGCGGAGCGCTTTGGCGTGCTCGTGGATCGGTTTGGCATCCGATGGATTATCAATTGCGAAGCGGCCGGCGCTTAGATGACGCGTGAGAAGGCTAACAAGTGCGCTGCAGCCAGTCGCCTGACCATGCGATGCAGAGAACTCCAAAAGCATTCGGAGTCGCTGGTCGTGTTCTCGTTAGATGGTGACACCAATGCGAAAACGCCCGAATACCGGTAAACCGCCTAACCAAGCGCCATAACCAACCGCTCCCACTTCGCCATGCCATCAGTCCTGCGGCAGTCGATCGCGTTCTTCGTGCTGACTTATGCGGTCACGTGGAGCATGTGGTTTGCCTGGGCGCAGATGGCGGGCGCAGGTCGGTGGTTCCCGTTTTACGTGGGAGTGTTTGCGCCCGCTTTGGTCGCGCTTGGTTTGACCTGGAAAGAAAAGGGCGAACCAGGAGTCCGGGCTTTGCTGGCGCGGATCTTCCGCTGGCAGGTCAACGGGCGTTGGTATCTGTTCGCGATCGTTTACCTCGCCACGATCAAATTGCTCGCGGCGGTAGCGCATCGCGCGATCGCCGGCGAGTGGCCGCGTTTTGGTCCGGAACCGTGGTTGTTCATGGTCGCGGCCATCCTGATTTCGACCTGGGTGCAGGCCGGCGAAGAACTCGGCTGGCGCGGATACGCAATGCCGCGCTTGTCCGCCCGCTTCGGCCTCGGCGCCGCGAGCGTGATCGTCGGAATACTTTGGGCCAGCTGGCATTTGCCACTCTTCTTCAACCCAGCCGGCGGCGACACCTATGGACAATCGTTCCCGCTCTACCTGTCGCAGGTCACCGCGGTTTCCGTGGCCATGGCGTGGCTCTATTGGCGCACGGGCGGGAGTCTATTGCTCGTCATGCTTTTTCACGCGGCCGTCAACAACACCAAGGACATCGTGCCCTCCGCCGTTCCCGGCGCCACGAATTCCCTTTCTTTCAACGCCTCTCTCGTCGGCTGGCTGACGGTCGTGCTGTTGTGGATCTGCGCCGCCTGGTTCCTCGTTCGAATGCGCCACGCGACGCTGGAACTACTGGCGGAGAGAAGCGAGGCGTAAGAGGTAAGGGTAAGGATTGACCGTTCGGAGGGCGATTCTAGGATCACCCCCATCCGATGAGTCACTTTCTGCGCATTTCTCTTGCCGCGTTTTTGCTGGCAGGCGTGGGAGCGTTTTTCGCCCCGCGGCGAATTTTGCGCGAGGCCTGGCGAAGAATCATCGGGCTCGGCCGGTGGCTCGGCGACGAGACACCGCGCCGTCGCAGGACGGTCTTGATCCTGATCTGGATCGTCGCGCTGATCCCAATGCTGCACCTGACTTATCTGGTGCGGCATTACGCGGTCGAGGTGCCGACGCTCGATGACTGGGAAATGGCGCCGCTGATCGTCGATGCGCACAACGGCCATTTGAAATGGGCCGACATCTTCGCGCAGCAACAGGAGGCCCGCACGGTCCTCCCGAAACTCATCTTCGTTCTCTCGGCCGCGAGTGGCCGCTGGGACGTGCGCGACCTAATGATGCTCTCGGTAGTTTGCTGCTGGCTGACGGCAGCCGGCATTTTCATTTTGCTCCGTCGTTCGGGGCTCGGTCCCGCAGCGATCGCAGTTTGTTTCTGGCTGGCGGTGCTGGCGATTTTTACCCTGGCGCAATACGAACTCTGGATTTTCGCCTCAGGGTTTCCCTCGTTCTTGCCGGCGCTCTTCATCGTCGCGGGCCTTGTCCTTGTCGGGACCAATCGCCTGACCACGCCGTGGACGTTTTTTTTGTGCGGCGTTCTTGCGACGGCGAGCAGTTTCACCCTGGCGAATGGATTACTCGCGTGGGGACTTACTTTCCCGGCCTTTCTCCTCATGAACAAAGTCCCGCGTTGGCGAGGGTGGCTCATTGCCTGGCTCGGCCTTTGCGCACTTTGCGCCGCGACCTATTTCGGGGGCTACCACAAACCGGCCAATCTCCCGGCGTTCGCGCCGGCGGCGTCATGGGGGGATTACGTCCGGTTTAGCCTGCAATTTCTCGGCGGGGGTCTCGCCTACGCATGGAAAGATCACGCGGCGTTTTGCGCCACTCTTTTTGGCGCG
>Ga0193716_1001734_pt1 | contig 12525 bp, 12 predicted proteins | sample U2c1metaG_FD_145901 | JGI IMG/M metagenome (GOLD analysis project Ga0193716, IMG submission 145901) | Soil microbial communities from a riparian zone of the East river system, Colorado, United States - U2c1 | ecosystem: Environmental > Terrestrial > Soil > Riparian zone | place: USA: East River...
TCCAGCTGATCAACGTGCCCTCCGCGCCGGTGACGGGCCCGGCGCTGGTGCGCTTTATGAATATGCCCGCGGGCACTGGCACCCTGCCGGTCAAGGGCGGGCCGCAGGGCGGCCAGGGGGCGCGGGAGTTCGAGGTTGCGACCGCCGTAGGGGCGCGGCTTTACACCGGCACCTCGGACGACCGGCCCACCGAGCAGACGGAAGTTCCGCACGGCGATTGGACCTTTGCCGATTGCAGCACGACGGCTTTTCCGGGCAAGCCCGATCTGACGAAGCTGTGTGTCAGGAACGGCTTTGATCCCAAGCTGGCCTACACATTGGCCTTCACCGCCAAGAATCCCAAAGTGCTGGGCATGGGCTTTGCTGCCACCCGCGATCTGGTCGCTTTCCTGCGCTATGACGCGAGCGCCGCCAACCCGTTGGCGGGGAAGATGCGCTGGGCGATCGGCCGCGGCGTGTCGCAATCGGGAAATTTCCTGCGCGCCTTGACCAACCTGGGATTCAACACCGCCGAGGACGGCAATATCGTGTTCGATGGCCTCAATCCCATCGTGGCGATGCGGATGAATTCCATGAGCTACCGTTTCGCCACGCCGGGCGGCCTGGTCGGCCTTTATGAGGTCGGCAACGACGGCATCAACTGGTGGAACGATTATGACGACACGGTGCGGGGCACCGGAAAGCACGGCCTGCTGGATCGCTGCCGCGCCGACAGCAATTGCCCCAAGATCGCAGAGATCATGGGCTCCGCCGAATTCTGGAACCTGCGCGCCAGCGCCGACTATGTCGGCACTGATGTAAAGGCCGATATCCCGCTGCCCCCCAATGTGCGGCGCTATTACAATGCCGGGGTGCACCATAATGGCGGGCGCGGCGGCTTTGACCTGATCACGCCGGCCATTGCCAGTTGCGTGCTGCTGTCCAACCCCAATCCTTCGTCCGATACCAACCGCGCCGTCTTTGCCGCGCTGGTGGACTGGGTGACAAAGGGAACCGCGCCGCCGGCCAGCAAATATCCCTATCTCGCGGCAGGCGACCTGATCACGCCGGAGGCCTATGCCCGGGCTTTCCCGATGATCCCGGGCCAGCCACGTCCCGCCTACAGCCCGCTCTACCAGTATGATTTCGGCAAGGGCTTCAACTATGCCGACATGACGGGCGCGATGGGCATGACGCCGCCGCGTATCGTGCGGACCATTCCGCAACTGGTGCCGCGCGCCGATGCCGACGGCAACGAGTTGGACGGCATCCGCTCGCCGCTGCTGTCGGCGCCGCTGGGAAGCTATGTCGGCTGGAACATCACGGCTGCTGGTTTTGAACAGGGCCGCTATTGCGGCAATACCGGCGGCTATATTCCCTTCGCCGCCACCAGGGCGGAGCGGCTCGCCAAGGGCGATCCCAGGCCGTCGCTTGAAGAACGCTATCACGGCCATGCCGCCTATGTCGCCAGGGTGAAGACCCAGGCCGAAGCGCTGGTGGCGCAGCGCTATATGCTGGCGGCGGATGCGGCGCGCATTGTGGCCGAGGCCGAAGCCAGCAAGGTGCCGTAAAAGAAAAACGCGCCGGGATCACCGGCGCGTTTCAGTTTGTCTCGTAAAAACGGGGCCTATTTCACGCCGACGCGGACGTCTTCCAGGATGCGGCGGGCGCGTGTCGTATTGAAAATGCCGCAGGAGCAGAAGCGCGCCATGGTCTCGGCGGCTTCCTTCGGGGTGCGGCGGTTTTCCTTGACGAAGCTCATCATCTTCTGCGCCAGGTTGATGGACAGCATGCCGTGGCCGCACATGGTGGACAGCATGATGGCCTGCTTGCCCGGCAAATTGTCGCCCACTTCCTCGAAGCCCAGCGAATAGGCGATGGAGTGGCGCGGGATACCGGCATTCTTGCAGGCATTCTTGGCATTCTCGATCGAGGAGGAGATGTTGACCGACAGGCCGAGATCTTCTTCCTTGATGCGCTTGACGAAGGCTTCGGCATTGGCGCGGTTGTCGAACACCGCGGCCATGGTGCCGGCTTTGCTCATGCCTTCCAGCACCTTCTTGAAGTTCGGCTTGTTGCGCTTGCCCCAGTGGCCGAAGATGCTTTTGCTCTTGGTCGGGCGCAGGGAGCCGCCGTGCAGGGCATCGCCCAGGCTGCAGGGGCTGTATTCCGCCGCGATCTGCATGAAGCGCTTCTGCGCCGCCAGTGCGTCGCCGGTCTGGCCGGCGGCCTTGCTCTTGGCGGGCAGCGAAAAGACGATGTAATCGTCAACGAAGCTCTCGGACTTGCCGTAGCGATGCAGGGTATTGGTCATGCGTTCACCATTTCCTTGGGCTGCGCGATAGGCGCGGCATTCGTAAGATCGCGGATCACCTTGCGGCCCAGGCCGATATTGGTCTTGGCGCGCTGCGGGTTGTAGCCCAGCTTGGCCAGGATCGGAGAGACGACGGCCTCCTCGCCCTCGGCATCGCAGCGTACGCCCACGCCGATCACCACCTGGGTGGGAATGCGCTTTTCCACGTCCCAGATGATGCGGATGATTTCCTCGGTGCGCTCCACCGGCACCTTGATCTCGATGATGGCGCTCATCACTTTTTCATTCAGGATGTCGGTGCGGATATCGCCGGTGGCCACGTCCGTCATCAAGGTGGTGATGGGGTTGTTCTTCTCGAACGACACGCCAGCCTTGGCCAGTTCGCGCGACATTTCCTGGAAGTCGCGGAAGCGGGCGCCGATGCCCGGCCGGCCCAGCTCGATGGTGAAGCCGACTTCGCCGATGCCGACGCGGTCGGTGACGTCATTGGTCTTCACTTCCTCGGTGCCGCGGCCCGAGATGCCGGTGGATTCATGGGGCACGCGCGGATCAGAGAAGGCGCGGCGCACCACGCGCGGCCATTCCAGCTGGTCGGGCTCAAACGCGGTGGTGGGGCAGACATCGGGTTCCGGCTCGAAGCGAATGCGGAAGTTGGCCAGGGTGCGGCGCACGAAGCGCACGGTGGACGGCGGCAGCACTTCCTTGCTCAGCCCGTTGTAGCAGGCATAGCATTCGACGCACTCGTCGCGGTTGATGGTGGCGCGCTGGAGCACGGGATCGACATAGATCGCGCCCATCGGGCACACGTAAGTGCAGTTGCCGCAGGCGACGCACTTCTTGGGATTGATCTTCATTGTATTCCTTCCCGGAAAAAAACACGGGCGGACCAGCAGGTCGGCCGATTTGCGCGGATTAGAATGTCTCGACTTTGCGAGTTCAAGCCTTTTCCCGCTTTTGCCTTTAAACGACCCCACTGTTGCGAGGAGGTCGCAAAAACTTGGGGTAAATCGCCCGGAAATTTGTCTCATTGAAGTTGAAAGTACAAAATCTCCCGACCTTCAGGAATCGCGCCGGCCTGTTATCGTCGGGCAAAGAACCGTCATTGAGGGACGAACCGTGAAACACCGCATCATCATGGCCTTGCTCGCACTGCCGCTGGCCGCCGCCGCCCAGCCTGCCGACAATCCCAAGGCCGCGCCCAATCCCGCCGCCAATCGCTATGTGGCCGTCCCGGGCTTCTTCAAAATGCCCGCCGGCCGCGCTATGGGTGCCTCCAGCGCGGTGGCGGGCGACAGCAAGGGCAATATCTGGGTGGTGGACCGTTGCGCGGTCAACAGCTGCATCGGCAGCAAGTTGGCGCCGGTGATGGAGTTCGACAAGAACGGTAATTTCTTGAAGGCGTTCGGCGGCGGGCTGATGCAATTCCCGCACGGCTTCACCATCGACAAAAAGGACCATCTCTGGATCGCGGACGGCAAGCCGACCGACGGCTCAGGCGTGGGCGGCCATGCGGTGTTCGAGTTCGATAGCAGTGGCAAGTTGCTGCGCACCATGGGCAAGCCCGGCGAGCCCGGCAGCGGACCCGACCATTTCACCGATCCCAACGCGGTGCTGATCGCGCCCGACGGCAGCCTCTTCGTCGCCGAAGGCCATACCCGCGACTACAAGGGCCATCCCCGCGTCATCAAGTTCGACGCGAACGGCAAGTTCATCAAGGAATGGGGCACGTCGGGGGGCGCCCCGGGCCAGTTCGGCATACCGCACTGCCTGGCGATGGATTCCAAGGGCAATCTCTATGTCGGTGACCGCGACAACAACCGCATCGAGATCTTCACCCAGGACGGCAAGTTCCTGGGCCTGTTCACCCAGTTCGGTCGTCCCAGCGGCATCGCGATCGACCGTAACGACATCCTTTACGTCTCGGACTCCGAGTCCAAGAACAAGGAGGGATACGGCCACAATCCCGGCTGGAGGCGCGGCGTGCGCATCGGCAGTGTGAAGGACGGCGTGGTGACGGACTTCATTCCCGACACCTGGCCCGATGCCGAATCCAGCTCCACCAGCGGCGGCGAAGGCGTCTGGGCCGACGGCAAGGGTGCGGTCTATGTCGCCGAGGTCGGACAGAAGGAAGTGGTGAAGTACAAGAAGAACTAGCGGATAACGCGTCTAGCGGATGACGCGGGCGCCCTTGCCCTTCATCACGGCTTCGACTTCCGAGACATTGACCATCGAGGTGTCGCCCGGCGTGGTCATGGCCAGCGCGCCATGCGCCGCGCCATATTCCACCGCCTGCTGCGGCCCCTTGCCTTCCAGGAAGCCATAAGCGAGGCCGCTGGCGAAGCCGTCGCCGCCGCCGACCCGGTCGTAGATCTCGAGATTCTCGCGCATCATCGACTGGTAGAATTCTCCGCCTGCATAGAGGATGGCGGACCAGTCATTGACGCTGGCCGTCTTGGCGTTGCGCAGGGTGGTGGCGGCAACCTTGAAGTTGGGGAACTGCTTGACCGCGGTGGCGATCATCTTCTTGAAGTTCGCCGGGTCGATGGCCGAAATATGCTCGTCCAGGCCTTCGACCTCAAAGCCGAGGCAGGCGGTGAAGTCTTCTTCATTGCCGATCATCACATCGACATACTTGGCGATGTGGCGGTTGATCTTCTGCGCCCCTTCCTTGCCGCCCTGGCTCTTCCACAGACTGGCGCGGTAGTTGAGGTCGTAGGAAACAATGGTGCCGTACTTGCGCGCGCATTCCACCGCCTCGATCACCGCTTCGGAGGTGCTGGGGGCAAGCGCCGCGAAGATGCCGCCGGTATGGAACCAGCGCACGCCTTCCTCGCCGAAAATCTTTTCCCAGTTCACTTCGCCCGGCTTGATCTGCGAAGCGGCGCTGTTGCCGCGGTCCGAGCAGCCCAGCGCGGCGCGGATGCCGAAACCTTTTTCGGTGAAGTTGAGGCCGACGCGGGTATTACGGCCCAGGCCGTCAAAATCGCGCCAGATGATGTGCGAGGTGTCGACGCCGCCCTGGCAGATGAAATCCTCCACCAGCCAGCCCAGGTCATTCTTCGGCAGGGCGGTGACGACGCTGGCGCGCTTGCCCCAGCATTTGCGCATGGCGCGGGCGACATTGTATTCGCCGCCGCCTTCCCACACCTGGAACTGGCGGGCGGTGCGCACGCGGCCGAAGCCGGGATCCAGGCGCAGCATGACTTCGCCGAATGACAGGCAGTCCCACTTCACATCGGCGGCGGGGCGGATCTTCAACACGTCGCTCATGGCTTACTTTCCCCGGATGCGCTTGATGAGGGCGATAGTCTCGGCCACCTTCTTCTCGATGCCGGCATAATCCTTGGCCGCCAGCAGTTCCTTGGTAATCAGGTTCGAGCCGATGCCGCAGGCGACGATGCCGGCGCCGAACCACTTCTTGAGCGATTCTTCCGACGCATCGACGCCGCCGGTGGGCATGATGCGGGTCCAGGGCATGGGCCCCAGGACATTCTTGACGAATTCGGGTCCGCCGACGCTGGAGCCCGGAAATACCTTGACGATCTCGCAGCCCAACTCCTCGGCGGCGGAGATTTCCGAGGCCGAACCGCAGCCGGGGCTGTAGGGGATCTTGCGGCGATTGCAGACCTTGGCGACATCGGCATTGAGGATCGGCCCGACCACGAACTTGGCGCCATTGGCGATGAACAGTCCGGCCGTCGGCGCATCCACCACCGAACCCACGCCCATGATGACGCTGGGATCGACCTTGGCGAAATGGCGCGCGACGTCCAGGAAAGTCTGGGCCGCGAAGTCGCCGCGGTTGGTGAACTCGATGCACTTGGCGCCGCCATTGGCGCAGGCCTGGATCACCTTGAGGCAGACTTCGACGTCGGGGTGGAAAAAGACGGGGATCATCCCCTGGCTCATCATCGCCTGCAGCACCGCCATACGATCATGAGTCATTCGACATTCTCCCGGGGGCCGTCTGGCCTGTTTTTGCGGCGTCCTTATAGCCTCAAGCCCAGGGAACCGGTAGCCAAAATTTCACAGCTTCGCCCTGCTGTTTCCGTACACGGAGGGCACGAAAAAACCCAGCAAAACCGGGATTTTCTGCCGCGACGCGCCGTCGCGCTGCCTTGGCCGGTTTCGCGCGTTATGGTCTGGCGGTAGCGTGATTGATGCCTTGAAATGCCTGGTTTGCCCCTGACTCCCGAAATGCTGGAAAGCGCCTATGAATATCTGCGCGTCAGCGCGCCTTTCTGCCGCTGGGGGCTGCCCGATGCCGACCAGGTGATGTTCCGGGTGATGAGCACCAAGGACCGTTACGGTCATTTCCGCGGCCGCCACCGCAAGGCCCGCGGCGATGACGGTTTCAGCGAGATTGCCATTTCCGCCGGCATGGTGCGGTCCAGCGATGCGCTGATCGCCACCATGGCGCATGAAATGATCCACCTGTACCAGGACGAAACCGGCACGGCGCGGGGCCATCACAATCCCAAATTCCTGAAACTGGCCAAGCGGGTCTGCGCCATTCACGGCTTCGACCCCGCGACTTTCTAAAGCGGCTTTTCGAAGACGCGATAGGTCTTGTACGGCACCCCGCCCACCATCTCGATCACATGGCGGACGCGGCTGTTACGCGCCAGGATCCAGGACAGCTCGCTGTCCACCACGCCGCGCGAGAAATTGAACTCGCGCACCGAACGGATCACCGACAGCGCCAGCGCCGCGCCCGCCGGCGTTGCCTGCAGCGACTTGCGTACGCCCATCATCGGCATGCGCGCGGTCTTGGGCCGCGTCACCTTCATGCGCCACAGCAGCTTGATCCAGTTGAAAGGAAACAGCCGGCCATTCATGTCGCGAATGGCCTCGTTGAGGTTGGGAAAGATGGCGGCGAAGGCGGCGGGCTTGCCCTGGTACTCCGCAATGGCGACGTCGCCGGGGCGCAGCAGAATTTTCAATATGCCGGACAGATCATCGATCTCCGCCTTGGTCATGGGCACATAGCCCCAGTTGTCCGACCAGGCGTCATTGATGATGTCCAGCAGCATGGCGACTTCATCGTTGAAATGCGCCTTGTCCATGCGGATATTGCGCAAGGTGATCTCGCCGCGACGCATGGCGCGGGCCAGCAGCTTTTCCAGCATTCCGGTGGGCGCATCGGGGCCATAGCGATAGGCGATCATGTCCTCGGCCTGGGCATAGCCGTTTTCGACAATGTGGTTTTGGTAATAGGGCAGGTGATGGCCCATCATCACATAGGGCGGGGTGTCGAAGCCCTCGACCAGCAGGCCCGGCTGGTCCCACAGCGAAAAGCTCACCGGGCCGATCACCCGTTTCATGCCCTGGTCACGCAACCAGTCTTCGGCGGCTTGCAGCAGGGCGGCGAACACCTCTTGGTCATTCACCGCTTCGATGAAACCGAAATGACCGGTGGCGTCGTTGTAGCGGTCCAGATGCAGCTGGTCGATCTGGGCGGTAATGCGCCCCACCGGCTCCTTGCCGCGATAGGCCAGGAAAAAGGCGGCGCGGGCATGCTTGAAATAGGGATTGTGCGCTGCCTGGAAATGGAATTTGCGCTCCAGCAGCAAGGGCGCCACCCATTGCGGGTCCTCCGCATAGATCTTGAAGGGCAAGTGATGGAAATCACGCCATTGCTGGGGCGTCTGTACCGGAACGATGGTGAGCGACAAGGGTGACTTCCAGGGTTGCGGGACGCGCCGCACCATAGCGTCGGGCCTGCCGATTTGATAGTAAACAATGCCGCATTTTCGCGGTTGTTATGCGTGAGTCATGGCCCCAAAAACCATCCTGATTACCGGCGCGTCCAGCGGCATCGGCGCGGCTCTGGCGCGCGCCCATGCGCAGCCGGGCGTCAGCCTGCTGCTGTGGGGACGCGACGAGGCGCGGCTGGAACAGACCGCGTTGCAGTGTCGGGCACTGGGGGCTTCGGCCAGCATCCAGGTCTTCGACCTGCGTGACGCGGCGGGATTTGCGGCGCGGCTGACGGATATCGCAGCGACGACGGACCTCGCCATCTTCAATGCGGGGCTTGGCGGCACCGCGCCGGACGGCGCCTTTGCCGAAACGCCCCAAAGCGTGCAGGCGATCGCGGAAGTCAATTTTGTCGCGCCGCTGATGGGCGCCAGCGTGATGGCCGATGCGATGGCGCGGCGCGGCGCGGGCCAGATTGTGCTGGTCGGCTCGATCAGTGAATCCTTTCCCTTGCCGATGGCGCCGACCTATGCCGCCACCAAGGCAGGCTTGCGCATGTTCGCGGAGTCGTTGGGCATGCGCATGGAAAAACATGGCGTGGCGGTGACGTTGGTGTCGCCGGGCTTCATCGACACGCCGATGAGCCAGAAGGTGACCGAGCCCAAGCCCTTCCTGATGAGTGCCGATGCCGCCGCAAAGATCATCGCCCGCGGCATTGCAGGCCGCGCCCGCACCATCGTGGTGCCGTGGCAGTTCGCCGTCATCCGCGCCTTCACCGCCCTGTTGCCGCGCGCGTTGTTGCGGCTGATACTTTCGCGCGTATGACATCCGCTCCCGATCTTGGTACGGAATCCGGATTGTTGGCGCGGCTGGCGGCCAGCCCTGGGGGCAGGTTTGGCGTACAGCTGTTGCGCTGGGGCATACCAGCCCTTTGGCGATTATTTCGTCTATCGCAACCTGTGGGGAGCGACGAATACGCCGCCCATGGCGGTGATCCTGAAAAAGCGCCTGCTCAATACCTTCATGCTGGATTATTCGGGCGAGGCCTATTTCTATTTCTGGGCGCAGTCGCGGCTGAAGCTGGCGCCTGGCCTGCTGGTGCATGCCATCAAGGATTCCAATATCCTGTCGGCGGGCGCCGGGCTGGCGATGGTGTACCTGATCGTGCTGATGCTGCTCGCGACGGGCGGGCTGACGATCCCGGCCGCGCTGAGCCATCATGGCTGGCTCTATGTCCTGGTGGGTTCGGTGCCGCTGATCCTGTGCGCCGGGCTGGTGTTGGGACGCCGTAAGCTGACCACGCTCAGTCCTGGCCAGATCGCGGCCACCTTCTCGATTCACTTCGTCCGTTCCCTGCTGGTGCTGCTGGTGGAGTTCGGGCTTTGGACATTGTCCGGCGCATTGCCCACGGCGGTGGCCTGCCTGCAATTTGTGGCGCTGCGGCTGGTGGTGACACGCCTGCCGCTGGTGCCCAACAAGGACCTGATCTTCGTGGGCGCCGGCATCGCGGCGGCCGGCATGGCCCACATGCCGGTGACGCCGGTGGCGACGGTGCTGGTGATCCTGGCCGCAGCCGACCTGGTGCTGGCGGCGACGGTGGCGAGCATGGCCTTGCTCCTGCACAGGGACGCCTGATGCGGACGGCGCTGCGAAATCCGCTGGTGTGGATATTGGCCGCCGCCGCCGGGCTGCGGCTGGCGGGACTGTGCTGGGGCCTGCCGGCATCGGACGGCTGGGACGATGATGGTTTCGCGCCGCGCAATTTCCTCACCGCCCTGGCGCTGACTTACAAGCACGGCGCCTATTTCACCTATCCGCCGCTGCATGCCTTCCTGCTGGCGCTGCTGACCTTGCCGGGCATCCTGATCGCACTGCTGCACAGCCCGTCCTTCCACCAGGCCGATGTGATCGGCGAATTCACCAAGCCGGGATTCATGACCTTCTTCGCCGTGGTGGGGCGGCTGGTCAGCCTTGTCATGTCCTTGGGCATCATCTGGTGCCTGCACGAGATGACGCGGTTGGTGGCGGCCGGGCCGTTGGGCGAGGTCCATAGCGGCAGCGTATGGACGACCGCCCAATCAAAAAGTCGCGCCGGCCTGTTCGCCGCCGGCGCCGGCGCGCTGGGTTTTGGCCTGACTTACTATGGGCAGGTCAGCAACCTGGATGTGCCCTATCTTTTCTGGAGCGTACTGGCCTTGCTGTGGGGCATGCGCGTCGTGATGGAACGGGCACCCAGACACTTCTGGGGTGCGGCGCTGTTTGCCGGGGCAGCGATCGCGACCAAGGACCAGGCCTGTGCACTGTTCGCACTGAGCCTGCCGGCGTTTTTGCTGCTGTGGTTCGGGTTGGAGCGTTGGCCGCGCGAAAATATCGGCAAGATCGGGGTGACCCTGTTCTCTGCCGCTGCCGTGGCGCTGTTCCTGCTGCTGCTGGTGGATGGCGCGATCACCAATCCCGGTGGATTTGTCCGCCGCCTGGCGTTTCTCGCCGGTCCGGCCAGCCAGGACTATGCCGAATATTTCTCCGGCCCCGTCGGCTGGCCGGCGCTGTTGGCGGATATGGGCCGCTATTTTGCGCGAGGCTACGGCGTCGTGGCAGTAATCCTGGCGGTGCTGGGCCTGATCCTGCATTGCGTCCGCAGCCGGGGCGGAGCACGGGTGGCGGGCCTGCTGCCCGCGCTTGGCATCCTGTCTTTCACGCTCTGCTTCAATTTCGCCGCCTTGCGCAGCGACGACCGCTTCCTGCTGCCGCAGGCAGTATTGTCCTGTTTTTATATAGGCATCGCGGCCGAAGCCCTGGCTTTTTCCGTGCGCCCCTGGATACGGCTTGCGGCCCGGGCCGCCCTGACGGTGACGGCGCTGGTCGCCCTGCATCAATGCATCGCCGTCAACGCCGCCTTGCTGCTGGACCCGCGGTATGATGCGCAACGCTGGATGAGCGCGCATGTGGGCCCCGGCGACAGTATCGAAACCTATGGCCAGAACTGCTTCCTGCCGCACTTCCCCCACGGCGCCACGGTTATGCGGGTGGGGCCGGGCGATCTGAAACTGCGCAATCCGCTGCCGGGCATCACCGAGGTGCAGGCGGCATTCGGTGCGCGGCGAGGCTCGCGCTTCATCGTGGTCAGCACCGCCTGGGCCTGGCGCTACCTGCGGCCGGGCGTGGCGCTGACCGGCGGGCATATTTATTCCCGGCTGCAACAGATGGATTTCCGCAACGGCGACGGCCAGCTTTATTTCCGGCGGCTGGTGAGCGGGCAGCTGGGCTACCGGCTGGTGCATGCGTCCCACTATGACGGGCTGTGGCCGGCGGTTCATATCCATGACAGCCTGGACGAGGCGATCTGGATATTCGAGCGCGCACCATGACAGCGCGGCGCATCCTGGTCTGCATGCATGATTTTTCGCGCGGCGGCACCGAGCGTGTCGCTATCGGCCTGGCGGCCAGTTGGGCCGATGCCGGCCGCGACGTCACCCTGTTGTGCGGCAATGTCGAAGGCGGCTTGCGCGATACGGTGGATGCGCGCGTCAAGGTCGTGGCGCTGGACCCGCCTGTCCACCGGGGGCCGTTCTCGCGCTTGCGGCTGGGGCGCGAGATGGGCAGGCAGCTAGCCATGCTGCGGCCCGATGTGATTTTCCTGCCGGGCAATTTTCATTTCCTACTGGCGGGCGCGCTGCGCCGGGCCGATCCGCGCACCGTCATTGCGCTGAAGATTTCCAATCCGCCGCTGCCCACCGCCGCGCTCTTCGCCAAATGGATATTCCGCCACTTCACCCGCGCCGTGGACGGGTTTGCCGCCATGAATGAAGGACTGGCGCGCCAATTGCGGACATTGCTGCCGGGCCGCGCGATTGCTACCCTGCACGATCCGGTCTATGCACGCAGCGTGGCGCCGGCATCCCGCAAGGCGGGGCGCAACATCCTGTGGGTCGGGCGGTTGGAGCCGCAGAAAGATCCGGGCCTGGCGTTGCAAGTCATGCAGGCGATGGACGGGCAGCTGACCATGCTGGGCGATGGCGCCTTGCGCGACAGCACGCAAAGGCAGATCGCCGCCATGGGCCTGCAGGACCGCGTGATCCTGGCCGGTTACGTGCCGCAAATCGAATCTGGCCACGGCCGATGCGCTGCTGATCACCTCACGCTATGAGGGCGGCCCGGCGGTGGCGGTCGAGGCGCTGGCGCAGGGCGTGCCGGTCGTCAGCACCGACTGTTCCTTTTTGCTGCATGATCTCATCACCGCGTCGGAAGCGGGGCGCATCGTCGCCTCGCGCGAAGCGGCCGACCTGGCGGCGGCGCTGACGGCGGTGTGCGACCAGCCGCGCGCGCCGGAAAGATTGCGCATGCTTGCCGCACCGTTCCAGCCGGATGCCTGCGCCAGGGCCTATCTGGACTGGTTCGACAGGCTGGTGGCCCATGGATAGGGAGCTGCGCCGGAGTCTGCTGATTTTGGGCGCCGTGACCATCGTCACCGCCTGGTTCAGCGTGCTGTTCTATTTTCCCGATGAGCATCACCAGGTGCTCGAATTCATGTCCTG
>Ga0193716_1001736_pt1 | contig 12524 bp, 15 predicted proteins | sample U2c1metaG_FD_145901 | JGI IMG/M metagenome (GOLD analysis project Ga0193716, IMG submission 145901) | Soil microbial communities from a riparian zone of the East river system, Colorado, United States - U2c1 | ecosystem: Environmental > Terrestrial > Soil > Riparian zone | place: USA: East River...
GAAGGGATGCGCTCTTTATTTTGTGATCGTCTTCTTTTGGGCAAGATTGCCAAGAAGGCACAGCATGACGCCGAAAAATACACTTGGAAACGGCGCGCGTCCGCCATTCTATATTATCCGAGTCCCCAGCCATGATGACAAAAACTGAAAGTACTTATTTTAGGGAGGCAGCGGAGTACCACAGCAGGTCTACAGGACCGATTACAACTTGGGTTAGCGTCATAGTTATTGCCTGTGTTGCTAGCGTCCTGGCGAATCATATTACTTCGTTGATTGACAGCGGACGGATGTTACCTATCTCGTGGGGTTCTGTAATCTGGGCAGTGCCATTAGCTGTGGTTTGCTATTTCTTAGGAATCGCCACTATCTTTTATTTGGCCGATATTCCCCACCCTATTCCTCTTTTCACTGCGGTGTTTGTACTGCGACTCATACTTGGATTTGTATTATCGGTTTTGTTTCAAGCCGATGATGAACTTACATTTCATTATGCCGGTATAGAACATCCGTATGGAGTAATTTCATGGAATGAAGGTAAGGGATACTACCATTTAGTAAGTATGCTGTATAGTGCGTTTGGGCCTAACTTCCTCCTTCCCAAGGTGGTGAATACGCTCATCGGCTCCCTGATTCCGTTCTTTTTGTACGATCTTAGCCGACAGTGTTTTAACGAGCCTAAGGCGGCATGGCGTAGCTTCTTGTTCGCCGCGTTTCTGCCACCGCTGGTACTTTTCTCGGCGCTAAGCTTAAAGGAAATACTGACGGTGTTTTTATTGGTGCTTACCCTATGGTTACTTATTGTGCCTCGTCGCTCTACTGTGTGGAAAATAGGCGCCGCAGTCTTTTCCTCGAGTATCCTATATTGGTTACGTGGCGCACCGTGGGCAGCTGTGGCGGTAGCAGGGGTTATTGCTTACCTTGTTCTGGGAGAAACCTGGGGTCTCAAGGGTATGCGAAAAAGGCGCGTCGTACCAGGTCTGTTGCTAGGCAGCTTGCTCGCACTCTTTGCATTGTCGTTTTTGAGCGAAACAATCCGCGAGCGAATTGGTAGCCGCTTAACAGAGGAAACTTATTATAAGCAACGGTTTGAAGGTTCGTCGGCTACGGTCATGCAATTTGTCGATAAATCAAACGCTTTTGCTCCCAAAAATCTAGGGGTTCTTTTTCTCCGAGGCTTCTACACACCATCCCCATTCCGTTTTCTGTTCGATTATAGTTTGAGCTCAATCATTGAAGCTTCCGTTATGATTGTGTGGTATCTATTATTTCCATTCGCTGTCGCTGGTTTTTTAGCTGAGCGCCATAAAGGTATCGTAGTTGCCTGTGGCGTTGTGGTCTGTGCCATTCTGGCGATTGTAAGTATGGGCGTGATGTTCGGTACGGATCCTTATCGTCATCGAATAGCCGCGATGGGCTTGGTCTTTACGCTTGCCGGTGGTGGTTTCCAAAATGGCATCTTTGCGCGGTTCCGATGGGTCTTCCGTTTTTGGTGGATTGGCGCGTTTCTGTTCACCGCAGTTTGGATAGTTTTTAGAGTCTAATGGTCGCTTGTGCAGGCCGGATTTACCGGATGTTCTGCCCTTGAGTGCACTATGATTAAGGTCCTTCATGTCATTAATACCCTCTCGGCAGGTGGTGCTGAGTTGCATCTATTGACTTTGTGCCGGTATCAGAGACGCCATGGAGTAGAGCCGGTAGTGGCGTGCTTGCGCGAACACGTGCATGACAGTCGATCTTTAGTCTGCGATTTTGAAAATGATGGAATCCGGGTGGTGAGGTTACGCGCTCACAAACGACTCGGTCTGGGTTTTGTCGTGACAATGGCGCGGCTCCTTAGGCACGAGCGACCGGCGATTTTCCACACCCATCTTCCACGCGCCGACTTCGGGGGTTTTTTTGCGCGTCTTGCGTGTCCCAATATCCCATGGGTCTGCTCTGTTCATGATATTCATGACAAGTCCTGGTCTGGACGTTGGACTCTTCCTCTTTTCAACTTTATCTGGCGTCGGGCCGACAGAGTGATTGCCATTTCTCATGCGGTAAAGGATTGGCTAGTAGCGGAACGCTCTGTGCCGCTTCAGAAGATTTCGGTGATTCATTATGGGATAGATCCGGAGCTATTTTCCCGACCTCAGGGCGGTCTGAGACGAGAATGGGGCTTAGAGGATAAGAGCATCATCGGTGCGATCGGCCGTCTTGAACCGCGAAAGGGCCACGATTGTTTAATTCGCTCCATGTCGGAAATTAGGAAGACGGTTCCGAGTGCCATGCTGGTGATAGCTGGGCATGACCCCTTGGGATATGGGCAAGAACTACAAAGGCTCATTAGCAACTTAGGCCTAAACCAATCGGTGCGATTACTTGGTTTTCAGAATGATATCGCCTCGTTCTTGAATGCCTTAGATGTTTTTGCTTTTGCGACGCATTCCGAAGGATTCGGGCAGGTGGTCATCGAGGCCATGGCCGCTGGTAAGGCAACAGTCGTCACTAGGATTCCACCGCTGACTGAGATTGTGGTCGATGGGGAAACCGGCACACTGGTTGAGCCGGGGAATCCCTTAGCTTTTGCGCATGCGATCGGTGAGTTGTTGCTAAACGAGGATAAATCTCGGGCAATGGGCGATCGCGGCAAGGAACGTGTTTATAGTCGGTTCTCTTCGAAAAGGATGTGCGAAGAGACGTTTTCGCTCTATGAAGATTTGTTAAGGGGGACTGGTGACTATGTCGATCGATTTGTGGCCCGAGCTTTATAGAAAATCGAACGTCCTTACAGGCAACGTTGCCAAGGTGAAGGTTCTGCGCGAGATTCACAGGTTGACGTCAAACACATCAACGACCTCCATCTTGGATATCGGATGTATCGGCCTCCGACCATTGGAGTTCTGGGAACCGTTGTTGGATGATCCTAGCGTTCATTTCCGACTTACAGGGGTAGACGTGAAGGATGTTGAGCAAGCTCGGAATATGGTCGTCCAGCGCGGTTGGTCAGATCAGGTCGTTCTTCAACAAGGAAGCGGCTACAAGCTCAAAGAGATATTTGCGCCACAGTCCTACGACATAGTCACTGCTAATCAGGTGCTCGAGCATATAGCGCGCCTTCCATTATTTATGAACCAGGTCGCCGCTGTTTTGCGCTCTAACGGTCAGGCATATTTTACTGTTGATTCAGCTCATTGGCGCTCTCGTTTCGATCCCCGTGAGCCAGTCAGGCTGCTTAAGAATTTGGTTAAAAAAGGGCTCAGTTTGACCAAATATGAACGCCATTACGATCTCCCTTGGGAAGACACGGAAGTCGAGGCAGCTTGCCGGCAAGGAGGGTTAAAAGTTGTTGAATGCGGTTACTATAACCTGGCTCCATTAAAGTTTATTCACAATCATATTATCCCGTCGGGGCAGAAAAACGCATTTATGCAGCTATGGAGTGAGCTGGAGGAGTTCCTAAATTCAGATGAAGCGGTCAAACAGAAGACGAAGAAATTTTCCTTGGGGCTTTATCTGCACGTTCGCAGGTGTTGATTCGCGGTCGATGGATACGAAGCTAGCAAACCTTTTCCATTGCGGCGATCACTAATGAGAGTTGATTTGGGGCACAAAGCAAAGGTGCTACGTATCATCGGCCGATTGAATGTTGGTGGTCCCGCCATCCACGTCGTTAATCTAACGGCGGGGTTGGATCCAACCCGTTATCATTCGTTGCTTGTCGCCGGAAGTGAAAACGAAGGGGAAGGTTCCATGTTGGATTTCGCCTTGGCTCACGATGTGCGGCCCACGGTCATACCCGAGATTGTTACTGCTTTTCGTCTTGCACCAAGGGACGCTAAAGCCCTCTGGAAACTTTATTCGTTGATCCGCAGACAGCGTCCCCACATTGTCCATACGCATACTGCTAAGGCTGGTTTTCTGGGACGCATCGCGGCTCGGCTAGCTGGTGTACCGATAATCGTTCACACATTTCACGGCCACGTGCTGCACGGCTATTACGGGCCAGTCAAGAGTGGACTGCTGTGTTTGCTGGAGCGGTCACTCGCTTGGTGCACCGATCGATTAGTGACTGTAAGCGAAGAAGTCAAGAGAGATTTGGTCCGTTACGGCGTTGCAGCAGAAGAAAAGATCGCCGTGATACCGTTGGGATTTGATCTCGACCCGTTTCTAAACGCCTATACTCAGCAAGGCGGGTTTCGACGTGAAATGTCTTTTGGCAAAGAGATTAAGCTCGTGGGCATCGTGGGTCGGATCTTTCCGATCAAGAACCACCGACTTTTTTTGCAATCCGCGGCGCGCATCGCGATCCACGAACCCGCAGCCCGTTTTGTCATTGTTGGCGACGGCGATTTGCGCACTGCTGTGGAGCAACAAGCACATGAGCTGGGCATCGCCGATCGAGTGCTGTTTACCGGCTGGCGTCGCGACCTTTCCGGCATCTACGCCGATCTGGACGTCTTGGTAGTCTCGTCGGATAACGAAGGCACACCAGTCTCGGCGATCGAAGCGATGGCGTCCAGCTGTCCTGTCGTGGCGACCCGAGTTGGTGGATTACCGGATCTAATCAATGACCATAAGACAGGGCTTTTGGTTCCGCCACGGGACGCCGACGCGCTCGCAAGCGCCGTGCTTGATTTACTCCATAATCCGCCGACGGCGCGGGAGTTAGGTCACAATGCGCGAGAGTTCGTTCGACGGCGCTTCACGGTAGAACGTCTGATCACTGATGTGGATCGCCTTTATAGCAAACTACTGCAGGAAAAGGACGCTGACGCTTCAGCAACTGAAAGGTTGGCCGCACGAGGTTGATTAATATCGCCTAGCTTTGCCTAATTCACGCTAATCCGAGGATAAGAACCCGTGGATCGAGTAATTTTGCGCCTTCCAAAGAAGGGTCATTGGCCACTGACATCATATTTCACCACTCGTGAATGGTTCGGCAGACCCAACCAACGGTCATGAGCCAGCAGCATAGTTCGTTTACGGCCGAATTAATGTCGGATGAGGGTAATATATTACGACACTCTTTCTTGGTTGGGATCAAGCGGACGGCGACTATGAGGGCGACGCCGACCATTATGTAGAGTGAAATTTGCATAGTTGTATTCTTGAGCGAGCAAGCCAAAGCCCAACGTAATGCGCTGCAATCGGTCGTAAAGCAGGCGGCTATCAGGCAGTTTCGGGCAAGCTCGGATTTAGAAGAAAGCGCAAGATTGCTAGGATTTGGGGATTACAATCGCCGGTCGGTCATTGGTGATCGGTGAGAGTGCGCCGTTCGCCCTTACTTCTCAACACTTCTATTCGCCTGCGCACTTCGAGCATCTGCTCGAAAACTTTCTTATCGTTGCTCACGCCATATTGGTTTGCGAGGGCGTCTAATTGTTGCTCTAACTCGTGGCGAGTTGGAGCTCGCTTATAAACGAGACGTAGGTGGGCCATGTCGCGCCCGGACTTATCACTGTGTACGAGAAAAGCAAGGCGGCCTCGATGGCTTGAAAACGCGCCGCGATGAGCCCGCGATTACAGTTGACAAGCTCCATGATTGCGTGGATCATCGCTTTCATGTGCAGAAAGATTGTCGCCGCCCTTGTCATTCTGGGATGGATCAGTCTTTCCGGGTTTGACGTACTTGAGGATCTCAACGAGTTTCCTAGCGACGCTGCGGTCTCGAAAAGCCTCCCGGACAATAGCCCCATCGCAAAGCGTAGTATCTCGGTACGTCTCGCTAACAACATGGTCGAGTTGGCATATCGCAAACAGCCGGTCGATATAGCCTTCCATAGTTTTGCTCCAACTGTTTTTGACTTCGCATTCGTTCTTCATTTCCGGCGACATTCTCCACTCCACAAGCTCTTTCGTATCCTCCTGATTTAGCCTCTCACGTTTCTTTCCCAGAATTTCGCCCATCACATCATCAGCGTCGTAACCCGTGTTAGCTTTCGCGTAGGACGCCCGCTCACTGACGTGGATCGTCTTTGTAACAAACTGATGCAGGAGCCTAAAACGCACATTAACGGAGTAGCCAATGGAATTGGGATTCGAGACGATCGGTAATGCGACCTTAATTTGTTACGATAAAACTCCGATTCTTGTCACAGACCCGTGGATCATCGGCAGCGCCTACTTTGGCAGTTGGAGTTTATCCCATGAAATTCCGCAAGAGCAGATCGATGCGATCGAGAGATGCGAATATGTATGGATTTCGCATGGTCACCCCGATCATATGAGCGGTGAGTCAGTGGAGCTGCTACGGGACAAGAAGTTCCTTATACCAGATCATGCCGGAAGTAGAATTGCTTCCGGCATGCAGAAAGAGGGCTTCAACGTTTCGATTTTGCAAGACCGAGTGTGGACGAGCTTATCCTCCCGGATGCGTATTCTCTCCATCGCGGACTATAACCAGGATGCCATTCTACTTGTAGATATCAATGGAACACTGGTGATTAATTTGAATGACGCGAGTGACCGTGGTTGGCGTTACTTTGTTAAAACCGCAATCAGGAATTATAAGGACACGTTTCTTCTCAGACTATTCGGTTATGGCGATTCGGATATGATCAATTATTTCGACGAAGCAGGGATTCGAATAGAACCATCGGCAGCGAGAAAGTTTCCCTTAGGAAGAAGCATTGCCAATGCCGCAGAGGCATATGGAGTTAAGTATGTTATTCCATTTAGCTCCATGCACCGATATCGGAGAGCAGATAGTATTTGGGCCAATCAATATGTAGCTCGTCTTGAAGACTACAGCGTTGGTTTTACATCCAAACGATGTGAACTCCTACCTGCTTTTATCCGTTATGATTGTGTGAAAAAGCAGTTTACGGAGATTGAGCCCAAAAAGAATCCAGATATGGTCATTGACCCGAAGATGTTCGGGGATGATTGGTCGGAAGGACTCGATGAAGATGACTTCCACAAGATAGATGCTTATTTCAGATCGATTTCACATATTTCAGAAAACTTTTCTTTTATAAATTTCAGGGTCGGTGGCAAAGATCACCGGTTAAATTTCAAAAATGGAAATTCAAAAATAGGAATGACATTTGAAGTGCCGCGAAATTCATTGATGCAAGCCGTTCAATTTGAAATATTTGATGATCTTTTGATTGGAAACTTTATGAAAACAAGATTGGAAGGAAAATGGCCATATACAGGTCTTTGTCCAGATTTCACGCCTTATGTTGCAAAATATGCCGATAACGGTCGTGCAAAAACACGCGAAGAACTGGAAAGGTATTTTTGCGAATACCAGAAACGAGCGCCACTCGATTATCTGCGCCATCGTATCAAGTCCCGATTATTGGAAACCGCACGCCCCCACGTTAAGGCAAACCGAACGCTGTATCAATTTGCCCGTAGAACATTTTCGTGGAGTTAGGATGAAGAAAATTGGAGTTTTTGTGTCGGCCCACCGAACGGGGAGCATGGCGTTACTGCCGTAGTGGGTTACGCAGGTATCGACGACGCAGCCGTCGAAAACCCGTTGCCATTGGAAATCGAGAAATCATTGGCCGGTGCCGGGACGGAATACGCTGATCTTGGCGGCCAAAGGATGGGTTGTGGCTGGCTGGTCTTGCGGTGGATTTTAACCGCAGTTTCGTTGGCCGCAGGGTCGTCCGGCGCAGTTGTCCTTAGGCTGCGACCCTATCATGGACGAAAATCAGTAAAATGCTCATGCCAATGAGCAGAAACCAGAGCGAATGTTTTGAAATACTTTGTTTCACGGCATGTCTCCGTATGGAGGGCGGGTTTTCTAACCCGCCTTGGGTGATCGCCAAAAAACGAGAGGAGCATGGTCTCCCGTGCTCCTCTCGTAATTCTGGCTAGGCTAGCTTCACAGCGTCGTGGTGGTTACCATTTGCCCACCACTGGAAGATCGCCTTTCTGACCGAACGGGCCTACGCAAGCGTCGATAATACAATCCTGCCATATGCCGTCACCGCTGGTGTCCAAATACCATACTGAGTTGCTCGGTCGATAAACGCCGATCCTAACTTTGCCCGTGCCGTCCCAGTCGCCCACCACCGCGATATCGCCAAGCGTTCCGAAAGGACCCAGTAAGGCATCTGTCGGCGAGCCATCCCACTTACCATTGCCGTTAAGATCGAGATACCATGTCTTGATTCTTGGGCGAAAGAGGCCGGTCATTTCTTCACCTGTGCCCTTCCAGTCGCCGACTATCGGCAAATCCCCAAGCTCGCCGAAATTTCTACATTGATCGATGCTGCATTGATCCAGGCGGCCGTCACCATCGACATCAAAATTCCAGACGCCCTTCTTGGTAACGTTTTTGCCGTTCACCAGGGTCGTTAATTGCGGATGAAATATTCCGAGCACAAGTTTCTCGGAAGTCATTTGCTTTACGACCGGAAGACTGCCGGGATGATTGTTAGTCGTGAAGCAAATGTCGCCGGCGGATCCGCATTCGTCCCATATGCGGTTGCCGTTATCGAGATGCCAGTTGCCTGTGTTGGGTTCGAAAACTCCGATGCTGGTGTGACCAGTGCCATCCCAGTCCCCGACGACGGGGAGCATAGCGTTACTGCCATAGTTTGTTACACAGGTATCGTCGACGCATCCGTCGAAAAACCCATTGCCGTTGAAGTCGAGAAACCACTGGCCTGTACTGGGACGGAATACGCCGATCTTGGTAGTCAAAGGATTTTGGCTACTAAACGTCGCGGTACAGCTTGTGCTCGCGCTCATGCTTACGTTGATTGTTGCGCTAGTGGCACTGCAGCCGGTGCCGGTCCAGCTGACAAACGTGGAGTCGGTGGCTGGGGCTGCGGTGAGCGAGACGGTCGCGCCGCTGGTGTAAGAACCAGAGCAAGTAGAGCCGCAGTTTATGCCCGCGGGACTACTGGTCACAGTGCCGCTGCCGGTGCCAGCATTGGCGACACCAAGAGTGAAAGCTTTTAGGTTGAAAGTTGCGGTGCAGTTGCTGTTGGCCTTCATTGTTACCGTAACTGCGGCCGTGGTCGCGGCGCAGCCCGTTCCTGCCCAGGTGGCGAAGACCGAGCCGGTTGCCGGCGCTGCCGTTAATGTTACCGCAGCACCGCTGTTGAAAGTTCCTGAGCAGTTGGTCGTGCAATTGATGCCCGCAGGAGAACTGGTCATGGCGCCGCTGCCGGTGCCCGCCTTGGCGACAGCTAGAGTGAAGGTTTGTAGATTGAAAGTGGCGGTGCAGTTGCTGTTGGCACCTAAAGTGATCGTGACCGCAGGGGTGGTCGCGGCGCAGCCCGTTCCCGCCCAGGCGGCGAAGACAGAACCCGCTGCCGGTGCTGCTGTTAATGTTACCGCAGTACCGCTGTTGAAAGTTCCTGAGCAGTTGGTCGTGCAATTGATGCCCGCAGGAGAACTGGTCATGGTGCCGCTGCCCGTGCCCGCCTTGATCACCGCGAGGGTGAAAGTCTGTACTGGCGCCGGAACGCTACCGCAGACTTCGGCAGTGTAGGGTGAGTTGCCCGCTGTATTAAATGCGTAGAGTTGATAGCAGTAGATCGTACCGGCTATGACTGTGGAATCAATATATGAAGTAACGTTAGCGCCTAGCGATGCGATCGCCGCAAAAGTCCCGCTAGTGCCGGTCTTGCGATCGATTTTAAAGCCGGTTTCGTTCGTGGAATTGTCCGCCCAGTTAAGTTGTAGTTGAGCAGCGAGACTCTCGCTGGCGGAAACCGATAACGCGCTCAACGCCAGGAGCAGGAACCAGAACGAATGTTTTGAAATAATCTTTTTGACTTGCATGCTTCCCTCGACTCTTGGAAAATTGACACACCCTGGCAACGAAGCTAAAAACGCTCCCTAGCTGAAACGACTTTTCAATGTCGGAGTTAAATTACGATGTCCGTCGATCGCGTTCAGCGCTCGCTGCCGATTGTCAGACGAAAACATAGCAACGGTCGTACCACCGTGGTCAGATGCTGGCCGAACGTCGCTATTGGGTCATTCGTCGTCGATTTTTCGCGCCGATCCTATGAAATTCCTCGTGCGGTTGAAAAACTCCGGATAAAGGGGATTCGAGACAAAAGCTTCGTTTATCTGGCAGGCGTATGCCAAGCGATTCTCCGTTAGGCTTCTTCTCCCAAAGTAGAAGGAAGGGTTCCGTACGAGATCGAGATACCCAGAAATGTTCGCGCAGGGATTTGCGTCCTAAAAAATAGGACCAGACCCTTTTAGTTGTTATGGATAAATCACGTAACTTCCTGAGATAAAGTTGCCGATAGAATCAATACCTACCGTGATACGGCGAAGAAAGTCGTTAGAGCAAAAAGAACATCACGATACGAAACACTTTCATTTCGTGTTTAGAAGTGAAAAGAGCGGCCAAGGAAGAGGATGTAAGTAAGAGGACTTTGTGAACTCTATTTGGAACACGGCAACCAGACGGGTAAAGAAGTATACGGAGGTCAAAGTTCTGCGTACCCTTAATTGTATCAGTACAACTTAAACTATAGGAAGTTACTTTTTTGAACACACGGATAAAGCTTTGATAGGCTAGGGAGACCATCAGATCGGTAGATATCTGGGGGCAAAACATGAATTTGTGTATGGCGGTTCCTGGTGCCGAAAACAAATACTCGGAGTTCCAGATGACGGCGGAATATGTCCTCGACATCAGTCATTGAAAGCGGAACGCTGGTACAATCAGTCGTCGCTACAACGACTGTTCGCGCCGTCTCGGTGGCGGTTAATTGGCTTTTTATCCGGTGTCCGGGTTCCGCTTGTCGGTGTGTTGAGATGCGCTGTTTAGCAAAAACCAGAGGGGCACTGTCGCCAATGCCCCTCTTGCTTGTTCTTACTGATTTAGATTCAGTTAGCGGATGTGGTGTCTACCATTTACCGACGACTGGAAGGTCGCCGGCTTGACCGAAGGGACCCATAAGTCGGTCCGCCAATGGGCCATCCCACTTACCATTTCCGTTAAGATCGAGATACCACTCCCCCGCACTCGGCCGATAAACTCCGATCCGGACCTTGCCCGTGCCATCCCAGTCGCCAGCGATCGGCAGATCTGTGGGTAGTCCGATAGGACCTTGAAGTCGGTCGACCGTCGGCCCATCCCACTTACCATTGCCATTCAGATCTAGATAAAATTGGACAGTCTGCGGGCGAAAGACACCTATCTCTTCTTTACCTGTGCCGTTCCAGTCGCCGATTATGGCCAAATCTCCGGTCTTGCCAAAATTCTCAATACATTGATCGATGTTGCATTTATCCACGTTGCCATCGCCATCGAGGTCAAAATTCCAAACACCTAATGTGATAACGTCTCTGCCTCGAACCCGGGTTGTTACTCGTGGCTGGAACGTTCCGAGGACCAGCTTCTCAGAACTAAGAGCCTTGACTACAGGAAAGCTACCCGGCGCACCGTAGGTTGTGACACAAGTGTCTCCGGTGGATGAACAAGCGTCCCACTTGCCGTTGCCGTTATCGAGATGCCAGTTGCCTGTGTTGGGTTCGAAGACTCCGATGCTGGTGTGACCTGTGCCATCCCAGTCCGCTACGACGGGAAGCATCGCGTTGCCGCCATCTCCTGTTACGCAGGTGTCGATGGTGCAGCTATCGAATATCCCGTTGCCATTGGAGTCCAAAAACCATTGGCCCGTGCTGGGACGGAATACGCCGATCTTAGCGGTCAAAGGATTTTTGCTATTAAACGTCGCGGTACAGCTTGTGCTCGCGCTCATGCTTACATTGATTGTTGCGGTGCTGGCGCTGCAGCCGGTGCCGGTCCAACTGACAAACGTGGAGTTTGTCGCGGGGGCTGCGGTGAGCGCTACGGTCGCGCCGCTAGTGTAAGAACTAGAGCAAGTAGAGCCACAGTTAATTCCCGCAGGGCTACTAGTTACAGTACCACTGCCGGTGCCCGCATTGGCAACGCTAAGAGTGAAAGTCGAGGCCGGTTGTAGATTGAAGGTTGCGGTGCAGTTACGGTTTGCACTCATTGTGACCATAACTGCGGCAGTTGTTGCGGCACAGCCCGTTCCCGCCCAAGCAGCGAAGACAGAACCCAATGCCGGCGCGGCAGTCAACGTTGCCGTGGTGCCGCTATTGAAAGTTCCCGAGCAGCTGGTCGAGCAATTGATCCCTGCCGGAGAGCTGGTCATGGTACCACCGCCAGTTCCTGCCTTGGTTGCTGTAAGATTAAAAGTGACAACGGGTGGTAAATTAAAAGTTGCCGTACAGTTACTGTTGGCACTCATAGTGACGGTGACCGCAGGCGTGGTCGCAGCGCAGCCCGTTCCCGCCCAACTGGCGAAGACCGAGCCGGTAGCCGGTGCTGCCGTTAATGTTACCGCAGTACCGCTATTGAAAGTTCCCGAACAGGTAGTCGAGCAATTAATCCCTGCCGGAGAACTGGTCATCGTGCCGCTGCCGGTTCCCGCTTTAGTCACCGCAAGAGTGAAAGTCTGTACTGGTGCCACGGGGGTGCCGCAGACTTCCGCGCTATATGTGGAGTTGCCTGCTGTATTATATGCGTAGAGTCGATAGCAGTAGTTAGTGCCGCCTGTGACTGTGGAATCCGTATATGAAGT
>Ga0193716_1001737_pt1 | contig 12522 bp, 14 predicted proteins | sample U2c1metaG_FD_145901 | JGI IMG/M metagenome (GOLD analysis project Ga0193716, IMG submission 145901) | Soil microbial communities from a riparian zone of the East river system, Colorado, United States - U2c1 | ecosystem: Environmental > Terrestrial > Soil > Riparian zone | place: USA: East River...
TCAATATTGAGGCCATTCAGTCCGAATATGCGCTAGATACGTAGATAATATTAAGACATTGTATCGCTTAAGACGTGCCAGCGGACGTCCGCCGGATTGTACATGATATATGTGTTATACGGGTCGGCCGAACAGTACTGAATAGACGTAACTAACGTGTCCGATGGGTATAGACGATTTATTCGGCTATCCGATATCGGATATTTAGTATTCGATTGAATCGGATGAGCCGACCAATTTGTATAGGGAGAATATCACTTCATAACTATCTACTGAATATTCAATTGACCGATGGAGCGAGTTCGCCGAAGAGAAAAAGTAATACTAATTTCATATTGGGTATATAAGCCTGGCAGCCCATCTAATATTGTCTGGGTGGTACAGTCAGATCAGGCGGATACGCACTGAATATTCACTGGGTGTATCCATGGGTTAGCCTGAAAGCCCATTCAATATTGTGTGGGCGGTACCGTCGGATCAGGCGGATACACACCGAATATTCACTGGGTGTATCCATGGGTTAGCCTGAAAGCCCATCCAATATTGTGTGGGCGGTACTGTCGGATCAGGCGGATACGCACTGAATATTACCTGAGTGTATCTATCGGTTAGCCTGACAGCCCATCCAATATTGGGTTGGTGGTACCGTCGGATCAGGCGGACACACACCAAATATTCACTGGGTGTATCCATCGGTTAGGCTGACAGCCCATCCAATATTGTGTGTGCGGTACCGTCGAATTAGGCGGATACGCACTGAATATTCACTGGGTGTATCTATCGGTTAGCCTGACAGCCCATCCAATATTGGGTGGGTGGTACCATCGGATCAGGCGGATACGCACTGAATATTCACTGGGTGTATCTATCGGTTAGCCTGAAAGCCCATCCAATATTGTGTGGGCGGTACCATCAGATCAGGCGGATACGCACTGAATATTCACTGGTTGTATCTATCGGTTAGCCTGAAAGCCCATCCAATATTGTTTGCACGGTACCGTCGGATTAGGCGGATACGCACTGAATATTCACTGGGTGTATCTATTGGTTAGCCTGACAGCCCATCCAATATTGGGTGGGCGGTACCGTCGGATCAGGCGGATACACACCGAATATTTACTGGGTGTATCCATGGGTTAGCCTGACAGCCCATCCAATATTGTGTGGGCGGTACTGTCGGATTAGGCGGATACGCACTGAATATTTACTGGGTGTATCCATAGGTTAGCCTGACAGCCCATCCAATATTGTGTGGGCGGTACCATCGGATCAGGCGGATACACACTGAATATTCACTGGTTGTATCCATGGGTTAGCCTGACAGCCCATCCAATATTGGGTGGGCGGTACCGTTGGATTAGGTGGATACGCATTGAATATTCAATTGGTGTATCCATCGGTTAGCCTGACAGTCTATCCAATATTATCTGGAGTTTACCATCGAATCGGGCGGATATACACCACCAAATATTCGCTCGGCATATCCATTGGTTAGCTGTCATATTAACAGGATACCCGCCGAATACTTACTGGATGTATCCGTTTGCTGGCCTGACAGCCCATCAAATATGATTTAGGTGGTACTGTCGGATCAGCCGGATACACGCTAAACATTTACTTGGTGTATCCTTTGGTGAGCCTGACAGTGGATTAGCCCGACAATATTGGAATATAGATTTAAATGATAACCGATCCAATAATATCTATGTAGTCCTGTTGGAATACCCGGATATTATTGAATTACTATAGATATGCATCGGACAAGACTATCCGATTCCGACGTGTCTTATTCCGAACACAGTGACTATCTATCCGACATGTGTATTCAATATTTACAAGTTCATATACGGCAAATGCGCAAGTTGTATTGCATTGAATGTACTAACATCATATTATATACATATTGTATAGCTTAATCGAATGCATCAGCAAGCTCCTCGCAAGTCTTTTTGATTGCGGCGAACTCCTGGCCGAGACGCGCAAACAACTCATTGGCGTCCTTCTTAGAGTTGGCCTTGGTGGCGCGGGTCGACTTCCTTGTAGCCTTTGGAATAGACACCCCATCGAATCGGACGCGGGATGCACTTGCGGAAGCGGTTTTGGCCCGCTTTCCGACGGGTTGAGCGGATTCGGCGTCATCGTCGTCAATCGGCTCGAGGGTGCCAATCGGATTGGCGTCGGTGGTTGAGTATGCCTTGCGCTTTTTGCCTGCGGCACGTCCAGGAGATTTTGGCTCCTCTTTGACGGTTGTTTCGCGAGGCCGACGTTGACCTATGGGTTACACATTGGTGATTAGTATTGCTTTGCGCGGAAATAGAATAAAAACACTTACCTCCATTGCTACAGCTCCTCTTCTGCCTCCAGCAGAAATCGCAGGCCTGTCCGACCGGACCCGAGCAAATGGGTTCGTCGGTCCGAGCGCAGTTCAGACAAGCCTACAATTGACGGGTAAATAAACGAGTCGTGAATGTAATAATGGACTTACATTCTCGTAGGTCGTCTGGGGCATCTTCTTGCGAGCCTCTTCCTTCTGATGCCTCTTCTTCTTCGTGGTCTGCTAATAGATGGATTGAATGTAATTAGTATAGAATACAATAGAAATACGAATAAAGGCGTACCAAATGCTCCTCATGAGCTGAATCACTCTCGTCGTCGTCGTCGGCGTCATTAACCTCCATTCCGGCGGCATTCTGCGTCTCGGTCATTCCGGCAGCCTTCTGCACCTCGGTAAGGGCAGCCTTCTTGGCACGGAGTTCGCGCTCAACGCGCATAATTTCCATCTCTTCCTCCGCGATCTTCCTCGTCATCTCCAACCGTTCTCTGGCGGCTGCTGCTTCCGCCAATTGCTGTCGCAGTTCCTCCTCTTCGCGTTTCCGCTTTTCCTCCTCAGCCCTGGCCTTTGCCTCCTCCTGAATTCTCCTCGCTTCAGCCGCATCGGATTGTTTCTGCGCCTCGAGTTGAGCCTCGACCGTCGCTACGGCGTCCGTACAAAGGGTCTTGAGTGACCCGCTTACGGCCTCGTGATCCGGTTGTTGACCGACGAGGCGATTGAACTTGCCCTAGAAAGGGTAAGTCTGTTATGATAGGATATGAAAGCGACGTGGACTTACCAGGAGCGAGTCCATTCGCTCGCACCATTCCATAGTCGCCAGCTCATTGAACCGGCCGTCAGATCCAATCGGGCGGTTTTGGTAGTGACCGAAGACGGCCTGGGCGAAATGAAGTCCCAAGGACTTCAAATGTTCGCCAAATGCGTTTGGCGCTTCAATCGGATCAGGGAAGGACATGTGTGTAAGGGGATAACGGATCCTTGAGTGGGCGTTGTTATGGTGGAATGTGTTATGGTGGAATGGAAACAATGTTGAACTAGAACGACGCGTCGTCGGAATTCTCACGCTCTGTTTGGAAAGCCGTGGCTGTGTGCTTTGCCACATTTGACTTCGCAGAAAGGTTGAAGATACCACTGGCACTTGTATATTGATCCATTGTGCATTTCGAATAGAAATGAAGTTAAACGAGTCGTTGGATTATATGCCGTAATGTTTTCGACCGAGGTTAGCTTGATACGTCCATTCAGCTTAGTACGTCGGAAAGACATTCCGACAAATTAATTTTACAATGCGACATCGGAAACATTTTTTCTGTTTGACATGTGTGCACATTTGTAGTTAATGAGTCATGCTAAACGAAATTAGGAACGTGTGCGTTTTGATGGGCCATCCCCTCCACTAGCGGCTCTGTTTCTCTTTGACCTTTGCCTGCTGTCATTAGTAATAGCCACTAAAATATGCAAGTTAGAATGTTCTTACAATTCGGGTAATGCTAGGATTGCGTGGAAGATTCCTTCGATGCACCGAATATTCGCCTTCCAGTCATTTCCAGCGCCCGAGTACTCCCCCTGCCAATAGAGGCAAAGCAAAAGGCCAAGAATACCCGTTTTTCCGGGGCGGCACCAGATATTAGCCATCACCGTATCTCCACCTTCCATGGCGCCGAACGGAACTCCCCTAAGATAGCTGGTAAAGGTCTTTCCGAAAGATTCCGATGGGCGTTTGGCGTCGATCTTCATGGTCTTCGCATACATCCACTCCTTCCACTCTTCAGGAATGTCGGATTGTCGGACCTCTTCGAATGATAGGTCAGTGCGGCCGGACTTGGCGAGGGCCTTTTCCGCACGCAGCCACAGAGAGGCAAGAGCTTGCCACTCAGCTCCCATCGTCTCCCAGGCCGGGCCAGCAAGTCCGACTTCATTGCGAAGATGGTGGACCGATGGTGGTACACCGGAAAGTCCCTGCTGGCTAGAATAAAATGTGAGCCATAGGATACATCTATAATCCGATGGACCTGTGCCTACCGCCTGTGGTTAAGACCATCCGATCCCTTTTTCCCCGTCCCTCCCGACGTTCCATTCCCTCCGGCTGCGCCACTCCCTGCGGGAGTTGCGTTCCTTCCGACAGTGGCATCATCTTCTACGACAGCGGTGTCGGCCTCTCCGGTAGAGTCGGTTGCACCAATAATGTCCTTCGACGTTCCCTGCTTGGAGGATTGTGTCTGGTTGGCATAATAAGCTTCGACCTGTTCAATCCTGTGTACATAGTTAGATAATTGCAAGATGTTCAACAATACAAATGGAACATACGTTTCCGCATATCCAGAAAGAAGGTCTTGGATACTGTGGCCAAGCTGTTCATATACAGAAAATGGGTAGGGACTATTGATGATGTGGGCAGGTACGTCGGAATACCTATCCGGAAACTGCGCAATCCACAGAGCTCTGAAGGCCAGTCCACAGCCTAAAGCGACGAGCTCCACCTGTTCATATGATGCAAGAAAGCCAGTATCAGCTGTGATCGGGTCCGTGTCAATCCAACGCGTAAAGGCCGACAGCGACGAAGATGATTGCGGGTTGAAAAAGTCTTCGGACAGATAGCGATCGGTAGATTGCCACGATACCCACGCGGGAGGAGGTCCTTCCAACAGTTCACCATCCTATCCACCTATCAGTCGATGCAGATTCCGATAACGAGTTACTCACCTTGGCAGCAAAAAGAAGTAAAAGCAAGTTCTTGTAGTGCTTGTCATTGGAAAGAGAAGCGAGAAATGTCCGGCGGCTCTTCGAGATGGGGGCCACACTGTGTGGTGTTTGCGGAAGCGATGGACCCGACACATCATCAGTGATGGTATTCGCCTCATTATCCTCGTCAGGTTCGACGTATCCAGCTGTTGCCTTCTTCCCCTTCCGCCGGTCCACAATTGTCTGAGCGGTGTTTGCGAGAGCCTCGGATGGCTTATCCGAGCTAGCCTTGAGCACGAGAGGTCGGCTACCCTTTTTCTGCAGTTTGAGCCAATGTTTGAGCCACGCATCGACAGCATCAGACTTCATGTGCGACGGGTCTTCAAGCTTGTAGTCGGAATCGGGTCGTGATTTGTTTGTGATATAGTGTGACAGATTTTCCGCGATGTCAGTCCAAGGAATACGGCCGTAAAGCCGGTAGAATCCTGCGTATTAATAGTCAGCACAAATCTTCGGAATAATCCTTATTGAAACGGACGCCTTGCTGCTGCCATAAACAGCCTCAAAATGGCTTTCCTACGATGAAGCCGCAGTTCCAGAACATTTTCTGGTAGTTGCGGGTACTGATTATCGTCGAGTTCGAGTGCCTCTTGGCTATCTGCCTCCTCAGCGGACTCTGCATAATTTGGACTCATTAGCGATGAAAAATTGATTTGTATTAAAACAGACCGAGGGTAAACTCTTTCCACAGATCGACGATGTTATTGGGGCCTTTTCGATGCTCCGGTCGGGATGCGAAAAACTCAAGCCCCTCGGTCTCGTATCTGGGGATTCATTAGCGCAAACGTATGACTGTAGGTAACCAGATTGTTACCTTGCATATGTCTGTTCGCCTTCTTCATTAGTATAAGCAGCCAACGCAATAAACGCAGCTCCAGTCCGATGATTGATGAACTTCAAAAAATCGGTGATCTCAGTCGGAATTGTCTTTGAGAGTCTAGATAGGCATCATCAATAGACCACTGTGAAGGATTACAATCACTTACTTGCGTTGAATTTCATCTGGAAGAGGATTTGTATTCCACTCGACTGCGGCTTCCTCGCACCGCTTTACTTCCTCTTCACTGAGGTTGTCAAAAACGTTGGCCAGAGCAGCACGATACTTTCCGATAGCTTTCTCTCCGCCGTCGGACAGCAATTTCTGCTCGTCGGAAATGCGAGCCGTAAAGAGATGGCTACAAACCGACTTGGCGGTCCACGTTTTTGATGATGTGGGATGACCTCTCGTATCCGACTTCGACTTGCCTGGCCTCTCCTCCTTTGCATTGCCCGATGCGTAGTTCCCAAACCAGGTACGGACACACTGACAATGTCAATCAATATATGCAAATAACATAACTGTTAGATTGTTTACCTTCTCCAAGTCGTCTGGTAACTCCTCTTTCTTTGCCAGCGCGATGGCAGTGATGTCTTGGGCGACTCGGGTGATGAGCTTGGATCGCGTTTTGTCGGTACCACGATCAGTGGTTTCCAGATATTCGTCACAGTTGTCCAATAGCGTCTGCTTGAACGATTCCTTCACCCAACGACTGTATGGAGCCATGTTGATGTGTTGAAGGTGAGCGAAAGTCAACAAGGTTCCAAGTCCGACAGGTGGAACATTTACCCACGGTTCGCAATATCGTTTCCGCCACTCAACAATCTACAATCCACCGTTCTGTATATTGAACGGTTTACATATTACTAAGTATCTTCCAGCCCTCTACAAAACCTACATTATCGGAACCAGCCTTAATGATTCCGCCAATGTATTCCGACAGGCCATTGGTCGGAGTCAGACACCACAGATACGGATGCATGTTTGCATCTCACGGTCTATCAACAATCTACAATCCACCATTCTGTATATCGAACGGTTTACATATTAGTAAGTATATTCCAGCCCTCTACAAAACTGACATTATCGGAACCAGCCTTAATTATTCCGCAAATGTATTCCGACAGGCCATTGGTCGGAGTCAGACACCACAGATACGGATGCATGTTTGCATCTCACGGCCTATCATTGACGGATCCGTAATACCTTGGGTAATCCTCTTAGTGTCTAGTACTGTTAGAATATGCCATATATATTGATCATATCTATTCCTACTTGGACTGACCGAGTCGGAAACCGTTGGATACCATGATTCATGTCGCTACTGACATTGTGTAATGTATGAAACATTGCCTGCAAAGGATCGCACAAACATTACCCATCCACATATGTATGTAATGTCATCTGCAAGAGGGAAACAATGTAAAAGTCAAGTTAAAGGATCTCCTAACACAATGGAATGTTGATACCATTGCTACCATCACAACATGCTACAGGGACGGACCGCGTGTCATATGGTCTATTATATATTCATAGCCAACACAATTTCCGACGGTTTCCGGCAATAGTGAACACTATCTAATGCTTGTCTGCAGAGGTTATCGAGTTCAATGACAGAAGGATGCAACCCCAACATCAACCGGGCATGCGCCGTGTGTGAGATACGTGTGTTTGAGATACCTGACTGATACACCATTACTGACAAGATGCATGCCGTTCGTCATGTCCACAACATGTCATCGGTCCATCCATGCAATGAATTGCATCGAAAACAGATAATTGACTATATAAACCAAATGTGCATTGCTCCTCGTGTCCAAAGCATGTTCTCAATTCATCCATGCATTGGTCCGGACGGAATTCCGGTCCATACATGCACATCATTGCAAATGTACATTTCTAACTATTCCAATAGCTATGTGTGAATTGCATTGTTAATCACCTGTGATGGTCTTCTTACAATCTCGTGCGACAATACTTGCACTTAATGTAGGACCTGTTGAGTTCAAGGAGAACGAATGCGAATCCAGGGTTGACCGGGGCATAATCACATTCTACTATTCCTGTGACCGATTCATGGAGGTTAAATGCGAGATAGGTCGGATGCCGCCTGTCCGAGGTATTTTATTGATCCATCCATGCATTTAAATGGATCGGGTGTCTATCCGCCACAATCATGGATATGGTAATACATGAACTGCCGCACGGGTTTCGAAGTACCTTTACTGATTAACAATCGATAACAAGTTTCCATTTTCTCATTCCATTGTACACTACTCTTCCTCCGCACATCTATCTCTCAATGCCAAAGATCAGGGACTCCGGACAAAAACCGGACATATTTGAAATCGCAACCACACAAACCCGACGAGGCAAACGAGTCACGCATGTTCCAGTGAAGGATTTGACTCCATTACCGTCGCCCTCACGCAGTGGATCTCCCACAAAAAAACGCGCATGGTCCCCTGGAGTACATGAACCCGACAATGATTATGACTTCCAACCGGATCCGATATCCAAGCGTTCTAGAACTGCCGGAAAGGTGCGTATGCACGTTGATATGATTTGATTATCATCGGAATATTTTCTTGCAGACTCAAAATGAGTTTCTTGGAGAGTATCTCAGTCGACGGCGTAGTATTCTCATAGAAATTCTTCGACATGAATCGTTTCCATCCAAGTCCATCTGCTCAAATTGCCAACAATCCGCTGGCACGTATCGGTGTCGGGATTGTTTCGGATCTTGCTTGTGGTGCGGCGCTTGTTGCGTTTCCGCTCATGCGCATCTGCCATTTCATCGGGTTGAGATGTGGAACGGAAATTTCTTTGAACGGTCGGACCTTCTCACTCATCGGCTGACTATCGATCTATGCCATTATCCGGACGAGTGCCCTTCCATTCCACCAAACACAGAGACCCCAATGGTGTTTGACCCAGATTTTTCCGACGAGGCCGACGAGTTTGCGGATGAATATCTTGCGGATAGACATCAGCATTCGGGGCCTTCCGGATCAGCCACGACTTCAGGATATCGATCAAAACTAATCATCGTATCATCCACCGGAATCTTCCAGCGTTGGATCCGATGGTGCCATTGCGCTACATCATCGGACCAATATGTCCAACTTCTGCTTCGTGCGAAGCTCTTCCCGGCAAGTTTTAAAAACCCCAAAACAGCATTTACGTTTGAAGTTCTAGATCACTTTCGACTGGATGCACTGGAATGCAACACAGCAGCTATGAACTTTATGAGTAAGATTCGAAGGATAACTAATGAGGCGTTTCCATCACGGGTGCCAGTAGGTTTTCCGATGCATCGGATAATGTTTCCGCTCTTATCATGTCGTATAGGACCGCTATCGGGAGCTACTCCGAGTGTCACGACAGTGGCGGGATCTTCATAATCGAATTAGAGCTGGAGTTGTTCATGATCGCCCGGATTTACCCGTTAATGGTGGTCTGGCATTGTTCTGCCCAGCTTGTCCGCAAATGGATATCAATATACCCCCTGAGAATGAATGGAAACCTGATGACAGGTGAGGAAGCCCACTATTTGCTTCTGCTACTAAGTATAAATCTGTCATGTCATAGATTACTCTACCGGCCGCAGCTGGTGGTTGATGGCAATATGAAATTAGTCCGTCTGTTCCAGAAGCGACCCGAGCACGATGTGTCATTGTCCGATGGTGAGCTGTTTATGGTCAAACGGGCGCGATATGCGGAGCATTTAGCCAATGCGCCGCCGAAACAGCCTGTGAGTCACCAACAGAATAGTGTTTATTTTTCAGCTGACATAGGGCAAGAAATCGAAATGTAGCAATCACCGCGCGCAGAATAACGGAAATCTGCATCGGAACCATTTAGACTCAACGGGTAAGGGTGCATGCGCATGTGCACGACACGGTGCATTTGTGCCACACTGTGTGGTCGACTTCCAGAAGGGAGAGCGGTATGGATATCCGCTCATATACCCAGAATGGTGTAACTCATCGTTTTATAGACAGGCCAACATGGACTATTCCATCTGCCAGGCGCTGAAGCGCTTTCCCGGCCACGTGCAAGCACTAATCGTTTACGACATCTGCTGTCAATGGAGCATCCATTTCCGACAGCGCGTATCCGAATCGGACTTTTTGGAACTCTATGATTCCATGGAGATTACTGGTGCCGTAGGGAAGTGGCATCTCGCTGCCCACATTCCGGAATGTTTTCCGAAGTTTTCACTCAATTTTGTCGAGGGTTCGGGTGAGGTCGAGGGCGAGATCTTGGAGACTCTATGGTCTGGACTGGACGAAATCGCCGGAATGACTCAAGCAATGTCTATTGCGCACCATCAAGAGGTTATAGATGAATATATGAACGACAGTAACTGGCGTAAAATAATTCGGATGCGTAGGTATCTATTCTATATGCATCATCGTGCTTGACTAAAACATTTTCCAGCCGATTCATTGTGTGGAAAGTGGTCCCGAGCAAAGGAGGGACTTTCCAACACAGGTCCGACATTTGAACAGCTATCCGATTCATTAGATGCCTCATTAGTTCAGGAATGGACAGCGCAAGAGCGCGTTGCCATGGAAAAGCGAGGTGAACATCTGAATATTTATCAGGTTAGATTGGATAAATGTAGGAAATTCATTAACTCTTCTTTTGGGTATTGATCAATGGTCATTATAGTGCCAACGTTGGCGGAGGTACGCCTGAAACTGTCGGAAACGGAGGTTCGGCATGGAAACCTTTCAGGTTCGGTCTCCACACTCACAGAGGGTCTAGCAATTGAGAAATCGCAGTGAGTCATAGAGCAGATTTAAATTCGCAGATCATTTGAATTAACATCAAATTTCAGAATGTTACTGCAACGCCATGTCACATCACTGGGTAGCACTTGCTCAGTTGCGCAGAAGAATGAACTGCTTGATCGCAGGCGCAAACTAGAAGCAAGAATCACTACCTACGAGAATCGAATATCGGTCATTATAAAACTCGACGATGACACCCAATGGTCTATTTCGGATATAGATCCGCACATAGCGGAATCGTCGGACGACCTTCTAGAGCATGATTCCGATGAGTGGCTTATTCCGGAAAGGGAGCGGATCACTCTCCCTTCTGCATTAGCAGCTGGGGAGATTGAACGGTTATCCCTTGAATCGATTGCAATAATTGAAGCAGAGCTACGCAAAGGGCAAGTGACGGATAGCCTCGAAGGACTTCGCTTGGCCCTCGGCGAGAAGTCACTTTGTTTCCGAACACAGGTACGCAATGCAAATAGCCAGCGGACGACGCATAGAGCATGGGACAATGTTCATAGGTTTGATGCGGAGGCCCGAAAGTGCCGGGCCACATATAGAAAAGCTCAAGGTGCTTTGCAGCGTCTTTCAATCGATCCGGAATATGTGGCAACACTGCATGACATCACGGATGATGACTTAAAAGTGGCAGGGGATCTAACCGATGAGCGGAGATTTGGACAGCGGTCGGATACGTTGCCCTGGTTTTGGAGATTTGGGGATGCAGTGGACTCTGGTGGTCTGCGGATGCAAGAATGTACGTATTTCCATTGGTCATGTGCTGTCCGGCTAATCCACCTGTAGTCTATCGAGTAAGCTGGCTGAGAGCAAAGGCACGCTATTTGCGATGGGCGGAGGAATTCCGACTCGTGGAATATGAGATGCAGTGGACGGTTAATTGGTTTCGTTGGAAGGAAATGCAATGGCGACAGAGACTGAGAGATATCGAAGATGAGGAGAGGCCACCTGGACTAGATTGCTACTGTCATAAGCAGATGGTGTTGTGGAGTTCACTGGCAGAACAGGCCCAAACGAAATTCTCTGCTCAATTGGGGCGTCCTGTATTCTGGTAGTATTATTTTGAAGCTGAATTAATAGTTACTCTTTGCTGTCTCTTGAGAGCATTTCGTCCAGTGTGGGATTACCATGATACCAGTATATAGGTTACAATTTATCAGGTGTGATGCTAATGAATATTAGATCGACCTGCATGCAGATAAATACCTATGCTGAGTATATTTGGTGGGTATCCGACTAATCCGATGGTATCACACAGACTGAATATTAGATGGCTTGAATATTCGGATGGCATCCGCCTAATCCGACTCCACCATCTACTTAATATTGGATGACCCATCGGGCTGACCGATAGATACACCAAATGAATATTCGGATACTATCCGCCTAATTCGACCGCACCATCCACTGAATATTGAATGGCCCGTCAGGCTGACCGATAGATACACTGAATAAATATTCAGATGGTATCCGCCTAATCCGATCCCACCATCCACTGAATATTGCATGTCCAGTCGGGCTGACCGATAGATACACTGAATGAATATTCAGATACTATCTGCCTAATCCGACCCCACCATCCACTGAATATTGGATGGCCCGTCAGGCTGACCGATAGATACACCAAATAAATATTCAGATCCTATCCGCCTAATCCGACCACACCATCCACTAAATATTGGAGGGCCCGTCAGGCTGACCGATAGATACACTGAATGAATATTCAGATGGCATCCGCCTAATCCGACTGCACCATCCAATGGCCCATCAGGCTGACCGATAGATACACCGGATGAATATTCGGATACAATTCGCCTAATCTG
>Ga0193716_1001739_pt1 | contig 12518 bp, 11 predicted proteins | sample U2c1metaG_FD_145901 | JGI IMG/M metagenome (GOLD analysis project Ga0193716, IMG submission 145901) | Soil microbial communities from a riparian zone of the East river system, Colorado, United States - U2c1 | ecosystem: Environmental > Terrestrial > Soil > Riparian zone | place: USA: East River...
AACAAGATCCGCGGCATCGTGAAGGATCCGGCTACCGCGGAGCTGTTGGCGCCCAAGGACCATCCGATCGGCACCAAGCGCCTCTGCCTCGACACCAACTATTATGAAACCTACAACCGCGCCAACGTCACCTTGGTCGATGCCCGCCGTGCGCCGATCGAGGAGATCACGACCCGGGGCCTGCGTACGCGCGACGCCGGATACGAATTCGATTCCATCGTCTTCGCCACCGGCTTCGACGCCATGACCGGCGCGCTGCGCGAGATCGACGTGCGCGGCGTGGGGGACGAAAAGCTCGCCGACAAATGGGCCGCGGGACCGCGCACCTATCTCGGCCTGATGGTGGCGGGCTTCCCCAACATGTTCGTCATCACCGGGCCCGGCAGCCCGGGCGTGAAGAGCCAGATGATCCTCGCCATCGAGCAGCACACCGACTGGATCGCAGGCTGCCTGGAGAAGATGCGCGCCGCCGGCTTTGCGCGCATCGAAGCCACCGAGGAATCGGAAACCAGATGGGTCGAGCATGTGAACGCGGTCGCCGACTCGACGCTCTATCCGCTGGCCAACTCCTGGTATGTCGGCGCCAACATCCCCGGCAAGCCGCGCGTCTTCATGCCTTACGTCGGCGGTGTCCACACCTACACGCGCAAATGCAATGAAATCGCCCGGAAGGGTTACGAGGGATTCGCCCTGTCATGAAGATCACCCGCCGTTCGACGCTCAAGGCCGCCGCTGCCGCCACGATTTTCATCTCGACGCGCGCAGAGGCCGCGGAGTTCACCTACAAATACGGCAACCAGGTGCAAGCCAATCACCCAGTGACCGTGGCCATGCAGAAGGCGGCCGACCGCATCAAGGCCGAGTCGGGCGGGCGGCTCGAGATCGCCATGTTCCCCAACAGCCAGCTGGGCGGCGACACCGACATGCTGTCGCAGATCCGCACCGGCGCGCTGGAATTCTTCACCTGCTCGCCGCTGGTGCTGTCGTCGCTGGTGAGCGTCGCCTCGATCAATGGCCTCGGCTTTGCCTTCAAGGATTCCGATGTCGCCTGGGCCGCGATGGACGGCGAGCTGGGCGCCCTCGTGCGCGCGAACATCGCGAAGTTCAACATCCTGGCGATGGAGAAGATCTGGGACGGCGGCTATCGTCAGGTCACCAGCAGCACCAAGCCGATCGTCGCCGCAGCCGACCTCAGCGGCTTCAAGATCCCCGTGCTCGCCGACCGGGATCAATTTCGGCGAGGTCTATTCGGCGCTGCAGACCAAGATCGTCGACGGGCAGGAAACGCCTTTGGTCTCGATCGACTCGGCCAAGCTCTACGAAGTGCAGAAATACTGCTCGATGACCAACCACATGTGGGACGGCTACTGGTGCCTGGCCAATGCCCGGGCCTGGCAGAAGCTGCCCAAGGACCTGCAGGAGATCGCCGCCCGCAACTTCAACATGGCTGCCCTTGAGCAGCGGAAAGAAAATCTGCGCCTGAACCAGACGCTGCAGGGCGCGCTCGAAGCCAAGGGCCTGGTCTTCAACGTCCCCGACCCCGCCTCCTTCCGCGCCGCCCTGAGCAAGGGCGGCTTCTACGCCGAATGGCGCGGCAAGTTCGGTCCTGAGGCATGGGCTCTGCTGGAGAAATATTCAGGCGAACTCGCCTGACCCGGTCATCCTGAGCGAAGCGAAGGATCTCACGCCGGCCACGCGCTCGGTGTGAGAAGTCCGTGTCTGGTCGCTCTGCGAGGTCCTTCGCTTCGCTCCAGCGCGGAGGTTACTCCGCGCGAGACGACATAAGTGCCTAAGGCTTCTCCAGCCGATACACCCGTGCCGCCGTGCCGCTGTATAGCGCCGTCTTCTCCGCGGCCGAGGCGCCTGCGGTGATGTGCTTGAAGGCGTTCCACAGCTCGGTGTAGCCGCAGGACTGCTTGTCGGGCGGGAAGTTGCTCTCGAACATGCAGCGCTCGACGCCGAACAACTCGATGCACGGCTCGATATAGGGCCGCCACGCGGCAGCCAGCTCCTGCGAGGAGGGCGGCTTGTCGCGGTCGTGAAAGTCGAAGCCGAAAGAAGTCATGCCCGCTCCGCCCAGTTTCACGTACACGTTCGGGCATTTGGCCATCTCGCCAAGGGTGCCGAGCCACTGTGTCTTGATCTCGGCCTGCCGGTCGGCATACGGACCGACGCCCAGCATGCCGCCGACATGGTCCATGATGATCGTCGTCTCGGGAAAGGCGCGCGCCAGATCGATCAGGTCGGGCATCTGCGGGAAGTATTGCCAGGAGTCGAAAGTAAGGCCGAGCTTGGCCAGTTGGCTAAAACCTTCGCGGAACTTCGGATCGAGCAACTGGTGCTGCGGAACGTTGCGCGAGACATATTTGCCGACGTCGCTGGCATCCCACGAGGTGCCGAAGCGGACGCCGCGCATCCGGCTGCTACCGGCGTGGATTTCCGCTTCGAGGACATCCCGCACCGGCGCGCCGAGCGTCAGATCACCCCAGCCGATGATCGCCTCGCACACACGGGTCGGGCCGTAATTGCCGGACGCGCTCATGGCGGCGACGCCATTCACGAACTCGACCTCGCCCACCGGCTTCATCGCCGCCGGACCGGCGGCGCGGAACATCGCCTGGCATTCGAGGAACACGGTCGAGACGATCTTGTGGCCGCCGGAGAGATCGGCGAGCAGCTCCGGCAGGAGATACGTTCCGCGATGCGGCGCGTCCCAGAGATGGTGGTGCGGATCGATGATCGGCAGGTCAGGCTCGAGCGCTGCCTCCACCGGCCGCTTTGCGAGCCAGGCTTTCAGATCGGCGTTGTTACGATGAACGATCCCGCGATACTCACTCCTGGTCACCATATTTCGTTTCCTATCGCCCTTATTCATCTGTGTAGCTGCCAATCTCCATGGCCTCGAGCCCTAACTCCTTCGTAAATTTGGTGATGGTGACCAAAAGAAAAATAGTCGCGATTGCAAACAGAAAAGGCGCACCAAAAGCATGTGGCATTCCCAAAAAGCTGCTCGCGACCATCAGAGTTATGAGCACCAATGTCGAAATGCTTGCGTAACATGCAAAACGCAGCGCACTCGCTAACAACAAGCATCGCCTTTTGACGACTTTGAATCGTTCAACGGTTTGCATATCGGCATTCCCAGCCTTGGTGTTGTCGCTGAGTGACCGAAGCAGCACCATGACATTGTTAAGCCTCACCGACAAAATTGAGGTTAAGCTAAATATGCCGAATAGGAGAAAAGCAGGCGCCGCAGCATTCGAAAAAATCCGGGAAATAACTTCAGCGCTCGGAATAAACGTCGGAAGAAAATTCATGGCTGTGCTCTACTCCGAGGGGAAGTTTGCTCCGCTTTACAGACCTGCTTATCGCGCCGCAGGTCGACGCCCGCAAGTCAGAGCGCGTGCCTCTGTCCAAAGGAGTCGACGGTCTTGGCCTTCAGGCGTCACGGCGGACGTAGCGCTTGTCGTTTCCGGTACCGATCAGTTCTCGTTTGCGGGCGGCCAGGGTTTGATCGCCTTGAGGAATACATAGGTCAGTACTCATTTGTTTTGTGCAACGGTCATGATCTACTTCCCGTGATCCTGTCCGGGGCAGTGCGGGAATACCGGAGAGGGCGTGTTTGCGGATGGGACGTGCAACGCCTCAATGCGATGTGTAGCGCGGGGAAAGATCAATGAAACCGGGCACTATTGAGAGGTCGATGTGATGCGCAGAGACACGCAAGCGGACAATGAGACAGAGCAGACGTAGTTCTGGCCACCACGTTTCCCCTCCATCGGATTTTCCCGACCACTATCATGCGCGATCTCGTTCTCCTGCCCGGATTCATGTGCGACGTGGACTTGTGGTCCGACATGCGATCCGAGCTCGCTGTTCTTGGCCGTGCGCAGTTCGGCAATGTCTATGAGGACGACACACTGGAAGGCATGGCGCGGCGTGTGCTCGACGAAGCACCACCGAGTTTCGTGCTGATCGGCTTCTCGATGGGCGGGTTCGTGGCGCGGGTGGCGGCACTGATGGCGCCCGAGCGCGTGCGCGGCATTGTCTTCATCGCCACCTCGGCGCGCGGCTCGACGCCGGCGGAGAACGCACACAAGGCGCAGCGCCTGGCGACGCTGGGCAAGGTCCGCATCCGCGCCGACCGGCCGGAGGTCAGTGCGAGGGCGCTGCATCCCGACCGCGAGCGCGATCCCGTGCTGCTGGAGCGGCTGCGCGCCATGTCGCGCCGACTCGGCCGCGAGGTCAGGGCGCGGCAGCTCGCGTTGGTGCGCCGCGACGGTTATGCCGACCTCGAGCGCATCGCCTGTCCTGCCCTGGTGGTCGCCTGCCGCCAGGATCGCCTGCGCAAATTCGAGGAGACCGAGCGCATGGCGCGTCATCTGCCGCACGCCCGCTTCGAGGTGATCGAGGACTGCGGCCACATGGCGCCGATGGAGCGGCCGGTCGAATTGGGAGCGATTCTCGGCGACTGGATTCGCCGCGAGGCGCTATAGCAAAGATGAAGAGAAGGAGAGTTTTATGAATTCGAGTGGCTGGCGGGCTCGCACGGCAACTGTATTCGATTGCGAGAAGCGGCCGGCCTTCGGATCGCGCGGCATGGTCACCACCAACCATCCGCTGGCCTCCGCCGCGGGAGCCGAGATGCTGGCGGCCGGCGGCAACGCCATCGATGCCGCCGTGGCGGCGCTGTTCACGCTCACCGTGGTCGAGCCGATGATGGTGGGCATCTTCGGCGGCGGCATGGCGCATATCCGCCTGGCCGACGGGCGCCACACCGTGATCGACGGCCTCAGCACCGCGCCGCTGGCGGCGACACCCAAGATGTTCCGTCCGGTCTCCGACACGCAGCCCAACTATCTCGAGACCGAGGGCCGCGAGAACGCCGTCGGTCCCAGGTCTGTCGCGGCGCCCGGCACGCTCAAGGGCTGGTGCGAGGCGGTCGCGCGCTTCGGCACCCTGTCGCTGGCCGATGTGATGGAGCCCGCCATCCGCCACGCCACGCGCGGCTACGCCGCCACACGCTATCTCGTCGAATGCATTTCCGATGCTGCGCCCGACCTGGCGCGCGATCCCCTGATGGCCAAACGCTATCTGCCGGACGGCGCGCCGCTCAAGGCGGGTGCGCGGCTGGTCATGGGCGACTATGCCGATACCCTGCGCACGATTGCCCAGGAAGGTCCCGACGCGCTCTATGGCGGCGCGCTGGGCGGTGTCGTCGCCGATCATTTCGCCCGCGTGGGCGGGCTGATCTCGCGCGCCGACCTCGCGGGCTATCGCACGGTCGAGCGCGAGGTCGTGCGCGGCAGCTATCGCGGCGTCGAGATCGTCGGTCCGCCACCACCCTCCTCGGGAGGTGTGCACGTCATCCAGATGCTGAACATCCTGGAGCGCCACGACGTGAAGGCGATGGGCTTCGGCTCGGCCGACGCGCTTCACCTGCTGGCCGAGGTGCTGAAGATCGCCTTCGCCGACCGCGCCGCCGCTACCGCCGATCCCGCTTTCGTGAAGGTGCCGGTCGAGCGGCTGGTCTCGCGCGACTACGCCACCGAGCGCGACGGCAGGATCGACATGAAGCGGGCGCAGGCTTTTGGCGCCGGCGTCTCGAACCTCGAGTCGGCCAATACCACGCATGTCACCGTGGCCGACGACCGCGGCAACATCGTCGCCAGCACCCAGACCATCAACAGCCTGTTCGGCTCCCGCTTCATGGTGCCGGGCACCGGCATCGTGCCCAACAACTACATGCACCTGTTCGATCCGCATCCCGGTCACGCGCTGTCGATCGCGCCGGGCAAGCGCATCACGACGTCGCAGGCACCGCTGATCGCGCTCAAGGACGGCAAGCCGCATTTCGCGTTGGGCCTGCCCGGGGGACTGCGCATCTTCGGCTCGGCCATGCAGGCCGCGCTCAACCTGATCGACCACGGCATGTCGTTGCAGGAGGCCGTGGAGGCGCCGCGCCTGTGGACGCAAGGCCAGGCGGTCGAGATCGAGCAGGCGATCCCCGAGGCAGTGCGGGCGGAACTTCGCGCGCGCGGCCACGAGATCGTCGTCCTGCCGCATGTCGCCGGCGGCATGAACGCCATCCGCTTCCACGCCGACGGCACGATGGAGGGCGCCTCCTGCTGGCGGGCCGACGGCACGCCGATCGGCGTCAGCGGCGGCTATGCCCGCGCCGGCGTGCGCTTCTGGCCCGACGGAACGCGCAGAACCTGAGCTTCAAGCCGGCTTGTGGCAGACGATGCAGAGCTTGTTGCCGTCGGGGTCGCGCACATAGGCGCCGTAGTAGTTGGGATGGTAATGCGCCCGTATGCCGGGGGCGCCTTCATCCTGTCCACCGGCTGCACGGGCGGCTGCGTGGGCCGCGTCGACCTTCTTTCGGTCGGCCGCGTCGAGGCCCACGGTGATGCCGTTGCCGACGCTCGCCGCCTTCTTGTCGAGCGGCCGCACGACCCAAAGCTGGGGTCGTCCGCCCGTCGCACCATAACCCACGGCCTCCGGATAGGCGGCGAGGGCGGTCAGCCCGAGCGGCGCGAGTGCAGCATCGTAGAAGCGCTTGGCCTTCTCGACATCGTTCGTGCCGATGGTGATGTGACTGAACATGGGTCAACCCTCCATTTCCTTGTTTGAGCGAGCGACAGTCGAAACGGCGATGAAGAAAATGTTGTCACTCCGAGCGCAGCGAGGGAACTTCAAACCATGTGGAAAAGAAGAACGCTCCTCAGCGCCTTGGCCACCAGCCTGGCTCTGCCGGCCCACGCGCAGTCATGGCCGGCCAAACCGGTCAAGATCGTGGTGGCTTTCGCGGCGGGCGGCAATACCGACATCACGGCGCGCATCGTGGCCGAGCATCTGCAACCGCTGCTCGGCCAGCCGGTCCTTGTCGACAACAGGGGCGGCGCCGCCTCGATGATCGGCTCGGAATCCGTCGCGCACGCGGCGCCTGACGGCTACACCCTGCTTTTGGCCACCGGGTCGCTGATCAACAGTCCCGTTTTGTACGGCCGCTCGCCCTATGACTGGCAGAAGGACTTTGCCTTCATCTCCTCGGTCGCGTTCCAGCCTGCGGTGTTGCTTGTGCATCCCTCGCTGCCCGCCAAGACCTTCGCCGCATTCCTCGACCTCGCCAAGCGCGGCGATGCCAAGCTGACGATGGGGACCGCCGGCGCCGGATCTTTCCCCCATCTCGCGGGCGAATTGCTGGCGCAGCGCACCGGGGCGCATTTCGAGCCGGTTCATTACCGCGGCACCGCCCCGGGACTGACCGATCTGGCAGCGGGCCTCATCCAGTTCCAGCTGGAGCCGATCTCCACCGCGCTGCCGATGGTCCAGGACGGCCGTCTGCGGGCGCTGGCCGTGACGTCGCTGGAACGGGCACCGACCCTGCCGGACGTCCCCACCATCGCCGAATCGGGCGTGCCGGGTTACGAGGCGATCAATCTCCTGGGATTGGTCGCGCCGGCAAAAACACCTGCTGAAATACTCGGCCAGCTCAATGCGGCGATGAAAGTCGTGCTGCACGATCCCAAGGTCGTCGAACGCTTCGCGGAGCTGGGAACCGAAGCCCGCTCCTCGACCCCCGAAGCCTTCTTCGAGGTCATGCGTGGCCAGGCCGAAACCTGGGTTCCGGTCATCCGACGCGCCAACATCAAGCTCGAGTAACGCTGGTTGCCACTTGGCCGGCCATTGGCGAGTATCGCCGACATGGCCGCCGACTCTAACCCCGTGATTCGCCAGCAAACGACGGTGGGGGAAGCGCGGCCCAATCCCCGGTCCTCGCGCTGGCGCGCCATTCTGCGCAATGGAATGCCGATTCTGGGCATGGTGGTGATCATCGCGCTGGTCATCGCCATTGCCGCCTATGTCCATGACAGCAATCGCCGCGGCGCAGTTTCGCTCTCCAACGATCTGCTCGATGCCATCGACCGCCGCATCGATGTGCAGTTGAAGGCCTATTTTTCACCGGCCGAGCAGTTTCTCGATTGGTCGCAGGAGATTTCCGGGGATCGTGGCGTCTTTGACGGCGGCACCGCAACCGAGTCGTTCGCTCTCAAGACCCTGCCCAAGATTCCACCGATCGCGGGCTACAGTTACGGTGACCCCGAAGGCAACTTCCTCTACATCGTGGCCAATGCCCGGGGCGGCTACGACACCAAGCTCATCGACCGCCGCGGCGGCAAGCATGTCGTGACCTGGGTGCGCCGGGATGCCGCCGGCAAGGTGATCGGCACAGAAGAAGATCCCGGCGACACGTTCGATCCCCGTACCCGTCCCTGGTATGTCGGCGCGGCGAAGGCCGGCCAGGCATATTGGACCGATGCCTATCTGTTCTTCACCCTGCGCAAGCCCGGCATCACGCTGTCGGTGCCGCATTACGATTCCCGTCATCAACTGGCCGCGGTGTCCGGCGTCGACATCGAGCTGGCCTCGCTGAGCGCCTTCCTGAAAGGGCTCGAGATCGGCATCACCGGCAAGGCCATCGTGGTCGACGGAAGCGGCCGCGTGGTTGCCTATCCGAGCGATAGCTGGCTGCCGGCCGACAAGCCCGACGCCGTGGCGCCCAAGCTCGATCAGCTCGACGATCCGGTGTTGACCCGCGTCTACAACCGCCTGCGCGTCGAAGGCTATGGCCGCAACGTCCTCGATGTCGGCGACCAGCGGATCATCGTCCTGTCCGAGGCCATGAAGGCGCTGACGGGGCGCGACTGGTCGGTGCTGATCGTGGTGCCGGAAGCCGATTTCGTCGGCTTCGTCGCCACCAGCGGCTGGATCGCGCTGCTCATGTCCGGCCTGGTCGGGCTGATCATGGTGGCGCTGGCCGCCTTGCTGGTCTGGCGCGGGGTGCTTGCCGAACGCCAGGGCGCCGCTGCGGCCATCCGGCAAAGCGTCCTCGAGGAACACACCCAGGCCTTTGCCGATCTTGCCGGAACGCGGGATCTGATCGACCGTTCGAGCCAGGCCGGCGTGCGCGCCGCGACCGAAAGAGCGGCCGCGACCAGCGGGGCCAAGCGGGCGGGGATCTGGCGCCTCACGCCGGATGGACGCACGCTCACCTGCGAGGATTGCTACGACCAGGCCGCGACCGACCATACGGCGGGCACGGAACTCTATCGCGACGAGCTGCCAAAGCTGTTTGCGGCTCTGGCAACGCGGCAATCCATCGATATCGCCCACGCCGGCAGCGATCCGCGCACCAGCGAGCTGAGCGCGGTCTATCTCGAACCGCTCGGCATCGACGACGTGTATATTTCCCCCATCGTCTCGGGCGACAAGCTGACTGGGCTGCTGATGCTCGAGGCACCGCGCCGCGGCGATCGCGGCGCCGGATTGAGTGAATTCTGCAGCGCCCTGTCGAGCCTGCTGGCCCTGCGGTTTTTGCCGGACGCCGACCGACCGGCGTCCGCTCTTGCGATGCCGTCTCCAGGGCCTCCGCCAGGCCGCCGGGCGGAGGCGGAGGAAGAGCAGAGCGACGTGCTGACGGCGCGTCGCGCAACGCTCGAACGCACATTGCTCAGCCATGGCTCCTCTCTCGCGCGCCTTGGCAAGGGACGGATCGATCAGGCGGCCGTGTCGGTCCTCAAGCTGCCGGATTGGCTGCTGGCGGCGCAGCGCGTCACGGACGACGAGCAGGCCACGCGGATGGAGGTCGTCGTCGGCGTGGTGCGCGAAGCCGTGGCGCGCAGCGGCATTACCTACGCCGCCCTGGACGACGATCAGATCGTGCTCGCTTCCTTCCCGGACGACGAGCGTGGTGGCGGCTCGATCGCGGCCGAGGCGCGGCGCACGGCGGTGGCAGCGATTGACCTGCGCGACCACCTGCTCGAGGTCACGGCCGCGTGGGGTGCCGGCGCGGAATTCAGGATCTCCATGGATATCGGCTCGGTGATGACGTCACAGGTTGGCGACGGCGCATCGGTGCGCAACTTGTGGGGCGGCGCCGTCGCCGTCGCCAAGGTTCTGGCGACGACGGGAGGGCGGCGCCTGATCACCGTGTCGGAAGCAGCCTACAGCGTGCTTGCGCGCGATTTCCTGTTTCGCCCGCGCGGCACCTACTTCCTTCCCGAGACCGGCACGATGCGCACTTTCGTCCTGGTGGGCGAGCTATGACCGCGCGCGTCGACCGGTTCCTGGCGCGACGCGCGCGAAGGGTGCCCGCCTGGGGACGGCCAGGGCAAAGACTGGCTGCCGTCGGGACCGCCACGAGAAGGGGATTCACGACGCTCGTGGAATTCGCGGCGTTCGCCGCGACCGTCGTCGCGCTGGGGCTGCGGAGGGACTCCTGGCGCCTCCCGGTGCGGGCAACCTTCCGCCACGCCGTGCACGACCTGGCGGTACGGTCGGTCGGCACGACTCTCGCCACGGGCGTGCTGCTGGGCTTCGCCCTGGCGACGCAGGCGGTTTACTGGCTCGAAGCGACAGGACAGACGGGGTTGATGGGCCGCATCATCGTCTTCACCCTGGTACGCGAAATCACGCCCATCTTCGTCGGCCTGATCGTCTTCGGGCGTGTGGGCACGTCGATCCTGATCGAACTGGCCGAGGCACGGCCGAAGGGCTGGCTGCGGAAAATCGAAAGGCTGGGCGTCGATCCGGTCGTCCTGCTGGTCATGCCGCGCGTGCTCGGCTCCGCCGTCGGTGCGTTCTGCCTGGCTGTCGTCCTGGTCTTCTCGACGCTGGCCTCGGGTTTTCTCGTGGCGCGAACGCTGGGCATCATCGCCTATTCGATCTGGGATTTCGCCGAGACGGTGATGCGGGCGATGAGCGTCCTGGACTTCGTCGTGCCGTCCATCAAATGCCTCATCATCGGGTTCGCCGTCACCTTGGCCTGCTGCGCGACCGGCCTCGCGCGGCGCGACGAGAGCGAGGAGCTGCAGCGGGTCGTGCGCAGCGGCTTCGTGCGCGCGGCCCTGGCGATCCTGCTGGTCAACGGTCTCTTCGACTTGATCGGCTGACATGGAAACGACTGCTCCAGCCTCCGTGCTTTCGCTGCGCCAGGCGGCGTTCTTCGAGCGGCACCTTGCGGCCCGGCCGGTGACCGTGGACCTCGAGCTTGGCCGAGGCCAGCTCGCCTTGGTGGAAGTCGAGGACGAGATCGACGCCGTGGCCCTGGTCGATCTTTGCGTCGGCCTGACGCTTGCGACGCTGGGCGAGGTGCTGTTTCTCGGCCGCGACTGGCGGACGGAGACCTATCGCGAGAATCTCGACCGCCGCGGCCGGATCGGATCGGTGGTGCAGTCGCAGGTCTGGCCGGCGCATCTGTCGATCGCCCAATCCGTGCTCATGCCGCGGCTTTATCACACCCGTCGCACCGAGGATGACGTGATCGCCGAGGCGACCGTGCTGGCCCGGCGGTTCGGCCTGCCGGGCCTGCCGGTCGGGCGACGCGAGACGATGCCGGCGGGCGAGCTGGTGCGCGCCGCCTGCGTTCGGGCTTTCCTCGGCACGCCCGACCTCATCGTCGTTCACGATGCGCCGCTCGACCAGATCGCGGAATTGGCCGTGCCGATGGCGCAGGCCCTCGCGGCGGTGCAGGATCGCGGCGGCGCTGCGATCTGGGTCACCGACTATGCCGGCGTGCCGGCTGCCCGGTTCGTTGCGGCCGATCATGTCCTGCGGTTGGGCGATCGCGGACTTGTTGCGGCGCGGAGAAGGGGATGAAGCGCTCGAGTTTCGGCGTCTATCAGTTCGACCAGGCCGTCGGCGTGGTGGTGTTGCTTTGCGTCGGCCTGTTTGCCGCGGCCCTCATCAATGCCGGCCTGCTCAAGGACTGGTTCCAGCCCTCGATCACACTGCGCATCCTGCTGCCTGAATCGGGCGTGGCCGGTCTCGCGCCCGGCGCCGAGGTCCAGGTGATGGGCACACGCGCCGGCGAAATTCGCCGCATCGTCATCGATCCCAGCCAGCGCATGCATGCCGTGGCCCGTATCGAAGAGCAGATGCGGCCTTTCATTCGGCGCGATTCGCAGGTCACGATCCGCCGTCAGTTCGGCATCGCCGGCGCGGCCTATATCGATGTTTCCCGCGGCTCCGGCCCGCCGCTGGACTGGGAATACGCCGTGCTGACCGCCGACATGGACCGGGCACCCACAGACACGATCGGTCAGGTGGTCGATGAGCTGCGCGCCAAGATCATGCCGCTGCTGGACGAGGCCCAGAGCGCGGTGACGGCGTTCACGGCATTCGCCAAGCGCGCGGCGGATCCGGCAGGACCGCTGGAGCAGACCCTGGAATCGGCCGCCGCCGTCGCCCAGCGCGTGCAGCGCGGCGACGGCGTGGTGGGCCGCCTCATCAGCGACGACAAGATGGGCGCCCAGGTCCAGGCGGCGCTCGCCGACGCGGTGTCGTCGCTGGCCCATGCCAACGCGACGCTGGCGGAACTCGAGCGCACCTCCAAGGATCCGCGCATTCCCTCGATCCTTCGGCGCACCGACGCGCTGATGGCCTCGTTGCAGACGACGGCGAACAACCTGGCGGTCGCCAGCCCCAAATTCGGCCAGATCACCAACAACGTCGTC
>Ga0193716_1001741_pt1 | contig 12512 bp, 8 predicted proteins | sample U2c1metaG_FD_145901 | JGI IMG/M metagenome (GOLD analysis project Ga0193716, IMG submission 145901) | Soil microbial communities from a riparian zone of the East river system, Colorado, United States - U2c1 | ecosystem: Environmental > Terrestrial > Soil > Riparian zone | place: USA: East River...
ACGCGCGAGAGTACGACCTGTTGCTCGACGCGCTCACGATCAACGTGACGAAGTTCTTTCGCAATCCCGAGACGTTCGCGGCCATCGAGCGCGAGCTTCTGCCGGCGTTGTACGCGCGCGCCGAGCCGCAGATTCGCATCTGGAGCGCCGGGTGCGCGTCGGGCGAGGAGCCGTACTCGCTGTCGATGCTCATGCACCGCTACGCGATAGCGAACGGCAAGCGCTTCGAGCGGGTCGCGGTGCTCGGCACCGATCTCGATCGCGCGAGCCTCGCCGCCGCGGAGCGCGCCACGTATCTCGAGCCGACGCTCTCCGACACGCCGCCGGAGATTCGTCAGATGTACTTCTCGATGGAGCCGCCCTACCGCATCCACAGTGAGGTGCGCGCGCGCGTCAAGTTCCGTCAGCACGATCTGTTGCGCGAGCCATTTCCCGAGCCGCAGCACATGATCGTGTGCCGCAACGTGATCATCTATTTCGATCGGCCGTCGCAGGAGGAGCTGTTCGAGAAGTTTGCGGCGGCGCTTCTCCCCGGCGGATTCCTCGTGCTTGGTCGGGTGGAGACGCTGTTCGGCCCGGCCCGCACGATGTTCGCGCCGGTGGACAGTCGCGAGCGATTGTTCAGGCGCCTATGAAAGAGATCACGGTGCGCGTGGCGGATGCGGCCGTCGGTCAAGGCGACGTGATGCTGTCGACGCTCGGACTGGGCTCGTGCATCGCGATCGCGCTCTACGACACGCGTGCGCACGTCGCGGGGCTTGCGCACATCCTGCTGCCGAGCGAGGCGCTCGCGCGCGATCGGGCGAATCGCGCGAAGTTCGCGGAGACCGCGGTGCCGTTGCTGCTCGAGCGCATGCGCGCGATCGGCGCGCGCGATACGAACATCGTGGCCAAGCTCGCCGGCGGGGCGAGCATGTTCACCTCGCTCCTCACGCAAGGCGGACCGCCCATCGGGGAGCGCAATCTGATCGCGACGCGCATTGCGCTCGCGAGCCATGGCATTCGCGTCATGGCCGAGGATGTGGGCGGTGGTCACGGACGAAGCGTGTTCCTGCACGGCTGCGACGGGCGATTCGAAGTGCGGTCGATGGGGAAGGGCTGTGTCATCCTCTAGCCGCCTGCCGTCGGTACTCGTCGTGGACGACAGCGCGTTCATGCGCAAGCTCGTCACGGAGCTCATCGAGGGATCGAATGAGTTTCGCGTGCTCGGCACTGCGCGCCACGGTCTCGATGCGCTGCAGAAAGTGCAGACGCTCAATCCGGACATCGTGACGCTCGACATCGAGATGCCGGAGCTCGATGGCCTCGGCGCACTCGAGCGCATCATGCGCGAGGCGCCGCGCCCCGTGGTGATGCTCACGGCGGCGACGGGCGTCGGTGACGAGATGGTGCTGCGCGCACTCGAGCGCGGCGCGGTGGAGTTCGTGCGAAAGCCGTCGGGACCCATCAGCCTCGATCTCGCGGTGATTCGCGACGAGCTGCTCGGCGCGCTGCGCGCTGCGGCGCAGGTGAATCTCGGCGGCGTGCGCGACCTGGCCCCGCATGCCGCGCGCGAGCCAACCGCCTCGAGCGCGAGCGGCGGCGCTTCGCGATTCGTGATCGCGATCGCTGCATCCACCGGTGGCCCGCGCGCGCTGGCGGAGCTCGTCCCCGCGCTTCCCGCGCAGCTGGATGCGTCGGTGCTCATCGTGCAGCACATGCCGCCCGGATTTACAAAGACGCTCGCCGATCGCCTCGATTCCTTGAGCGCGCTCACCGTACGCGAGGCCGTGCACGGCGAGACGATCGAGCCCGGGCACGCGTACGTGGCGCCCGGCGGACAGCACATGCGCGTGCAGAGCCTGGGGAACACACGGGTCATTGCGCTCGATGACTCGCCGCCCGTGTGGGGTGTGCGTCCGTCGGCGGATCCGCTCTTTCGCTCGGTGGCCGATGCCGCGGGGAGTGCGGCGATCGGGGTCGTGCTCACCGGGATGGGCCGCGATGGCGCGGCCGGGCTTCGGACCATCAGGGACGCGGGCGGCACCGGCATCGCCCAGGACAAGGAAAGCTCGATCATTTTCGGCATGCCCCAGGCGGCCGCGATGGCGGGGGGTGCGACGCACGTCCTTCCCCTCACCGGGATCGCCTCCGCGCTCGCAACCCTGGTGCGCTCGGGTGCGGATGTGACCGCGACCGGAGGCGACCGGTCCTTGTTCGGGGGCGGGAGCGGCCAATGAGCGCGAATATCGACACGACGACGCGGCAGGCGGCCACGCTCACGGAACTGCTCCTCATGCGCCACGGCGAAGAATTCTTCGCGCTCGCGCTAACGGCTGCCGTGGAGGCGATGGAACGCCCCGCGCTCGCGCCGATTCCGGAAGCACCCGCCTCGCTACTCGGCATGTTTTCGAGCAACGTAGGCGCGATTCCAGTTTTTGCCGCAAGCCGCGTTCTCGAAGTCGATGGCCGCGGTGGAGCGGAGGAAGTGCTCGTCATCGTCCGCGATGGGGAGCGGCAGGTCGGTCTGGTTGTCGATGAGGTCGAGGACGTGATCATGGCGGATCTGACGACGATGCAACAGCCAATGGATTCGATGCGCGGCATTGGAGTCGTGCGCGGCGTGGTGCGGTCGGGGAACCGGCTCGTGGCCGTGCTCGACGCGCGCGCGATCGTTCGCATTGGCGCGCGCGCGCTTCCGGAGCTCGCATGACCGTCGCCATCGCGCAGCAGCTCGTCACCTTCCGCCTCGGCGACGATCAGTTCGCGGTCGACGTCGCGGTCGTGGAGCGGGTGCTGCGCCACACCACGCCATCGGTCGTGCCGAATCTGCCCGCGTGGATCGACGGCGTAATCGATCACGGTGGCCGAGTGGTTCCGGTGATCGACTTGCGTACGCGCTTCAAGATGCCGCGCCTGGCGCCGCGTCCGGAGCATCGCATCCTCGTGCTCGCGATCGGCGAGGAATGGCTCGGAGTGACGGTGGACTCCGTGCACGAAGTGCTGGCGGTGACCGCGGAGGAGATCGCGCCACCGCCGCCGCTCTTTCGGGGGCTCGCGGCGGAATATCTGAAAGGGCTCGTGCGCAGGGACGGCTCGCTCCTCATCTTTCTCGATGTGGCGCACGTGCTGACCTCATCCGAGCTGCTCGAGCTGACTACCGCAGCGGCGACGCATGGCTGAAACGGAAGCCACGACGTTTCGCGCGCGATACGCAGCCATCGAGGCACGACTCGATGTGGCCACCGCTGCGACCGAGCGCGACGAGATCAAGAGCGAGATCATCGCGCTATTCAAACAGGTCGAGCTCGAGCTGACGCAGCTCGGCGCGCTGCGCGAGGACGTCAAGAAGCTCGTCGAGAAGTGGAAGCAGGTGCAGCAGAGCTCCGCGCCGTCGATCGCGCCGGAGTTCGGCACCGACCGTCCGGTCGTCGTCGCCGATCACATTGGCGCGTCGACTTTCGTCGAGAAAGGGTGGAGCCTCATTTCGCTCGGCGATCACGAGGGGGCGGAGCGCGCGCTCAAGCGTGCACTCGAGCTCTCGCCCAATGATCCGCAGACCGAGTCGCTGCTCGGCTGGGCGCAGATGCTCCAGGAGAAGTACGACGAGGCGTTGCTCAACTTCCAAAAGGTGTTGATGCGCCAGCCGACGAACTCGCTCGCGCGCATCAACCTCGGCTACATCTGTCTCAAGAAGCGGATCTTCGGAGAGGCGATCGAGCATCTCTCGAAGGCCATTCGCCTCGACAACGATCGAAAGGCGACGCTGTACGCGCATTTCTACCTCGGGCTCGTGTACGGAGAGCGTGAGATGTACGAGGACGCGCAGACCTTCTTCCGGAAGACACTCGCACTCGGGCCGAATCTGATCGAGGCGTATTACGAGCTCGGTCGCTCGCTGTGGTTCGATGGCAAGCGCGAAGAGGCGAAGCAGACTTGGCGCGACGGGCTCGCGGCCAACAAGTTCAATCCATGGGGAAAGCGCTGCGGGGAGATGTTGAAGCACGTGGAAGAGGGCGGGGCCCCGGCGCGCAACGGCTAGCGCTCGTCGCTTGTCTCACGCTGCTGTTGCTGTTCGCGACGCCCCGCGCGCACGCGCAGGCGCCATCGCCCGAAGCGCAGCGCCTGGATCGCGGCCGCTTCACCATCGTCGCCTTTCCCTCTGATCTCCCGCTCGCGCGCACCCTGCTCGCAGAAGCCGCGAGCCACGACACCTTCCCCGGACTTCCGAGACCGCAAGCGCGCGCGCTGATCGCGATCGCTCCCGACGCGCGCCGCTTTCGCGAGTGGTCCGGCTCCGGTGCGCCGGACTGGGGAGCGGCGATCGCGATCCCCGACGAGCATCGCATCGTGATGCAGGGAAGCAGCGCCGGTTCCGATGCGGGTGATCCGCGGTCCGTGCTGCGCCACGAGCTCGCGCATCTCGCGCTCCACGAGGCACTCGGCTCGCTGCCGCCGCGATGGTTCGACGAGGGCTACGCGGGCTACGCCGCCGGAGAGTGGTCGCGCGACGAAGTGCTGTCGGCAAACTTCGGCCTCGTGATGTACGGCATTCCGGCGTCACTCGATTCGCTCGAAGATCGATTTCACGGCGGAGCATCGCGCGCCTCGGGTGCATACGCGCTGGCGTATCGCGCCGTGAGCGATCTTGCCGCGCTCGATCCGCAGCGAGGGCTCTCGCTCTTCTTCGCGTACTGGAAGCAGACCGGCTCCATGGATCAGGCGATGCGCAAAGCGTTCGGGCTCACGAAGTCGGGCTTCGAGTCCGATTGGCGTTCGAGAACGATGCGTCGCTATGGACTGCTCGCGTTGGCGGCGAATCTCACTCTGCTCTTCGCGATCTTCGCATTCCTCCTGCTGCCGCTGACCTATTTGCGCCGGAGGCGCGACCGTCTTCGCATGGACGCTCTGAAGGCCGCGGAGGCGGCTGCCGAGGCAGCGACGGCAGCGGCGACCTCGGGGGCGCCAGAGGCGTCGCAGACGCACACAACGTAAAGAAAACCTTTTACGAGTCGCGAAGCAGCCGTTTTCCGTCGAGATCGCGGTGCTAGTCGTTCGGCTAGGTCCAATCCTGTTCTATTGACCGGTCGGCTTGGTATGACTACCATTGCCCCAAGCCCCGTTCGGTTCGCCCCGCAGAGACTGTCGTCGCCCGCAGAACTCTAGTTAAGCGTGCCTCGATGGTATTCCGCCCCGTTCAGAGCGCGAGGTCGCCTTGCCGCGTTCGTCAACTCACCTCTCCCATCCCTCAGAGCTCCGGGCCAGCTCGGTATGCCCGCAATTCCCGCAAACAGCCCCTGGTTTCGCACCCACCCCCTCTCCTCATGCTCGGTCTCGAGAAATTTTCCTCCGGAGGAAAGATGCGACGGTCTTACGTGGTTGGCGTCATGGCACTGCTACTCACGAGCGGTCGACTCCTCGCGCAAGGAGGAACGATCAGCGGTAAGGTCACCTCCGCAGGCGATGGAGAACCCGTTCCAGGCGTCACGGTTCTCGTGTCGGGGACGAACGCCGGCGCGCTCACCAAGGATGATGGACGCTACACCATCACCGTGCAGCCGGGCACGTACACCGTGCAGGCGCGCCGTATCGGCTTCGCACCCGACTCGGTCACGGGCGTCACAGTGACCGCTGAAGCGGGCGGCACCGCGAACTTTGCTCTGCAGCAGAGGGCCGCGCAGTTGGCGCAAATGGTCATCATTGGATACGGCACGGTATCGGCGAAGGATGTCACAGGATCCATCGCCACCGTCGGCACCGAGCAATTCAACCAGGGTCGCATCGTCACGACCGAAGAGCTCATCCAGGCGAAGGTCGCCGGTGTGCAGGTCATCAACAACAACGAGCCGGGTGGCGGCGTCACGATTCGTATACGAGGCGGCACCTCCGTGAACGCGAAGAACGATCCGCTCTTCGTCGTCGATGGCGTTCCTCTCGATGTGGGCGGCGGCATCAACGATGGGCGAAACCCGCTCTCGTTCCTGAATCCGAACGACATCGAGAGCATGACCGTGCTGAAGGACGCATCGGCCACCGCGATCTACGGATCGCGCGGCGCGAACGGCGTCGTGATCGTGACGACGAAGACGGGTCGCCCCGGCTCGCAGGTGAGCTACACCGTGTCGACATCGACTTCTGACGTTGCACGTCAGACGGAGCTCCTCAACGCGCAGCAATTCCACGATGCGGTGGCGACCTATGCGTCGTCCAATCTCCCGAACATCGGCGATGCGAACACCAACTGGCTGAACGCCATTCAACGCAATGCCTTCGGGCAGCAACACGATCTCGCGTTTTCGGGCGGCCGCGACTTGATGAGCTACCGAGTGTCGCTGGGCTATCTCGACCAGCAGGGCGTGATTCGCGGCACGGACGCGCAGCGCGCGTCGTTGTCGCTCAATTACAACGATCACTTCATCAACGATCAGCTCGAGGTGCACACGAACGTGAAGGGTGCGCGTGGACACGATCTGTTCACGCCATCGGGTGTCGTCGGCGCCGCCATTTCGTTCGCCCCGACGATGCCGATCTTGCTCCCCTCGGGCGCATACACCCAGTACACGAGCAACCTTGGCCCGAACAACCCGATCGCCGATGTGAACCAGCTCTACGACCAGGGTATCGACTATCGCAGCGTCGGCGACCTCGAGGTGAACTGGCATACGCCGTTCATCAAGGGGCTCACGGGCACTGTGCGCGGCGGTTACGACTACGGCCGCGCTGAGCGCACGTCCTTCTCGCCGAGCTTCAACCAGGGGCAGCTCGAGGGAAGCTCAGGCGGCGAGTTCACGCGCAACAATCCGAGCCAGATCAACACCCTGCTCGAAACCTTCGGCGACTACAAGCACCGCTTCGAGAACATCAGCAGCGATCTCGATCTCACGGGCGGTTACACGTACGAAAAATTCAGCTACGACTCGACTCGCGTGCTCGCGGAAGGGCTCACGACTGATCTCCTTGGCAGCGGCGGCATCCCCGGCGCGACAACGCAGTCGAACTCACTCGACGAGCAGGAAGCGCGGCTGATTTCGTTCTTCGGGCGCGGCACGTTCACGTATAAGGACCGGTACACGCTCATGGGCAGTGTGCGCCGAGACGGTTCATCGAAATTCGGCCCGTCGCACCAGTGGGGCGTGTTCCCGGCCGTCGCCGCCTCGTGGCGGATCATCGACGAGCCGTTCATGCAGAGCCAGCACGCGCTGTCCGACCTGAAGCTGCGCGCGTCGTGGGGCGTGAATGGAAACCAGTCCTTCCCCAACTATCTCTTCTATAGCTCGTACCAGATCGGCGACGCGCTTTCCCAGGCGCAGTTCGGCAATGAGCTGGTGACGACGATTCGTCCGAGCGGCGTCGATCCGAACATTCGGTGGGAGGAGACGCGGTCGACCGATGTCGGCATCGACTTCGGTTTCTCCAGGAACCGCTTCACGGGCACGCTCGACGGTTACACGAAGAAGACGACCAACCTGATCTTCAACACGCCGGTTCCGGCGGGATCGAATCTCTCGAACTTCGTGACCACGAACATTGGAAGCGTGCAGAATCGCGGCATCGAGCTGGGGTTCAACGCCCGCATTCTCGAAGGCCCGAAGAACGGATTCACCTGGGACGCGAACTTCAACGTCTCACGGAACAGCAACAAGTTGCTCAGTCTCTACGGCGACCAGACGACGCAGATCGAGATCGGGAGCATCTCCGGTGGCGTTGGCAGCAAGATCCAGGTGCTGCAGCCGGGCATTCCTGTGGGCTCGTTCTTCGTGTTCCAGCACAAGGCGGTGAATCCGTCAGGCGCCACAACCGATCTTCCGGATACCGCGCTGTACGTGGACCAGAACGGCGACGGCATCATCAACCAGAACGATCTGCGGCCGTTCCAGAGCCCGTTCCCGAAGTGGATTTTCGGCCAGTCGTCGCAACTGCACTGGCGCCAGTTCGACGGGAGCTACACGATGCGCGCCCACCTCGGGAACTACGTCTACAACAACGTCGCCGCGAATTTGGGTCATTTCAGCGCCCTCACCGGTCCGGCGTTTTCTAATCTCTCGACGTCGGTCTATGAGACCAACTTCGTGAATCCGCAGTACTTCTCCGATATCTACGTGGAGGACGCCTCGTTCCTCCGCATGGACAACATTACGATCGGCTATACCTTCCCCCGCTTCGGCTCCTTCAAGTCGTTGCGACTGTTTGGAACGGTGCAGAACGTGTTTACCATTACAGGATACTCCGGCGTCGATCCGGAGGCGTCGAGCGTCGGATTCACCTCGAACTTCGGCATCGACAACAATCTCTATCCCCGCTCGCGCACGTATCTGGTTGGCGCGGGAATCGACTTCTGAGCGCGCGCTCAATACTTCCACTGACGAGACGGACACCATTATGAACCGGACCTCTCGAATCATCCTTGGCGCGGCGCTCGTGTCGATCGCAGCGACCAGCTGCACAGACCTCACGACACTGCCCAAGAGCACGATCGGAAACACCGCGGTCTTTACCGATACGAACTCCTACAAGGCATTCATCGCGAAGATCTACGGCGGACTGCAGGCGAGCGGACAGCAAGGCCCCGCCGGGCTGCCGGACATCACGACGAACGACGAAGGCTTCTCGCAGTACGTCCGTCTGCTCTGGCAGATGGAAGAGTTGCCGACGGACGAGACGGCGATCGCCTGGAACGACCAGGGTGTGCAGGAGCTCAATACACAGCTCTGGTCATCGAACAACAACTTCCTGATCTCGATGTACTATCGCGTGTACTTTCAGGTCGCGATGGTGAACGAGTTCCTGCGCCAGACCACGGACGAGCAGCTTACGTCTCGCGGTGTCAGCCCGGCACTCACCACGACGATCCACCAGTACCGCGCCGAGGCGCGCTTTCTGCGCGCGCTGAGCTACTGGCACGGGCTCGACTTGTTCGGAAACATCCCGCTTGTGAAGGAGGACTTCCCCCTGGGCACGCAGGCGCCGCAGCAGGCCACGCGCCAGGAAATCTTCGACTTCATCGTGGCGGAGCTCAACGACATCCAGTCGCAGGTTCCAGCTGCGCATGCGGGCGAGTACGGTCGGGTTGATCAGGGCGCAGTGGCGATGCTGCTGGCCAAGCTCTATCTGAATGCGCAGGTCTACACCGGCACCGATCACTATGCCGACGTCATTACGGCGCTCCAGCCCGTGCTGGCGCCGGGCGTCTACCAGCTCGATCCGGTCTACCAGCATCTCTTCCTCGCCGACAACAACACGTCGCCCGAGCTGATTTTCGTCGTGCCGTTCGACGGTATGCACACCCAGTCGTACGGCGGGACGACCTTCCTCACGCACGCCGAAACCGGCAACGGCATCGCTCCCACCGTCACAGGCATCGAGGGTGGGTGGTACGGCCTACGCGTTCGCAAGGAAACCTCGCTGCTCTATCCGAGCATCCCCGGCCCAGATCACCGCGCCGACTATTTCTACACGGCGGGGCAGGACATCTCGATGACCGCGCTCACCGACTTCAACAAAGGCTATCTGACGTCCAAGTATCGCAACGTGAAGTCGGACGGCTCGCCGGGACAGGTTCCTGGATTCTCGGATGTCGATTACCCGATGTTCCGTTTGGGCGATGCCTATCTGATGTACGCCGAAGCGGTCCTTCGCGACGGCGGCGGTACGCGTGCGCAGGCGCTGTTGTACGTGAATGCGCTGCGTGATCGTGCATACGGCAACGTCAGTGGCGACATCACCGATGCACAGCTCACGCTTCCGTTCCTCAAGGACGAGCGTACGCGCGAGCTGCTGTGGGAAGGCCATCGCCGTACGGACCTCATTCGCTTTGCCGATTTCACCGACAACGATACCTGGCAGTGGAAGGGGAACGTGCTCAATGGCCAGACTACCGAGAGCTTCCGGAACCTGTATCCGCTTCCGGCTTCGGAGGTCATTGCGAACCCGAATTTGACGCAGAATACGGGCTATTAGGGCGTGCGTAGTCGGGCTGACTCGATCCGCGTCAGCCCGGCACGCACAGCTGTGGAATCACTTTCGCTGTATCGCGGCTCCGTCGTACCACGGCGGGGCCGCGCTTTTATGTTGTATGCACCAGCCAGAGCCACGCCGAGTCCGAGTCGACAGGGAAATCCGCAATGACGCTCACGCTCCTCGCCCCACTGTCCGGCATCCTGGTACCGCTCGAGAATGTCCCCGACCCCGCGTTCGCGCAGCGGCTCGTGGGCGACGGCGTCTCGATCGACCCGCTCAGCGATCGCGTGCTGGCCCCGTGCGACGCCCGCGTGCTGCAAGTGCATCGAGCGCACCACGCGGTCACGTTGCTCGCCCAGGGGCTCGAGATCATAATCCACGTCGGCCTCGACACGGTGATGCTCGGAGGAGAGGGCTTCACGGCGCTCGTGCGCGCGGATGACATGGTTCATGCTGGCGATCCGCTCCTTTCCTTCGACGCGGACCTGGTGGCGCGCCGCGCCCGAAGCCTGCTGACGGAAGTGGTGGTGTCGAACGTCGATCGCATTGCGTCGATCGAGCGGAGCTCGGGACGCGTGACGGCCGGGAGCGATGTGGTCATGCGCATCGAGCTCGCGGAGGAGCCTACGACCCGAGACTCGTCGCCACAGGGCGACGCGGTGCGCTCGCAGCCGATCGTCGCCGAAGGAGGGCTGCACGCGCGCCCCGCAGCGATGATCACCGCCGCAGCGCGGCACTTCTCCTCCGACGTGCGCTTGATGACCGGCGCGCGCGAGGCGAACGCGCGCAGCGTCGTTTCCATCATGGCGCTCGAGGTCGGACCAGGCGACTCGGTCACCGTCGTCGCGCGCGGAAGCGATGCCGCGGCCGCGGTGGCGACCATCGGCGAGCTGCTCGCCGCAGGTTCCTCGAATGGTGGGGAGAGAAGCGCGGCAGGGGCACGCGTCGCGCCCCCGACTCCCTCCTCGACATCCGAACCGCGCAGCGCCGACGGCGTGCTCCGCGGCGTGTCCGCATCGCCAGGCGTGACCATCGGCAACGTCTTTCAATTCCGCCATGACGACGCGGTGATCGAGGCACGCGCCACCGATCCCGAGCGCGAGCGTCGTTCGCTCGACTCGGCGATCGCCGAGGCGCGCGCGCAGCTCGGCGCATTGCGCTCGCGACTCGCGGGCGGCGCCGACTCGGAGCAGGCCGGGATTTTCCGTGCGCATCAGGAGCTGCTCGAGGATCCGGAGCTGCTCGACCAGGCGGCGCTCAGTGTACGCGGTGGCGCCAGCGCCGCCTTCGCGTGGAAGCAGGCCTACACTGCGCAAGCGGACCGGCTCCTCGCGCTGAAGAGCCAGGTGATCGCGGGGCGTGCCGCCGATCTGCGCGATGTGGGGCGCCGCGTGCTGCACCTGCTCGTCGGCGGCGACGCGAGCGGCGCGGCTGCATCGAAGGTGCCGGCCGACTCGATCCTCATCGCCGAAGATCTCGCGCCGTCCGATGCCGCGGCGCTCGATCGCACGCGCGTGCTCGGCTTCTGCACGACGTCCGGTAGCGCGACGTCGCACGCGGCGATCCTCGCGCGCGGGCTCGGCATCCCCGCCATCGCGGGGATCGATCCGCGTGCGCTCGAGCTCGCGAATGGCACGCGCGTGGTGCTCGATGCCGACGCGGGCACGTTGCGCGTGGGGCCGAGCGCGGCGGAAGAGGCGCGGGTGGCGGAGCGCCAGGGCGTGAGTGAGAAGCGTCGCGCGAGCGAGCTCGCGGTGGCCATGCAGAAGGCGGTCACGACGGACTCGTACGCGATCGAGGTGGTCGCCAACATCGGCGACGTGAAGGAGGCCGACCGGATTCTGGCGATGGGAGGGGAGGGCGTCGGGCTGCTTCGGAGCGAGTTCCTGTTTTTGAATCGGCAGAACGCGCCCACCGAGGACGAACAAGCGGAGAGCTATGGCGCGGTCGCGCGCGCGCTGGGCTTCGGACGCACACTCATCATCCGCACGCTCGATGTCGGTGGCGACAAGCCGCTGGCGTATCTCCCGATCGGCGCCGAGGCGAATCCGTTTCTCGGCGAGCGCGGCGTGCGATTTACGCTGAGTCATCCGGAGCTCATGCGCACGCAGATTCGCGCGATCCTTCGCGCGGCGAAGCTCGCGACGGTGTCGGTGATGTTTCCGATGATCTCGACGCTCAGCGAGTGGCGCGCTGCGCGGGCGATGGTCGAGGAGGAACGCTCCCGGCTCGGCGTACCGGCGATTCCCATCGGCATCATGGTGGAGACGCCCGCGGCCGCGATGATCGCCGATCAGTTCGCGCGCGAGGCGGACTTTCTTTCACTCGGTACGAATGATCTCACGCAGTACACACTCGCGATGGATCGCACGAATCCGACGCTCGCGCCACAAGTGGACGCGCTGCACCCGTCCGTGCTGCGCCTCATCGGGCGCACGGTCGAAGGCGCGCTCGCGCACGGCAAATGGGTGGGTGTGTGCGGGGCGCTCGCGGGCGATCTCGATGCCGTGCCCGTGCTGATCGGACTTGGCGTGACCGAGCTCAGTGCAGACCTTCCAATCATTCCGGCCGTGAAG
>Ga0193716_1001742_pt1 | contig 12507 bp, 11 predicted proteins | sample U2c1metaG_FD_145901 | JGI IMG/M metagenome (GOLD analysis project Ga0193716, IMG submission 145901) | Soil microbial communities from a riparian zone of the East river system, Colorado, United States - U2c1 | ecosystem: Environmental > Terrestrial > Soil > Riparian zone | place: USA: East River...
AGTCTCGTAAAATTAGATATGGCGGTCCGTTACGGCTTCTCGGAGCGCTCTCTCGAGACTTGGATTGCTGAGGAAATACAACGATCTCATTCCGCAGCTAATTCGGAATAAGCCCGTCCACATACTAGCCACACGATGCAATGCTCTCTGCCCCACATGGAGAGATGCAATGAGCAATCCCGCCACTGCCTGCAGCTACTTTGTTGCCGATCGCCAGCTTACCACCGTCAAGCAGGTTAGCCGCATCTGGTACGGTTGGGCCTATGACCGCCGTTCCAATTGCTTCAAGTGTTCTTTGCCCGAAGTTTCTTGCTGGTTCTTTGTCGGGACCGGCGAGTTACGTATCAAGGGTAACGACCTGCTCATGGACATTATTTATGGTGCTATCCGCCCGAGCCCGGAGCACCTGGTGTCGCTTTATCCACCCAAGCGCGAGGCAAAGCGCAAGCGCTAAGTCATGTCGAAGAAGTATCTGAATGTCGAGGAAGCGGCGGCGTGGTTGGGAGTGTCGAAATCTTGGCTGTACGGCTGCTGGGCGCGTGGCGAGGGTCCGCCTCGGTCAAAAATTGCGGGCCGTACTTTTGTCTCGGTTGAAGGTCTCGATGAGTGGGTGACGGAGCGGGGGGTTAAAACCGATGCCGCTTAAGCGCCCCCATCGTCGCCATCATCAAGCCTTTCAACACGAAGTCGATATCGCCTTTGCACCGGTGGTAGGCTGCGTATCCTATCTAGATACCATCGAGGTCATTACAGGCTGGAAGGATGGCACGCTCGCCATGCGGCTATTAAGTCAGCATGGCATCAAGTGGGTGAAATCCCGCAATCCCCATCCCCGGATGCCCCGCACCTTACGCATTCAGCGCCCATCCAGGACGGTGCTGGAGCAACTGCCACCCATCCTTGGCCGGTTTGAGCTTGTCCGGGTCGATTTGGCGGTCGATTTGCTGTTCGCCGATAGCCCGGCTGCCAATGCGCAGGCATTGGCGCTGCAAGCCTTTCTGCAAGCCCATCTCACCCAGCGCTGGCATGGGATGCGCAAGATGGGGTTCGCCGCGCACGGGACCTATTGGGCAAGCCCGTGGAAGGGCCGCAACATTGTCATTTATTCGGATCGCCCGTCGAAATTGGCTGGTGGGCCGTGCACGCATGTCGAGATGCGGTTCTATTCCACCAAGCAGGTGCGGAAGTTGGGAGCCGGCAGTCTCGTTGAGTTGCTTTATGTGCGCGCAGAGGAACTGCTGCGTGGGCAGTGTGTGTTGTCTAAGCCGCATGCCGAATTGGTGAATCGGAATATCGAGGACCTGATCAACCGCACCGCAATAGCCTGGCGCAAAGCTGGCCAGCTTCCGCGCGGGCGGCTGTATAAGAGATTCAGGCATGAGTGCCGTGCCGATGTAGCGCGCAAGGTGCGGGCCACTATCGCCCGTGGCCTTGCCCATGGCGTTGCAGGCGATGTGCCGGCCGATCTGTCCGATGCGCCTGCCCAGGTCTGGCTGGAAGGCTATCGCAAGCTGGTCGGCAGGGCGGTCGCGCAGGTGCCATTCCCGTCAGTGCCCCTGTTTAACTCGCCAGGTCATGCACCTCCCGCATAAGCCATTGATCCTATTCGTGCCCAAATGATGTTTGGGCCCAGCTTGGCGAATGTTGATCCACAATGCTCATGGCTGAAAGCCCAAGCAGATCGGTCGGGGCCATTCCGCTAGTAACAATAATTCCGCATTGGTTTGGGGTTCCGCCAAATCCAGTAGATGGGGGGTGCCCCCGACTCGCTACCATTTATTGCATTAACGTTGACAATCCATTTAGTCGGCGTTAAATCTATAATGCTGACAAATGAGGTTAGGATGCAAAAGCGCCATGACGACATCTTGAACAGCCGGATTGAACAGGCGGTGATGTACGGGGTGTCCAAGATTGAGGACTGGGAACTGCGGCTATGGTACGGCCTTCATCGGATCGGCAAGGCAACTTACCGCGATCTGAACGACCGTTTTGAGCGCATGGCCGAGGCCGACCATCAGGAGGGCGCGATACTCAACTGCTACCGCACCCATACAGGAGACGTTCATCTGATCCATTCGGATGGCTTGAAAAAGATGGCCGAACTCGCGGGGGACGCATAGCCATGGGTGGTAGAGCAGATGGGCCCGCCAGCGGGCGGTTGTTGCATGGTTACAAAGCCCACCGTGATGCTGGGGTTCCGTTCCAGGCGGAACGGCCCGTTTATCGCCAGAACGATGATCTACGCACGATGGCCGCAATCAAGGAAGTCAAAGCGCTTTGCACAGCGAATCCTCAGTACCGGATTTGGGCAGCGCAACATTCACAGAGGCTGGGTGCCGTGAAATTGCTAGCGCGGCTCAAAAAGAAGATGAGGCAGGCGCAGGGAGATTGCTAGTGGTGAAATGCGCCCCCGCGGATCGGGCCTTAGGAGCAGCCAGGGCGGCCCGCTCACAAAGCATGGCCATGAGGGCAGAGGCAGCGGCGAATGCCGCCCGCGCTGCTCGCATCAGCTAAGCACACTGTTCGAGGCGCCTGGGAAGATTCACCGTAGCGATTGGAGAATCGCCCGTCGGACCTCGCTCTGGCGTCAGCCCTTAGGCTCTAGCTATTTAATGCTTCGAACCTTTCCCGATGCCGCCTCACGTAAAAGAGATGCGGCCAGTCTTGCTGGCGTGCTGGAAGGCGGATATGCCCAGCTGTAAGTTGAAAAAGAGCTCGCAGCCTGTGGGGAATACGATTTTCCACCATCAACAGCCTGTGATCGTCGCTTAGAGAAATCAGATGGCGGTCGAAAAGCCAATGCACCGTCGCCGTCAACGCCAGTCCGTTCTGAACCACATCCGGGCCGCCGTCCGCTACCGACCATATGTGCGCTGCTTGCGCTTCGCAGTTGCCTTTGGCGTCGGCAAGCTCAAGCCCGGTCACGGCGCAGCAGTTAGCGTAGGCTCGGTAGACGGCCGTGCGGAAGCTCGCTTCCCGCACGATGCGGTTTGTCAGGACAGACACAACACGGCGGTCTCGTTCGCCGGGTAGTCCGCCTTCTTTCAAGGCCTCGGCCGCGTTCGCCAACGCAGCCGGCGGAACACCCAGGCGCTCAGCATTGTGCGCATCGAGTGAAACCGGAAAACCGCGGCGAACGATGTCAGCGAAATCGCCATCGGCCAGAGACCGTACGGAGCGTCCACGCAGGTACACACCGACCTGTGCACGCGGAATGGCACGCAAATCCCCTTCGGCATATCGTCCATCAACAGTCCACGGCACGGCGACATCGAATTCCAGGTACTCCGAAAGGCGGGCATAGCTCATCCCTTGCTGTGAGAGATCAGATTCTACGCCCTCAACCCGGGCCACGGCGAAGTAGGCCAAGTTGCCTCCATCCGCCCGCGGCCTTCGTAAGACTACCCAATCGCCAATGCTGGCAGAGACAGCAGCAAGATAGCGCCTAGGAAACTGGTAATGACGCGTAAGATCGTCGTCGTATCGGGATGTGGGCTTGGTGTCGAAGACTGCCTTCATCTCCGTGTCCCCATCTTGGTTTTCTGTCCCAATGCCCTGTGGAACAGCCGCTTGAGCTTCGCATTCAGTTTATCCGCGTTCTTAACGTCGCATTCCCAGATCACGGCTACTCGCCAGCCAGCGGCCTTCAGTTCGACGGCCGCCTGCGCGTCTCGTTCCTTATTTCGCGCTAACTTTGCTTTCCAATAGTCCGCGCGGGACGTCGGAACGGAGGCTCGGCGGCAACCGGCGTGCTGATGCCAAAAACAGCCGTGGACGAATACAACGGTGTGGTGCTTGGGAAATACAATGTCAGGCGATCCTTTTAGGTCCTTGCGATGCAGGCTGAACCTCAGACCCAGCCGGTGCGCGGCCGATCTCACAAGCATTTCGGGCATCGTGTTCTTGCCCTTGATGCGCGCCATCAGCGCGCTGCGCTGCGACCGCGTAAGCTTGTCCATATCAGCCGTTCGGCATGCTTATGAAATCTAGCCCTATCCGCGAGAGATGTTGACCGGCGGTGAGAAGGAGACGTGTCGCGTGCAGATTGCGCAGCTGTGTCACGACCTCGAAAACGTCCTCGCCCCATGCCCGTTCCGTCTTCGACGGGGACAGTTCGCCTGCGTTGTCGACCATGACAGACTGAAGGCGCTCGGCCTTGAACACCGTCTTGCCGTTCTGCACATCGACCAGCCCTTTGTTCTTCACCATGAAGAATTCATACGACGGCTGGCGGCCAACGCCGACCACTGTCTTGAAAGCTTTGCGGAGTTCGGGCACTTCGACGAAAAGATGGAGGCCGTTTGCAGCTTCGGCAACCGCGTCGCCGTCGCTCGCATCTGTGAGAAGGATCGCCACAAGCGGAGTCGTGGGGAAAACTGCGTGTGACCAGACCTGTTCGTCCGAAGGAGGTCTGGCGACCAGATCGCAGGCCGGGGATGCTGCGACAAAATATTGTCCGCTGCTGACATGGCGGAACACGGTCCCAGTGGTGACGTGAGCGCGGCGGAATTCCTCTGTGCCAAGGAAGCTATTGAGCCTAAACATTACATCCAGGTTCGTCGCCTCGCCGTCTGCCCGCGCCATACTCCTGGCTGTCGCCAAGACAGCTGCCTTGCCCTCCTCCGGCCAATTCTCCGAAGTAAGGCCTGCCGCGGCAAGCTCGCCCAACAAAGCCTGTGCAGCCGTCTCCAGTAGATCGGTATCGGTTGATAGCCTTTTGCGTACACCTTCGACGATCTTGTCGATCAATGCAGTGAGCGCAACCTGCACACCCGACGCGCCTGCGACGTCGTCCCTTCCAAGCCTAGCGAGAAGATAATACAATAACGCTGTCTGAGTGACGGGATCGCGAAGATGGCTATCAGCGGCGGCCAGGGCCTCAACCTCCAGGATGTTCTGAATCTCCGACGTCAGAATCTGAATGAGGTTCGGCCGCCATGCTAGGAGCGCAGCTCCAAGCCCCTCCATGATCCCACCTGGATCATCAGCCGCTCCGTCGGCGCCCTTCTTAAGAATAGCGACAAACGCATTTTCGGCCTGGATCCAGCGTATCTCGTTTTCCACGCTGCCCTTCGCGATGCGCCGAGGCTGGCCAGCATGGGCGCCAGAAAGCTGCGCCATTTCCCGGTGGAGCAATGCATCAATTACCTCGCCGCAAACGCCTGCCGGAACACCAAGCGCAACTAGCTCTTGCTGAAGAGGCGCCCGGACCTGCTGCGGCAGGTCCCGCACCCGGCGCCGTGCGGCAAAGCTCATAATCGCTTCGCGGCTGGGTTCGGGCAATTGTCCCGCATCGAACAGCCTCTCCCAGTGCGCCTTCGCATCGCCTTCAAGATCGCCAGGCAGGCCAGTCCAACCGAGAGAGACATTGGCCATTACGTTCAGCCAGACAAAATTAAGGTCAGGCTCGGCGGTGTAGACCACAACTGTGTTGAAGTGTTTGGAACCCGCCATCTGCCGAAGCAGCGCCAAGGATCGTTCGGAATTATTCGCTCCGGGTCCCAGATGGTAGTCGAGCACAATGAGATCGCTCTTCCTAAACCGTTCGGCGTGAACATCCGCCGCATCGTTCTCAATGTCACATGTCATGTTGCGGTCATGAAAAGCCTGGTACAGCGCGACTGCCAGGCCTTTCTGCTTGAACTTCACTTCGTCGGCCGCCTCCCCATCCCTCGCGAGATCGGCATAGGTAGGAAATTCGTCATCGATCATCAGCACGCTGCGCAACGGCTTGTGCTGAAAGGTGTCCTCGATGACCGCTTCGTAACCGGCTTCAGACATTGCGAACTCCCTTGAAGTCGATCACGAAGTTTGCCCCTCCGAACACCTTCGGGTCGTTTTTGGCTGCATAGCGAATCTTATGACCCGCCACCGCAAGGTTTACGCGACTGAGGTAAAGGCCGACACCGCGCCCAGATCTACGGCGCGTGAAGAAGATGTTGAACAGTCGCGGAATATCCTCGGCATCAACGCCGGGGCCAGTATCAGAGATCACCGCTAGTCCGCCCTGGAAGTCCAGAGAGATTTTTCGCTCTTCGGACTGCGACGCCCAGTAAATCGCATTGTTCACCAGGTTGATGAAGACGGGATAGATACGCGCAGGAATGTCCGTCACCGCAATGCTCCGGAACGCTTTTGACGCGGTGAAGTCGATCCGCTGGTTTTTGAAGGTCGTCGAGAAGAATTCCTGGATGTAGTGGGCGATCTGCTCGCCAGTGATAGTTTCGCGGGCACGATAGCCACCGAGCTTAAGGGGGGCGAGGAACCGCAACCGGTCCGCCAAGGCCTGGTGCGAATTCAACGCCCGCTTGTAGGCTTCCGTCTGTCGGACCGCCGGTGAAAGCTTGCCGAGGTTGCGCTTTACCTCTGACTCCAAAGTCTCCAGCTCGTGGCCGATTATCTCAACGGTAATGCCAATCTGTGCCACGGCCTGGATGTCGCGCAGCTGTTCCTCCAGCTCCTCCTGGCGTTCCCCAGTAATGTCGACAGCTCCTTGCAGATCGATGCCCTCGATAAGTTGATCAAGCGCGCCGATGAACGGCTCATAACGCGCCGCGAACGTCTCGGTCAGTTCGGTCCGGTTGGCATCGATGAGGTTCAGCATGGCAAGAAGGTTTGCCGTCGAAACTTTGGCCTCAAGTAGGTGCCCGGCGCGCTTACGCAGCTCCACGGCGTCATCACGTTCCTGATCCCGCCACTTGGCCCGCAGGCGGTTGAGGCGCTCGTCCACATGGGATGCGAACGCGACGAGCTGCGCCGCAAGCGCTGCGCGTTGCGTCTCGAAGTGCTGCGCCAAAACCTCCTTGGGCTGTTCCGCTTTGGTCGCTGCCTCCACTTCGGCCGCAAGCTTTGCAAGCTTGTCCAGCTTGCCCACGAACAGCTCATAGCTGTCGCGGTAGGCGCGCCAATCCGCCTCAAGGTCGCCCAGCCGGGACGGCGGCGTCGGTGGGCGCAGCATGTCGCCCAGAACGCGAACTTCGCGGATGCGGGCCGCAAGGACCGTCGCCTGAACCTTGTCCTTAGACGACAGCGTCTCCTTGGCCAGTTCCGCGAGGGTCTCCGCGCGCTGAAGCGCTTCTTCCAACGGCACGCTCTGTTCGCGTAAAAACTGGCGCATGCCTTTCCGACGCCGCGCGCGCGCCATGTCCGCAGCTTCCCGTTGCAGCACCTTGCGCTCCATGATGCCGGGCATAAGCTCATCGCGCATCGGGGCGTCCGACCCGAAATAGGTTCGGGCGGTTTCCATCAGCACATTAATGATAAGCAGCCGCATGTTCCGAAAGGCGCGATTGTCGACCAGGCCCTCGCGGCCTGCTTTGTCCTTCAGCGCCGGGTTTGCTTCTCGAGTAAGGCCAACGCGGCCGAAGCTGCGACGGTGCGCCCAATATTCCCGGCCTGCATGACGGCCTCGACGATCTTCCATATCCAGGAAGTCGGCGTTCGGACGTCCATAAGGCGCGACCCGGAGCAGGTCGCGGTAGACGAAAACGCCCGCAGACTTTTCCGTAATTGCGAGGAATTGGGCGTGCTGATGCGGATCGTGGGTCGAACGGCGTTCTTCCTGCTCGAATGTGCCAATCGCAAATTTGAATGACCCGAGCTTATCGCGCCCTTTCACCGGAATGGATATCTTGGGAGAAATGGTTTTAATGCCGAGGTCCTGGCCGAAGGCAGTGATCCGTCCGGTGAAGACGCCGCGTTCGTCGAAAGAGCCGTCGACCCAGTGTTCCAGATCGTGCAGCCCGTCGATTCCGAAAACCTCCGCAGCACCGACAACCCTTCGGTCCTCGCCGCCGCGGTGAACATAGACCTCGTAATCAAACTCGGGACGTTCTTTGGAATAGGGGTCGGTGAAAGCAGTAAGCGTCGTGACGAGGCGTTGTCTGGTCTCTTCAACCTCTTCGCCAGCCTCATCGGGACGTACCCAGACCCCCAGCTCGTTGTTGAGCCCGATCATGAAGATAGCTGTGCCGTGATCGGCCAGACCTAAGAAGACGGGCCACTCCTCCAAGTGCCGACGGGTCAGAGGCATAATGCTCCAGGAGGCAACCACCGCGTCGGCGGTGACAGGTAGGCCGCGACTGCGCTCATAATCTGAGAATTTCTTCCAGCTTGCGGCAAGGCGCTTGCCGCGATCGCTGGTCTTGTCGCCAAGATTGGCCTTTAGGACCGCGAGCATGCCGGCCAGCCCGTCGGCCAAGGTGTCGGCCGTCGAGAAAACTTCCACCGGCAACTGGATATCGTCGAGCGAGAGATAGGGATTTTCGAATAGGCGCCAATCGACGACGACCGCGACGAACTCCGATTTTGAGCGCCGGCTGACCAAAATGGTGACGGGGGCCAGGAAGGCGACGGAAAGCCGGCCGATGCCCTTCTCGCCCTGGCGCGGGCGCGGCGGCAGACCGAGGGTTTCAAAGGTACCGGCGTCCAGATCGGCGAACTTGCTTTCGGTGCCGATGACCAACCACCGTTCGATCACGTCCTTACGGCTCATGCCGACACCATCGTCGACGACGGCGGCAACTTCCGTCTTGCCGTCGAACAGGTGCAGCGCGACATTTCTGGCGTAGGCATCGTAGGCGTTCTTCCACAGCTCGCCGACAGCAGTGGGCGCATCGGCGATCTGGCCGCGGCCAAGATGGTCGATTGTGCGCGCTCGGGTTTGGAACGCAATCGCCTCGGTCATGCGGCCGCAGCCCGACGCTCGGCCTTGCGGACTTCGACGACCGCCTCGCGCAGCGTTTCGAGTAACGCCTTGGCAAGATCGACCGGTACGGCATTGCCAACCTGCTTGCCGCCCGCCATCAAGCCGCCCTCGAAGTTGAACCAGTCGGGGAAAGATTGCAGGCGCGCAGCCTGACGCAGCGTAATACCGTGATGCTGGGTCGGGTGCACGAAGCGACCCTTGGACGGATTGATGCAGGCCGTTGTCATGGTGGGGCCTGGAACGGACGGATCGATCCGGCCGTAGACGTCGTGGTGGCCGACGTGACCGTCGTGGCAGGGAAGCAGCCTGCCGGAATGCCTGCGCGAACCCCCGTTTGCCGGCGTCCGTTCGAAAGCCTCAAGCAGCTCGGAGCCGTGCTTCATATGGATATTGCTCGGATCACCGGCCCGGGTGCGATGGAAGGCGATGCTGGCTTTCCGCCAAGCTTCAAGACCATCTTCGTTGTCGGGCGCGCCGTGCGTGGCCGCAGGCGGCCAGGCCGGTGCCTCGACCAGGCGCCGCGCGTCGAAGCCAAGAATAAAGACACGCCGACGATTCTGGGGAACACCGAAGTCGCGGGCATTAAGCAGGACGGGCTTAAGCAGCAAGTAGCCAGCCTTATCGGCCAGCCCATGGAAGGCGTCGAGGAACGGTCGATGGCGCGGCCAGAGCAGTCCGGGGACATTTTCGACGAGAAAGAAGAGCGGGCGCAGGCCCCGCACATATTCGAAGTAGCGCAGCAATAGGTCATTGCGCGGATCATCCACGCCTGCGTCTTTAATGCGGTGGGTGGAGAAGCCCTGGCATGGAGGCCCTCCCAGGAGTATGTCGCAAGGCGCTTCGGTGAACACGGCGTTCTTGACGCGCCCAGGCGCAAGCTTGGAGATGTCGGCTTCGAACAATTGCGTGGATGTCAGATCGGTGTCGATCAGGTTGGATCGATAGCTCGCACAGGCGTGCTTGTCCCATTCCACCGCGGCACGGACATCGATGCCTGCTAGGTATGCTCCCAGCGAAAAACCGCCCGCGCCGGCAAAGAGGTCGCACGCCAGAACCTTGCCGCGCGGAGAGACGGCTGCGCCCGAGCGAATTCTTCTGATCTTGCCCACGCCCGACATCGTGCCTTCCGTGCTGCTGGTCCACCTGTGCGTCGCCCGGCCACGACGGCCGCCTGACCAGGTATTCCTCGCTGCAATGTGCCGCTTGAACTTCCCCGCCGGAATTGCCGACGCGAGACCCCGCCCCGAATACGCCGGCTCTTCCGAACTGCAATTTCCCGCCGGCTGCGGCATGATAACAGCGGTTGCCGCTCCTGCAAGATGGCTAACCGCCAGCCAGACGTCACCTCGCATCGATTAAAGGAAGGGGTGGCCAGCAGGCGGAGCGTATAGAGGGTCTAGCACCAGGCAATCGGCCGGTCAGCCGTCCAGCTTCGGGAGCAGGGCCGCAGGCTTGTCAGCCGCCCGCCGGTAAGCATCGAGCTGATCGAGCATCTCAGCGATGGCCGCGGGCGGAAGCCTGCGACCAGCAAGTGGCACGACTTGGACGGGGGCGTCGGCCGGCCTCCGGGCAGTGCGGGCGACGGCTTCACTACGTGGATGCCACCAAAATGCGTTGGTCCATATATCTGTGCGGAAATGTGGGTAGTCGCCATAGTCGGCATGGTCGATGGTGATGCGGTTGCGGGTAGGGTGGCCGCGATTGAAACCTGCCATTAACGTGAAGTTTCGCAGCGGCCCGTAGGGGTTTTCGATGAACCACCATTTCGGCTGGAGGCCCGTCGTCAACGTCAGCGCTGCACGGAAAGTTTCAATCGCCTCTTCGGCGACTGCGGTGAGCGGCGTGCCATATGGGTCCCAATGCGCGTCTCGGTCGGAGGCATTGAAGGCCGCGTCCGGTGGTGCAGACCAAAGGAGCAAGGGTCGCGCCGGGACGACCGAGGGTGAAAGCGACCGTACATCAGCGACGAGATTTGGCTCGCTGAATCCGTTGCGATCAACGGTGAAGGTTGAATAGCCCACGACGGCCGCAAGGCTGCTGAAGAGCTTGGGCCCACTGAAAAGCTCGACAGTATGCTCGCTCGTTTCCATGCTACTTTCCTTAGACCAAATGCTGCAATCTTCCAATCCGGATGAGCGTTCAAGGACCCACCAACAACCTTCGCATTGAGCGGCGTTGGAGTACAAAATTCGAGGCAAAGGAAGCGCTGAGTAACAGTTATTCCGATCCGCATGCCACTGGCTGCTAACTCGCCAAAACAAGACGTACAATGCTAGGTTGTTGGACCCTGAAACAGTACGCCGCCCACGCGGCCATCAGCTTCTGCCGCTTCACCAACAGATCGCCGCGCCGGTATGCAGCCTCCACCTTGTTCTCGATAGCGTGGGCCAGCGCCATCTCGGCCACATCGCGGGAAAAGGGCGTCATCTCAGCAGCCCAATCCCTGAACGTGCTGCGGAAGCCATGGGGTACGATGTCTCGGCGGCCCATGCGGTGCAGCAAGCTGATCAGAGCCATGTTGCTGAGAGGCCTGCCTTTTTTTCCGCCTGGAAACACAAACTCATCAACCCGTTCCTCCAGCAGGTTGCGAAGCAGCGCCATCACCGGCGCGGCAAGCGGGATGCGGTGTTCACGGCCCGCCTTGATACGATCGGCAGGGATGGTCCAGATGCCCTGTTCAAGATCAAATTCGGCCCAGCGCGCGCCCAGCGCCTCGCTGGTGCGGGTGGCGGTGAGGATGACCAGCTCCAGGGCCCGTGCAGATTGCCCTGGCTGCGCCCGTACGGCGGTCATGAAAGCCCCAACCTCAGTGAAGGGCAGCGCGGGATGATGGCGCACTTTGGTAATGCTAGAGGGCTTGGGCAAAAGGTTCTGAAGATGGCCGCGCCAGCGGGCCGGGTTTTCGCCTTCGCGAAAGCCTCTGGCCTTGGCTGCATCCAATATCGCTTCTACTCGTTCACGCACCCGCCCAGCGGTGGCCGTCTTCTCGCGCCAGATCGGTTCTAACGCCTTCATCACCAACGCGGTGTCCACCTCTTGCACTGGCAGTTGGCCGAAGATTGGAAAGGCATAGGTTTTCAGCGTGGCCTCCCACTGCAAGGCGTGCTTGGCGCTGCGCCAGGAAGCCCTGCGGCCGTCGATATACATGGCGGCCATATCCCGAAAGGTGATGGCGCGAGCGGCTTCCAGGGCCTTTGCAGCCCGTTCCTGCTGGCGCTGGGCCAGCGGATCAATGCCCCGCTTGGCCAGCTTGCGGTTTTGGGCAGCCAGATCGCGCGCCTCGGCCAGGGAAACTTCCGCCAGGGCACCCAGCCCCATGTCTCTCACGCGGCCTTGGATAGTGTAGCGGTACTTCCAGGATTTGGAACCGCCGGGGCTGATCTGCAGATAGAGCCCGCCGCCATCGTTGTGAAGCCCCGGCTTGGTAAGGGCCTCAACCTTTCGCGCGGGAAGCCGATGAAGGGCGCGGGCCATGCCATGTTCCTAGCCATTGTTGCGGCCAGGATTATATAAACCGCCATGCTACGCACCAAGACGAGAAGTACAAATAAGCCAGTATTTACGGGCGTTAGAGTAACGCCGCTGGATCGGGTCATACGCGGCTGGAAAGATTCTTATATGCCTCCGGCTCCGCCATCCCTGCTTCGCCCAAGAAGCAGGCGTAAATTTCACCACCAACACAGCGAAGCAGGGATGGCGGAGCCGGATCGGCATCCGGAAGCCTTGTTCGACAAAATCGGCGACAGCCGATTTTGGGCGCGAACGAAGTGAGCGATCCGAGCGTAGCGAGGACGAAA
>Ga0193716_1001743_pt1 | contig 12502 bp, 11 predicted proteins | sample U2c1metaG_FD_145901 | JGI IMG/M metagenome (GOLD analysis project Ga0193716, IMG submission 145901) | Soil microbial communities from a riparian zone of the East river system, Colorado, United States - U2c1 | ecosystem: Environmental > Terrestrial > Soil > Riparian zone | place: USA: East River...
TCCGCTTCGCCCTTCGGGCTACGCTCCAGCAGAACCGAACACTCACAACATCAACGTCCCACAGGGTGGGCCAAAACAAACCGCCGAACTGGGCCAAGCCAAGTTGCCAAAGTCACTTACGCGAGAGTTGCTTTCGACGGGGGCACAACCTTCGTTCCAACAGTCTTCACGGGCTCTGAAGAGAAGATGATCTATCGCTTCAAAGAGATCGCGCATGCGCGGGAGAGCAGGACGTTACCGCAAAGGCATGCATACCGTTCGTCCATGCAGAAGGACCACATATCTCCCCGATCGACGGTTATCGAGGCGCGCACCCCGCGAATGCAGTTCGGCCTCCATCTATTGCTGAGTTCGACCGTTGGCAAATGGACTAGGGGAATCTGGTTGGCATGGTGACCGTCTCGCCACATTTCCCAGGGTCTAACGCATACATTGCAGAGCTTGTGCGTAGAGGTGTTCATGTGTCGCTTGGACACACGCATGCATCCGCGGAACAAATTCATGCCGCGGTGGATGCTGGTGCCAGGCTTTCAACCCACTTGGGAAATGGTCTGGCGTCCCCGGTAGAGCGTCACGCAAATCCACTCTGGCCCCAGCTTACAGAAGATCGTTTGACGCAAGGAGGGAGGACCCACAGCCGTTGCCTGCATCCCATTTATCCATGCGGAAGGACCTCACATATCGCCATTGGACGGCTATCGGGGCGCTCATCCGGTGAGTGCGGTGCGGGCTCCATCGATTGAGGAATTCGATCGCTGGCAAGATACTGGCGGGGACCCTGTCGGCATGGTGACACTCTCACCCCACTTTTAAGACACCGCAGAATACATCCCACATCTTGTAGTCGTGGTGTTCACGGTGGCGCTCGGACACACGCATGCGTCAGAAGACCAGATTCGTGCAGCGGTTGATGCCGGTGCGATCACATCGGCATTGGTACAGCGAACGGGCACCAAGACCGCAGGCGGTCATAGTTCATCTGCGATTTTAGAAGTAGCCCTTCAAACCGATTTGAATAATCCTCTCTGTCTGTGCGTATCCGTAGTCGCTCGCGGATGTGATCTTGCCAGCCTGCGGATTGTTGGCCGTATAGGTATAGGGATCGTCGAACTGCGTGTGGTTGAAAACGTTGAAAAACTCTCCACGCAACTCCAACCGCCGCGCTTCAGAAACCGGGAATTTCTTGAGCAGTACTAAGTTAGTCAGATTGGTGCCGCTACCCATGATCGTGCCCTTACTGCTATTTCCTAGTTGGCCGGGGAGCGGATTCTGAAGTTTACTCACATCGAACCATCTCTGAATGGTCCTTTGCGAACGAGGCAGATTCGGGTTTCCAATTAAGTTGGCTCTCGAACCGACGTAGGAGACACCGTACGAAGAAGGTGTCAGCCATGATCCGGACGCGAACGTTGAATCTATACCAATCTCCCAGAAACCAGCCACCTTGTCGAGAACATGATGCTCGTTGCTTAGCAAATGAATGTCGTACAGCCCGCTGATGGTGGCTTCCTGAGGACGACCTCCAACGGCAAAGCCCTTATTCAAGCCGAGCGGAGCTATAACCTGGGGGGCGTAGGCGTTTCCTGGAGAATTGGAGGAACCGAGGGAACTCTGGTCGATATTTGTCAGGTTCTTGTTCCATGTGTAAGAACCAAGGATGGTCAACCCCTCAGAATATCGCTTCTGGACTCTGACTTGCAAAGCATTGTAGGTACCAGCTCCATTCGAGTCGAAATAATTGACCGTTCCGAACGTTGGATATGGAAAATTCTGAACAAAATTTGGCGGTTGCGGGGGATAGGGAGCCGTCTGGTTGTCGTTCAATTCGCTCGAAAGATGAGTGCTCTTCGTGCCCGTATAAGCTATTTCCAGGAGCAAGTTGGGAGCCAGGATTTGTTCCAGATTCAGATTCCAGGCGCCCACGTTGCCATCTTTGAAATTAGGGTTTATCCCCAGTACTGTGGCGAAACTCACAGACGGGCTAACGTTTGTCAACGGGCTCTGAACGTTGATGCCTGGAATTGGCTTGTTTGGATCCGCCGGCCGCGTGCTCAGGGAGTACGTCGTACCAAAGGGATTCTGGAAGCCCAGGTTGCGAAATGTATTAATGACTTCCGGCGTATAGAAAATTCCATATCCACCCCTGATCGATGTTTTATCGCCTCCAAACGGCTTCCAGCCAAACCCCACGCGTGGAGAGAAGTCTCCATAGCGTTGATGGACGAGGGCTTGAGGTACTCCTCCCTGCGCGGCAACGACCTGAGTTCCCTTCGCTAGGTCAAACGTTGCAATTCGATTCTGTGAATCTGCGGGCTTTCCGAAAAACTCCCAACGCACGCCGGCGTTTATCGTGAAGGTGGGACTAAGCATCCAAACGTCCTGTATATAAATGCCAAGATTGGAATAATGGAAATCCTGAACATATGGATCTGTCTGCACCGTGTAAGCAGAAGGATAACCGAGCAAAAGGTCTGCAATAGCATTTGCAGACGTCGTCGTATGAACTGGATCCTGAGCGGTAAATTGTCCAGAGAAGGTATAAGCGCCGTTCGGCGATCCAAATTGGGTAGATTCCAAGAGTTTCTTATTGATCGTAAATCCGACCTTGAACGTATGTTTACCGTGCTGGTAGGAGAGATTATCCACTATCTGGATGGATTGGGAACCCCAATTGAAGACGGCATTTCCAGATCCATACCCGACGGAACTCAGTCCAAGAGGGCTGACCTGTGGAGCGGCCCAGGCGTAGGCAGGAGGCATGGGTCCTGTAATTCCAAGATTTGAAATATAGTCTGTGGTGTTAGCCGCCTGCGATCCCCTCCGTCTCGTAAACCGCACGAATCCTATGTTCGTTTCGTTGACGATATGAGCTGTCAGTACCGCAGTATTCCCAATGACAGCCTGTAGATTCCAATCGTGCTGAAGTTGGTCATATCCCGTAAATGCAGCGCCTGCTCCAGGACTTATCGTGAAGGGCTGGTTGATTGTGAATCGACCAAAGATAGTATCGTTCTGCGAGAGTGTCTGATCAACCCGGCCGCTAAAGACATCATTTGTCAACGACTGACTGGGGGATCCACTATAGTTGGCAGCAGGATTAGTGCTATTCGCCGTTGGATAGAGCTTCAGCAGTGCCAAGCCCACAGGGTTTATCACATTTGAGGGAATTGCATTGTTTGCGTAGGGCAACTTCGTAAAGGGATCTACGATCGTCGTACCGGTATGGGCGAAATTTCCTGCTCGCTCTTCATCTGTTGGGACGATAGCGGTTGACGGTGTTGCACTGCTTTGACGAGATCCTTCATAGCTTGCCAGCCAGAACGTCTTATTATGGCCGTTATATAGCTTGGGAATAACGAGCGGTCCGCCGATAATTGCTCCGAATTGATTTCTCTTCAAGAGCGAAGGGCGCGTGCTGAAGTAATTCTTCGCATCGAGATCTTCATTCCTGAAGAACTCGAAGAGAGCTCCATGGATAGCATTCGTTCCACGTCTCGTGGCGATATTAATAACCGCTCCAGAATTTCCACCAAACTCCGCTGAGTAGTTAGATGTTTGAACCCGAAACTCTTCTACGTCGTCCAATGATGGAATGGCGAGGGCGTAATTATTAAGTTCCATCCCACTGATCTCGATGCCGTCCACCAGGACGATATTGGTATTGTCCCGTTGCCCACCCACAGCAAATCCAGGACCATAGTTGCCCTGGCGCTCTGTGGCACTTCCCTTCGCGCTCGTAACAACGCCGGGGGCAAGAGACGTAAGCTGCAAAACATTTCTTCCATTAATCGGCAGTTCGGTAACGCGGCGCTGGTCGATGACGGAAGAAAGGCTCGGATCAGCCGCCTGGACCATTGGTTCACCGCTTTGAACTGTCACCGTTTCGGTTTGGCCCGAGATGTGAAGCCCTACTTGGATGGACTTCGTTTCGGCTACCTGAAGCGTAATCCCCGTCACAACTTCTGTGGCAAAGCCTGATTGTTCGACCTGAACCTTGTACACACCTATGGGAAGCGCGCGGAATTCAAAATCGCCATTTGAATCGGAAGTCTGGGAACGAGTTTGAGCCGTTCGCTGCTCAGTTAGAATGACCTTTGCTCCCCCGACGAGGGCCGCCGAGGAATCAAGCACATGTCCCTGAATCGTCCCGGTTGACGTCTGTGCTCTGACGACGCAAGCACAAGTGCACATAAGCAGAAATACTGCCAAACCCTTGCTTTTCTTCACGTCTTACCTCCGACAGGTATTTAGGTTTCTTGCCCACTTGGAACATGAGTGTTGATTCACCGATTCAACGAACAGACTAAGAAGATACGTCGTTCCACATTGCGGGATGGCATCCCATATCCGGAGGAAGAAGTAAGTTTTTATAGCGTGAATCAGAATCGATGTCAACAATTAACTTGATCTGTCGAAAGGTTTGCCAGAGCGTAGCACACAGTCTCGAAATTGAGTCCAAAACGCCTACTTGAAATCCATTCCATCGCGAGGAAATACCACACAGAACGGGATGCATTTCTTTCGAACTCAATCTGGCGACAGGTGATTTTCGGTGCTAGGCAGCAGTATTTCGCATTGTGCTGACCGTGGCCTAGCGGCCTAATTGATCTGGAAAGAGCGCAAGCCGGTCGGACAGAACAGCCCCAACAGTTTGCAGGGTCGATGCAATCTCTGCGATCCGCTCTCGATTCAATCGAGTCCTTGGACCGGAGATGCTAAGACCAGCTATTGGAGATCCCCTGAAAAGTAGCGGCACACCGACGCAACGCCCTCCCTCCATGCTTTCACCGTCATCCAGGGCATATCCGGTCTTCCGGACGCGCTCCAACTCGGCAGTAAATTCCTCAGCAGAACCGATGGAAGAACCTGTCAGCGGAGTCCAGTCGGTGAGAATTGGGCGTTTCGCAACAGGAGTCCAAGCCATGATGGCCTTCCCAATCGCAGTTACCTGAATTGGATCCAGAATACCCAGTGACCCCGTCACGCGAATAGGATTCTCGCTCTCAACGATTTCCAAATACATAATAGAGCCGCGATGGAGCTGTCCCAAATTGACAGTCTCTCCAAACTGATCTCGCAATTTGATCATTTCCGGATAAACAATATCTATCAACTTGAACCGACGCCTGACCGCCGCACCCAAGACTAAAAGCTTTTCCCCAAGGGAATAGTGGGAGGCTTGATCTCTGTGAGCATAGCCTCGGGAGACCATGTCACTCAATATCCGATGAACGGTGCTCCGAGGAAAGGCACTCGCTTCGGTAAGCTGATCGAGCGATTGCGGTGAGCCGCTAGACTGCAGGATGTCCAGAAGATCGAAGGCTTTGTGCAGTACCGCCACTCCACCAATTGCATGGGACTCGCGCGCTTTTACAGCCTGTTTCTTTTTCATGTTTGGAGTCGCCATCTACGCGATGAACGTAGCTTCTTTCTTCTCCGCCGGCCTGGCCTGCGAGCATTTATCTTGACATTCGGCAAGACATCAAGGATGCTATGACATCTCTCGATGTGGATATGTATACCACATCATGGAATCAACCCGTTTGGACGCCGTATTTATTTTTTACAAATGTCCCGAAGGCACACACCAGAACACTGAAATTGGAGCGCGAACTCTCATGGATCGTCGTAGCTTTAGTCAAATGGTCGTGGGAATGCTCGGAGCGTCAACCGTGACATTTTCTTCTGCACAATCTACAAAGCCCATGGGAAAGCCGGATCGGATGCAGCCGGCGCTTCATCTGGAAACACTGCGTCAGCAATATCGGAAGGATCTCTTCGAAGATTATTTACCATTCCATGAACGGTACGTGGTAGATCACCAGTTTGGTGGATTCATGTGCACCGTGCTCCCAAATGGCGATCGAGTCGCCGATGACAAGCCGACTTGGTATCAGAGCCGAGGCATGTGGGTTTACAGCTTCCTCTATAACAACTTCGGTCGCGAGCAGAAATATCTGGACATTGCCCAGGGAGCGTACAAGCTCATTGAGCGCAGCAGGCCGCATCAACCCGACGAATTCTGGCCTAAGGTAATGCAGCGTGACGGCAGTCCAAAAGGACCGCCCGACCCGGAACTCTACGGCGACATGTTCATCGCTGAGGGGTTAGCTGAGCTATCCAAAGCAACCGGTGAAAAGAGGTATTGGGAAGATGCTAAGCAAATCGTTTTGAAATGCGTTCGTAGATATGATCGCGACGACTACAACCCGAAGATTGGCCAAACCTACCTAGGTCCCGACGCGAGGCCATTTCCAGGTGCGAGAATTGAAGGTGTTTGGATGGTTATTATCCGAACAACCACCCAGATGCTTGAAATGAGGCCTGATCCGGAGCTGGAAGCGCTGTCACATCGCGCTACAGATGCTCTTCTAAATCATCACTTTAATCCGCGTTTCCGTCTTCTAAATGAACTGATCAATCATGACCTGTCTCGCCCGACGAATGAATACGAACAGCTCGTCTATGCGGGTCATGCTATCGAAACTTTGTGGATGGTTCTATATGAAGCGATTCGCAGAAGCGATAAGCAGCTGTTTAATCAAGCCTCTGAATTATTTCGACGTCACTGCGATGTAGCCAGAGATCGGGTTTATGGCGGCTTGCTACGCAATTTGACGAACGTAGACCAAAATGCCTGGACGCTTGACAAGACACTCTTCCCTCACCAGGAAGCACTCACCGGTAGTATCTGCCTGATTGAACACACGGGCGACCCATGGGCCCTGAATTTCTATCCTGAGTTATACGAATATACACGTACTAAATTCTCCATGCAGAGCATTGGGTCTCCTTTATGGCAAGTGATCGGTGATAGACAAGTCACAATGAATCCCAAAATGACGCGAGCTGAGAACTATCATCAGCCTCGTTTCTTGATGCTAAATTTGCTGGCACTTGATCGAATGATTAAGAGAAATGGCATGCCATTACCGATCAGTCAGCCCTAGCAAACTGGGCTCAATAGCCAGAACAAACCAAAACCTGTACGAGCGAATGCGGTTCTGCGCGGCGACCAGGCAGGCGTTTGCCTCGGCCCGGGTTTCGTTTCGGATGAAGTTTTGATTCACCCACGACAAACGTGATCGCCGCAATGCCGAAAGATCGTTGCGCACGAGCGGCTCCAGACCGATGTTGCAGGCTTCGGCGATCAGCACGGCGCAGAGGCTGGTTGCAAGATCGACGGCTCGCGAGTCGCGCTCACTCACGTGCGTGAATTTCGATGTGAATTCGGTGCGGGCGGCAATTGAACAACCACAATTGGGATGAGATTTATGCTCACGCCAAACTGCAGGCGCAAATCAAAACAGTCATCTGTCTTGACGAGTGCATCACGAATGCACGCCAAGCTGCCACGGCCATCGAACCGGAAGCGTGCCGCATCATTAATATCAAGCCGGGACGAGTGAGCAGACATACGGAGGCGCAAAAAGGTTCACGCGGTCTGCCTCGCAAACTCCACCCCCGTCTGGTGTGGCGGTATGCTTGAGTCGGGCATCGGGCGGACACAATATAGCCATGTCCACTCTGCCAGGCTTTACTGTGCCCGGCGATGTATCTGCGAGTCAGCGATACTGGGAGCAGGACATTATCGAGCCTGAGGTAGAAGTGAGCTCACAGGGGACGATTCAAGTCCCGCAGAGCCCGGGACTTGGATATTCGATCGGGAGAAGTTGACTGTGCGCTGCAAGAAAATCAGCCTGCCAGTCTCTGTTTCGTAATCCTCAGCATCTGCGGCTCATTCCATTCTTGGCATTGGGGAAACGCATTCTCTCCCCACCTCGATCGAGCAGCAAACTCGGAGTCTATGGTCGTGATGCGGACTCCCGAGTGAACAAATAAAAAAATGTGGTTACAGAGAAATGCAGAGAAACTCAGTCTTCGGAACAATGATGCGTTCGCAGGTGTGCCTTTGATCATTTCATTGATTTGCGATAGTCCCTGGCCTTCCGCTGCCTTCATCCGCGGTGGCAAGTCGAAGAGGAGTGTCCAAAACAACCACGAGCGTTGGCGTAAGAGAACAGTACGGATCATTAGAGCTGGGGCTCACATCAATTTTTCTAAACTTGTATGATTCACTGGAGCCATCCTTATCCTGCCTGTTTAGAGAAAATTGGTTTCAGGGTTAAATGTGCAAGAGAAGCCAGAGGCAGATCCATACTAGGTTGAGCGAAGTCAAGGAATGAGGGGCGATGATCGATAGAAAGCAGCTGATCAAATCAATTTCATCCGAAGCTACTGAATGGCGTCGGGATCTCCATCGTAAGCCTCAAACCATGTACGAAGAAGTCTTCGCTAGTGATTTCGTTTCCAGAAAATTAACGGAATGGGGTATTTCTCACGAGCGCGGTATCGCTCGAACAGGTGTCGTGGCGAGTATTGAAGGGCGTCGCAATCAGTCTGGTCGAACAGTGGCCTTTCGCGCTGATATGGACGCGCTTAACATCACGGAACAGTCCGGCCAGCCGTGGAGTTCTCTGACGCCAGGGAAAATGCATGGCTGTGGTCATGATGGACACACTGCCACCTTGCTGACCCTCGCCCGATATTTGCACCAGACGCGGAACTTCGATGGTCTTGTACGGTTGATTTTCCAACCCGCGGAAGAGGGCGGTCGAGGCGCGTCGCTGATGCTCGAGGAAGGGTTGCTCGAGCGCTTTCCGTTCGACGAAATCTATGGCTATCACAATTGGCCCGGCCTGCCACATGGCATCTTCGCTATCCGGTCCGGACCCATGCTTGCGGCTGTCGATCAGTTCGAGATCCGTCTGAACGGCAATGGCGGTCACGCTGCGATGCCCCATTTGACCCACGACGTTGTTCCCGCAGTTGCGCAGCTTGTCCTCGCTCTTCAAACTCTCGTCAGTCGTGAAACCGATCCGATGGCCTCCGCCGTGTTGAGTGTCACGAACATCTCTGTAGGAACGGGAGCGTTTAATGTGATCAGCGAAGCGGCCCGACTTAGCGGAACCGTCAGAACATTTCGCCAGGATATTCGCGACCGCTATGAAGCGCGTTTTCGAGCAATCGCAGATGGAATTGCCAGCACTTTTGGGGTGAGCAGTGAGTGCCAGTACGCGCGATTGATCGACCCTGTTATCAATGAACCGCAGTGCACGCTTCATTGTCGAGCAGCCGCAGCAGCTATCGTAGGAGAAGAAAACGTGCGGGATATGGAACCAACGATGGGTGGGGAAGACTTCGGCAGATTTCTCCAAGAACGACCTGGCGCATTCATGGCAATAGGGCAGGCAGAGCAGAACCCGTCTAGCCCCCATAATTTCGGCTTGCACTCCCCTCAATATGATTTCAATGATGCGATTATTACTATCGCGGCCAGTTATTTCGCTGAATTAGCTGAACGCCGTTTGCCGATCGATTAGAGGGCTCTGATGCATTAACTAAGGGGCTCAACTGTGGGGTGCCTGTTTGGCAGCGATGTCACACAGCTCGTTGGATGTCCCCGGTCCAAAGCGTAACGCATGTCCCGGTACACTCATCCCTCAGCAGGCTTGGTTTCATTGGATCAGCTTGAAAACGCAGAGGTTGCTTTGGCAGGTTGTTGTTTGGGACCCCGCACCATCGGGCTTGAGGCCGCCGCACAGTAGGGCAGGGAAGGATCGTCCGCCGCGATGTCCAGGTTGCACACTTCAACGAAGATGAAGCATGATCTCGGGGGAGAAGGCCGCCAAGTTCGCAGGAGGAATGCTGGATGAATACAGCCAAGGAAAAACGGACAGCTCTCGTCACCGGGGGATCGCGCGGACTCGGCAGGGCGATGGCTCTCGAACTGGCCGCCGCGGGCGCGTACGTGGCGGTCAACTACTTCAGCAGACGAGATGCGGCTGAACAGACTTGCGCAATTATCCGGCAGAGTGGCGGTCATGCTCGGGCCTTTCCGGCAGATGTTCGCGATGAACGCGAAGTCGCGCGCCTGGTGCAGGAGGTGAACGAAGCCTTCGGTGCCGTGGACATCCTCGTCGTCAACGCAACCGGTTCGCAGCCGTTTTTCTCGATTGAGGAGCAGACGTGGCAGCGCTGTCTCGATCAGCTGGAGTTCTTTGTGAAATCTCCTCTGCTGCTGCTCAAAGAGGTGCTTCCGGCATGAGACAGCGCGGCTTCGGGCGCGTGATTCAGATCGGTAGTGAGGTCTTCGAGATCGGGAATCCTCGATTTGCGAACTATGTCGCCGCGAAGGGTGCACAACTGGGACTCACCCGCTCATGGGCGCGCGAACTCGCGCCCACCGGTATTACGGTTAACCTTGTAGCGCCCGGCTGGATTCCGACCGAGCGCCATGCAGATGCAACGCAGGAAGAACTGGATAACTACGCTCGCAGCGTCCCCATGCAGCGGATGGGCAGCGAGAAAGATGTTGCGAGGATGGTCGCGTTCCTGGCCAGTGACGACGGGGGCTTCATCACCGGGCAGAAGTTCTCTGTGAATGGCGGCAACACACTGTCTTAGTCATGCCCGCGGTTTCGTCAGACACGCAGCGGGTTCAGCGAGACCTTCGACGGTCCAGGAAAGTTCGGCGGAATGGGGATGGAGACTCTTGCGGAGGCGGCCCACTCTACTCCGCGTGCAAACAGAGTCTGGAACCCGACACAGTCAAGATCAGGACTTGGCTCGTCTGCCCATGTATGCCCCCGCAGGGTGGTATAAACGCGTCCCTTGCCATAGCTACGCACCCAGTCCATCGGCTCATTTGCGTGCGAAACCGGAGAAGCGGCATAGGTGAGGATGGTCAGACCTTCGGCTGGTCCATGCTGTCCATGCGTCAACTGTTCTGAGGGATGCATCCAGACATTGGGCATACCCTTTGTGATGGGGTGGTGGGTGTTGCGCACGTGAATCTGGAAATCCATGCGCGGGGGATGCCCGGGATCGAGCCCCTGCCCCTGCGGAATAAAGATGACCTCGTCGTGATCGCCGATTCTGATTCCGCGCCCGAACGTACTCTTGCGCCATCCGGGGCCAATCATGTCATTGTAGGCCTGCCACGAAAGAAAGGCGTTGTTGGCCGCATGGAAGACGACCAGACCTCCGCCACCCTCAACATACGCCTCAAGCGAACTCCTGACATTGGCGGGCCACAGCAGTCCCTTTCGGTCTCTCCGCCGTTGAAGTTATTGATGCCCGCGTGATAGCGCGAGAACTCCGGCTTCCATGACGGCCACTCTGCTGGCAGTGCTTCGCGTGGAGGCGTGGTGGTTACATCGACCTGAAAACGTCCGGTCTGAAGGAGAATCTTCCGCATGCGTGCCGTGGCAGATCGCCAATCGTGATTATTGACGCCATCGACGATGAGAATGCGCAAGGTTTCCCGGCGTGCGTAAAGGGGTGTGGTGCTGGTGAGAGCGATGGCGGCCGAGTCGATGACGAACTGACGTCTAGAAACTTTCATAGCGCGACTTGATCACGGACAGTACAATTTGGTGGCACGACGTTCACTCCAAGAACTAGAACATGCGAATTGCCAGTCAGCCTGCTACCGCTGTCTGAAGTGTACGCGTCTGAGGAACGCACCTTTTTTGCTGCTGAGTATTTGTGATGGACTCTGTTTATGAGCGGAGAGTTTGGAGCAGTGGTTGGTCGTCGTGGCCGAGCGGAGATAGAGCGGCTGGCAAGTTTGTATGGGACGAGCGGGATGGGACGAAGTGAGTTCTGCCGGAGTCAGGGCATGGCGTTGAGCACGCTGAACCGCCATCTGAAGAAGCAGCAGAATCGGCAGAACCAGGCTGGAAGCAATGGCGTCGAGCAACGTCGTCTGGTAGCGGTGGAACTTGCCTCTGCTGTGACTACAGTTTCTGCCGGTGAGTACCCCGGCGGGTTGACGGTGTTATTGTCCAACCGTCGCCGAGTAGAAGTCAGTCGCGGCTTCGATGCTGCGACGCTGGCTCAACTGGTGACTGTGCTTGAGAGGTTGTAGTCGGTGTTCGGCCTGGGCGCGGCGAGGCGGATTTATCTTGCGCCGGGCGCAACCGACATGCGCAAGGGGTTCAACGGCCTGTATGGTCTGGTGCGCGATCAACTCTTGTGCGATCCCTTGAGCGGCCACCTCTTTCTATTTTCGAATTCGCAGCGCAATCGTTTGAAGGTTCTTTTCTGGGATACGACCGGCCTGTGGGTGTGCGCGAAAAAGCTCGAGAAAGGCCGATTTCACTGGCCGAAGGCGGGCGGCACGCAAGGCAAAATTGTACTAAGTCACGAGGAGTTTGCGATGCTGCTGGGTGGAATCGACCTTGCGCAGACGCAGCGTCGGCGATGGTATCGCAAGCCCGTCGTCGAGGAATCAGGAAGCTCACAAATTCCCGCATAAACACTGCATAAAATGCTTGTACTCAATAGACAGGTCTGTTAATCAATAGACATAGTGAATGCGCCTTTCCATTCTGCGACGCCGTCAACTCCTATCGCTCCATCCGACGCAGAGATCATCGAACAGCTGAAGCAGCAGTTGGATGCCACAACGCGGCGCCTGAATGTGACGTCGCAGCGG
>Ga0193716_1001744_pt1 | contig 12499 bp, 11 predicted proteins | sample U2c1metaG_FD_145901 | JGI IMG/M metagenome (GOLD analysis project Ga0193716, IMG submission 145901) | Soil microbial communities from a riparian zone of the East river system, Colorado, United States - U2c1 | ecosystem: Environmental > Terrestrial > Soil > Riparian zone | place: USA: East River...
CCGTAATCGGTTAAAAAAAGGACTATCGCAGCGCCCGCAGCGCCATGTCGGCCAGGCTGGTCAGAGTCGCACGGTCGGCGCCGCCGCGTCCGGCGACGCGGATGCCAGCGATGTTCGCGATCAGAAACTCGGCGATCGCTTTGGGGTCGAGGCCAGTGGCGACATCACCTTCCCGCTGCGCATCGCGAACGCGTGCGGCGATGGCTCCGCGCAAGCTTCTTGCCAGCAGCGCGTTGATCTCCTTGAGGTCGGGACAGGCGGCACCGAACTCATAGATCGAGCTCACTCCAAGACATGGCTGATCGGCCGTCCTAACGACGCGACGCAGCATCGCGTATATCCCGTCGATAGCACGCGCGCCGCTTCGAAGCGCGTCGAAGTGGCCGGCACATTCGCCCATCCCATAGCGACGCGCCGCCGAACAATAGAGCTGCCACTTGTCGCCGAAGGCGGCGTAGAGGCTCTGTCGTCCGATCCTCATCGCATCGACGAGCATCTGGGCCGAGGTCCCCTCGAACCCATGCTCACGGAACACGGCGATAGCACCATCGAGCGCCGCGTCCGTATCGAATTCCCGGGGTCTCGCCATAAGCCCTATTTAGCAATTCCGGAATGAACATTCAAGTATTTCATTTATGCGGCGCCTGTCTCGTTCGCCAAAGCTGTGGTCATCTGCGCGTAAGGCACCGCCGATTGGCCCAAGGACCCGGTCAGGATCATCGTGCCCTTCCCGCCCGGCGGCTCGACCGATCCTGCGGCGCGCATCATGCAGCTTCCAAGATGCCAGCGGCCCACGTACCCTGAGAGCCTGACTCGAAATGAATTCAGCATTTTCAAGCGTCTGAGGCTCAAGCTCTTTTGGACCGCGCGCGTCCTCGCGCGCTCATGCTCAAACGGATCGCCGTGCTTTTTGGCCTTGCGACGATGAGCGAGCCGGAGGCTCGCGGTCCGGAAGAACATGACAATTCGTTGAAATGATTCAATTCTTTTCCGGTCAGCCTCTGAGGTGCAACCGCGCAGCCAAACCGAAACGATGGACAAGACCCTCGAAGCGCTCAATCTCTATTTCAAGACGCTCATCGTGATTTCAGCCACCATTCTGGTTGTCGCGGTCGGACGGATCGCGGCCGAAAGTCATAGGGTGGACTATCAGATTTCCAGCCTTGATCGGATGGATACGGCATACAAACAACTGAGCGGCGCCATTCGCGCGGACGCGACCGCAAAGTACCGGCAGATGTTCCTTGACGCCGTCCCGTCCGCTGGGCGCGACCTCAAAACGTCTCTGGAACGCATGGAGTTCGTTCCGGTGGTCTTGCAGGCTCGGCAATCCCCAGTCGGATTGGGGTTGGAGTTGACGTTGCCGCTTGCCACAAAGCGACAAGTGGTAGGCATTTGGCAGATAACGCAACTCTTCGGATGGTACAATGCGTCCGCGGACTATCCCAGCATCGTCTTCGCGCCAGAGGACGTTCGCAACCTGCTGAACCAACTTGAATCCGATGCGCAGCTTCGTCCACTTCTGGAAAACCGCGACCTCCTCGTCGTCGTCGTCCCGCTGCCCGGCACCGCCGGGTCATGCAGTTTGGAGTTCGAATCGGAGACCTGGGATCGTTCTCGGCAGCCTTTACGCGCGACACTACCCTGCAAGGTGAAGGGCTCGGTCGACGTGTCGCAAAATCTTGCCGCGTTCATCCCGTTCACGCTCCCGGGCACGATGATCGACCAAACGCTCGTTACACTCACGCCTGCGGACGCAGTCGCCAGATTGAAACAGGAGGCGGCAAAATCGTCGTCGAGCCAGGACACGGTGGACTTCGGCGGTCCCAAGCTGGATGCAAAGCTGGCGCTGCAGGTCGGACCATTTCTGATCGTCATCTTGCTATTGCTCATGGTCGGCCTGCAAAGCACCGGTAACTTGCTCATCGAACGTAACCCCAAGGATGGCGGCTTCTGGTTCGGTCCATTCCTTGGTTTTCCCGGCCTCGCGATGATCGTAGCGATTGTTGTTCTGCCGACCGCAGCCTCCTTCGTCGCGGCTGGCGAGGGAAATCTGCTGGGCCTTAGGGACTCAGCGGTGGAAGCGTTTGCAGCAGGTGGAATCACGCTGGCGCTTGCAATCTTTGTCTACATTTCAAATCTGTCCGCTGCTCGCGCCTGGAAACGCCGGCTGAATACGCCTGACGCCTCTGATTCCACGCTCGGATAAGCAAGGTCGGGCGACAAAATATCTTAATCATTGCCGTCCCAGCCTCACAACTGAGCATGAAGTCCGCTCGAAGTAACCAACGACGGCGACCAGGACGGAATTATCCGGCTCCGCCAGCCACCGAGGGGAAGTTCGGCACGCAGACGGGCTTTCCCATGGCCAAGCCGCTGAAGTAGTCTCCCGCCAACAAAGGGTCTGGGAGGACTCCATGGCATTCCTACGCCGCCGCGCACTGCTGGCGGGCGCCGCCGCACTTGGCGCGCCTGCGCTCGTCCACGCCCAAGGCGCCACCGACTGGCCCAAGGGCCAGGTCAAGATCATCGTGCCCTTCCCGCCCGGCGGCTCGACCGACCCGGTGGCGCGCATCATCCAGGCGAAGCTGATCGAGAATACGGGCTGGAACGTCCTCATCGACAACAAGCCCGGCGGCACCGGCGTGGTCGGCTCGGCGGTTGCCGCCAAGTCTCCTCCCGACGGCCAGACCTGGATGATCACCTTCGACAGCCACATCCTCAATCCCGCCTTTGCATCCAACCTGCCCTACAAGGACTCCGATCTGTTCAACGTCATGCAGATCGGCCGCACGCCACAGGCGCTCGCGGCACATCCCGACCGGCCCTACAAGACCTTCGCCGAAGTCGTTGAGGACGCGAAGAAGAGGCCGGGCAAGGTCAGCATGGGCCTGCTGGGCGCCAGCCAGGCCCTGGTGCTGATGACGCTGATCAAGAAGGAGAACGACGTCGATATCAACCTGATCCCCTACAAGGGCGGCGGCCCGCTCAACCAGGACATACTGGCGGGCGTCACCGACGTGGCGATGGGCAGCCTCACCTCGCTCAGCCCGCACATCATGGCGAAAAAAGTCAGGCCGATCGGCGTCACCGGCGAGCAGCGCACGCCCGCGCTGCCCGACACGCCCACCCTCATCGAACAGAAGATCAAGGGCTTCCCGTCCTACTCGTGGTGGGGCGTCTACGCGCCGGCCGGCACGCCGCGGCCGATCGTCGACAGGATGCATGCCGAGATCACGAAGGCCGTGCGCTCGCCCGACGTCACGCAGAAGTTCGTCGAGCAGTTCAACATGGAGATCCTGACCAACTCGCCGGAGGAGTTCGCGGCCTACCAGAAGAGCGAGCAGGAGCGCTGGTTCAAGGTCATCAAGGACAACGACATCAAGGGTGACTGAAACCGCAGCGCCGGTGGCGCGATGCTGCCCTAGGGCACCATTTTTCTCTTTAGCCGTGCGAAGGAAGTAGCGAATGTGAAGAAGAGCCGACAGGACTTTTTCGAGTTGATGGACTCGGTCAGGAAGAACTTAGCAGCCGACTACGATCGAATAAGGGCGCGAGTTGCGATTGACCCAGGAACGGCGGGCGATCAAGCAGAGGAGAGCTGGGCAGAATTACTGCGGAATTGGCTTCCTGCAGACTATGCAGTTGTGACCAAGGGACGCATTTTGTTTGCCGATGGTAGCTCGAGCCCTCAAGTAGACATCTTGGTTTTGAGGCCGACTTATCCGCTGGGATTGCGTAATCAGAAATATGTATTCGCCGGAGGAATAGTCGCGGCCTTCGAATGCAAGCTGACAGTACGTGGCGAACACATACGCGACGCGTTCCAAACGAGTGCGCTGATCAAAAGGAAGATCAAGGCAATTCGGGGAACACCCTATGACGAACTAAATGCCTCGCCCATCTTTGGTTTGCTTGGACATTCGCATGCTTTTCAAGGAACCGAGCGTAGTTGGTCGCTGCACAAAGCAGTTGAGAGGTATCAGGATCACTTCGCCGATCACCCTCGTGAGCTTCTGGATGTCATCTGTGTGGCAGATGCAGCAACAATCCCCGTAGGCAAGACGATCTTATTCGGAAAGGGCCTGACGGCAGCTGAGCGAGAAGAGTTAGCCGAACAAAAAGTCTCAGGTTTGGTATCTACAATGTATGTCATTAACGATGAGCGCATCGTCGTAGAAGACCTCGACTTCAAAGGGCAAATACTGGCCAGCTTAATCCACGACCTAACCTATCGCATGGCGTATCGTTTCTCGGACATAAGAGAATGGAACGATCATCTAGGGGAACTAGGAGGCTATGGAGGGATAGGGCGACCTGTTTTTTGGACCGCGGATGTCCTTTCAGCGCCCGTCCGGACAAGACTGAGGCGACTTGGTCGAGACACAGATCGCTGGAGCAAGTGGTGCGTGTACGTGCCGTAGGATGACACGCTTGATGAACGCCGTATCTGACTTCCCGGTCGCACCGATATAGGCTCGTCAACAAAACAAGAGGCTATCGGGAGGCATAGATGACGACTCTTCTCCGCCGGCTCCTACTGGCTGGCGTTACGGCGGTCGCGGCCGCACCCGCAATTGTGAGGGCGCAGGCGGAGTGGCCCAAGGGGTCCATCCGTGTCGTCGTGCCCTTCCCGCCCGGCGGCACCACCGATCCGGTGGCCCGCCTGCTCGCCGCCAAGGTGAGCGACAACACCGGCTGGCAGACGGTGATCGACAACAAGCCGGGCGCCGCCGGTGCGATCGGCGCGGCAATCGCGGCCAAGGCGCCACCCGACGGCCAGACCTGGATGATCACTTTCGACAGCCACATCCTCAGTCCCGCCTTCACGCCGAACCTGCCGTACAAGGACTCCGAGCTTTTCAACGTGATGCTGGTCGGCCGTGCGCCACTCGCCGTCGCCTGCCATCCCGACCGGCCTTATCGAACCTTCAACGACGTCGTCACCGACGCCCGCGCGCGCCCCGGCAGGGTGAGCGTCGGACTGTTGTCGGCGAGTGGCGCGTTGCTGCTCACCGCCTACCTGCAGAAGGCGAACGGCTTCGAGCTCAATCAAATCTACTACAAGGGCGGTGGGCCGACGGTGCAGGACGTGCTGGCCGGCGTCACCGACGTCACGGTCACCACGCTTGGCGCGCTGCAGCCGCACTTCCGCGCCGGCAAGCTGCGCGCGCTCGCGACCACCGGCGACAAGCGCGCGCCGGGCTTGCCGGACGTTCCCACGCTCGCCGAGCAGGGCCTCAAGACCTATCCGACCTATTCCTGGTGGGGCGTCTACCTGCCGGCCGGCACGCCGCGCCCGATCGTCGACCGCATGAGCGTCGAACTCGCCAAAGCAGCGCGCGCGCCCGACGTTGCGCAGAAGTTCGCCGAGCAGATCGACATGGAGATCCTCGCCAGCTCTCCCGAGGAGTTCGCAGCCTTTCAGGCCAGCGAACAGGAGCGCTGGTTCAAGGTCATCAAGGACAACAACATCAAGGGCGACTAGGTCGTCCACACAGAGATCTGCCCGCTGCCCCTTCCTGTCTTCCTAGAAGAAGACAAAGGACCGGACCACGACGTTCTTGCGGCATCGGGCGTCGGCGGGCGCGGTCGGGTCGATGCAGGCGGTATGGAAAGACCAGCGCGAGACGGAGCCGTCGGTCACGGAGTCATAGCACTTGAGCATCGAGACCTCGGTGGGCTTCTGTTTGGGAAACCAGTACCACTCATGGTCGGGACGGTGGGTGAAGCGGGTGGTCTCGCCGACGCGGTCGTCGTAGATCCGGTAGTTGGTGATGTACGGCTGGTCGGCGAAGGAGGGCCAGGCGCAGAGCACGAAGGGGAATTGCTCGACCGTCTCCATCGGCTTGGCGAGATTGATCGACACGAATCGCCGCGACATCTTCCTGTCGGCCTCTGCCTCCGTGTAGTGCTGCGTGCGCCCGAAGTTCCGCAGGTTCCTGGTGAGCAGCTCGCGGCAGCGCACGCGGCCGCTGTTGTCGTTCAGGTCGTTGTGCACGAGGTTGGCGTAACGGGCGTTCACGCCCGGGTTCTTGTTGTCCTGGTCTTCCGTCCGATCGCCCGCGTAGTCCTTGTCGAAGACGTCGTGGTTGTAGACCAGGGCATCGGTTGCGCCCGGGAAGAATTTTAGGAGGAGCTTCTCGATCTCGGGGTAGAAGACGCGCTCCACCTCCGCCGCATCGTAGAAGTTCCTGCACTGGGACTCGAGGTGCGCCAGCGAGACGCCGAGCCGGTCCATGGATTCGGGTAGTACTGGCCGATGCGCCGCGCGTCGCGCATCACCTGCGGGAAATAGAGGTCGCGCCGCCGGTTGTCCTCCTCGCTCTTGCGCAGGATCTTCGCGACGTCGGCGCGCGCCGGGTCCCGCCACAGAGCGTTGGACGGGACGACGGAATAGGTCGGCATCTCGCAGACGGTATAGGGCAGCGGCAGCACCAGGCCGCCTTCGGGGGCCTTGATGCCGTTCGCGCGGATATAGTCCATGCACCCGTCGTAGTCGCGAAATCCGAGGCCCCACCGGGTTTCGATCGGGCCCGGGGGCGCATTGTCGATCATGTCGATAACACGCTGGCCCTCGCCCTCGGCGATCTGGGTGAGCGCGTCCTCGAGCGCCGTGGCGGTTCCCGCATCGCCGTCCCGGTCGAACGACATGTAGGACAGGCCGCCGTTCGCCGCGATGGCCGGCGGCTGCCCTTCCGTGCGCTGGAGCGACGGCACATAGGCCGACGAAACTCTCTCCGTGTGCGGCGCAGCGTAGTCCCTGGCGACCTCGAGTTGGTCCATGGCACACCTCTCCGGTTGGTTTCGACGCGACGGTGGCACACAGCGCCTCTGCTTTCCAGATCATGAATCTCTTCCAGATCATTAGTCCAGGTCATGCGAACGTGCGCTGCGCCTGCTGCGAAAACCTTCAGGTCGTCGGCCAGCCTAACCCGCTCATCAACCTGAGCGCGCGGAGAAGCCCGCAGGCCGAAAGACTTCAGGCCGCCTGCTGCGGTCCCCGCACCAGCTTGCCGGGCAGCGCGCCGATCGCTTCGCCGTCGCGGTAGGTGACGGCGCCCGACACGATCGTGGCGCGATAACCCGAGGCGCGCTGCAGCAATCGAGGTTGAACGAGGCGAAATTGGCGAACGGCGCGAACAGGAACCCCCTGCCCTCGTCGGCGATCAGGAAGTCGTACACAACTCGCGCGGACGGCCCTCGCGCCGCGCCTGCGCCCCGGGAGATCGACGCGGAGCGCTCAAAAAAGACAGTGCCGCACAGCAAAATAACTTGCGCTGCAACCGCATAGCGATAGGCTTCCCGGACGATAAAGATAGTGTCTGGGAGGCTGAAATGTCGGGACTACGCCGCCGAGCCATGCTGGCCGGCACTGCTGCCGCGTCCTTAAGCGTACCCACATTCGTCAGCGCCCAGCCGGAGTGGCCCAAGGGACCGATCAAGTTCATCGTGCCCTTCCCGCCCGGCGGCTCGTTGGACCCGATCACACGCATCATCCAGGCCAAGCTCATCGACCAGACGGGCTGGAACGTTGTGGTCGACAACAAAGCGGGCGGCAGCGGCGTGGTGGGCGCAGCGGTCGCCGCCAAGTCGCCGCCCGACGGCCAGACCTGGCTGTTCGTCTTCGACAACCACATCCTCCATCCGCTTCTGAACGACGGTCTGCCGTACAAGGACAGCGAGCTGATGCCGGTCATGCAGATCGGCCGCAGCGCCCAGGGCATCGCCGCCCATCCGACACGGCCCTACGACACCTTCGCCCAGGCCATCAAGGCGGCCAAGGCCGAGCCCGGCAAGATCAGCATCGGCTCGCTGAACTCCAGCCTCGCCCAGATCTACATCGCCTTCCTGCAGAAGGAGAACGGCTTCCTGATGAATTACATCCCCTACAAGGGAGGCGGGCCGCTCTATCAGGACGCGCTGGCCGGCGTGACCGATCTCACCATGAGCAGCCTCGCCAACATGATGCCGCACGTGACGGCCGGCAAATTGAAGCTGGTCGGCGTGACGGCCGACAAGCGCAGCAAGCTCGCGCCCAACGTGCCGACGCTCGCCGAGCAGAGCGTGAAATCTCAGCCGTCCTTCGCCTGGTGGGGCGTGTTCGCGGCCGCCGGCACGCCCAAGCCGATCGTCGAGCGCATGCATGCGGCGATCTCCAAGGCCACGCGCGAGCCGGACGTGACGGCAAAGTTCGTCGAGCAGTTCGACATGGAGATCACGCTCAGCTCGCCCGACGACTTCGCCGCCTTCGTGGCGAAGGAGCAGGACGTCTGGGGCAAGGTGATCCGCGAGAACAACCTCCGGGCGGGATGATTAAAATTGGCCTTCCTCCCCATTCATATGGGGAGGTGTCCCCGTCTGCGGGGACGGAGGGGTCAGATAGATACACGTATAGATTGTTTTCTATGCCATACTTACGCCCGATTCGGCGAGCATAAAATGGGCGATGCGCCGATATGTTCGAGACCTCCGAAGAAACTCCACCGATGCCGAACGAATTCTTTGGAGTCGACTCCGTCGGCGCCAACTCGCCGGCGTTAAATTCAGACGGCAGCACCAAGTCGGCCTCTACATTTGCGACTTCGCCAGCCCTGAAGCAGCGGTCATCGTCGAGTTGGATGGCAGCCAGCACGTCGAACAGATGGCATACGATTGCCGGCGGGACGACTTCTTGCGATCTGCAGGGTTTCGCGTTCTGCGATTCTGGAACGCTGACGTACTCGCTCGGACCGATCAGGTCGTCGAGACGATCTTCGAGGCGCTGCATCGACCTGAAATGGACGGGCGCCTCTGACCCCTCCGCCCCGCAAGACGGGGCACCTCCCCATTTGAATGGGGAGGAACGTCAGGCCTGCGGCCCGCGCACCAGCCTGCCCGGCAATGCCCCGGTCGCCTCGCCGTCCCGATAGGTGACGGCGCCCGAGACGATCGTGGCGCGATAGCCGCGCGCCTTCTGCAGCAGGCGCTTGCCGCCGGCCGGCAGGTCCCATTTCATCACTGGCGCCTCGACGCGCAGATTGTCGAAGTCGATGACGTTGAGATCGGCTTTGTAGCCGGGCGCGATCCTGCCGCGGTCGTTCATGCCGACGGCCTGGGCATTGTCGAGCGTGTGGCGCTTGACCAGCCACGACACGTCGAGCCGGCCGCTGGCGCGGTCGCGGCCCCAGTGCGACAGCAGATAGGTCGGATACGAGCCGTCGGAGATCAGGCCGACATGGGCCCCGCCGTCGCCCAGCCCGATCAGCGTGTGCGGGCTTTGCATCATCTCGCTGCAGCAATCGAGGTTGAACGCCGCGAAGTTGGCGAAGGGCGCGAAGATGAAGCCCTTGCCTTCGTCCGCGATCAGGAAATCGTAGACCAGCTCGCGCGGATGGCGGCCTTCGCGGCGGGCCTGGGCGCCGAACGAGCTTTCCTTGGCCGGCTCGTAGTCGGGCTGCGCGCCGAGCGGGAACATGCGGTCGAAGTCGGTGAGACGCTGCGCCATCTGAGACTTCACCGGCGCTTCGGCCTCTGCGAGCAGCCGGGCGCGGAACGAAGGATCGCGCATGATCGCGAGCTTGTCGGCCACGCTCCTGTCGGCGATCTCCTTGTAGGCCGGGCACATCGAGAAGGGCGTGCGGCTTGCCTGCAGGCCCTGCAGCACGCCGATCGGGCGCGGCGCCACCTGGGCCTTGGCCTGGTGACCGGCCGCGACCAAGCCCTCGACCAGTCCGAGCAAACGGCGCCAACCCTCGGGCCGGCTGTGCGCCTGCGCCAGCGACACCGAAAAAGGCCGGCCACTGGCGGCAAGCAGCCGCTGCAGCATCTCGAACTCGCTCTCGGGATTGGGCGTGTTGAAATCGGAAATGAACTCGATGACGCCCGAGCCCGCGTCCTTCATGCCCATGGCGATGCCCAAAAGCTCCGCCTCCGAGGCGCGCAGCGAGGGTGTCGGGTCGCCCTTGACCGTGCGATGGTTGAGCGTGCGCGACGTCGTGAAGCCGATGGCGCCAGCCCGCATGGCATCGGTCGTGAGCGCGCGCATCTCGGCCACTTCCTCGGGCGTCGCCTCTTCGAGGCGCGCGGCGCGCTCGCCCATCACGAACACGCGCAGCGCGCCGTGCGGCAGTTGCGCGCCGAGATCCATGTCGCGCGGCCGGCTCTCGAGGGCATCGAGATACTGGCCGAAGGATTCCCACGACCAGTTCAGGCCCTCGTGCAGGGCCGCGCCGGGAATATCCTCGACGCCTTCCATCAGCTCGATCAGGCGCTGGCGATCCTGCTGGCGCACCGGCGCGAAGCCGACACCGCAATTGCCCATCACCGCCGTGGTCACGCCGTGCCAGCTCGAGGGCTGCAGCCGCGAATCCCAGATCGCCTGGCCGTCGTAATGGGTGTGGATGTCGACGAAGCCCGGCGTCACCAGCAGGCCCTTGGCGTCGATCTCCTCAGCGCCCGCGCCGGCGATCTTGCCGACCTCGGCAATCTTGCCGTCCTTCACCGCGACATCGGCTTCGCGCACCCCGGTGCCCGTGCCGTCCGCCACCGTGCCGCCGCGCACGACCAGATCGAATGCTGCCATTTTGGATCCTCCGCGTTTGCCGCAGTGTAACGCAATTCATCACCGGCGCCGCGACCTATGTTCGCCTTGCGAACCGCATGAAAGCGCGGGAGCTTGATCCGTCGAACGAACAAAGGATGCCTTCATGAGCGGAATCGAACGGCGCGGCCTGGCCGGACTCCTGGCAGCCGGCGTGCTCTTTCCCGGCCTGGCGCGCGCCGAGACGCCGACGCTGGCGCTGATGACGGCGGGCCAGGGCAGCGCTTTCCTGCCGTATGGCCAAGGCATCGCCCACGTCGTCAATGCGGCGGGCGCGGCAAGGATCGACGTCAAGGAATCGAAAGGCTCGAACGAGAATCTCGACGCGGTCGATGCTTCGGCCACCACGCTCGGCACCGCCTTCCTGGGCTCGGCCTACGATGCGATCAAAGGCGAGGGCTTTGCCGCCGGCCGCAAGCACGCCAACGTCCGCGCGCTGTTTCCGATGTACGAGACCGCCTTCATGGCCGCGACGCTGAGGTCGCGCAACCTCGCGACCGTGGCCTCGCTCGATGGCCTGAAGGTCGGCTGCGGTCCGGTGCCGGGTCCGGCCGAGGGCTATTTCCGCGCCGCCGCCGAAATCGCCGGCATCAAGCCGGTGGTCGTGGGCGGCACGCCGGCCGATCAGGGCCGCCAGCTCATCGCCGGCGAGATCGACGCCTTCTGGCAAGGCGCGGTGGTGCCGATCCCGTCCCTCGTGGCCATCGCCAACGTCGAGGAGTGCACCGTCTTCGGGCTCGACAACCGCGAGACTGCCGCCATGCGCCGGCGCTTCCCCTACATGACGGAGGTCATCGTCGCCGCCGACACCTATCGCGGCCAGACCGCGCCGCTCACCAGCGTCGCCGCCTGGAACATGGTGATCGCCCACAAGGACCTGCCCGAGCCCACCGCCTACGCCATCACCACGGCCGTGCTCACATCAAAGGAGCTGGTGCAACTGGTCGGCGCGCCCGGCGGCTCGACCAGGGCCAAGAACGCCGAGGTCAACAAGGTCCTGCCCTATCACCCCGGCGCGGTGCGGGCGCTGGCGGAGATGGGCGTGAAGGTCGAGTAGAGGAAAGGTCCCTCGCTTCGCTCCAGCGCGGAGTAACCTCCGCGCGAGATGACAGCATTTTTTTGATCAGCGTTTCGAGTCGGCGCGCGGCGGGAGGGCCGTAAGCGAGTCTTGAGCCGCGCCGGTCAACGCGAGCGCGAGAAAGCGAGCCAGAGGCCGCCGCCGATCAGGAAGCCGCCGCTCGTCCGTGACAGCAGCCGTACGCGCCTGGCGGAGAGCGCCCGTCGGGCCCGTCCAGAGGCGATGGCGTAGGCGCTGTCGGAGAAGGCGGCAAAGATCATCGCCGTCACGCCCATGACCACGATCTGCAGGCCATGGTCGCGGGCAGGATCGATGAATTGCGGAAAGAAGGCACCGAAGAACACCAGCGTCTTGGGATTGCTGAGCGCCACCAGTGCGCCCTGCATCACGAAGCCGCCGCGCGGTGGCTTCGGGACCGCTGCGCCGGACTCGACACCGGTCGAGCGGATCATCTTCCAGCCCAGCCAGACGAGATAAGCGGCACCCGCCAACCGCAACCAATCGAACCAGTGCCCCATCACCTCGATCAGCGAAGTGAGGCCGATGCCGACGACGCCGATCATGATGGCAAGGCCCAGCTGGGTGCCGCCGACATTGAGCAGCCCGGCGCGCGTGCCGTGCTTCAGACTGTTGGCGATGATCAGCGTGACCGTCGGACCGGGCACGATCACGATGACCAGGCAGGCCAGCAGATAGGCCGCATAGAGTTCGATCGACATGCCTAGGCCCCCTTGCTCATGCTCTTCCAGACCGCGGGCCTTCGGCCCGCTCATGATCATGAGCGGGCCGAAGGCCCGCGGTCCGGAAGAGGCTGATCTAGTACCCCGCCGCCCGCGCCG
>Ga0193716_1001745_pt1 | contig 12498 bp, 9 predicted proteins | sample U2c1metaG_FD_145901 | JGI IMG/M metagenome (GOLD analysis project Ga0193716, IMG submission 145901) | Soil microbial communities from a riparian zone of the East river system, Colorado, United States - U2c1 | ecosystem: Environmental > Terrestrial > Soil > Riparian zone | place: USA: East River...
TCTGGCCAGCATGGGCAGCACCACCCGGGCCAGAGTCTGGATGCGGGTTGCGCCCAGGGTGGCGGCGGCTTCCTCGACCTCAAGCCCCAGTTCGGCCATCACCGGCTGCACTGTGCGCACCGTGAAAGGCAGGCTGATGAAGATCATCGCCACCAGCACGCCCCAGGGCGTGTAGGCGACGCGAATGCCGTACTGCATCAACACCGATCCGATCCAGCCCGTCGGCGCATAGAGGGTGGAGAGCGCGATGCCCGCCACCGCCGTGGGCAGCGCGAAGGGAAGATCGATCACCGCATCGAGGATGCCCTTGCCGGGAAAACGGTAGCGCACCAGCACCCAGGCGATGATGACGCCGAAAAAAGAGTCGATCACGGCGGCGGCCAGCGCCGTGCCGAAGGACAGGCGCAGCGAAGCCAGCACACGCGGGGTGGAGATCGCGGTCCAGAAGCCGAGCGGGCCCAGTTCGATGGGGCGGATCAGCAGCGCCAGCAGCGGGATCAGCACGATCGAGGTCAGATAGAACAGCGTGAAGCCCAGCGACAGGCTGAAGCCCGGCAGGACGTGCCGGGTTCGTGGCAGGGCAAGCTTCAATCCTGTCGCGCTCATTTGCTTCCGGGTTGATAGATCTGGTCGAAAATTCCGCCATCCGCGAAATGCGTGGCCTGGGCCTTGCCCCAGCCGCCAAAATCGCCGTCGATCGTGGCCAGCGGAAGCTGCGGGAAATCCGCCTGATGGGCCGCGAGGATAGCCGGATCGCGCGGCCGGTAGAAGTGCCGGGCTTCGATTTCCTGCGCGTCCTTGGTGTACAGGAAATTGAGGAACGCTTCCGCGGGCTTGCGGGAATTATGGCGGTCGACATTCTTGTCGATCAGGGCCACCGGGGGCTCGGCCAGGATGGAACGTGTGGGATAGACGATCTGAAACTGGTCGCCGCCCGGCTCCTTGAGGGCCAGCCGCGCTTCATTTTCCCAGTTCAGCAACACGTCGCCGATGCCGCGCTTGGTAAAGGTGATGGAAGAACCGCGCCCGCTGGAATCCAGCACCGGCACATGTTTGTAGAGCTGGGTGATGAAGGCGCGCGCCTTCTCGGGATTTCCGCCCGGCGCCTTTTCGGCCCAGGCCCAGGCCGCTAGATAGGCCCAGCGCGACGCGCCGCCAGTCTTGGGATTGGGCGCGATCACCTGGATGCCCGGCTTCACCAGGTCGTTCCAGTCCTTGATCTTCCAGGGGTTGTTCTTGCGCACCAGGAACACGATGGTCGAGGTGTAGGGGGCGGAATTTTCCGGCAGCCGCTTTTGCCAGTCGGCCGGCAGCAGTCCCGCCTTTTTCGAAATGCCGTCGATGTCCGCCGCCAGCGCCAGGGTGACAACATCGGCCTGAAGTCCGTCGATCACCGCGCGCGACTGCGCGCCGGAACCGCCGTTCGAGATGGACAGCAGTATTGTATCGCCCGTCCGGGCTTTGTATTGGGCGGCAAACTTGTCGTTCAGATCTTTGTAGAGTTCGCGCGTCGCGTCATAGCTGGCGTTGAGCAACGTAATGTCGGCGGCCTGGGCGCCGGTCACGGCAAACAGCGAGGCTGCGACGACAAATGAGATCAGCTTTTTCATATCGCACCAAATAGAAAACTCCGGGGCCGGTTTTACCCGGCCCCGGAAAGTTGGGGGAAGACTCGGAATTTCAAAAACGCGTTATTTGCCGGGCTGGTAAATCTGGTCGAAGACGCCGCCATCGCCGAAATGGGTGGACTGCGCCTTGGCCCAACCGCCGAAATCACCATCCACGGTGGCCAACGGAATGTTGGGGAACTGGCCCTTGTACTTGGCCGCGATCTCCTGGTTGCGCGGGCGATAGAAGTCCCGTGCCTCGATTTCCTGCGCTTCGGGCGTGTAGAGGAATTTCACAAAGGCCTCCGCGGCAGCGCGGGTCTTGTGGCGATCGACATTCTTGTCCACCACGGCCACCGGCGGCTCGGCCAGGATGGAGCGCGAGGGATAGACGATCTCGTACTGGCCGGGGGATTCCTTCAGCGCCAGATGCGCCTCGTTCTCCCACGACAGCAGCACGTCGCCGATGCCGCGCTTGGTGAAGGTCACGGTCGAGCCCCGCGCGCCGGTGTCCAGCACCGGCACATGGTGGTAGAGATTGCCGACGAACGCCTTGGCCTTCTCGGCATTGCCGCCCTGGCCCTTTTCGGCAAAGGCCCAGGCCGCCAGATAGGCCCAGCGTGCGCCGCCAGAGGTCTTCGGATTTGGCGTCACCACCTGAATGCCCGGCTTCACCAGGTCGTTCCAGTCCTTGATCTTCCAGGGATTGCCCTTGCGCACCAGGAACACGATGGTCGAGGTGTAGGGGGCGGAATTGTCCGGCAGGCGTTTCTGCCAGTCGCCGGGCAGGACGCCGGCATTCTTGGACACCGCGTCGATATCGGCGGCCAACGCAAGCGTCAGGACATCGGCCTGAAGCCCATCAATGACGGCGCGCGCCTGAGCGCCCGAACCGCCATTGGACGTATTGATCGTCACCTTGTCGGCCTTGTAGGCGCCGGCGAAGGCAGCCCCAAGGTCCTTGTAGAGTTCGCGGGTCGGGTCGTAGCTGACATTCAGCAAGGTGACGTCCGCTTGCGCCGTGGTGGCGGAGAAAAGTCCCGCCGCGACCAGAAGGGAAAGAATGCGTTTCATGTGTCGCTCCTACAAGGAAACTTGGGTGCGCAGCGCGATGGCGCTGGCGGAAATATCGGTGGCAGGCGCGTTGATGTGGTTGACCGAGATATTGTCGTAATCCAGCGCGAAGCGGACGCCGGCCGTCGGATACCAGTTCAGGCCGATGGTCCAGACATCCTGCTTGCCGCCGGCGATACCGCCTGCCGCCGCTGCGAGCAGAGGTTGATAGTTCAGATCGATATCGCTGTAGCGCGCCTTGACTTCCCACGCGCCCCAGCCGTCCTTCGAACCCAGCGGGTTGGCGGGCCGAAGGCCACGGAAGCTGGCGGTGGCGGGATCATAGGGATGCTCTTCGCCGGTCAGCGAATAGGTCAAGGCCGCGTACCAGCCATCGAAGTTCGGATTGGGCACCGCAGTGCGCCGTTCCACGTTGAAGCGGAACCAGCCGCCCTGGGCATAGAAGCCGGCATAGGTGGCGGCGGATTCAAAGCCGAACTCCGATACCCGGTAAGCGTCGATATTGCCGGTGTTGACAGTCTTGCTGCCATCCACCGCGACTTCCGGCCCGTTGGAAAAGCTGAAGAAGTTGGCGCCCTGGTTGGCCGCGGTATCCGGCAGGTGGAAGATATGGGTGAAGTTGGCGTCGAGCAGCCACTTCACATCGCTGTTGGAGACGGCCAGGTATGAGGCACGGGTGACGACCGCGCTCTGTTCGTCAAAGGTGGCGGCGTCGGTGGTCTTCTTGCTGGTATAGGCGGCCGACAGAAGATAGTTGTCGCCCTGCAGGAAGACATCGATGCCTTCGCGGCCCGGCGATCCGCCGACGTTGCGGGCGATGTCGGTGACGCTGGGGCGTTCCAGGAACAGCAGGTCGCCCGAACCGGTGGCGTCCTCGATGCCGGCGAAAGGCGCGATCGCGCCGCCGCGGACATGCAGCGGCCCAAGGCCGTCATACTGCAGATAGGCGTAATAGATGTAGCCGTTCTTTTCGATGCCGTTGCCGCCGAAGTCATAGGTGAAGTTGTACGACCAGTCTTTCCAGGCGGTGCCGACAAAGCCGAACTGGGCACGGCGGAAGTTGGAACCGCTGTTAAGATCCACGGCGGCGGGATTCTTGCCTTGCGCAAAATAACCATAATCGAACTGGATCAGGCTGCGCAGCGACAGGGTGAAGGCGCCATCTGCGGAGGCGAAGGACAGGCGGCCATTGGGCAGGCTGACCTTGGTCTGGGCATCAAAGCGGTTGTTGATGTCGACATACTGGTCGGAGGTGCTGCGCTTCAGGTCCACCACGGCGCCGCTATAGTCGTTCTGGTTCTGCGCGCCCTTGATCTCGCCCAGCTGCAGCTGAATGTCGTGCAGCTGCTGCTCCAGCACGCCGATGCGCGGATCGCTGGAGGGCGCAGCCGGCTTTTTCGCCGCGGCGGCGTAAGAAGGGCCAGCCAGCGCGATCAGCGCGGTGCCGGCCAAAAGACCCGAAGCCAAAAACTTGTTCATGCAAACCCCGTTCGAAAAATCATCCCACCGGCCGCTCTGCGGACCGGAGGGGCATTAATTCCTCTAAATCCCTATCTAGTCAATAGGGATTTAGGCGTTCTTGGAAACTTAGGAAAAAGGCAGCCAAGTTGAGGGGACCTTATAAAGCGCCTGAGCGCCGCAATTGTGCCGCCGCAGCAGCCAAATTTCTGGATTCCAGGATTTGGGCGGTGGCGTCCCGGGCCGCCAGCAGAGCCTTGCGTATGGCGCATACCGTTTCCTCAAAACAGTCATCGCATTTGCGGTAGGCCATGACGCTGACACAGGGGCTGAGGGCCAGGGGGCCGTCGGTTACCCTGAGCACGTCGGCGAAGCTGATGTCCTTGGGGGGCCGGCCCAGGGAATAGCCACCGGTGCGGCCGCGATGGCTGCGCACAATGCCGGTTTTTTTCAATTCCAGCAGGATGGCTTCGAGGAATTTGCGAGGAATCTTCTCGCGTTCCGCGATTTCGGAGATCTGGACCGGGGTGTCGTCGCCGCGCGTCGCCAGATACAGCAAGGCGCGCAGGGCGTAGCGGGCTTTCTGGGAAATCATGCGGCATAATACCCCATCAAGCCGATAGAGTATAGCCAGAAACACCCGGCCCTACCTCCCTGTGCGCGCGCTAGCGCGCTTATACAGGGGAGGTGGCCGTAGCAGACCCTCGGGGCTGCGAAGGCCGGAGGGGCCAAGTCGCGACAGGTTGCGACAACCCCGGCGATGCGCCGCCGCAAAATTTCCCGCTATAATCCTGACAAATTGCCAAGGGGACGCCTTGGCGCATCACAAGACCATCAAAGACCCGCAGTTATGATCAAGACAAGATTGGACAGGACAGGCCGATGACCTGGCTCGTCAAGGTCGCGCTGGACCGGCCCTATACCTTCATTGTCATGGCCCTGATGATCCTGATCTTCGGGCCTTTGGCGGCGGTCCGTACCCCCACCGACATTTTCCCCAATATCGGCATCCCGGTGATCGGCGTCGCCTTCAGTTATAGCGGCCTGTCGCCCGATGAAGTGGGTTCGCGCCTGCTGTCGGGCTATGAGCGGTTTCTCACCACCACTGTGAACGATGTCGAGCATGTCGAGAGCCAGTCCATGCAGGGCATCGGCATCGTCAAGATCTTCTTCCAGCCCAATGTGGATATCCGCCTCGCCACGGCGCAGGTCACCTCGGTTTCCCAGACGTCCATCCGCCAGATGCCCGTGGGAACCCAGCCGCCGCTGATCCTGAATTACAGCGCCTCCACCGTGCCGGTGCTGCAACTGGCGTTCTCCAGCGCCTCGCTGTCCGAACAGCAGGTGCTGGACCTGTCGCAGAACTTCGCCCGCCCGCGCCTGACCACGGTGCAGGGCGCCGCGGTCCCCTATTCCTATGGCGGCAAGTTCCGCTCGGTGCAGATCGACCTGGACCCCGTGGCCATGCAGGCGCGCGGCCTGTCGGCCACCGACGTGCAGAACGCCTTCGTCAGCCAGAACCAGATCGTGCCCGCGGGCAACATCAAGATCGGCAGCTTCCAGTATGTGGTGAAGCTCAACAACGCCGCCGACACCATCGCGGCGATGAATGACCTGCCGGTCAAGACCATCGGCGGCGGCACCGTGTTCCTGCACGATGTCGGCCATGTGCGCGACGGCAACAGCGTGCAACAGAACATCGTGCATGTGGATGGCAGCCGCGCCGTGCTCTCCACCGTGCTGAAAAACGGCCAGGCCTCCACCATCGATGTGGTGAACGGCATCAAGAACCTGCTGCCGCTGCTGCGCCAGCAGCTTCCCGATGCGCTGCATATCGACGTGCTCGCCGACCAATCGCTGTTCGTCAAGGCTGCAATCAGCGGCGTGGTGCGCGAAGGCGCGATCGCCGCCGGCCTGACCAGCCTGATGATCCTGATGTTCCTGGGCAGCTGGCGCTCCACCGTCATCATCGCCACCTCCATCCCGCTGGCGGTTCTGTGTGCGCTGATGGGCCTGTGGGCCACCGGCCAGACCCTGAACATCATGACCTTGGGCGGGCTGGCGCTGGCGGTGGGCATCCTGGTGGATGACGCCACCGTCACCATCGAGAACATCAACTGGCATTTGGAACACGGCAAAGGCGTCTATGACGCCATCATGGACGGCGCGCGCCAGATCACCCAGCCGGCCTTCGTCTCGCTGCTTTGCATCTGCGTCGCTTTCGTGCCGATGTTCGCGCTGCAGGGCGTTGCGGGCTTTCTGTTCGTGCCCATGGCGATGGCCGTGGTTTTCGCCATGATCGCCTCCTTCATCCTGTCGCGCACCCTGGTGCCGACCCTGTCTCTCTATCTGCTCAAGCCCCATGCCGAAGAACATGCAGCGCTGGGCAACAACCAGATGGCGCGGCTGCAAGGCCGCTTCGAGAATTTTTTCACCAAGACCCGTGAGGGCTATCGCAACCTTCTGGCGCTGGCCATGACCCGGCGGCGCATCTTCGTGTTCGGCTTTCTGGGCGCGGTGGCGGTGTCCATGCTGCTGCTGCCCTTCCTGGGCGAGGATTTCTTCCCATCTGTGGATTCGGGCCAGATCACCCTGCACGCCCGCACCCCGTCCGGCACCCGCATCGAGGATTCGACCCAAATCGTCGCCCAGGTCGAGCGCGAGGTCCGCCGTGTCATTCCGGCCCGCGAAATAGCGACCATCGTCGACAATATCGGCCTGAACCAGAGCCCGACCAACATGATCTACAACAACACGGGCACGGTGGGCCTACAGGATGCGGACGTTTTCATCACCCTGAACAAGGATCATAGCCGCACGGCCGATTATGTCCGCACCCTGCGCGAACGCTTGCCGCGGCTGTTTCCGGAAGTGACCTTTTCCTATCCACCGCCCGACATCACCAGCCAGATCCTGAACTTCGGTCAGCCCGCGCCGCTGGACGTGCAGGTCGTCGGCACGGACCACGATGCCACCGAGGCTTTCGCATTCCGCATCCTGCGCGAGATTCGCAAAATTCCCGGCCTGGTCGATGCGCGCATGCAGCAGTCCCATAGCCTGCCCGTGCTGAACGTGAATGCTGACCGCAGCCGCATGGCGCAGGTCGGCCTTTCGGAGCGCGACGTCACCAACGCACTGGCCACCAGCCTGGCGGGCACGTCGCAATCGGCGCCCAATTTCTGGCTCAATCCCAAAAACGGCGTGTCCTACAACATGACGGCGCAGACGCCGGAATACCAAATGGACAGCCTGCCAGCGCTGCAGAACATGCCGGTCACCGGCTCCACGGCCGGTGTCGCGCCGCAGGTGCTGGGGGGCCTCTCCAAGATCAGCCGCAGCCAGGGCAATTCGGTGGTGACGCACTACAACATCCTGCCCACCATCGACGTGTTCGCCACCACCCAGGATCGCGACATGGGCGGCGTCGCCGGGGATATGCAGAAGGTGATCGACGCGAACATGAAATACCTGCCGCGCGGCGCCACGGTCGTGCTGCGGGGCCAGATCCAGACCATGAACACGGCCTTCTCCGGCCTGTTCTACGGCCTGTTGGCGGCGGTGGTGCTGATCTATCTGTTGATCGTGGTCAACTTCCAGTCCTGGACCGATCCCTTCGTGATCATCACCGCCCTGCCCGCGGCGCTGGCCGGCATCGTCTGGACGCTGTTTGCCACCGGCACCACTCTGTCGGTGCCGGCGCTGACCGGCGCCATCATGTGCATGGGCGTGGCCACGGCCAACTCGATCCTGGTGATCTCCTTTGCCCGCGAGCGGCTTGCCCATCATGGCGACGCCGTACTGGCCGCGGTGGAAGCCGGCTTCACCCGTTTCCGTCCGGTGTGCATGACCGCGCTGGCCATGATCATCGGCATGGCGCCCATGGCGCTGGGTCTGGGCGAAGGCGGCGAGCAGAATGCCCCCCTGGGCCGCGCCGTGATCGGCGGCCTGATCTTCGCCACCGGCGCCACCTTGCTATTCGTGCCGGTGGTGTTCAGCATTATCCATGGCCGCCATGCGGCGCGCCGCAATCGTACGCTGGCCGCGACCCGGCCGCCCCAATCTGGAGAGAGTTATGCCTGACAAGAACCCCGACGCGGGTCCGCCAGGTCACACTGGACTGGAGCCCACGCCCGAGGAATTGCTGCGCCACCAGGCCCCACCGGGCCTGAAGCGCGCGGGCAAGATCGCCATCGTCGCGGCGCTCGTCGTTGCCGTGGCCGGAATCGGCTGGCGCATGTGGAAGGATCACACCACCGCGACCTGGACCGACGACCAGGCGGTGCAGACGGTGCAGATCATCAAGGTGGGTGGCAAAAAGATCGCCGGTTCACTCAACCTGCCGGGCGATGTGCAGGCCTTCACCAGCGCGCCGATCTACGCCCAGGTCAGCGGCTATGTGAAGAAATGGTATTTCGACATCGGCATGCCGGTCAAAAAAGGCCAGTTGCTGGCCGAGCTCGACACCCCGGATCTGGCAGGCCAGTCGGCGCAGGGCCGCGCCAACCTGATCAACGCCCAAGCCGCCCAGAAGCTCTCCGCCGCCACGGCCCAGCGCTATGACGCGCTGTTCGCGCAAGGCGCGGTGTCGCGCCAGCAAAAAGACGTGAATGACGCGGATCTCGCCGCCAAGAACGCAGCAGTGGCGGCAGCGCGCGCCGCGCTCTACAGCGTCTCCAGCCAGGAGAATTTCCGCCGCCTGGTGGCCCCGTTCGACGGCATCGTCACCAGCCGCAGCGTCGACAATGGCGCGCTGGTCACGGTGGGCACGCCCACCGCCACGCCGCTGTTCACCGTGGCCGACCAGAGCAAGTTGCGCATCTATGTGCGGGTGCCGCAAAACTATGCCTCTTACATCCGCCCAGGCATGACGGTCAGCTTTACCGTACCCCAACACGCCAACCAGGTGTTCCAGGCGACTCTCGTGGCCAGCGCCGGCGCGGTGGCCAGCGCCACCGGCACCGTGCTGGTGCAGTTCGGCCTGGACAACAAGGATGGCGCGCTGCAGCCCGGCGCCTATGCCGAAGTCAAATTTCCCCTGCCCCCCGGCGCCAACGGTACCCGGGTGCCCGCCACCGCCCTGATGTTCCGCGATGACGGCATGCAGGTCGCCACTGTGGATGCCACGAGCCATGTAAAGCTCAAGACCATCAAGATCGTCCGCGACATGGGCGCAACAGTGGATGTGAGCAGCGGGGTTTCCCCCGGGGACCGCATCATCGACAACCCGGCCGATGCGCTGCAGGACGGCGATCTGGTGCGGATCGCAGGGAAGTAGCCGCAGCCCCCTGTTATCGCCTATAAGAACGGCACCAACCGGGGGAAACCATGCGCGCCTTGAAGATCCTGACTCTTGTCCTGATGCCGATCGCGGCCCTGACCGCCTGCGACAAGAAATCCGACGCCGCCACCAGCGGCAGCTACGACACCTCCGCCGATTCCAACAAGCGCTTCCTGGCCGACTATGCGGCGCGGACCGGCGTGGTCAAATTGCCCGACGGCCTGATGTATCGCGTCATCAAGTCGGGCACCGGTCCCCAGGTCCAGAAGAACAGCGATGTGGCGACGGTCTTCTACAAAGGCGCCCTGATCAACGGCAAGGTGTTCGACCAGACCAAGCCGGAAGAGCCGGCGCAGTTTCCCGTCGGCGGATTGATTCCCGGCTGGGTCGAAGCGCTGAAGCTGATGAAGACCGGCGACACCTGGGAAATCGTGGTGCCCGCCGACCTGGGCTATGGCGCCGACGGCGCCGGCGACGCCATCCCGCCCGACCAGGCCCTTGTCTTCACCATGACCCTGACCAAGGTCGAATACGCGCCATAACGGCGGCGCGACCGGCGTGAACCTGCGGCTGCTGCTGGCGCTGTTGCTGGGCGTCGCCGTGCTGACAGCTGTGCTGGTGCGCTTCGACCTGCAAGCGGTGATGGCGGCGCTATCTCGCGCGGGTCTGGGCGGATTTTTCCTGATTGTGATCGCGGGCCTGGCGGCAGAGGTGGTTCTCGCGCTGGGGCTCGTTCCGTTTTTGCCGCGCACAGTGCCGCTGCGGATCGCGATCGTCGCACGGCAACTGCGCGATTCAGCCGGCGACATCCTTCCCATCACCCAGCTTGGCGGCATCGCCTTTGCCGGCCGCGCGCTGGTGCTGGCGGGTCTTAGCGCACCTCTTGCTTCGGCCGCGGTGATTGCCGACGTGACCACCGAGGTCTTTGCCCAAGGTCTCTATGTCCTGATCGGCGTGGCGGCCAGCCTGTCGCTGCTGCACCGGAGCGTGGCGCTGTCGCCCTATGTCGGCGCCATGCTGGCGGGCGCGCTGTTCCTGTCACTGGGCAGCATGGGCTTCGCCCTGTTGCAGCTGGGCGGCAGCCACTGGATGGAGCGGCTAGGCGAGCGGCTGTTTCCTGGCGCGGCGCTTCACGCGCAGGCCTTTCGCAGCGCGGTCCATGGCATCTACCGCCAACGCGGCCGCGTGGTGCTGTCGATGCTGTTGCAACTGGCCGGCTGGATGGCCAGCGGCATGTGGCTGTGGGTGATGCTGCGGGTGATGGGATTGGGCACCGGCCTGTGGACGGCCATCGCTCTGCAGGCGCTGGTCGAAGGCCTGCGCAGCGCCACGGTGTTCATTCCCGCCGCGGTCGGCGTGCAGGAAGCCGGCTATGCCGCGCTGGCGCCGGTGTTCGGCCTCACGCCCGAGATCGGCCTGGCCGTGTCGTTGCTGCGCCGGGCCCGCGACATTGTCGTGGCCGTGCCAGTCCTGCTGCTGTGGCAGCTGGTGGAAGGACGCCGCGCCGCGCGGAAGGCGTCCTAGCCGGAAAAACCGCAGGCGTCCTCCAGGGGAAGAGGCCGCCTGCGGGTTTTCACGTTCGGCAGCTAGTTGGTGACGGCGGCTGTGGAAGCCTTCGTCTTGGCGTCCGCTTCAGTCTGGTATTTCACGATCGCAGCGTTGCTGATCCGCGCGATGCAGGACTGGGTGATGGCGGCATAGTGCGAAGCCGGCAGGTCGGGGGTGCTTTCCGGAGCGCAGGCGGCCACGGCAGCGGTGTGGATGCGGGTGGTGAGGGATTCCCCGGCCTGGGCAGCGACGACGGTCAGGCTGAGGATGGCGGCGGTTGTGAGCAGGCGGAACATGGTGATCTCCTTGGTTGGGTGATCAATCCTGGTTCCGCCCTGCATTGCGTGTTTTGCACTCGAACTGGGGAAATCCGTGCGAGCTCGTGGGGAAAATCTGGTCCCATTCCGTGACAGGAACAATAAAAAACCCAGCATTTCCGCCAAAAGGACGATTATGCCGCAGTGCAGCAATTATATTGCGACGCAGCAACGCAGTTCGAACGATTTGGAAAGCGCCGTGGTTCCGACGCGCAACGGCCGGACAATGCCTCAGAATTTATAACCCAAGGTCACGCCCGTCATGCGCGGCGCCAGCGGGATACACTGCAGCACACCCGACGTGTTGGGCGTTCCGAAGGTGCCGTTGGGCGCGCTGTTCAGCACGCCGTTATATTCCGGCAGGCAGGCGTGCGTGTTCACGACGTTGTTCATGAACACTGCCAGGTCCGCGCCCGTATGGCCGGCATCGGTGAACTCCAGCCGGAAGTTCAGCAGCCCATAGGCAAAGGTGCGCTGCGACGGATTGAAGGCGCGCAGGTCCGCCAGATAGCGGCTCTGCCAATAGTAATGCGCCGTGAACACCGTGTCGCCGATCGGCAAGCCGCCCAGGTCGGTGCCGAAATTGACCGTCGCGGTCTCGTTGGTCTGCCAGGCGGGCACCGGGATCGGCGTGCCCGACAGGTTGGTGGTGTTGGTCGGCAGCAGGTAACCGGGCGGCGGGGTCACAGTGAAATCGGTGTAGCGCGGATCGATATAGCTGCCCGAGGCATTGAGGGTCAGCCAGTCGGTGGGCAGCGCCGTGAAATCCCACTCCACGCCGTAAATCTTGGCGGCGCGGGCATTGGTGGTGACGTTGTCGTTGAAGGTGCCCAGGCAGTTGCCGGCATTGAACTGGGTCTGGTCGCACGCCGCCCCGCTGATGGTTGTCGCCAAGGTGACGTTGGGAAATGACGACTGCACCTGGATGTTGTGATAGGCGGTTTCATACAGAGCCAGATTGGTGCGCAGCGGAATGCCCGCCAGCTGCCAGTCCGACTTCACGCCAAGTTCATAGTCCTGCACCTGTTCCGGCTTGGCCGTCAGCACCGCGACATTGACCGCCTGGGTGTTGATGGCGCCGGCGCGATAGCCCGAGCGCATGGTGGCATAGACCATGGTGCCATCCCACAGGTCGTGATCCAGCGCCAGAGTCCAGGTCGGCTTGTGATAGCTGCGGCTGATATCCTGGGCGCATTGGGCTTGCGGGAATGTCTGG
>Ga0193716_1001746_pt1 | contig 12494 bp, 13 predicted proteins | sample U2c1metaG_FD_145901 | JGI IMG/M metagenome (GOLD analysis project Ga0193716, IMG submission 145901) | Soil microbial communities from a riparian zone of the East river system, Colorado, United States - U2c1 | ecosystem: Environmental > Terrestrial > Soil > Riparian zone | place: USA: East River...
CGGCGGCGGCTTGAAAGGGGGAATGACGACCGGAACCATGCCCGAGCAGCAACGCTACGAGCAAACCAGCGGAGGAGTCGAGTTCAGCCCAGACGGTCGCCACCTGATCATCGGCAACGCACACAACAGCATCAGCATCTGGGACAACATCGGACACCGAACCAATCTCCAGCCCCCGGATAACTACGGCTTTGCCTCCTTTGGCAACACCCGTCAGATCGCCGTCGCCACAGACGGCACCCGAGCCGCCAGCACCGAAGACGATGGCAGCATTCGGATCTGGCGCACCCACAACTTCCGCAGCCTCGCCGCCGAGGAGTACGGCAAACCGACTCTTCTGCAAGGGCACCAAGGACCGGTCGCCAGCATCGCGTTTTCTCCCGACGGCAACCTGCTCGTGAGCGGTGGACAAGACGGCACAGTAAGACTCTGGCCCGCCGACCACAGCGAACCAACCATTCTACGAGACCATCAAGGCACCGTCACCAGCGTCGCTTTCAGCCCCGACGGCCAAAGATTCGCCACCACCGCAAGCGACGGCACCCTACGCGTGTGGAACACCACTGGCAAATACGAATCCGTCGTATACCACGGCTTCCAATCATCAATCGGAACAGTGACATTCAGTCCTGACGGCCATCATCTAGTTACCACGCACGACGACGGTACCGTCCGCCTCCAACAATGCAACATCTGCCACACGGCGAAACAAGTAGTCGCAGTGGCCAACAGTCGCACCACTCGCCAACTAACCACCGAAGAAGGAGTGATATACGGATTGCGGTGACTCGCCACTACCGTCTGTTGGGCGCGGCAAGCCCGCGCTCGGCAGCCCGTCCACCATTCGATCGACAGTCCGACCGCTGAAGCAAGGGCCTGCTTCACGCCAGGGTCGCACTCGCTCGGGCAACAGATCGGTACTGGAGCCGTTGGCGACCTGACGGTTGTCGAATACCCCGATCTAGTCCTGGTAATGCGATCGTGCCCGTGAAACGCGCCGCCCGTACTGCGGGCTTCTGCGGCAGCACATCTTTACGAAAATAGTGTTAAGTACTTGATAGTTCGCTTCTGCGGCAGGGTGGCGACAGATTATTTTGTTGACCACCAGTCCAAACATAGCTTGAGACTGGGGGTGGCGTAATAATTTGAACAGTAAAGGGTTTTCTCTGCGACAACCTGGCACTCAGAGAATTCTGTGTTTATGTCCGCGTTGACGACCTGCGCATTCATTGCAATTTCGGGTCCGGGGTAATCGTCAAAACACTGTGGAGGATAACAAGATGTCTAGCCAATTTCGTATCATTGCGGGCGCTGGTATTGCTGCAACCGCGGCGATGCTGCTGGCCGGGGTTACGCCGGCCAGCGCGGCCGCGTCGAGCAGCGCGATCGTGTACACAGGCGGCACCTACGCAGGTGAGGCCTGGTTCAACCGTGGTGCGCCCGCCTTCTTCGACGTCAAGGACGGCAAGTGCGACGGTGAGCCGGTCTACGTCGAGTGGCGTATCAACGGTGGTAGTAGCCGCAAGTACACCAACTACAACGGTTGCGGCACCACGACAAGGGTGCAGCTGCAAAGCGGTAGGTTCAACATCAGCTACCGGACCTGCGTGGACGACTTCCCGCCCGCGACCTGCTCGAGTTGGAAGAGCGACAACAACGGCTGACCTCTAGGTCATGCCACAACGGCAGAGTCTACTGTAGACATTAGAATGGGAGAAAGATATGCGTACCAAGGGAACGGTTGTGCTCGCAGCACTGACCGCGGCGGCCGTCGTGGTCAGCCTGGGATCGTCCGTGTCGGCGGCGGAGAGATCCGCCCCGGCGCCAAAGGGCGACAGCCACGTGGTGATGCTCGCGCCCACCACCTCGCAGGAGCGTGCCGCGGGCGGCGGCGGGCGCAGCCACGACTTCACCGGCGACGGGATTCCCGACATCCTGGCCCGCCAGTACGGCAGTGCGCTGATGGTCTACAAGAACGGTGGCGCGTTCAACGGCACCGCGACCTACCCGAAGGCGACGTTCATCAACGGCGGCTGGGGCGGGTTCTCCTGGATCGGCACGGGCGACCTCAACGGTGACGGCTTCGCCGACGTGGTGGCGACGACGCCGGGCGGGGGCATGTACGCGGCGCTGCACAGCGGTCAGTTCAACGGCACCGCGACGCTGCAGTCCGGTCTGGTCTACCTCGGCTCGGGCTGGAACATCAACGACATGGTGTACGTCTACGACTACAACGGCGACGGCCTGGACGATATCCTGGCCCGCCGCGCCGGCACCGGTAACTCCTACGTCTACTTCAACAACGGGCTGAACGGCACCAGCACGCTCCAGGCGCCGGTCCAGTTCATGGACAACGGCGAATACGACGAGTACCAAGGCATCACGGACGTGGACCAACCCGTATGTATCTCGCCCATCGGCAGTCGGGATATCCCGCGACGGAAGATTTCCTGGTCGCAGCACCAGCGCAGGCGGATGACAAGCAACGTCCAGGATTCGACACCGTCTGGAACGGTCACGTGCAGGACAGCCTCCTCGCCCTTGACTGGCAGCTTCTCGATCTGATCGACAAACTGCTGTGGGAGCATGCCGCCGCCGACTACTGCGTCGGCCTTTCGAACCGGGCAGTCTGACCACCCGACTCTCCAGCTCCGACCGCAACAACCGGGCGCCGGCTTGGTCGGCCTTGTCAACGCCGGATGGCGCAAACCTCCACTCAGGACTCGTAGACGAGTGTTCTCAGACGAGCCGGTGGGCGCTGCATGCTGCCTCACCGCTGCGGTTCTGTCCAGCCGCGGTAAAGCGTGCGGCCGGACAGAACCGCACCAGCGAGACGTGATGGGCGCTCCACCGGCCCGACCGATTCCACTCGGCCCGGCTACGTCAGTTCGCTCCCCTACGGAGGTGCCTCATGTTTGGGCGGATTCTCATCACCGGCTCCAGGACATGGATCCACCGACCCACCATCCGCGCAGCGCTCGCCGAGGTGTGGCATCCCGCCGCAGTGCTGGTCTCTGGCGCGTGCCCCTCTGGCGCGGACGCGCTGTGCGAGGAGTGCTGGTCTCACTGGGACGGCAGGGTTGAACGGCACCCAGCGAACTGGCGACCGCACGGAGCCTTCGACCGATCGGCGGGATTTCGTCGCAACCAGGCCATGATCGATGCCGGCGCCGATGTCGTGCTGGCATTCATCCGCGACGGATCCGCTGGCGCTACGCATACCGCGACACGCGCCTACCAGGCAGGCATTCCCACCATCACCTACCGCGCGACAACGGGCACGCCTGCGATCACTCGACACATCTTCCGGCCGACCACCGCTGCGTCATCTCTGCGCAGGCATCCCGCATCGCTCGATGACCTACTCGCCACAGCAGCGTCCACGAGGCCCGCGTTCTGAGCACCCGTCTTTGTGGGCGTCGTCAACGATGCCGTCCCGGTGCCCATCGCGCCGCAACTTCTCACTCCACTGTCTCAGCGGGATGAAGGGAAAGAGTATGCCAAATAACGACATCACCGGTCCAGATCGGGTTTGCAAGGCCAACACCGACACGCCTGTCTTGACGCCACGCTCAGGGAACTTGCGACCGCCGATACACAACATCGCGAGGACGCGGACACACAACGGGACAGTCGCGTCGAGGATGTCGAGGAGGGCTTCGCCGACGAATGGTACGGCGAACCGATAGAGCCACCGTTCGACCCGGACACTCCCGAAGGGACACGGATTCTGAGACTGTTCCGACGAATCAAGGACATCGAGCACAGTGACGGAAGTTGGTCATTGGACGTCATCGACCTCCTCACCACCTGGTTCTCCGATCTAGGAATCGACCCGGAAGAGAATCCGACGGACGCCGGGACCCGACTGCGGCTCGCACTGCGTGATGACACAACTGGCCGGACGCCCTCCGCTATCTATAGCCTACGGATCGGCACTGACCATGACGACGCCGAGCCGCTTATCCGCATCGCTCTCCATGCCCTGGCTCGCCAGCTCGGACCCGGTACCTGCATCGACCTCGTCTCCGACGAGCGTGATCTGCTTGCCCGCATCGAGCAGATCCCCAACACCCACCAGCAGACCGCTGCGAACCGTGACGAGCGGCCGACGGATTAGGAATCGCTCAAAGACCAAGCGGTGAAGGGGAAACCCACCGATATCGCATTGAAGGCGGTGCAGTCATGAGACGGACACGGGTAGTTCAGTTCAGCGGTGGCATCACCAGCTGGGCCACGGCACGCCGGGTCGCGGACCGTCATGGCGTCGCCGATCTCGTCTTGCTCTTCGCGGACACGCAGATCGAAGACGCAGACCTGTACGCGTTCGTCACGTCATCGGCCGCGCAACTGGGCGCGCCGCTGGTCCGGGTCGCCGATGGCCGTACACCGTGGCAGGTGTTCGAGGACAAGAGACGACTGGGCAACAGCCTTCTCGCGCCCTGCTCCTCTGTGTTGAAGATCCTTCCGTGTCGGCGATGGCTGACCACCAACACCGATCCCGCCAGAACCGTGCTGTACGTCGGACTCGACGGCAGCCCGCGTGACCGCCGTCGCGCGCCGGCCATCGAACGCGGATGGGATCCCCGGCCCGTCGAATTTCCCCTGCTCAACGAACCGGAAGTGTCCAAAGCGGACCTGATCGACGAAGCCCGTGCGCTGGGATTGCGACCGCCCCACGCCTACGAACTTGGCTTCGATCATGCCAACTTTAACTGGACTAGCCCCCACGCGGGCTGGCAACAACGCGTACGCTACGAGCATCTTCGACGAATATTTTCGGATACCGCATCTACGTCAATGCTGTTCAATATTCTCCCGAGAGAGATACAACTGGCGTGCCAGATGTCTGGTTTCCGATGATGCCGCTGGAATACGCGAGATAATTTTAGTTAGGTAGGCGCCTTTCTCGTTCATGTTGAGCCAATTCAAGACATGTTTTAATAGTTCATCATCTACAACCCCTGAACATATGACAGCCATCACTCCTCCCCAAAACCTCACTCAGAGGTTCACGCGTTAAACGTTCAGCAAGAATCTGCGCCTGTGATCGAGACGGATTCTTTGTGGCAAAGAATAGCCATGCAATGAGCGATACAAGAGCGCGAGGGTGACTGGTTGCGGAGGAAGTTATGTGATCGATACATAAGTCCAACAGACTCTGCGTATCGAGCGAACAGAGTTCCGCGCAATAGTTCGCTCCGAAATATTGACTTAGCGTGCAGGATACTGTCGCGGCAACGGCAGATTCAACTTTACGCCGCGCCGCGTGATAGCTTCGCCTAAAGCTCTCAAAATCTGCCATGCCTGCGCTAGTAAGTCTGCGTCTACATTTAAGATAGACCGCTCGAAGACTTAAATCGGAAGCGAACCTGCTTCTGGGGTCGGATTCATGAAATAGGCTTGCTGCAACATTTTTTACAGTAAGAATAAGATCTAATGCTCGAACCGGTGGAAGTATTCCGAGATGGCAGTCTATATACTGCAGCGAGCGCACGAGCTCAGGCTCGCCCTCAAGCTGATCGAACGGAAAGTTTCCCGTATATAACCTATAGACTAAGTTGAAAAAGATGGTGGTACGACTGGCGCCACTACTATATTTGTAATTTGACCCTCGCGATTTCGCCTTGTCGGGAAAATCAAAGTAGTGCCAGTAGTAGTACTCGGTAATTATGTTCGCTAATTGTCTGTCAACGGTGCTGGCCTCTTGTATTGCCTGCGGGACCGGATCGGAAAGGCTGGCCGATAATGCATGTCCATCGATTATCCGATTTGCGTCGACAAGCGACTCCGTCATCAGGTCACGAAGTAAGTCCAGCGTCAAATGTCCGAGCTCAAACTTGACGAATCCGCCGATTGTCGGCTTGATCTGGGCCTGGGTTTCGCTGCGTTGATAGATCAAGAACAGGTCAATATCTGAGCTAGGAAGAAATTCTCTACGACCAAGAGAGCCGCCAGCCCAAATGAATGGTAAGTCGCGCCCTGTTAGCGACTCAGTTATATGCCGTTCGGCAGCCCGTGACGCGTCACTCATTGCATCGAAAACGTCGTAAGAAGCGTCTTGGCACATGCGAGCCAAGATCGCTCGGCGATGCAGCGCGGCCGCGGCGTCCTTAGAATACATCTACAGCCATGCAAGCCAATTTCGCCGTGAACGGCTCCTTAGAGCTGACGGTAGTTGAACATAACGCGTAACAGTCATGCCGATTACCTTGATTAAGACTGCTCACGTGTAGCATGGTAGCACCCTCTGAGATTGAGAACTAGCCTATCTATCGCCCACCGAGTCGTCATCTGGCACAATGACTTCGTGTCCACGCTGTCCAGGAGTGAACATGTCCAGCTTGCATGAGATAGATGATCACTCTCGGGAGATCATGCTCGCCGAATACAAGGCACTGCGTGATGAGATCCTAAAGAAGATGGATCATCGTACTACCTATCGACTTGCTACTTTGACGTTAAGCATGGCAACAATGGGCATTGGCATCCAACTGCGTAGCGCATTGCTATTGTTGCTAGTGCCCATGATTACGATCCTGTTGGGAAATCTCACAATATTTCAAACGATGCAAGTTTCGCGACTCGCCACATATGTGCGTGATCACATCGAGAAACGCTTGAACGTCCAATGTCCAGGGTCAATGGGTTGGCACCTATCCAACGAGGATAGGCCGGCGCGATTGCGAGATAGTTTGATTGTCAGTTACATTCCAAACGCAGCAATACCGCTTGTTCCATCGACGGTATCGATAGGACTTGCTTGGACCTATGACGGATCCTTGTGGGTGAAGCTGTCGATCATGCTAGTCGACATTGCGCTCATCGGATACTTTCTCTTGATATACGTCAAGAATAAGTACAGTCTTTGATCGTGTCGTCCGATGTGCAATGTCAGGGGTCTCCAATCTGAAGTTGCCCAGTTGCGGTCAGCCGTAAGTTGCCCACAATCTCAGGTATATGTAATTTCCTTATCCGGACTATTGAAAGGCCTCCAGTGACGCCGCCCTTTGGCCACCGCCGCGATATCCTGGGGCGACGTCACGACTTCCATCTAGTGCTCAGTCGGTGGTGCAGTAGCCGCTGGCCACTCCGACCAGGATCGTCGACTACTTCGAGGTGCTGGCAGGCACGCGGGTGTTCACCGCCGGACCCAGACGACAATTTAGCTCTACGCAGGCCCGCTCGCGGTGCTGCGCCGGTCATACAGTGACCAGCCAGTACGGAGCAGGTGCATGGCCAAGGCGTACCAGTTGGCCAGGGGGGCGGGATCGGTGCCGATAACGCCGACCGACAGGCCGGTGTCCAGCGCCGGTTCGGAGAACTTGGCACGTGTGGCGGCGCCCCACGTCAGGACGTGGGCGTCGGAGGACAGCCTGTTCCAGGCCAGCCGCATGTTCGCTTGGAGTTCGGGCCGGGCGGGGAAGGCCACCGGGGCGACGTCGGCGAACATGACGGTGGTGCTGACCTTGGGCAGGCCCGGCTGGAGAGCGTTCAGCGCGGCGAGCCTGGAGTCGATCCAGGCGAGATGCTCCTGAAGCGCATGGCGTTCTTCAGTGTTCAGGTCGAGATCGCTTGCCCAGGTCCTCGTATTCTGGTGGTAGTTGCGCAACTGCCGGTAGGTCTCGGCGATCATCAAGTGTCCGCGTCGCCGTCGTGCGGCGGGCTCGTCGAGAGCGGTCATCCAGATGGCCTGAACGGCCGCGACCAGCGCGCCGCGGACCGTGCTGTGCCCAGCGACCGAGTAGAGGTTGCCACGCTCCAAGCCGTCCAGGACCAACCTCAGGTGTTCGCCAGCCGATACGAGGTTGAAGCGCACGGTATCGCTGATCGGGTGTCCAGGGAACACAGCGTCGTCCTCGGCGAGCTCACTGCTCGGCTCCGGTTGTTCGGGCGGAGTTCGGACCTGGCGCAGCCGCCACTGCTCCAGCTCCGCTCCGGCGTTGCGGAAGACCACCATCGCGTCGTTCATCCGCCGATCCTTGCCCATACAAGCAACTCTGGGGGTGTGGCACGCCGCGTATGGGTGGCCCATCCCGCCGGGTCACCTGAGTCGGGTGATCACAGGCATCTCCAGGTCGACAGGGCCCGAGACCTGCCGGGCGTGGGCCCGGTCCAGGTTCACCAGTTTCCGGGCGGCCTCGTCAAGGCTGACTTGAAGCCCTTGGACCTCGCCGAGCCAGCCGTTCAGCCTGGCTTCCTGCACGCGGTCGCGCAGGTTGGCGATGATCTCGACCAGTCTCGGGCGGGCCTGCGGGTCCACGCGCAGGCTGGGGCAGCGGATGCCCCGTTGACTGAACTAATTGCCGAGTTTGGGCAGCTCCTGACGCTGTGCGGTGAGGGTGTCGATAGCTTGCCCGCGTGATCGAATCGGCGAATGCAGACAGGGACCTGTCCTGCCTTGTTGTACCCCGCACGGGGCAGCTCATCTCTACGGACGATAGGTGGGGGCCCTATCAGCTGCTCGACGGTGACGAGGCTCCAGTTGCTCCGGTGGCCGCGTTCCTGCGGGAGCTACTGGCTGCCGGAAGATCGGTGTCCACACTGCGCTCGTATGGCATGGACCTGTTGCGGTGGTGGCGATTCCTGCTTGCGGTGGAGGTCAGCTGGGACCGTGCGACCCGGCTTGAGGCGCGGGACTTCAGTTGCTGGATCCAACTCACGGTCAAGCAGCGCAAGCAGGATCCCACGCCCAGAACCGGGAGCCGGACGGTTGGGGCGGTGGGTGTCCCGAATCCGGTGACTGGCAAACCCGCGCTCGGCGACGGATATGCGCCGGCTACCGTCGTCCACAGCGAGACGGTTCTGCGTGGCTTCTACGACTTCCACCGCGACGCGGGCACCGGCCCGATCCTCAATCCATTCCCGCTGGACGCCTCCCGCCGGTCGCGGCGGGCTCACGCCCACCACAACCCCATGGACGAGTGGCAACATGAGCGCGCGGGCCGCTACCGGCCGAGCGTGCCACGGCGAATTCCTCGGGCGATTCCCGACGATCGGTTCAACGAGCTGTTCGCCGCCCTGCCGTCGAACCGGGACCGGGCGCTGGTGGCGTTCTGGATCTCCACCGGGGCGCGGGCCTCAGAGTTGCTGGGGGCGCGTCGTTGCGACGTTGATCCCGGCCAGCAGCTGATCACCTTGGTGCGCAAGGGATCCCGTGCGGTGCAGCAGGTGCCAGCGTCGGCGGACGCGTTCGTGTGGCTTCGGCTGTATGAGGAGGACCTGCGCGGCAAGGTGCCGCGTGGCCGGGCTCAACCTTTGTGGTGGACCCTGCGTCAGCCTCACCGGCCGCTGGTCTATCACGCCGCCCACCGCATGTTCCAGGGGGCCAACGCCGTGCTGGGAGCTGATTGGACCTTGCACGCCCTGCGCCACAGCGCGGCGTCTCGGATGGCCCGCGACCCGCAGCTGACGTTGAGCGATGTGCAGTGGGTCTTGGACCACGCGCATTTGACCACTACGGAGCTGTATTTGACTCCCACCAAGGAGGAAGTCGTGGCGGGAGTGTTGGCCCACCACGCCCGGCAAGCCGAGCGCCGTGCCGAGCCAGTGCCACCGCCACCGGCGCCGGGCTACGACCCGCAGTCGTTGAGCGTGCTGTTCGGGAGGCCCTTGTGACGATCACCGCCAAGCACACCGCGCGCAAGCCGCTGGCCGTGGCCAATGCCACCAATACACAGGCGCGGGCGAGGAACACGCAGCTGCGGGAACGTTTCCCGCCTCGCCCCGCCCAACAATGGTGGCCCCATACCGCACAGACGGCCGAGGAAACCCTCCGGAGGCTGACGTCCCCGCCGTATCTGCCCGAGGTCAAGGCGACTCGGGCGGGACGGCGCCGCGGGGTCTCCAAGCTGCTGCGCTGGCTGTCCGCCCATCCCGGCAGCACCTGGCAGGAGCGCTGGTTGGCCAGTGGAGCGGAGGACCGCCCCGGCGCCGCCTGGGCAGATCTTCCAGTGGAGTGGCTGCGTGAGCGAGGCGAGTCCGCCTCCTATGACCCGGAGGACCTGTCCTCGGGCTTGTTGATGCTGATCTGCGGCGATGTCATCCGTCCCGGCTTGGCGTGGATGCTTACCCGCACGCACCGTCATCTCGCGGCCGTGATGGAGCAGGTTAGGGATCCCGAAGGTTTCGCCCGGCTGCGCCAGCTCGCCGACGCTGGGCCGGCGAGTTCCACAATGGACGCGCGGATCGCCGCCACTAGGGCCGCGACATTGTTGGCCTGCAAGGGGCGGCCTGGTCACCGACATCACCGTCGGCGACTGCGTCGAGTTGGCCGACACGCAACGCCGCGTGCACGTGCGCGGCGGGCAGAAGAAGGTCGACTTCTACCTGCGGCTGCGCGCACTGGGTAGCCTCCCCGAGGATGCACCCCATACGATCCGCGCGTTCGGGCTGGCGGCGGGCCAGCTGAGCATCGAGGAGCTGGTGGACCGCTACCCGCTGAAGTGTCGGCCGGTCCGTGACCTGATCGTGGACTACCTGCGGGAACGGCAGCCATCGCTGGACTTCGCCAGCATCGACGCGATCTCTCGGACTCTCGCGGGCCTGTTCTGGGCCCGGATCGAAGACCTCGCGCCAGGCATCGACACGCTACGCCTGCCATCGGAGACCATACGAGCCTGGAAGGAGGACCTGACCACGAAGAAACGCACCACCACCAACGCCGCCGGCGAGCAGATCGAGATCTCCAGCCCCCGCATCAACGCCAAGGACGAGTTGCTCCGGGTACGGGCCTTCTACCTGGACATCGCCCAATGGGCCGTCGACGACCCAGGCCGATGGGCACCATGGGCCGTCCCCTGCCCGATCAGCGACGCCGAGATCAGCCGCGCCAAGGAACTCAAGCACCGCAAGGCCCGCATGGACCAACGCACCCGCGAACGGTTGCCCGTCCTGCCGGTTCTGGCGCGAACGGCCCACGAACGCCGCCTCACCGCAGAGCGACGGCTGCGGGCAGCCCAGGGCACCCAGCCCGGAGAACTGATCCTCGGCACCAACGGTGCGCTGCGCAGGGCAATCGCCCCCACATCCATCGGTCGGCACGTTTGGGCAGAGGACACGGCGACCGGCAATCGGCGCAACCTGTCCTATGAGGACGAGGAGGCGTTCTGGTCCTTCTCCACCATAGAAGTCCTGCGGCTGACGGGGATCCGCTGCGAGGAGATGCTGGAGCTGAGCCACCACAGCATCACCGAATACCGGCTGCCCTCCACCGGCGAGCTCGTGCCGCTGCTCCAAATCGCGCCGTCCAAGACCGACACCGAGCGCCTCCTACTCGTCAGCCCCGAGCTCACGGACGTCCTCAGCGCCATGGTTAGCCGCTTGCGCGCCCCCAACGGCGCGATACCGCTCGTGGCGTCATACGACGTCCGGGAGAGGGTCTGGAACCCACCGATGCCACTGCTATTCCAACGCTGCATCGGCAGCGAGAACCGGCCGTTCACCCCCACGGCTATCCGCAAACTGCTCATCAACGCGCTCGCGGCGACCGGCCTCACCGACGCCAGCGGCGACCCGCTCATGTTCTCACCCCACGATTTCCGGAGAATCTTTGTCACGGACGCCATTATGAGCGGCTTGCCGCCCCACATCGCCCAAGTTATCTGCGGACACAAATCTATCGACACGACAATGGGTTACAAGGCGGTCTATCCCGCAGAGGCGATCGAGGCCCATCGGGCGTTTATCGCCCGCCGTCGGACGACCCGTCCAAGCGAAGAATACCGGACCCCGACCGATCAAGAGTGGGATGCCTTCCTAGCGCACTTCGAGAAGAGGAAGGTGTCAGTCGGGACCTGCGCGCGTGCATTCGGATCGCCTTGCGTTCATGAGCACGCTTGCGTCAGGTGTTCACTACTGCGGCCTGACCCGGCTCAACGAGCACGGCTCGTGGAGATCCGCGATAATCTCGAAGCCCGCATAATCGAGGCGAAACGCGAGGGATGGCTCGGCGAAGTCGAGGGCCTCCAAGTCAGCTACAGCGGCGTCAAAGATAAGCTTACCCAGATCGACGCTACGCTCCAGCGAAAGGCAGCAGCAACCGAACTCGGCATGCCCGCATTCGGGTCCATCTCAGGAAGGGCTTCTGCCTCATGAAAAATCAAGTTCAGAGCACTGCGGCTGCCTGCGCGAGGTAGTAGGACCGTGAGCACTACCACGGAGCCCACGTCGGTTTCACTCCAAAGCGGAAGGGCAATCTCCGCTCTCGATCACCGTGTCCTTGAGAGCCTCAAGGATCTTTTGAGGTGAGCAAGCAAGCTCGGGGCGATGATTCAGTAGGAACTGTTGCGCTGGCGTCAACTGGGAGACTGCAACCACTCCGTCCACCTTCACGATCAGCACGTTCCCGAGCCGGACCACAGCATTCTCAGTGGACTGCAGGGCGGTGATGACCGGTCCTACGCCCTGCAAGAGCTTCGCAGTCACGTCCGCATCCGGGGCGAGGACGAGACGTGTTTCGGCGGCATGGGCCGCAACCAATACTGCTTCACGAC
>Ga0193716_1001748_pt1 | contig 12489 bp, 14 predicted proteins | sample U2c1metaG_FD_145901 | JGI IMG/M metagenome (GOLD analysis project Ga0193716, IMG submission 145901) | Soil microbial communities from a riparian zone of the East river system, Colorado, United States - U2c1 | ecosystem: Environmental > Terrestrial > Soil > Riparian zone | place: USA: East River...
GATCCGCCCCAAGACGCTGAACCAGAAGCGCTACGTCGACGCCATCGACGCGCACACCATCGTGTTCGGCATCGGACCGGCGGGTACGGGCAAGACCTATCTGGCGATGGCCAAGGCGGTCAAGGCCCTACAGTCCAAGCAGGTGTCCCGCATCATTCTCACCCGCCCCGCCGTGGAAGCCGGTGAACGCCTTGGCTTCCTGCCCGGCACGCTGTCGGAGAAGATCGACCCGTACCTGCGCCCGCTCTACGACGCGCTGCACGACATGATGGATGCCGAGCTGATCCCGAAGCTCATGAGCGCCGGGGTGATCGAGGTCGCGCCGCTGGCGTATATGCGGGGTAGAAGCCTTAACGACGCGTTCATCATCCTCGACGAGGCACAGAACACCACCGCCGAGCAGATGAAGATGTTCCTGACCCGCTTGGGATTTGGGTCGAAGATCGTCGTAACCGGTGACGTCACGCAGGTCGATCTGCACGGGGGCGCCAGGTCGGGCCTGAAGGCGGCAGTCGAGGTCCTCGACGGCATCGACGACATCTACGTCTCCGAGCTCACCAGCTCAGACGTCGTGCGCCACCGCCTGGTTTCGGAGATCGTCGACGCCTATGCCAGAGCCGAAGAGCCTGTGTCGCTGAACCGCTCCCAGCGCCGGGCCGGCCCCGGCCGGCCCCGACGGTGAATATCTTGCTCCTCACGTGCGCGGTGACCGCCGCATGAGCATCGAGGTATCCAACGAGTCGGGCGTCGACGTGTCGGAGACCGAACTCATCAGTGTCGCAAAGTTCGTCATCGAGAAGATGGACGTGAACCCGGCCGCCGAACTGTCGATGGTGCTGCTCGACACCTCGGCCATGGCCGACCTGCACATGCGATGGATGGATCTCCCTGGACCCACCGACGTCATGAGCTTCCCGATGGACGAGCTCGAACCGGGTGGCCGTCCCGACGCGCCCGAACCGGGTCCGGCGATGCTCGGCGACATCGTGCTGTGCCCGGAGTTCGCGGCCAAACAGGCTGAGAAGGCAGGACATTCGCTCGGCCACGAGCTTGCGCTACTGACCGTGCACGGTGTGCTGCACCTGCTCGGCTACGACCACGCCGAGCCGGACGAGGAGAAGGAGATGTTCGCCCTGCAAGGCCAGCTGCTCGAACAGTGGGTGGCCGATCAGGTCGCGGCATACCACCAGGAGCGCCAGACCGAACGGGACCGGCGTCTGCTCGACGAATCCCGATTCTTCGACCACCCGTGACCGGAATCGCTTCACTCATCGGCGCTCTCGCGCTCATTGGGCTCGGTGGTCTGTTCGCCGCAATCGACGCCGCCGTCAGCACCGTCTCCATCGCCCGGGTCGACGAGTTGGTGCGCGACGATCGCCCAGGCGCGGCCCGGCTGGCCCGCATCATCGCCGACCGGCCGCGCTACATCAATCTCGTTGTCCTGCTGCGCATCACGTGCGAGACGGCGGCGACGGTGATGCTGGTGGCCTACCTGTACGAAGGCCTCGGGATGACGTGGGGTTTGTGGGCCGCCGCGGGCATCATGGTGGTGGTCAGCTTCGTGGCCATCGGGGTTGGCCCGCGCACGCTCGGCCGGCAGCACGCCTACTCCATCGCGCTGATCGCTGCCCTTCCGCTGCAAGCGATCTCGCTTCTGCTCACACCGCTGAGCCGCCTGCTGGTGTTGATGGGCAACGCGCTCACGCCGGGCCGTGGCTTCCGCAACGGCCCGTTCGCCTCCGAGATCGAACTTCGTGAGGTGGTCGACCTCGCACAGCAACGTGGCGTGGTGGCCGACGACGAGCGACGGATGATCCAGTCGGTCTTCGAGCTCGGCGACACCCCGGCACGCGAGGTCATGGTGCCCCGCACCGAGATGGTGTGGATCGAGTCCGACAAGACCGCGGGCCAGGCCACGTCGCTGGCCGTGCGCAGTGGGCACTCCCGCATACCGGTGATCGGCGAGAACGTCGACGACGTCGTCGGCGTCGTCTATCTCAAGGATCTCGTTCAGCAGACGTACTACTCGACCAACGGTGGCCGTGACACCAAGGCCACCGAGGTGATGCGCCCCGCGGTGTTCGTGCCCGACTCCAAGCCGCTCGACGCGCTGCTGCGCGAGATGCAGCGGGACCGAAACCACATGGCGCTGCTGGTCGACGAATACGGCGCGATCGCCGGCCTCGTCACCATCGAGGACGTGTTGGAGGAGATCGTCGGCGAGATCGCCGATGAGTACGACACCGACGAGGTCGCCCCCGTCGAGGAACTGGGTGACCGCAACTTCCGCGTGTCTGCTCGGCTGCCGCTGGAGGACCTCGCGGAGCTGTACGACCTCGAGGTCGACGAGGACCTCGACGTGGACACCGTCGGCGGGCTGCTCGCCCACGCGCTGGGCCGGGTGCCGCTGCCGGGCGCCGAGGTGACCTGGGACTCGCTGCGGCTGCGTGCCGAGGGCGGCCAGGACCACCGGGGCCGGGTGCGCATCGGCACCGTGCTCGTCCAACCGACCGAGCCGGAGGAGGAAAGGGCATGAGCCCGAACGATCTTGATGCCGAGGACGCCAAGCTGGTGGTGCTCGCGCGTGGTGCGATGGCGCGCGCAGAGGCGGGTAACGGGGCAGCGGTGCGCGACGCCGACGGCCGGACCTACGCCGGCGCGCCCGTCACGCTGAACGCGTTGTCGCTGACCGCGCTTCAGGCCGCCGTCGCCGCCGCGGTGTCGAGCGGGGCGTCCGGGCTGGAAGCAGCGGTACTGGTCGGCGGCTCGGCCGACGACGCAGGCGTTGCAGCGGTCCGCGAGTTGTCGACCGACGCGGTCGTCATCGTCACGGATCGTGCGGGGAACCCCTCGTGAGCGAGTTCCGTTCCGGCTTCGTGTGTTTCGTCGGGCGGCCCAACACCGGCAAGTCGACCCTGACCAACGCGCTGGTGGGCACCAAGGTGGCGATCACGTCCAATCGCCCGCAAACCACCCGCCACACGATCCGCGGCATCGTGCACCGCGAGGACTTCCAGATCGTCCTCGTCGACACGCCAGGTCTGCACCGGCCGCGAACGCTTCTGGGTCAGCGGCTGAACGAGCTGGTGAAGGGCACCTACTCCGAGGTCGACGTCATCGGCCTGTGCATCCCTGCCGACGAGACCATCGGCCCCGGCGACCGGTGGATCTACGACCAGATCCGCGCCGTCGCGCCGCGAACCACGTTGATCGTGATCGTGACCAAGACCGACAAGGTGTCCAAGGAGAAGGTCGCCGCCCAACTGCTCGCCGTCAACGAACTGACCGGTGGCCAGTGCGAGATCGTGCCGGTATCGGCCACCACGGGCGAGCAGGTCGACCTACTCATCGACGTGCTGGTCGGCCAACTGGAACCGGGACCGGCGTTCTACCCCGACGGTGAGCTCACCGACGAGCCGGAGGAAGTGCTGATGGCCGAGCTGATCCGCGAGGCCGCGCTCGAAGGCGTGCACGACGAGCTGCCGCACTCACTGGCCGTCGTCATCGACGAGATCAGCGAGCGAGAGGGCCGCACGGAAGAACAAGGTGAACTCATCGACGTACGCGCCATCCTGTACGTCGAACGGGACAGCCAGAAGGGCATCGTGATCGGCAAGGGCGGTGCGCGACTGCGCGAGGTCGGCACCGCCGCGCGCATTCAGATCGAGAAGCTGCTCGGCACCAAGGTGTATCTCGAGCTGCGCGTCAAGATCGCGAAGAACTGGCAGCGCGACCCCAAACAGCTTGGCCGACTGGGGTTTTAGCCCCTGTCGTAGACGCAGTGGGCATCTCCAGCTCCCTGTTCGACGACGACTACGCCGTCTACCGTGATGCGGCAGCCTTGATCGCCCGTCTTGCCGACCGCGATCACCTGAAGCAACGTCACCTCGGGGCCGACGGTCACGGTGCGCTTGAACGGCACCGCGGTGCCCTCGGGGACGCGGTTCATGGCCGGATCCGTGTCGATCGAGTACACCGTGCCCGAGCCGGTGATCTCGAAGACCACCGTCGAGTTCCCCGCTGAATTCGGAGTGGGTATCGGAGTGGGTATCGGAGTGGGCTGAGGTGAGTTCGACACCTTGCGGGACGCGGCCGCCGCGTTGTCGGCTTTGGTCGCGGAGCGAACATCCGGGGTCACGCAGACCACGTCGCCGGTGAACGCCTCGCGCCACACGAAGCCCTGCTTGCAGCTGTTCGAGCCGTAGGCGCCATTCGGGTCCCGGTTCGCAACGGCCTGCGCATTCTGCGCCGCCGTGGCGTCGCGCACCGCCGGCGTCACGCATACGTTGTCTCCTGGCGCGGCCTCGCGCCAGACGTAGCCCTGAATGCAGGTGTCAGGGCCGTACGCCGGATCGGCGGACGCCGGTATTGAGACGGTGCCAGCAACAACGATCATCGCGGCGCCCAGAGGCAGGATGGATTTCGCTGAGATTGTCACGTCGGGTTCCTCCGTTTGCTCATAATCAATGGTCAGCGGTTACTCCGTAAGCTGCGGGATGAACGTATGACGTTGAACCAACGGTTGGCGCGAGTAACTGACTACTCGATCCTGAGCACAAAATGTGCAGGCTGTCGCAGAATAGGCAAAATTGACGCCGCGCGGAATTTCTTCTCGCGATGCGTAGATGCGGGTAACTGCCGCTAAGCAGGCTGGCCGTACACCGCAACGACGACCGAGCGGTCCAGACTGTTGACCGACCACACGCCCATCTGGATGTTGGCGCAGTTGGACATGATCGCCATGTAGTCGGGCCGGTAATACCACTGGTTCATGATCTCGACGCCGTTGATCGCCAGCGCCGGGTTGATCGCCACCGTCTCGGAGGCGATGCCCTTGTATCCCGCGGCATTGGCGCGGTCCTGGACACTCGTGCCGTCGGAGCCGATGTCACCGTCGAGCGCGCGGTTGTTGAGCACGTCGTTGGCCTGCCACTCCGCGGCCAACCGCAACTGCGGGTTGATCACCACGTTGTTGGTGCAGCCGTGCTGATGCTGAACGGTGTAGACGTTGGCGACCACGCCGTCGTTGAGCCGCTTGTTGTCGGCATGGGCAGACGGCATCGCGATGACGGCGCCGCCGACCACCGCGAGAACGGGCAGTACCCGCACGCAGAATCGTGCGGCATCGCTGATGTTCACGGTGGTGGACATTACGCGAGTGCGCCTCGGCGCGACATGCAAACATCGGCTACTCGGCGCCGGGCTGGTCCCACCACGGCTCGGGCTGCTCATTCGACCAGTTGCCCAGCGCCTCGAGTTCGGCGGCCAGCGAGACGAGCATCGGCTCGCTGTCGGCGGGCCCCATCAGCTGCACGCCGATCGGCAGCCCGTCGGAGGTGAACCCCGCCGGGACGTTGATCGACGGCCAGCCCAGCAGATTCCATGGCCAGGTCACCGGGCACGCGCGAATCATGGCGCGATCGGTGGACATGCCGCCCCGCCGGTCGAAGTCATGGATGCCGGGCGGCGGAAGTGCCGTGGTCGGGGCCAGCACGACGTCGGCCAGGTTGAAGATCCATCCGATGCGACGGCGGGTGGCCGCCTCCTGGGCTCTGGCCTTGCGCAGCGCCTGCTCCGAGAGCAGCCGGCCGACGAACATATTGCTCATGGTGCGCTTTTCCAGCGCGACGGTGGGGCCTAGGCGATCCGCCCAGTCCAGCAGCCCGGAGGTGGACCGGGACAGGAAGTTCCACGACATCTGCACCCCGTAGTCGGGGTCGGCGGGCCGGACCGTGTGGCCGAGGTCCACGAGCTGGCCCGCGATCACGTACATGGCCGCCCGGATCTCGGGATGCAGCTTCGCCTTGAAGCCGTTGAACGGGAACTTCGTCGACATCGCCACGGTGAGCGGACCCGGCGCCTTGCCCAGGTACTCCGCCACCCGCACCGGTGGTGGTTTGTGCAGATCCCCGTCGACGTTGCCCGACGCGGCGTCGAGCACCAGCGCCGCGTCGGCGACGGTGCGGGCCAGCACGCCGTTGACGGTGATGCCGTTGAACGCCTCCGGCAGCGGCCACGTCGAGATGCGGCCGCGCTGCGGTTTGATGCCGACGAGGTGCGTCCAGGCCGCCGGGATGCGGACACTGCCCGCGCCGTCGGAGCCGATCGCCGCGGTGACCAGACCCGCGGCCACCGCTGCCGCGCTGCCGCCCGACGACCCGCCAGGCGTGTGTTCGTGCGACCACGGGTTGCGCGTGTGGCCGAAGGCGGGCCCGCTGGTGAACGGCCATTGACCGAGTTCGCAGGTGTTCGTCTTGCCCACGATGATCGCCCCCGCAGCACGCAACCGGCGGACCACCTCGGCATCGGCGGTGGCGTCCGGCACGGGGCCCGACGTGCCGAATCTGGTCGGCGTCCCCGCGACGTCCACGTCGTCCTTCACGGCGATCGGGATGCCGAGCAACGGAAGGTATTGCCCTGCAGCCCGCTTGCGATCCGCGTCCCGAGCGTCGGCAAGCGCCTTGTCGGTCATGACCACCCGGAACGCGTTCAGCGTGGATTGGCTGGCGGTGATGGCGCGCAGCGACCGTTGGACCAGTTCTTCGGATGTGACTCTGCTGCTGGCGAGTTGGTACAGCTGTTGGGTCAGAGTGGGGAACCGGTTGTCGGAGCGGGGTTTGGGCGGGGTGGTGGGGGAAAGCTCAGCCATGTTGGCACCGAGAATATAGATCCGACTCGGACTGGTAAGCCTCACCGACGTTGTCGCCCCGCAATGGGAGACTGTGGCAATGCGGTTGTACCGGGATCGGGCGGTGGTGCTGCGCCAGCACAAGCTCGGCGAGGCCGACCGGATCGTGACCCTGCTCACCCGCGAGCACGGTCTGGTCCGTGCCGTGGCCAAGGGAGTTCGCCGCACCCGCAGCAAGTTCGGTGCCCGGCTGGAGCCGTTCGCGCACATCGACGTGCAGCTGCATCCCGGCCGGAACCTCGACATCGTGACCCAGGTGCAGGCCATCGACGCGTTCGCCAGCGACATCGTCAGTGACTACGGCCGCTACACCTGCGGATGCGCCGTGCTGGAGACCGCCGAGCGGCTGGCAGGCGAGGAGCACGCCCCAGTGCCCGATTTGCACCGGCTGACCGTCGCTGCGCTGCGAGCGGTGGCCGACGGCAATCGGCCACGGGAGTTGGTGCTGGACGCCTACCTGCTGCGAGCCATGGGCATCGCCGGATGGGCGCCGGCGCTCATCGAATGCGCCCGCTGCGCGACGCCAGGCCCGCACCGCGCGTTCCACGTCGCCGCAGGCGGCAGCGTGTGCGTGCACTGCCGCCCGTCGGGGTCGGTCACGCCGCCGCAGGGTGTGATGGACCTGATGGCCGCGCTGCACGACGGCGACTGGGAGGCGGCCGAGGCGTCCTCGCCATCCCACCGCAGCCAGGCCAGCGGGCTGGTGGCTGCGCACCTGCAGTGGCACCTCGAACGGCAGATGCGGACGTTGCCGCTGGTCGAACGGGTCTATCGGATCGATACCACGGTCGCTGACCGACGGGCGGCCCTGTTCGGGCAGGATATTGCCCATGGCATTGAAGAGGGGCAAGGTTACCTACCCACAGCTGCCCCCGGCGCCTGACGACTATCCGACGTTCCCGGACAAGTCCACCTGGCCGGTGATCTTCCCCGATCTCCCGCCCAAGACCAACGGTCCCTTCTCGCGCCCTCCGCAGCACACGTCGAAGGAATCGGCACCGCTGATCCCCGCGGGCCAGGTACCCAACCACGTCGCGGTCGTGATGGACGGCAACGGTCGGTGGGCCACTCAGCGCGGGCTCGGACGCACCGAGGGACACAAGATGGGCGAGGCCGTGCTCATCGACATCACCTGCGGCGCCATCGAAATCGGCATCAAGCACCTCACCGTGTACGCATTCTCCACGGAGAACTGGAAGCGCAGCGCCGAGGAGGTGCGCTTCCTGATGGGGTTCAACCGCGAGGTGGTGCGACGCCGCAGAGAGAACCTCAACGCGATGGGCGTGCGGATGCGCTGGGTCGGCTCCCGACCGCGGATGTGGCGCAGCGTGATCAAGGAGTTCGACATCGCCGAACAGATGACGGTGGACAACGACGTCATCACGATCAACTACTGCGTGAACTACGGCGGCCGCACCGAGATCGTCGAGGCGGCAAGGGAACTCGCGCAGGAAGCCGTGGACGGAAAGGTCAGCCCTGGCCGGATCTCGGAGGCCGCCTTCGCCAAGCACCTGCACCGGGCCGACATCCCGGACGTCGACCTGTTCATCCGGACGTCGGGGGAGCAGCGGGCGAGCAACTTCCTGCTGTGGCAGGCCGCGTATGCCGAGTACATCTTCCAGGAGAAGCTGTGGCCCGACTACGATCGCCGCGACCTATGGGAGGCGTGCATGGAGTACGTGAACCGCAACCGACGGTTCGGCAGAGCCGAATGATGTGCCTGAGGGGCAGAGCCGAATGATGTGCCTTAGTGGGCGGGCCGAGTAATGCCGACCCTCCTGCAGCAGCTGACGTCGGCACTCGACGAGGTAATGACCGTCGTCGAGGAATCCGACGGCGCGCTCACGGTGACCGTGGACGGCATCGTAGCCTCGCTGCGCGTCCTGACGATCGCAGAGGGCCTTGAGATGGTGTCGCTCACCCAGCCGCTGGCGTGGGACCTCCCGCTGACCAACAAGACCCGTGAACTGGTCAGCGATCAAGCCACCAAGACGATGCTCGGCACGGTGACAATCGTCCCCAAGCTGGTCGAAACCCGCGCCAACGGCTCGTCCGCCAAGTCCACGGCACGCCGGTCCACCGCCAAGAAGGTGGCCGATGTGCTGCTGCGCTACAACTTTCCGGCGGCAGGGCTGACCGACGACGCGTTGCGCACGTTGATCCTCATGGTGTTGTCCACCGGCGCCGACGTCCGCGCGGCGCTAATCGCCTGACGCCTCCGCCTTGGTGCACTCCGCGCACAGGCCGAAGATCTCGATGGTGTGGCTGACGTCGGAGAAGCCGTGCGAGGTGGCGATCTCGGCGGCCCACTTCTCGACCTGACCGCCCTGCACCTCGACCGTCGTTCCGCACGTACGGCACACCAGGTGGTGATGATGGTGGTCAGAGCAGCGGCGGTATAGCGACTCGCCGGTGTCGGTGCGCAGTGTGTCGAGCAGTCCCGCGGCGGCCATCGACTGCAGCGTGCGATACACCGTGGTCAGGCCTATGCCATCGCCGCGGCGGCGCAGTTCGTCGTGCAGTTCCTGAGCCGACCGGAACTCGTCGCGCTTCTCCAGCAGCGCGGAGATGGCCGCCCGCTGCCGGGTCGACCGAACGGCCGGAGCGGTACTGCTCACCGGGGGCCCTCCTTGGTGTACTCGCCGGCGTGGGCCACTGCGGCCAGCACGATCTCGCACAGGTGGTGGTCGACGAGGCGGTAGTACACCTCTCGGCCCGCGCGTTCCCCGGCCACCACGCCTGCCGCCTTCAGAATGCGCAGATGCTGGCTCACCAGGGGCTGCGGCACGGCGAGCGCGTCGACCAGTTCGTGGACGCAACACGACGCCTCGTGCAGTTGGAGCACGATGGCGATGCGGACCGGCGCGGCCAGGGCCCGCAGCAGGTCACCTGCGGTGTCGAGCACCTCGCGCGGGGGAAGCTGGGCGGGCGGGCAGTGGTGCCGGTGGTCCTCGACATCGGCGGCGCCAGCCGTACTGGAAATCGTTTTCATTATGGTGTTCAGATTACATGCACGGTCGTGCATGTCAATGCGGTGGTGAACCGTGGTCGGCGACCTGGCTACGCTGTTGCCCCGTGGCGTCCATCATCGATACGGTCGCGAACCTGGCGAAACGCCGTGGTTTGGTCTATCAGTCCGGCGAGATCTACGGGGGTACGAGGTCGGCGTGGGACTACGGCCCGCTCGGCGTCGAGCTCAAGGAGAACATCAAGCGACAGTGGTGGCGGTCGGTCATCACCGGCCGCGACGACGTCGTCGGCCTGGACAGCGCGATCATCCTGCCGCGTGAGGTGTGGGTGGCCTCCGGCCACGTCGAGGTGTTCAACGACCCACTGGTCGAGTCGCTGATCACCCACAAGCGTTACCGCGCCGACCATCTCATCGAGGCTTACGAGGCCAAGCACGGCCACCCGCCGCCAAACGGCCTGGCCGACATCCGCGACCCCGTGACCGGTGACCCCGGCCAGTGGACCGAACCGCGCGACTTCAACATGATGCTCAAGACCCATCTCGGTCCGATCGAGACCGAGGAGGGGATGCACTACCTGCGGCCGGAGACCGCACAGGGCATCTTCGTCAACTTCGCCAACGTGGTGACGACGTCGCGCCGCAAGCCGCCGTTCGGCATCGGGCAGATCGGCAAGAGCTTCCGCAACGAGATCACTCCGGGCAACTTCATCTTCCGCACCCGCGAGTTCGAACAGATGGAGATGGAGTTCTTCGTCGAGCCGGCGACGGCCGCCGAGTGGCACCAGTACTGGATCGACACCCGCCTGCAGTGGTACGTCGACCTCGGCATCGACCCGGAGAACCTGCGGCTGTTCGAGCATCCCAAGGAGAAGCTTTCGCACTACAGCACCCGCACGGTCGACATCGAGTACAAGTTCGGCTTCCAGGGCAACCCGTGGGGTGAGCTGGAGGGCGTCGCCAACCGCACCGACTTCGACTTGTCAACGCATTCAAAGCATTCCGGTGTCGACCTGTCGTTCTACGATCAGCCGACCGACACCCGTTACGTGCCGTACGTGATCGAACCGGCGGCCGGGCTGACCCGATCGCTGATGGCGTTCCTGGTCGACGCGTACACCGAGGACGAGGCCCCCAACGCCAAGGGCGGCGTGGACAAGCGCACGGTGCTGCGGCTCGACCCGCGGCTCGCCCCGGTGAAGGCCGCGGTGCTGCCGTTGTCCCGGCACGCCGATCTGTCGCCCAAGGCCCGCGACCTCGCTGCCGAACTGCGCAAGTCGTGGAACGTCGAGTTCGACGATGCAGGCGCGATCGGCCGCCGCTACCGCAGGCAGGACGAGATCGGCACGCCGTTCTGCGTGACGCTGGACTTCGAATCGCTCGACGATCACGCGGTCACCATCCGCGAGCGCGACGCCATGACTCAGGAGCGGGTCGCGATCGACGCGGTGTCCGACTATCTGGCCGTGCGGCTCAAGGGCGCCTGACCCTTCTTCCGCAGTAACCCCGCGAGCGTGCGTGTCAGAGGGCGACACGCCGCGCGTAAACCTGACTCCACGCACGCTCGGCGGCGGCGAGTTCTCCACAGTCCGAACTTGATCCCCAACACGGCGTTCGGGTCTGTAATCGGCCGTGCTGCCCGTCGAAGATCGTTGCGTGGCGGACGATTTGGAACAGCTACTCGCGCGGCAGGGCGGAGTGGCGACCACTGCTCAGCTGCGGACCTTGTTGAGTCGCAGTCAACTCGACACGAGAATCAACCGCGGCGACTTGGTGAAGGTGTGGGCCGGCGTGTACAGCTGCGACGAGCCCGACGGACTGACCCGTTTGCGCGGGCTGGATCTGCGCGCCGGCGAGCCCGTCGCGGTGTGTCTGGGCACTGCAGCGTCCGCGTACGGCTTCGACACTGAGGAGCCCACGGATCTTCACGTGCTCAATCCCTTGCGGCATCAGCTGCGGAATTCGGATGGCCTCGTCGTGCACCGCCGCGAAGGAGCGCCGCTCACCGAGATCGACGGCAGACCGGCGACGACACCGGAATGGACGGCGGTCGAGGTCGCCCGCGGTCTGCGGCGCCCGCGTGCGTTGGCCACCCTCGACGCCGCACTGCGAAGCGGCACGTGTGATCGTCGAGCACTTGAGCGTGCCGCCGCGATGCAATCCGGCCGGCGGGGCATCGTGCAGGTCCGCGAGCTCTGCGCACTCGCCAGACCGGAAGCTGAGTCGCCGATGGAGAGCGAGGCACGCTTGGTGATGATCGACGGTGGGTTGCCGATGCCGGAATTGCAGTACGACCTGATCGATCGCTCAGGCCGCGTGTGGCGCGTCGACTTTGTCTGGCCTGACCCCAAGGTGGCCGTCGAGTATGACGGCTTCGACTGGCATAGCGATCCCGATGCGCTGAGGCGTGACCGACAGAAGCGCGCAGCACTTCTTGAGATGGGCTGGTCGGTGATGTCGATCGTGGCCGATGACGTGAGAAGACGGCCCTGGGAGATGTTGCGCCGCATTGAGTTCGATCTGCAGCGGTCGAAGGTGGCGTGAGCGTGCGTGAAGTCGTGCTCGCGCTCGGCGTTTCGCCCTCTGACACGCACGCTCGCGCAAAAAAGGGGAGTGGCACCCTAGAAGCGGCCCCCGCCGCCACTCAGCCCGCCGCCACCGCCCGAGCCGCCGAACGTCGTCGAACTCCAGCCTCCGCCGCCCACGCTGCCACCGATGCCGCCGCGCAACGCCCCGGACAGGATGTTGCCGATGATGATGCCGCCGAGTACCGCGCCCATGTTGCCGCCGCCACCTCCGCCGTAGCCGCCACCGGTGAAGGGGCGCTGCGCGT